>WNFB01020278.1_pt1 | contig 11047 bp, 11 predicted proteins | sample 5400501 | NCBI WGS metagenome assembly WNFB01 (sample SAMN13153341, study PRJNA577476) | soil metagenome | isolation source: 200 cm saprolite under Douglas fir tree site 2 hole 1 | place: USA:California | collected 2015-04-18 | reverse complement strand
GACCCCGAGCTCCTCGTAGGTGGCGACGAGTCCCTGGTTGCGCAGCAAGGCAACCTCCACGGCGCCCTCCGGCGTCAGCGTGCCGCGCAGCAGGTCGCGGACATGAGCTTGCACCTGGGCGTCGGCCGGCGTGCCCTCGTCCCAGTGGAGCGGCTTGCCTCCGCGCTCCTAGACGAGCTTCGACACCTCCTCGAAGCTCGGGCGGGGCGAAGTGGACGCGCAACCAGCGACGGTGAAGGCGGCGACCGTGAGGTGGGTCATCTTCATGGCGAACCTCCATCGCGCGCTTCGACGGGAGCTGCCGGCTGCGCTCCCGGATGCTGGTGAAGCTCGTCCGGCATGGTCGGGCCGGCATCGCGTGGGCCGCTCGCACCGTGATGCATGTGATCGTGCTGCATGCCGGCATCGTTTTCGTTTCGCATGCCGCCGTCTTGTTCCTGCCGCATGCCTCCGTGGCCCTCGTGCTGCATCGACTCGTGACCCATCTGCATCCCGCTTCCCGCGGCAGGAGGCTGGAGCGTCGCCGCTGGAGGCGGGTCGGACCTGAGCACGGGGGACGGCGCGGCTGCCGGCGCTTCCGGTGCGTGCGGATTGGCGGGGTCGCTGCCCGGAGGCAGCCGAGGAGGAAGCGCGACGCACCCGAGCGCGGTCACGCTCGAGAGCGCCAGCGCCAACGTGGCGGGCTTCATACGCTTCATGTGGCTGGTCCTTGCGCTTACGACGAGACAGAACAGCTCCGGCGACCGCTGCCGTCAGCAGAGATGCGCCGGCGCGCGCGAAGCGCGCGGGCCTCGATCAGCCACGCTTTCTGTCTAGATCCGCAGGCGCAACGGCGGGCCGAGCGCACTGGGCAGGTCGGGCGGTCGCGGCTGAAGGTCGACTCCGAGGCCGCGATTCGAGACGGGCAAGGCAGGGACGTCACTGGTGAGGACCGCAACCGGTCCTGGCGCAAACAAGCGCTCGGGCACGGTAGCCGGAGCGGAGGGCGCGCTACGTAGTTCGTCGCATGCGCAGCACGGGGCACAGCCCGCGATCTGCGCACCCGGCGCGCCGGAACGACCCGACTCGCAACACGCATTGGGAGCAGGTCGGTCGCAGGACGCTGCCAACACGGCCGGAGCGAACGCTCCGACGAGCATCCAGGTGGCAGACAGCGCTGCGAGCAGTCGTCGCATCGGCCGGGAATCTTGCGCGCTCACCTCCTGCCGCGCAAGCAGAACGCGGAGCCGAGACGTCTACGCAATCGCAACATCGGACCCAGGCCCCGGGCGGAGTGAGAACTGCCTGAAAGAGGGCGGTTGCTCCCTCTTTCAGGCGAGCGACGTCACCGTCGCTTCGGAGGCGGAGCCTTAGAAGTTCATGTTGCTCAGGAAAGTTCCCTGCCGCGGCAACTCATCGGCTCGCGCCCCCTTGTACTTCAGGATGTAGAGCCCGCTGTTCTCGTCGCACATGTACACGAGCCTGTTGTGAAGGATGGGGAACGGCCACGTCCACACGTCAGGGCTGTTCCTGAACCGCTCGACGACCTGTTTCTCCGGCCTGAGCACGAAGACGCCCACCTCCAGCGGAAGCCATGGGTTGGAGATGTCCCACGCGCGCAGGCCGGCCGAGTACCACGACTGGAAGAAGAGGTTCGGGAAGATCAGCGGTTGATGGGTCGAGAACTCCCGCAGGAGGACTGGATCGCCGGGTCCCCCGACGAAGCAGTTCTCCGCGAGGTTCTCGGGGACCATGTACTGGGCGATGATCTGCGGACTCTTCTCGTTGCTGAGCTCGAGGATCTGCCCCGGGGTCCATGGACATGTCGTCGTCCCGTTTCGCTCGCCCGAAGCGATTGCAAACTCGGGGAGATGCGTGTTGGGAGCAGGCCGCCCCTCGACCGGGTAGATCGAGTGGTGGATACCTCCGAAGGGTGGGCTGTGATCGATCCTCGCCTGCGGGTCCGGATTGATCTTTCTCAAGCAGAGGTTCGGATCCTTGTTGGAGTTCGCGTCGACGGTCACCGTGTTGGGCGTGCAGGGCAAACCAGCTGTCAGACGCGAGCTGTCGAGAAGGAAGTAGCCGGCATCGGAATTCGCCATGTAGACGCGCTTTCCGTCGCGCGACACGGACATCGAGTGAAGCCTATTCCCCTGCGTCGTCGGCTTGGGCGTGAACACGAAGTTGTCGTCGGCGAAGTCCGCAGGATCGACAGGTTCGGTCGCGGGGACCGCCGGAGCCAGCGAGAACGTGGCCACAGGCGTCGAGGAGAGCGAACCGCGCGGCGGATTCACCACCTCGAACACGCGGAGGGACGGCTCTCTGTTGTTCACCGATGCGAAGATGAGGAAGCGCTTCGGATTCGCGGGGTCCCGCCAGAGGAAGAACTCGTGCGGGGTGTCCGCTCCGAGGCCAATCGTTCCTGTCAGGACTGGATTGCGGCAGTCCGTGATGTCGTAGATCTGGAAGTTGTCCACGGCGCTGGAGGCTGGGGCCGTGTCGCGGAAGTTCTCGATGATGAGTGTGTGGAGGTCCGGGATGGTCCGGAGCTCCCTCGAAGTCGCACCTGGCGGGGTGGTGAACGCGCCGACCACCTCAGGCTTTCGGGGATTCGAGATGTCCACGATGAGGACTTCGGGGTCGTGCGCAGGCGTGTTGAACGCGGGACCTGTTCCAGTTCGCCGCCCGATCCGGTTGCCAACGTAGAGGCAGTTGTCCGCGATGCCGATCGGGCCGTTGCGACCACGGGCGATCGTATCGCCCGGATTCGGCAGCACGTTGTGTCCGATGATTTCGAAGTTTTCGATTTGCGGGAGCTTGTCGAGAGGCTCTCGCAACGCGCCGATGATCGGCCTCGGCGCGTGCTTGATGGGCGTATCCACAGCAGGGGCGAAAGCCCGAGTGCCTTCGTCGTCCTCGTCATCGTCAGCCTGTGCGTTCCAGGCGAAGACGCTGAGCAGGAGGGCAGCAGGAATCAACGTCATGCGCCACTTCTTTCCCCTTGTCATGGTTCTCCTCGCTTCCAAGTCTTGTCTCGAGACAGGCAGGCGTTTCGTTTCTGGTCGCGAAGCGAGCACCTCTGCGATGCGTTCCTGAAGCATCCCCCCTTCCCGTGTCACTCGTGGACAGAACGGTCCGGCGAAGACTTCCGCGGTCGTTGTCACCGTACGCGTCGTTGCGTACGCGCGCTTTCGGGAGCGCAAGTCAAGACGCATTGGGTCGGCGGTGCTGCTGAACGGGATCGGTGGCGTCGGGCAGGAGCGTCCTCCCTCGCGGTTCACGCTCTTGACCCACTTCCGGGGCGGTGCCTATACGCCCAAGCGAACTACGGCTGAGCAGCGGAAATTCTTCGTCACGCAAAGCTCAGCCCTCAGCGTCGCCCCCGGCGCCGCGCCGCACGAACGGGACGACGATGGGGAAGCCGAAAGGAACGCGGGGCCGGACCTCGTGCTTCACAACGGCAGGATCTCGACCGTCGACGCGAAGAACTCCACGGTCGAGGCAATCGCCATCAAGAACGGCGAGATCGTCGCCACGGGCAGGAACAGGCGTGTCCGGGAACTGGCCCGGCGCAACACGCAGCTCATCGATCTCAACCGGCGGCGCGTGCTGCCCGGGCTGATCGACGGCCACCTGCACGGTCTCCGCAACGGCTACCACTGCTTCACGCAGACCGTGCGGCTCGACAACGTATTTTCGCGCGCTCAGGCACTCGGGCTCTACGCGGCGAAAGGGCGGCGGCTCGCCGCGAATACCTGGATCTTCACGACCGCCGGATGGACGGTGGCGCAACTCGACCAGCCGGGCATGTTCACACTGGCCGAGCTTGACGCGGCCCTTCCCGCGAACCCTGTCTTCATCGTGGCCTCCGGTTTCACTGGCGCGCAGGTGAATACCCGGGCCCTGCAGTTGCTCGGGCTGCTCGCGTCGAATCCGAATGGACGACTCACGGACGCGGCCCAGGCGGCAGCGGGCGCAGCGGTCATCGCGCAGTTCGACGCGCATTCGATCGACGAGCAAGCCAATTGTCTGGCGGACTTCATCCACGCCGCCAACGCACTGGGCCTCACTGCCTGGAACGACCCCGAGGGCAACCAGCAGCCATTCAACCCAGCAGGGAGCTGCCTGGAGTTCGGCGTCGCGCAGCACGATCACCAGGCCGTGATTCAGCTCCGCAGGGACGGCCGGCTGAACGCGCGGATCGTCTTCCACCTGATGAACAACTTCTCCGGGCTGTCACAGCTCCTTCTGGACCACCGCCATCCACTCGGCTTCATGGGCGACGACATGCTCCGCTACCTCGGCGTCGGCGAGGAGGTGCTTTGTCCCGGAGATCGACCGGCCCCCACGCCTGCGGAGTACCAGGCGATCGCGAACTTCCTGGCTGCCAACCGCATGAGCTTCGAGAACCACGCGAGCGCCGACGCGACCCAAGCGGCGGTGCTCAGCTTCTGGGAGCAAGCCAACAAGGTCCATCCGATTGCGGATCTCCACTGGTCGATCGCCCATCCAGGCAATGACGGCGTCAGCCCGACCGATGCAACGCTTGGGCGCGTGAAGGCGCTCGGCGTGGGGATGACCCCGAGCACCAGCGGGGCGCTCGGCAGCGGGCGCACTCCGCGCTTCAAGAGCATGTTCGACAGCGGCATCCATCTCTGCTTGTCGACGGACGCAATGAACGTCGCGCCGTACCCGCCGTTCGTGGATCTCTGGTACGTGGTCAGCGGGAAGTCGTTCAATCCGGCCGTGCCCGGCGTTCCGCCCGAACAGCGGCTGACTCGACAGGAGGCGCTCCGCGCCAAGACCGTCGGCTGCGCCTGGAACCTGGTGCAGGAGGGTCGGGTGGGATCGCTCGAAGTCGGCAAGCATGCCGACCTCATCGTCCTCAGCGACGATTACTTCGCTGTCCCGACGGACGATATCCGGGGGCTCACGTCCGTGCTGACCATCGTTGGCGGCCGCATCGTATACGCCGCCGCGGAGTTCGCGAGGCCTGATCGGTAGCGTTGCCCGGTGGCACGCGGCATGTCGGACGCTCGGGCGTCAGCTTTCCGCGGTTCGCAGGGCCGCCTGCCGCCTATGGCGGCTCCGCATCGCCGGCTGTAGTCCGGACACTCGGTGACTTGCTCGCCCGTCGTGCGATACCTGCGACGCGTGCGGTAGCGCCGCCCTCTCACGGGAACCGCGTTGCGCCGGCCGGCGCCGCCCGGGCGCACCACTTTGCTGCATCGCACTCTCATCAGCTGAGCCGGACGGCCGCGTTGCTGGCGCGGATGCGTCGCGCCTGCACGGTGGCCACGATTGCGCCAGAACGTGGGCAAGCCGCGCACGGAGGACGACATGAGCAAGTGGTTCGCAAGCATCGGATTCGCCTTCGCCCTTTCACTCGCGGGGCTGGCCGCCTGGTCGCAAGACGCCGGCGAGCGCCAGGGCTCGATGCAGGGCATGCCGATGGGCGACGGCGGCACGATAGGCGGGATGATGGCCGACGGGGGGATGATGGCGGATGGCGGCATGATGGCCGACGGCGGGATGATGGGCGGGATGTCCTGCTCGCAGATGATGGGCGGCGCCGACGTCAGCGTGCAGAACACGAAGGATGGAGCGACGATCCGGATGCGGGCCAAGAGCAAGGACCAGGTCCAGCACGTTCAGCACATGGCCCAGATGATGAAAAGCTGCATGAGCGGCGAGCACCGCTGACCGGCCGAAGAAGACGGTGCGCCGTGGTGCTCAAGCCGCGGCGGCGGGGACCCGGTCGTTCCTCACCACAGAATTCGCGCCGGGTTGCCGAGAGACGCGCGCCCACCGACGCAACTGGATGGCTCCGTAGAGCACGAGAAGCATGCTGGCGTACTGTGCGGGCGTCAGGCCAAAATAGCGGGCATCGGCGTACGGGACGTCGGTTGCCCGAAGGAAGTCCAGCGCGAATCGGGCGATGCCGTATCCGAGCGCGAGGACTCCGAGCAGCTGCCCCGTGAACAGCTCCCGCCGAGCCAGGCCGTAGACGAGCAGTGTCAACCCGAACAGCACCAGCGCGTCGTACAAGCCCAAATCGTGGCGCGCGCCGCCGGGGAATTGCACGGCGAGGAAGAAGTTGGTCAGGACGCCGGGGTGGTCGTGCACGGAGAAGCACCCGAGGCGCGCAATCGCCCAAGCGGGGGGAATCCCAAGCGCGAACGAATCGGCATACTCGGCGAACCGCAGACCACGAGCTCGGAAGAACACGACTGCTGCGAGCACTCCGCCGACCAGGCCACCCATCGACGACAGACCGTCCCAGACCTTCAGGACTTGCAGGAGTCCGCCGGACCGCAGCTCCTCCGGATGGTACAGGAAGAGATGGACCAGGTGCGCTGAGACGAGACCGACGATCAACCCCCAAATTGCGAAGTCTGCCACCGGACGCTCATCCAGGCCCCGGTGGAGAGCAGCCCGGACGAGGAGGCGGGCGGCGACGTACACGCCGAGCGCGGCGAAGACGCCGAACGACTGGATGGTGATCGGACCGAGGTGGATCGCGGGAAACTGGAAGTAGGGAATCACGTGTGTGCCTCTCGTATGCAGTGGCGGTCGCACAGCGGTCGGCGGCGCCGCCGTGGGCGCCGCGGACCGTCCTTGCACGGCTACGCGGACGATGCAGGTGCTGCTACGGTCCGTTGTTCCCGATCTCTCTCGAGATGAGATCCCGCTGCTGCGCGGCCATTTCAAGGACCGACTGCACGTGCTGCACGCTCTGCGCGTGGTCCAGGTGCGCCGCGACCTCGGCGCGGAGATCGATGAGCTGGCGTTGCAGCTCCTCGTTCCTCGCGTTGGGGATCAGCTGCCGGTCGAGCGCGGCGAGCATCATCTCATGCGACTTCACTTCGCGACCGACGTATGCCTTCTCGAGAGCATCACCCGACAGCTTCGAGAGCTCGGCACCGTCGTTCTTTCCCTCTGTCGCGCGACCTCCGGCCGATTGCTGCGTCGCGGCGGCGAGGGACGTGAACTTCCGGTCGAGGGCGACGTGGTCCACATTCATGCGCTGCGCGAGTTGCCACACGGGAGCCGAAGAGAGCTTCCCCTTGACGGCGTCGGCGGTCCGCTCCTCGGACCGGTTGAGGTTCAGGACCTGCTGGACGATCTGGGAGTCATCGAGCTTCCCGGCCGGCGGAGCGCTTGGGTCCGCCCAGGCCTTCCCGGTCGTCCAGAGTGAAATAGCGAATGCGGCGAGTGCAATCGTACCGAACTTCGAGATGGAGCGAGTCTTCCTTCTGACAGCGTTCATGACATTTCCTCCAAAAGTGAGTGACCAGATCGAATGAGCTTCGCGAAGCCCGGGAGCCGAAGAGCGGCGCCCGCGCAGAACGACAGCGGTCATCTCAGATGAGGAGGGATCTCGTGATCAGGAGAATCGGTATCGACGAGCCTGGATTGAGGCCCATGACGTGCTGGTGGAGGAGCCCCGCGGATGACACCAGCCAAAATGCCGACTGCATTGCGTGCGCAGCCGCCGCTCCTGCTCCAGTGAGAGTGGTTCGACCTTGCGGCGCAATGGCTGGAGCTGGGAGGGGCGTCTCCGCACGGTCGCAGCAGCAGGTTGCACCGCCACCAGAGAAACCCGTTGGGCCGCCGAGCTGTGAGGTCGCCGGCTCCCGGGCATCCATCCGGCAGGGACGGCTCATCGCCCCCGGAGCCGCTGCTCCGAGGGAGAAAACGAAGGCCGCGATGGGCGCCACCAGCTTGAACGTGGGCCTGCCGGCCATGCAGTCACACCTCCGCAGAGGGATATGCCGGCGGGCGAAAGCGGTTGCGCGTAGGATGGTGCAACGGGTGCGGCGCTTTGGCATATCTCAAATCGAACGTGAGGCCGAAGGGACGAGGCGATACCTTGGCCCCCCGGGAAGGGGCGGCCTCCGACGAGGCCCTCATGGAGGCGTACGCGCGCGGCGATGCAGCCGCCTTCGACATGCTTTACGAGCGATGGCACGACCGCCTGTTCGGCTACCTGGCGAGGGTGTTCGATCCCGCCACGGCCGAAGAGCTGTTCCAGACGTTGTGGATGCGGATCCACGGCGCCCGCGGCGGCTACGATCGCGCGCGGGCCGTTGCGCCCTGGCTGTTCGCGATCGCGGCCAACCTGCGGCGGGAAGAGTGGCGGCGGCGCAGCCGGCGGCCGGAAGAGCCTCGACCGGACGCCGCGCCTGCGGGCAGCACTGGCTCGGCGGAGGACTCGGCGCTCGCCGCTGAGCGCGACCGGGCGGTCAGGAGCGCGCTCGCGGCGCTTCCCGAGACGCAGCGGGAGGTGATCGAGCTGCACCGGTTCGAGCACCTGTCCTTTCCCGAGATTGCCGAAGCGCTTGGCGAAGGCGTCGAGGCGGTGAAGTCGCGAGCGTTCCGGGGCTACAAGGCGTTGCGAGCGATGTTGACGGAGATGCAGCCATGACGTGCGAAGAAGCCAAGCGGCAGATGATGGACGAGCTCGGGCACGCGTCGAGTCCGGCGCTGGCGGCTCACGTCCAGTCTTGCCGGGCGTGCGCCGCGGACTTGGCGGATTTGCAGTCCGGCTTCGCCGCTCTCGACCGCGCAGCCATCCGTCGGGCGCCGCCTCTCGTTGCCGAGAAGGTCCGCCAGCGGATCGTGGCAGACCTCGCCCCCCGGGCGAGGCTCATCCACGAACTGCCATTTGACGGGCTGCTCTCCATAGTTTTCGGCAGCGCGTCCGCCTTTGCTTCGTTGCTGCTGCTGCATTCGCGCGGTCTGCTCGCAGGCGTGGGTCCCTTGCGCCTCGCGGCCGGAGCGCTCGTGTGGGCCGGTGTCTTCATCTTCGCCTTCTGGACCCTGCTGCGCCGCCGGGGCGCGGACCCACAGCTCGGCCATCTCGTGCTCGGCGCGCTGGCTGCCGCTGGATTGTTCCTGGTGGGCAACCACCTGTTGCCGTTGCCGGCGGTCGTGCAGTGGTGCTCCACGCGCCTCGGAACGGGCCTGGGACCTCTCTTCTTCGCCATGGGGACGGTCTACGCGGCCATCCCGCTGCTGCTCTTCGCCACCAGCGCGAGCCGGCGCTGGCACGTCCGGCCGCGACGCGTCCTCATCGCGGGCGGGTTCTTCTTCATGCTTGTCGCGCCCGCCATCTTCCTGCAGTGCGCCTACTTCACCGCCGGCGCTCTGTTCGCGTGGCTTCTGGGCGCCGTGGCAGGTTCTTTGGCTGCCAGCGCCGCCGGCTACTGGCTCGGGACTCGCGCAAGCGCGCAGACCTGAGCTCGCGCCCGCAGGCGTGCTCGGCCCTGGCACGAGCGGCCGAGTCCGCGCGAAGAGCGCGCGTCATTGCACGAGCAGCACGCCTCCCATCATTCCCATCCCGCAGGCATAGCGGATCGATCGCCACCGCTTGGTTGAGCGGCAGGTCCTTTCGGATGCCGGCGTCCTTGATGTCGATCGACGTAGCGCAGGTGTGATCCGTCTTGCGGGTCACGACGAGGTGGAGGGGCTCGCCTTTCTTCACGGTGATGTTGTTCGGCTCGAAGCCCTTGTCCGTTACGCTGAGCTCGACGGTGCGGGGCTTGTCTGCCTTCGCGGCGCTCGGCCCGAGGGCCAGGAGCGCGGAAACGATGAGAGCGGTCATGTGGTGACTCCTTCGGTGATGGGGGCGGGGCTCGCTCCGGCGGGGAGTCTCCGCCCCTTCCAGACCAGGTACAGCGCCGGATAGACGACGAGCTCGAGCAGGGCCGAGGTAACGACGCCGCCCACCATGGGCGCGGCGATTCGCTTCATGACGTCGGCTCCCGTGCCGGTCGACCACAGCACGGGCAGAAGGCCCACCAAGATAGTCGCCACGGTCATGATCTTGGGGCGGATGCGCTTGACCGCGCCGGCGATCACCGCTTCGCGCGCTTCTTCGCGCGTGCCCGGCCGTTTTTCCTTCCAGGCGAGGTCCAGATAGAGCAGCATCACGATGCCCGTTTCGGCATCGAGGCCGGCGAGCGCGATGAGGCCTACCCAGACGGCGACGGACATGTTGTAGCCGAGCAGCCACAACAGCCAGAAGGCGCCCACCAGCGAGAACGGAACGGCGAGCATCACCAGAAGCGCTTCGACCGCGCTGCCGGAGTTGAAGAAGAGGAGCATGAAGATGATCGCCAGCGTGACCGGGACCACGATCGCGAGCCGGGCCTTGGCGCGCTCGAGGTACCGGTACTGGCCCGCCCAGTCGAGGCGATAGCCGGGTGGAAGCTGGACCTTGTCCGCCACCGCCTTCTTCGCGTCGCGCACGTAGTCGTCGATCGGGCGCGCGGTGTCGGCGAACACGTAGCCGGCAAGCTGCCCGTTCTCGTCGCGCAGCATCGAAGGGCCGGAGCGAAGCCGGAGGTTCGCGACCTGACCGAGTGAAATCTGCGCTCCGTCCATCGTCGCGACGCGAACGCGCCGCAGCGCATTCAGATCGGATCGGAAATCTCGCGCGTACGCGCGGCCCGATCGCGGTCGACGTCGAAGTCTAGGAAGTAGCCGCCGCCGATGCGCTCGGAGAACGCGCTTCGCGTCCCCGGCACCTCGCGCAGCGCCGTCTCGATCTCCGCCCCGATGCGATCGATTTCCTTCGTGTCCGGCCCGAGCACGAGCACTCCGAGTGGGCTGCGCACGCCCGTGGCGAGCATCTCCGTGCGGGTCTGGATCGGCATCCACCAGACGTTGGGCATGCCCGCGAACTGCATCGCGCCGTCGAGCTTGTGGGCGAGTCGAATCGGCCGGCCTTGCCGAAGACGCGCTCTACCTCCGGGAATTGCCGCAGCACCTGGTCCTGCCGTTGGAGCACGTCGCTCGCGGTCGCGTCGCTCATGCCGGGGACGCTGGTCGGCATGTAGAGCAGCGTTCCCTCATTCAGCGGCGGCATGAACTCGCTCCCCAGGGAGCGGACGATCGGCAGCGTGACCACGATGAGCGCGAATGCGCCGATGATGACCGGCCACCGGAACCGCAGGGCGAACCTGCACACCGGGTCATAGATCCGCGAGAGGACCCGCGAGATCGGGTTGCGCTCCTCGGGGCGGATGTGCCCTCGGATGAAGGTCGTCGCGATGGCGGGCAC
>WNFB01005807.1_pt1 | contig 11051 bp, 8 predicted proteins | sample 5400501 | NCBI WGS metagenome assembly WNFB01 (sample SAMN13153341, study PRJNA577476) | soil metagenome | isolation source: 200 cm saprolite under Douglas fir tree site 2 hole 1 | place: USA:California | collected 2015-04-18 | reverse complement strand
TGCGCCGATGCGGGCTCCGCCGCGGGCGGTCCCGCGGGCCTGCTCACGGCGCGGCGGGCGCGGCGGAGCAGCCCGCGATTGCCGCTCCCGCTGTCCTCACCGCTCCGGCCGGCCCGGCTTCCGCGGCCGGCCCGGCCGCCCCGGCCAGTGCCGCCGGCGCTGCCATCCCCGGCCGGGCTTCCTGCTATCTCCGCGGACTGGCCGGTGTCTCCTGGCCTGCCGTCGTCGGTTTCTCTATTTTGTGGCTCGATCTCGAGCATCCGGGCAATCTCCCGTCAGGCTCCCGGGCGCGCGGGTCCGTCTCCGGGCCCTCCGCGCCGCGCGGGAGCTGGTCGTATGCGCTCGCTGGTGCCGTGTCGCCCGCTACGGCGGACCCCGTTACCAGGCGCGTTGTCTTTTCCTGTCCCTGTGCCGCGGTCCGGCCGGACGGCGGAGGAACGTCCTCCGCCGTGGCCCTGCCAGGGCCTGCGGCACCCGCGGGCCCGGGCGGGCCGGGCGCGGGCGCCGGTGCGGCAGCGGCCTGCATGCCGAGCGGCCCTTGCGCCAGCCGCGTCACCTGCGGGGGCGACGATGGCGTGAGGGCCGCCAGCCGGCGGAGCGCGGTCAGGATGTCGTCGGGCCGGACGGCAGGTGTCATGTGCCGAACAACCATTCGAAGTATCGCACATGCGACGTCTCGCCCTTCGGCGGCACGCCGGTCTGCCGTTAGCCTGACGACGGCGGCGCGGGCATCCAACCGCCGGGTTCCCTTACTGGTCAGGCGTTCCACCTCCGCGGTGCCGGCCGCGAGGAACACCTCAACGGCACGGGCCGCGTCAGCAGGCGCCACGCCGGGCAGGACAACCTCCCAGTCGGATGCCTCAAGCTGCAAGGCATCCAGCCGGCCGGCGGGCGGGCCGGCAGCGGCAGCCAGGCCGGCCGCCGCGGGCGAGCCATCCTGCTCGCCAAGAGCGCCAGGCAGCCCCACTGGCGGGGCGCTGGTCATCTCGAAAACGTCAATCACATCAATTCCGCTCGGCAGGGCAGCATCGAGCCGACCCCGCACCTCGGCAGCTGCGCACGCCCCGGTAAGGGCTATTTCGAGGTATTCAGCCTCGCTCGCGGTGCCCGTCTGCGCTCCCCCCGCGTAGGAAATCCTCGGATGCGGGGAAAATCCTGCCGAATAGGCGATGGGCAATCCGGCGATTCGTACTCCCCGCTCGACGGCACGCGCGATATCCCGGTGGCTCGCGAAACGCATCCTGCCTCTTTTAGCGTACCGGATGACGAGTCGCTGGGCGACTGGCGCCGGCGGCAGGCCGGGCGGCCCGGGACGGGCCATCTATGCCCTGCCCTGGGTTTCTCCCGGCCGCGCTGGCGCGCGGCCGCCGGCCACCGCAAGCGGGAGCAGCTTCACCCCGGTCGGCCCGGCCTGGATCTCTGTCCCCATCGCCGGGCAGACCCCGCACTCGAAGCACGGGGTCCAGCGGCAGTCCTCCACCTCGGCGGCACCGGACGGGTCGATGGCGGCCAGCCAGTCCTGCCAGAGCCAGTCCCGGTCCAGCCCGGCATCCAGGTGATCCCAGGGCAGCACCTCGCCGTAGCCGCGCTCCCTCGTGGTGTACCAGGCCAGGTCGACGCCGTCGCCGGCGAGTGCCGCGGCGGCGCAGCGTGCCCACCGGTCGAAGGAGAAGTGCTCGCTCCATCCGTCGAACCTGGCACCGTCCTGCCAGGCGGCCCTGATGACCTTCGCCACCCTGCGGTCACCGCGGGACAACAGCCCTTCGATGACCGACGGCCTGCCGTCGTGGTAACGGAAGCCGATCGCCTTGCCGTACGCCGGGTCGGCGCGGAGCGCGCCGCCGAGTGCCCGGAGCCTGGCGTCGACGGTCTGGTGATCGCACTGGGCCGCCCACTGGAACGGCGTGTGCGGCTTGGGCACGAACCCGCCGATCGAGACGGTGCAGCGGATGTCGCGCCGCCCGCTGGCCGCGCGGCCCGCCTTGATCACCCGCTGCGCGACCCTGGCGATGGCGAGCACGTCCTCGTCGGTCTCGGTCGGCAGGCCGCACATGAAGTAGAGCTTCACCTGGCGCCAGCCGTTGGCGTACGCCATGGTGACGGTCTTGATCAGGTCCTCCTCGGTGACCATCTTGTTGATCACCTTGCGGATCCGGTCGGTGCCGCCCTCCGGGGCGAAGGTCAGCCCGGAGCGCCTGCCGCTGCGGCTCAGCTCATTCGCCAGGGTGATGTTGAACGCGTCAACCCGGGTGGATGGCAGCGACAGCCCGGTGCTGGTGCCCTCGTACTGGTCGGCCAGCCCGGTCGCGATCTCGTTAATCTCGCTATGGTCTGCGCTGGACAGCGACAGCAGCCCCACCTCGGCGAACCCGCTCTCCGCGAGGCCCTTGGCGACCATCTGGCCGATCGTGGTGATCGACCGCTCGCGCACCGGCCGGGTGATCATCCCGGCCTGGCAGAACCGGCAGCCCCTGGTGCAGCCGCGGAAGATCTCCACGCTGAACCGCTCGTGCACCGACTCGGCGACGGGAACAAGCGGCTTGCCCGGGTACGGCCACGAGTCAAGGTCCATGACCGTGTGCTTGGCGACCGCACGCGGAACGCCCGGCCGGTTCGGCGTGACCCGGCTGATCATCCCGTCCGGCCGGTACGTCACGTCGTAGAAGCGCGGCACGTAGACTCCGCCGGCGGTGGCCAGGCTCAGCAGCAGGCCATCCCGGCCGCCTGGGCGCCCGGCGCGCTTCCAGCCCCTGATCAGCTCGGTGATGGCCAGCACGGCCTGCTCGCCGTCGCCAAGCACGGCACCGTCTATGAACTCGGCGATCGGCTCGGGGTTGAACGCGGCGTGGCCGCCGGCCAGCACCACCGGGTGATCGCCGCCGCGGTCGGCGGCGGCCAGCGGGATCCCGGCGAGGTCGAGCGCGGTCAGCAGGTTCGTGTAGCCGAGCTCGGTCGCGAAGCTCACGCCGAGCACGTCGAACGCCCGCACCGGCCGGTGCGAGTCCACCGTGAACTGCGGCACCTGATGCTCGCGCATCAGCGCCTCCAGGTCCTGCCAGACGCTGTAGGTGCGCTCGGCGAGCACGCCGTCGCAGCCGTTCAGCACCTCGTAGAGGATCTGGATGCCCTGGTTCGGCAGGCCCACCTCATACGCGTCCGGGTACATCAGCGCCCACCGGACCTCGACCGTGTCCCAGTCCTTGACGACCGAGTTCAGCTCGCCGCCCACATACTGGACCGGCTTGCGCACCAGCGGGAGCAGCGGTTCCAGCCGGGGGTAGACCGAGTCCGCAGACATTCATCCAGGGTACCGAGACGGCGCAAGCCCGCGTCCGAACGGTCTGCTGATTCGCGGCGGCCCCGGCGGGTCAGCTGAAGATCGACAGATGGCGGTGCACGGCCTGCAGCATGCCGATGGCGATCATGTCAGCGAACATTGCCGACCCGCCGTAGGACACGAACGGCAGCGGCAGCCCGGTGACCGGCATGATGCCGATCGTCATCCCGATATTCACGAACGACTGCACGGCGAACCAGATCGCGATCCCCGCGGCGACCAGCATGCCGAACTGGTCGTCCGCCTGGGCGGCGATCCGCAGCGCACGGAGGAAGACGACGGCGAGCAGGGCGATGATCACGGCCGCGCCCGCGAAGCCGAGCTCCTCCCCCGCGACCGAGAAGATGAAGTCCGTGTGCTGCTCGGGAACGAAGTTCCCCGCGGTGAGCGGGCCGTGGAACAGGCCGTGGCCGAGCAGGCCGCCCGAGCCGATTGCGATCTTGGACTGCGCGGCGCTGTACCCTGTCCCGCGCGGATCGGCCGACGGGTTCATGAACGACGTCAGCCTGCTGAGCTGGTAGGACTTGAGCAGGTGCAGGTTGACCGCGGCAACCGCGCCCGCCCCGCCCGCCGCCGCAAGCGCGGCGAGCCAGCGCAGCCGGATCCCCGATAGCACGACCAGGCCGGCCAGCATGGTCATCATCAGGATTGTCACGCCCAGGTCGGGCTGCAGCACCACCAGGATGAGCGGGACGGCCGAGCAGGCCACGGCGGCCATCACCGCGCGCATCCTGGGCCTGTCATCGCCTGGCCGCAGCTCGCCGAGGATCATGGCCGCGACAACGACGATCGAGAGCTTCGCGTACTCGGACGGCTCGAGCTGGAAACCTCCGGGCAGCGAAATCCAGGAGTGCGCGCCGTTGACGACGCTGCCCAGCGGGGTGAGCACGACAACCAGGCCAAGGCAGGACAGGCCGTAGCCGATCGGCGCAAGCAACCGCAGCTGCCGGTAGTCAAGCGTGCTCACCGCCAGCATGAGGATGAGCCCGAGGCCGATGTTCAGCAGCTGCTTCTTCAGGTAGGCCCGGGGGTCGGCGCCCGCCTGCAGCAGCGAGGGCTGGGTGGCCGACCAGACCAGCAGCGTGCCGACCAGGCCGAGGGCCAGGACGGCGGCCAGCAGTATCCAGTCGAGCTTGCGCAGCCGCGCGCAGCTGGCCAGGATGCGGCGCGGCAGGGATCTCGGCGGCCAGGCCGGGCGGCCGGCGCCGCCGCGCAGGCCCGCCGGGCCCGAGCCGGCCGGCGGCAGGCCGCGTGGGCGCAGCCCCGCCGGGCGGACCGGAGCGAGCCCGCGATAGGGGGAGGCACGCCGCCGGTCGCGCAGGCTCGAGGAGTTGCGCGGAAAGCTCATGACTTCCGCCTCGCGAAGCCAGCGGGCGCGACGACGTTGCCCGTCGGGGTTATCTTCGGCAGGCCGGGCAGCCGCCCGCCGGGCAGGGCGGCCTTATGGCCTTCAAGCCCGTAGATCCCGTCCCAGATCTGACGCACCGCGGGGGCCGAGAAGTCGGCGCCGAAGCCGGAGTCCGGGACCATCACGACCACCACGTACTTCGGGTGCCGCACCGGGGCGAAGGAGGCGAAGACCGAGGTGGCCACCTTGCCCACCACCTGGGCCGTACCGGTCTTGCCCGCGATCTGCAGTTTGCCGAGCGGGAAGCCGCCGAATGCGGGAGCTCCGGTGCCCTGGGTGATGACGTCGGCAAGCGCGCCCCTGATGTAGGCAAGCACCCGCCTGGAGACGGGCAGGTGGCCGGCCACCGGCGGGGTGATCCGCCGGACGACGTGGCCGGCCGGGCTGATCAGCGCCTCGCCGATTCGCGGGCTGTACAGGGTGCCGCCGTTGGCTAGCGCAGCATAGGCCCTGGCCAGCTGCAGCGGCGTCACTGTCACATAGCCCTGGCCGATAGCGGCGTTCACCGCCTGGCCGGGGGTCCACACATTGCCGGACTGGCAGTCGTCGTATTCGATCTGCTGCAGGTAGGTGCCCCCGGCCCGGCCGTTCTTGCACCAGAAGCTCTTGTACTGCCGGTAGAAGTCATAGAGCCAGGCACGGGTGGGCACGGTGCCGGTGCTCTCCTCCGGCAGGTCGATTCCGGTGTCCCTGCCGAAGCCCCAGGCAAGCTCCATCTTCTGCATCTCCTGCACGCGCGCGTGCGGGCTGGTGACGGTATCGGCATTCCTGTGGTCTTTTAGCCAGATGTCGTAGGCGAGCTCGTAGAACACGGTGTCGCAGGAGACCACGAGCGCCTGATGCAGGCTCATGGCACCGGAATTCGATGGCGTGTCGTTGTTGAAAACGCGACCGCCGATGCTCACCGAGCCCGGGCAGGCGTACGGGCCGGCCAGGCTGTAGCCCGCGGCGACGGCAGCGGCGGTCGAGGTTACCTTCCAGGTCGATCCGGGCGCGTACTCGCCCTGGGTCGCCCGGTTGAGTACCGGCTCAGAGCCGCTGCTGCCGAACAGCCGGCGGAATTCCCGCCGGGTGATGCCGCCGGTCCAGATGGCCGGGTTGTAGGTCGGGTAGCTCGCCATCGCGATCACCCGGCCGGTCGTGCTCATCACCACCGCGGCGCCGGAGGTGGCGCCCGGGTTGCCCGCCGCCTGCGCCCGGTGGATCGCTCCCGCAAGTGCCCGCTCGGTGTCCTGCTGCACGGCGGAGTTGATACTGGTTACCAGGGTGTCGCCGGCCTTCGGGCTGGCCTGCCTGATGGTGCCGATGACGTTGCCGACGGCATTCACCGATACTTCCCTGGATCCCGGCGTGCCGCGAAGCTGCTGGTCGTACTGCGCCTCAAGGCCGGACTGCCCGACGAGGTCCACCCCGGAGAACCCGGTGACCGTCAGGTGCCGCTGCTTCACTTCCTGCGCGGTGATGGGCTGCAGGTATCCGAGCACCTGAGCGGCGGCCGTGCTGGCGGGCCCCGGGTAGCTGACCACCGGCTGGACCTGCGCGGTGACCCCGGGAAGCTGGCTGTGGCTCTCCAGCACCTGCACCGCAAGCCGGTCAGATACGTGCTCGTCCACTGGTATCGGCTGGTAGGGCGAGCCCGCCCAGCATGGCTGCGGCACCCCGGCCGTGCAGAGCCGCACCTTCGCCCGCATCGCCGCGGCGCGCATGCCGAGCAGGCGAGCGAGCTTGCTCAGCTCGGCTGCCCCGCCATCTGGCTGCCGCGACACCGCCGCCATGTTCACGGACACGACCAGAGAGGAGCGGTTCCGGACCAGCGGCCTGCCCACGTCGTCCAGAATCTGGCCGCGAACCGGCGGCACGACCACCTGCCGGACCTGATCCTGCCTGGCCAGGCTGGCATAGGCGGTGCCGGTCCTCACCTGCAGGTACCAGACTCGCCCGCCGAGCCCGATCAGCAGCGCCGCCACGATGACGTGCAGCACCGCCAGGCGCCGCCGCGATGCCGGGATCACCGGAACCTCCCGGACCGCCAGCCGCCGGCCCGCCAGGCCGGCGACCTGCCGCCTGCCCCGCTCCTTGCCCGGCCCGCCAGGAAGGACGGCCTGCCCCTGCGGAACCTGGGCTGCCTGCGGGGGAAGCTGCGCTCCCGGCGAGCGAAGATTCCCTCCCGGCGGGTGAACCTCGGCTGCCTGCGAGGGGACCCGGGCCGCCCGCGCAGGGACCCGGCCCGCCCCGGGAAGAGCCTGGGCCGCCGCCGCGGCCGGCCGAGGCCCGATGCGCTGCCCGGCGGCACCCGCAGGGCCCGGCCGGCCACGATCCCGTCCCCGCGCCGCCCGCCACCCAGGTGCAGGCGCAACGGGCGCGTCACGGCACCCCGGTGCGACTGACCGCCGGGAAGGTGGCCGCCCGGCCCGGCGCGGCCGGCCGCCCCGCCGAGCGAGCCGCCGAGCGAGCCGCCTGCCGGGCGGAACCTGGGGCGCCGGGCCGGCCGGCCGGCCGCGCCGCGCGGATACCGCTGGCCGGGCGCCCCGCCCAGGTGCGCGATGCCCAGCTTCCCGTCACCGCGCCTGCCCTGTCCCATCCGGAGGCTGACCGGACGGGCCGGCAGCGGGCGGTGCACCTGCACAGCCGCCGCGGATCCGGCCTGCCCGGCGCCCGGCCGCAGCCTCAGCCGGCCGCCGCGCCGGACCTGTGCCCGGATCGCCTGCATGGACCGCGGCCCGCTGCCGACCCAGCCATCGCCCTGCCGGGCGGCAGCCTTGCCGAACCTGACCGAGTCCGCCGCGCCCGCCTTCCGGCCGCGGCCGGATCCGAGCAGCCCGGCGAGCCGGCTGGCCCGGCCCAGCCGCCCCGGCCAGCCGGACAGCGCAGGCCGGCCGGCCAGCCGCCCGCGGCCGGCGCCGGCCGCGCCGGCCAGCGCCCTGGCCGCCGAGCCGCCCGCCGCCGAGCCGCCCGCCGCCGAGCCGCCCGCCGCCGAACCCGGTGAATGACCGGCCGCCCAGCTGCCCGCCTTCCAGACCGGGTACACCACGAAGGGGCTGACCAGGATGTCGAGCAGCACGGACGACGGAAGCACGGTCCGGATGGCGGGCCAGCTAACGCCGGGGTCGCCGAGCATGAGGCCAACCGCTGCGTACAGCGCCTCACCGGCGGCCGCGGCGACGACGGCGACGCCGAGCGAGCTGGCCGCCGACCGGCCGGTCGCCATGCTCAGCCGCCCGCAGCCGTACCCGACGACGCAGAAGACGAGCGCGTGCTCGCCGAGTACCTGGCTGGCGGGGGGCGCGACGTCGAGCGCCAGGCCGGCCCAGAAGCCGGTCAGCATGCCCGCCACCGGCCCGCCGGTCAGGCCGAGCGCTACCACCACGAGAAGCACGAGATCGGGCGCCCCGCCGCCGGGCAGCGACAGCCGGTCCACCAGCGTCAGCTGCAGCACCAGCAGCACCACGACCACGCCGGCCGACAGGGCTAGCCGCCTCATCTCCGCCGCCCCGCGCCCGCGCTTGGACCGCCCGACGGGAACGGTGACGGCGTTACGGTGACGGTCACCGTGGGCGCCGGCCTGGCGCTCGGGCTCGGCGGCAGTACCGAGAACCTCGGATTGCGGCGAGGCGGCGCGATCACGATGCCGACCACGCCAAGCGCGGTGAGATCCGCGAAGGGCCGGACGAGCGCGCTGGTGGTGAGCGACCCGACGCTGCCCTGCACTTTGCTGATCACGCCAACCGGCACGCCAGGCACGTACGGCCGGTCGTGCACCGATGCGGAGGTCACCAGCTGCTCACCCGGGCGGAGCGCGGCCCCGCTGCCGAGCACCTGCAGCTTGAGCAGGCCGCTCCCGGCCTGGCCCTTGCCCGTCCCGGTAACCCAGCCGATCTGCCCGCTGCCCGCCAGCTGGATGCCGACCACGGAGGCCGGGTCCGAGGCCAGCAGCACCGTGCATGCCTGCGCGCTGACGGCGGTCACCGTGCCGACCAGCCCGGACCCGTTGAGCACGGTCTCCTGCGGCCTGATGCCGTCCTGGCTGCCGGCGTCGAGAGTCACCGACTCGGAGTATCCCTGGCCAACCGCGATCACGTCGGCCGCCACTATCCGGTAGCCGCCCCGGCCGGCCACCTGCAGTAGCCGGCGCAGCTGCGCATATTGCGCCCGGCTCAGCTGCTCGCGGCTGAGCTGTGCGCGGAGCCTGGTGACCTGGGTCTCCAGCGCGGCGACCTGGGGGCCAGGACCGCCGCCCGCCGAGCCGCCGAAGAACCTGATGACGGGCTGGGTCACCGCGGCGAAGCCTCGCTCCGCGCTGCCGAACACCGACCCGCCGAACTGGCGGAGTCCGCGCAGCGGCGCAGCGGATCCATCGCGATAGTCCAGCGTGATCAGCGCAAGCGCGGCAATGAGCAGGATGCTGAGGACCAGCCGGGTCCGCCGGGTGTCGCGCATTCCGGTCACCTCGCCGTGCCGCTATCGCGGCGGCAGCTCATCCTGCTGGTCAGCGCCGAGATTCTGGCACGAGCACCTGGCGCAGCGTGTCAAAGTCCTCCACGCACTTGCCGGTGCCGAGTGCCACGGAGTCGAGCGGGTTGTCGGCCACGTGGACGGGCATGCCCGTCTCCTCGCGGATCCGCTCGTCCAGGCCGCGCAGCAGCGCTCCGCCGCCGGTCAGCACGATGCCCCGGTCCATGACGTCGCCGGCCAGCTCGGGCGGGCATTTGTCCAGCGTGATCTTGACCGCGTCCACGATCACGTTCACCGGCTCGTCGATCGCGCGGCGGACCTCTTCCGCTGAGATTACGGTGGTCTTCGGCAGCCCGCTGACGAGGTCCCTGCCCCGGATCTCGGCCGTCGGCTCGTCCACCGAGGGAAAGGCGGACCCGATCGCCATCTTGATCTCCTCGGCGGTCCGCTCGCCGAGCATGAGCGAGTACTCCTTCTTGCCGAAATTGATGATCGCCTGGTCGAGTTCGTCTCCGCCGACGCGGATCGACTGCGAGGTCACGATCCCGCCCAGGGAGATCACCGCCACCTCGGTGGTGCCGCCGCCGATGTCCACCACCATGTTGCCGGTCGGCTCGTTGACCGGCAGCCCGGCGCCGATCGCGGCGGCCATCGGCTCCTCGATGATGTACACGCGGCGCGCGCCCGCCTGGTGGCCGGCTTCCTTGACCGCGCTCTGCTCAACTCCGGTGATGCCGCTCGGCACGGCCACAACAATCCGCGGTTTGGCGAGATGCCGCCGCTTATGCACTTTCTGGATAAAATACCGGAGCATCCGCTCGGTGACGTCGAAATCCGCGATAACGCCATCTTTAAGCGGCCTAACCGCCACGATATTGCCGGGTGTCCGGCCAATCATGCGTTTGGCCTCGACTCCCACGGCGACGATCTGGCCGGTATTCGTATTCAGCGCCACGACCGACGGCTCATTGAGCACGATGCCCCTGCCCCGCACATAGACCAGGGTGTTTGCCGTACCAAGATCGACCGCCATATCACGGCCCAGAAAGGCCAGTGCGTTACTCATGAAGAACGAAAACCTTCCAGAAGGATCCTGCCTGTTACGTATCGCCAGCCCGCGCTCGCCGCCCCCGGGGAACGCGGGCTTGCCTATGTCCTTCATGGCCAGGCCCGGGCCGCCTAAACGAGGTCTGGGAAGAAGATCTTGATTTCTCGCTCGGCGGCATCCGGGGAGTCCGACCCGTGCACGATGTTCTCCTTCACCCCCAACGCATGGTCGCCGCGGATCGTGCCCGGCGCCGCCCGGATTGGGTCGGTCGCGCCGGCCATCGAGCGGAAGGACTCGATCGCCCGCGGGCCCTCGATCACCATGGCGACGAGCGGGCCCGAGGTGATGAAATCGACCAGCGACAGGTAGAACGGCTTGCCCACATGCTCCGCGTAGTGCACCTCGGCCGTGCTGCGCTCCAGGTTCCGCAGCTCCAGCGCCACGATCCGCATGCCCTTGCGCTCAAGTCTCGTTATGACATCGCCGACCAGCCCGCGGCGCACTCCATCGGGCTTGACCAGGATCAGGCTACGTTCAGACAAAGAAAGGTTCTCCTCACCGACAGCGATCAACCGCTGACCCGCCGTCACAGGCCGAGCGAAGAATGCCCCCGTGGCACAGAGCCTACCGGTGCCCCGAGGCGGCGGCCGCCGGGGCACGCCGGTGCCCAGGGCAAACAGCGCCGGGCCGCGGCGGCGAGCGCGGCCCGGCCCGGCCCGGCCCGGATCGGCCCGGCCCGGATCGGCCCTGCCCTGCCCGGATCGGCCCGGACCGGACCGGCCCAGACCGGACCGGACCCGCGACGA
>WNFB01005804.1_pt1 | contig 11051 bp, 12 predicted proteins | sample 5400501 | NCBI WGS metagenome assembly WNFB01 (sample SAMN13153341, study PRJNA577476) | soil metagenome | isolation source: 200 cm saprolite under Douglas fir tree site 2 hole 1 | place: USA:California | collected 2015-04-18 | reverse complement strand
AAGCCCACACCCGGACGCGACTTTTATCTCGCCACCGAGGACGAGATCCGGGCGGGACGGACGACGGACGTCTACTTTGTCCGGACGTTGGACATCCTGAAGAAAGCGGGACGGAGCCGGGCGAACGTCGTGGCCGAAGCCACCACGGGCGGCCTCCCGAACGGCTGGCCCTGGGGGATCTTCTGCGGCCTCGAAGAGGTCGTCCATCTGCTGCAAGGGAAAACCGTCAGCCTCTGGGCCCTCCCGGAAGGCAGCGTGTTTCCCGCGAAGACGGCGCGGGGCGTGCCCGTCCCCGTGCTCGTGCTCGAGGGGCCGTACGAGGAGTGGGCGCTGTATGAGACGCCGCTCCTCGGGATGATCTGCCAGGCGAGCGGCATCGCGACGAAGGCGGCGCGGATCCGGAAGCTCGCGAACGGCAAGCAGGTCCTATCCTTCGGAGTTCGACGCATGCATCCCGGGATCGCGCCGCTCATCGAGCGGTCCGTTACGATCGGTGGACTCGACGCGATCACGACGCCGCTCGGCGCCGACCTGCTCGGGGCACCCGCCATGGGCACGATGCCGCATGCTCTTGTCATCGTCATGGGCGGACCCCGCGAGGCGTTCGCCGCGGTCCACAAGTACCTCGAAGCCAAAATCCCTCGGATCGCCCTCGTCGACACGTACTACGACGAGAAGACGGAAGCCCTGCTCGCGGTCGAGGCGATCCCGGACCTCGCGGGGATTCGGCTCGACACCCCGGCCTCTCGACGAGGAAACCTCCCCGCGATCGTCCGGGAGGTGCGGTGGGAGCTCGACCTCCGCGGCCACAAGGACGTGAAGATCTTCGTCTCCGGCGCCGTCGACGAGAAATCGATCCCCGCGCTCCTCGAGGCCGGCGTCGACGGCTTCGGCATCGGCACGAGCCTGAGCAACGCGCCGACGATCGACTTCGCGCTCGACCTCGTCGAAGTCGACGGCAAGCCGGCGGCGAAGCGCGGGAAGTTTGGCGGGCGGAAGGACCTGCAGCGCTGCCCGAAAGACGGCACGTACGAGGTCGGGACGCGGGCGTGTCCAACCTGCGGGACGAAGATGACCCCCGCGTACATGCAGTACTTGGATCGCGGTCGCTCCGCGGCGCCTTTGCCCGCCCTCTCGGAGATCCGGGAGCTTGCGATGAGCGACACGGAACGGGCCGCTCTCGAGTGAGCGAGTCTTTATCGGGCGCGCCGGGCGTTTTCCTGCAATGGTTCCGTCCAAAGCGGAGATTCGCGCGACGTACGAACGGATCGCCGATTCGTTCTCGGCGACTCGGCGTGAACCGTGGCCTGAGGTGGAGTCCTTCATTGAATCGCTGCCACGAGCGTCGCGGGTCTTGGACCTTGGATCCGGGAACGGGCGGCATGCGCGGGTCCTCGCACGTCGTGGTCACGATGCAGTGGCGTTCGATTTTTCGCGCCGTCTGATGACAATCGGACGCAGGGAGACGCGAGAGAAAGAGCCCCGGATCGCAATCGACTGGGTGCAGGGCGATGCGACGGACCTGCCGTTCCAAGACGCGTCATTCGACGCGGCCCTGTGCATCGCGATCTTGCATCATTTGCCGACTCTCGCGGATCGAATCGCCGCGCTCTCCGAAATTCGACGCGTTCTGCGTCGCGGCGCAGCGGCGGTCGTGAGCGTCTGGGCGCGGGAACAGCCTCGATTCGCGTCCTTCCCGGCGTCGGATCCGAGTGACGACGACGTCGAGGTGCCGTGGACGATGCCCGATGGAGCGGCGGTGCCGCGGTTCTACCATCTCTTCCGGGAGGGCGAACTCCAACGGTTAATTATCGAATCCAACCTCCACGGAGAAAAGTTCTTCCGCGGAGGAGGAAACTGGTTTGCCTTGGCGAGAGCCGATGGCTGATCTGCTCGGAACCGTGGAAAACTTCTTCTCCTCGATTCTGCAGAATCCGGTCTATCTGTTGCTCTCGGTCGGCGCGATCGCGTTCTTCATTCTCCTCGTAGTCATCTACCGGATTCACAAGATCCACAGCCAGGAGATTTTTGTCCATCAGGCCTGGGGCGCGAACTGGAAGGGTCGCTAGCCCCGGCTACCGCGTTGGGCCCCCGGTGCCCCAGTCGCTTTCACCCAGCGACGCGCTACCCCGACATCTCTTGGAAGAAGACGTCCGGTTGGGCGTGTGTCCCCTCAGCGGGCGAACCCGGTGGGGACGTCCAGGTGTTCCGGTTGTCGCCCCATGCAAGCAGTACGTTCCCCTGGCCGGGCGCGATGCTCAGGTACTCGCCCAGGTTGTAACAGGCGCGGATCGTCCGGTCGTAATTGGTCGTGAAGAACGGATTCAAAGGAAGCGGGAACGGGTTGTTGCTTGGGATCAAGTCGAAGGAAACGCTGCTCACGGGCACCGCAGGGCTCGCCCCCAACTGCTCCCCTCCGTCAACGCTGCCGTCGGTGAGGTCGACGCGAATCCTTCCGTCGGCCTGCTGCACGTAATACGCGACGCTGAAGCTCTCGCCATCCCCGTCGGTGGAGATGGCGGGAAGCACGTGTTGCGGGTCCGCATCGGTGGCCGCCGCGATCGTGAACGGCGCAGCGAACGTCTCTCCGTTGGGCGAGAAGAGGAGGTGGATCTCCGAACGGGAGTTCGGATCGCCGAAAAACGGACTTGTCGAGGAGGTGAAGGCGATGAAGAGTTTCCCGTTCGCCGCGGCCGCGCTGGGCTGCGTGATGAGCCGCGTCGACTGCCGGAAGCGGGGCAGACCAAATCGCCCGCCTCCGAGATTGTCACCCTGGTGGAGGACGAGGCGGATCCCGCCGTTGTTTCGGCCGCAATCGCTGAGGGTGCCGGGGGTTACGTTGGGGAAGCCGAACGGGTCCGGCGCGCCGGGGACGTTGAACTCGAGGAACCTGAAGGTATCGCCCGCATCGTCGGAGACCAGGACTTTGATGAAGTCGGCGTCAAAATTGCTGAAGTGGAGGAACGGGATGAAGAGGCGGCCACTCGACGGGTCCACGATGGGGTTGGCGAATTGGACGAACGACGACAGGCCGGTGGGCCCTTGGTCCACGGGCGCGAAGAGAACCTTCTGAGGGCTCCAAGTGGCTCCGGCATCGGTCGAGCGCACGAAGCGAAGCTCGGAGCGGCCCGTCTGGAAGCTGGTCCAGGCGACGTAGAGGTTGTCCTGCGCCGGCGTGAACGGATCAGGCCCGACTGCGAGCCACTCCTTGTCAGAGCCATCGTCCAATGCCGCGACGGCCGCTGGCGCGAACGCGGGGTCACCTTGGGTGAGCTTGCTGACGATGATGGCCCCTGTGAATTTCGGTGCATTCCCGTCCGTGCCGAGGGAAACGTAGTAGAAGTTCCCGGCGCGATCGACGCCGACGCTGGGGTCGCCAAACGTGAAGGGACTGCCCGGGACGGCCGGCATGAAGCCGCTCGTCCAAGTTTGGCCGCGGTCGTGAGAGACTGAAAAGCCCGACAGGTGGCGGTGGACGAAGAAGAGACCGGCGCGGGTCTGTACTATCGGCTGATCCGAGGCTGAGTTGTAGGCGACCAAGATGTCGTCGCCAAAGGACGCGATCGATGTCTCGCTCTGGATCGAGAACTCGAACGGCCGCGTCCCCACAAATGTCTGAATGTGGTCGAGCGCCGGGTCGTTCACTTGGACGTTTTGAAGATCTCCCGAGCCGGATCCGCCTTGGCTACCCGCGACGCTCGACGCTGCAAGCCCTCTGACGCGAACCTCGTCCGCAAGTTCGCGGGCCATCGAACGGAAGTCAAGGCTTTGCTTGACGGTGGAGCCCTCGGCGCCGTGGCGATTATCTGCCCTAGCCACACCCGTCGCGAAGTTCAGGAAAAGAAGAGTCACAACGACGAACAAAACCAACGGAACAAATTTTCTCAAGTCGCTCCCCCGCCCTGCGACAAGTTGACAGGGTACTTGATACTTTACCAGAGAGGCTACTGGGTACCGCCACTTCCTCCTAGCCAACATTGGCCAAGGACACGGGAGGGCAACCCGTCGTCGCCCCGGCTGCAGAACCGCGGCTGCCACGGGCGACCAGCGGTGCGATGCCGCACGCGGCGGAGCCCCGATCTCCGAGTTCGGACCGGAGCGCCGACTCGAAACTCTCATATCCGGACCGCCGCATCGAGGCGGCTCGGTGGGTCGACTTGTCGAACGTGCCCGAAAGCGTTCGGTACACGAAGGACCACGAGTGGGCGAAGGTCGAAGGGAAGCGCGCGCGCGTGGGAATCACGGATTATGCGCAGGATCAGCTCACGGATGTCGTGTACGTCGAACTGCCGCCGATCGGGAAGGCTTTCAAGCAGGGGGACGCGATCGGCACGGTCGAATCCGTGAAAGCCGTGAGTGAGATCTTCGCGCCCCTGGCCGGCAAGGTCGTCGACGTGAACAAGGCCCTCGCGGACAAGCCCGAGATCGTCAACAAGGATCCGTACGGAGAAGGCTGGATGGTCGTCCTCGAAGCGGCCGATCCCGCACAGGCGAAGTCCCTCCTAGATGCCGGCGCATACCGGAAGCTTATCGGCGAGTGATCGCGCTTCTCCGGGCCGGATCTTTCGAGACGTCCGGCAAATCGGGAGCGCCGGCAAGCTTGACTCGGCAATCGGTGAAGGCTTTTCTGCCCGGCGTGCGGGAACCCTTTTATCGCGGGGGACGGTTCGACCGCCGGGCACGTCGGCTAGTTTGGACTAGGCTATGGGCCTTCGGAGCCTAAGACGGGGGTTCGAATCCCTCCGTGCCCGCTCTTCTCCAGGTAGCGGCCGGTGGGTCGTTCACTTCGCGAGTTCCTCCGGGGGACGCACTTTCCGGAAGTTCTCGTAGATTAACAGGTCATACGCCAGCTTGAAAGCCCCCGCAGCCACCAACGGCGTTCCGAGCCAGAGGTTCCCCAGGGCATAACCCGCCAGTGACGGACTGATCGACGACGACACGGTGCGCGTCGTGCTCGTGAGTCCTGCCGCCGCAGTCCGGTCCTGTTCGTCGACGATCGACATGACGTAGGATTGCCTCGTGGGCACGTCCATCTGCGACAACGATTGACGACACAGCAATAGGAACACGGCGATGAACGGCGTCGGGGCGAATGCCACTCCGATGAGTAACACGTTCGAAGGGACGTGAGTGAATACCATCGTCCGTAAGAGGCCGATCCTCCGCGCGATCCGCTCCGCCAGGAGGAACGATAACGCGGTCACGAGCTGGGTTGCAAAGAAGATGGCGCCGAGGGCGGCCAGATCTAGTCCAAATCGGACACTGAAGTAGTAGGCGAGGATGCTCTGTCCGATGAATCCGCCGCCAAACGAGTCCACCGCGAACAGGGCGGACAGTTTGGCCACGATCGGACGACCGCGTGGAGAGAGCACGGACCGTCTCGCGGGACCGGACCCCGGTTCGATTTTTCCTGATAAGGAAGAGTACAGCACGGCTCCGAGAAGTCCGGAGAGCATGTAACCGAGGAAGAGCGGCGTATATCCGATGTATCTTGGAAGCCCCGCGAGAAGGGCTCCGGCCGATGACGCTCCGTATCCGACGAGGTTGTACACGCTGAACGCCAGGGTCCGGCGATCGGAGCGAGACGTCCGCGGAAGAATCGCTTGTTCGAGGGACAGGAACGGCCCGACTTCTCCCGCCCCGACAGTCATGTTCCCGACGATACCCGCGAGCACCGGGGCCCACCAATCCGTCGAGATGAAGAGCAGGGTCCCAGCCACGAAGTCGGTGAGCGCGAAGAAGACCAGGGTCTTCCGCCGGCCAATACGGTCTGCAACGAAGCTGACGACGAAGGTGTACAGTCCGCTGCTGAGTATGGTGGCGGTCAGGACAATTCCGATTGCGACGGGCGTGAAACCAAGCTGGCCCAGGTAGACTCCGAAGATGACTCCGAGGAAGCCGTAAGGGACCGTGCGGACCGTCTTCTCGACGAAGATGAGCTTCCCGTCTCGATTGATCCAGTCTCCGAAACCCGTAGATCCACCACGCTCTGCCGGTGCGTTTCGAACGCTTCGCGCTCGGCGAGGACGTGAAAATATACATAGATGTCCTACCTGACTGGACATTCAAGTCTGGGAGGGCTTCGATGAAATGGGTAACCCGAGAGAAGGCGAAGGTGGATCGAATCGCGTGCCCGTGGCTCATAACGAAATTCGTCGACCCGAAGGCGGAGTTCCTGTTCGTGCCCCGGGAGAAAGTCCTGGATGTCGCAACGGGACAGGGCGCGATCCCTTACGACAGCCCCGGCGCCGAGCTATTCCACTACAAGGAAGGCGGCGACGAACGGTGCAGCTTTGACGCAATCATCAAGAAGTACAAGCTCACGGACCCGGCGCTCCTCGACATGGCCGAAATCGTGCGCACGGCGGATGCGGGGCCTCGAAATCCTCGGCCCGAGGGTGCGGGCTTGGAGGCGATGGCCCTTGGCTTCCGTGAGAACTCGAAGGACGACTTCGAGAACATGCGGCTCCAGTTCCCCGCTTATAACGCGCTCTATACGTACTGTCGTCTCAAAGTTGAGGGCAAGGCCAAGTTGGAGCACGCCCCTCGATGAGCCTCCGCCTTCTGGGCCACATCGAGCTTCCCGCGCATGTGCGGGAGGGTGGCTTTGATCACGCTGCCGTCCATCACGAGTTCTCTCGGCTCTACGTCGCCCACACATCTAATGATGATGTCGATGTCGTAGACTGCGCTTCCGATCGATTCCTTCGGTCCCTTCACGGACTGAAGGGTGTCGCGGGCGTACTCGTGTCGGACGAACGGTGTCTCCTCTTCACGGCAAATCGCGGCGAGAACACGATCAGCATTTTCTCGGCCGACGGGGAACAAGAAATAGTGAAAATCTTCTCGGGAATCCGTCCCAATGGACTCGCCTTCGATCCATCGCGGGGGCTCTTGCTCGTGGCAAATGTCGGCGACCCGGACATTGGCAATTCATCGACGGTTTCAATGGTCGACGCCGGCCAGAAGGCCGTGATCGAGACCGTGGTACTTCCAGGCCGCCCTCGGTGGGCCGTGTACGACGAGCCGACGGCCGCCTTCTATGTGAACATTGCAGATCCTCCCCTCATCGTGGAAATCGATGCGAAGACTCCTTCGAAGATGCGGGAGAGATACAAGATGCCCGCTAAAGGACCGCATGGCCTCGATCTCGATCCGCAGGGGAGACAACTCTTCTGCGCGTGTGACGGAGAGAAGCTGGTCGCGGTCCACATGGACTCGGGTGAGATTCGGTTGATCGGGGAGCTGAGTGGCCCGCCGGACGTTGTCTTTTTCAATTCGAGGCTGAACCATATCTATGTCGCCGTAGGCACCCCGGGAGTGATTGACGTCTTCGATGAGAAGCGCAGGAAGCGCCTCGAAACCGTCCCGACGGAGAAAGGAGCCCACACGCTCGCGATCGACCAAAAGAAAAACAAGGTCTACGCCTTCCTCCCTGCCACTCACCGGGCGGCGGTATATCAAGACGAATGAAATCGGGAGGTGTCACGGATGAACCAGCACGAGATGTTCACCGAAGTGGTAGCGAACGTCGCGAAGATGTGCGCGGTCAGCGCCATGACCGCTCCGAAGAGCGGAGGGCAGCTCTTTCTCAAAGGATCCAAACCATTCATTGAGACCACGATCGTCCAGGACAAAGAAACCCTCCATCGTCTCGCGGAATGGCTTCGGGCGCGGGGGACGAAACTCAAGAACCCCATCTTCTTCCGCGACGCCGATACGGCCGAGAAGGTGGACCTCATCCTGTTCATCGGACTCGAGAAGTGGTATCCGCCAATGTACGATTGCGGCGCGTGCGGATACGGCACCTGCAACGAATTTCTGCGCGCGGCTCCTGCGCATCACACGAAGGAAGCTGAGGATTGGGAGTTCCTCGGCCCAATCTGCCAGCTCCGCTGCGTCGACCTTGGGATTGCGGTGGGATCCGCCGCGAAACTCGCGAGCATGAACAACGTGGACACTCGTTGTCAAACCCGAGTCGCTGCGGCCGCTCGGCATCTCGGAATCATTCACTCGGACTTGGCTGTCGCGCTTTCGATGAGCGTTTCCCACAAGAGCATTTTCTTCGACAAGAAGATTCCTCAAATCGATTTCGAAGCAGTCTCGACATCGTAACTACCGGGACCTTGCTCGCGTCCTTCGGCAAACCTTTCCCGGGCCAGAGCCCGTTCGAAGCTTCGCGGGAGACGGACCTCCGTCCTAGCTGTCGACGTACTGCTTTGAGCTCTTGAGACAGTCGGGGTACCGACTGTGGAAATACCTCGCGACTGGTAAGCGGGCCGGCGCAAGATTCGCAAAACTATTTGGCTGCGCGACTAGTTCTCGAAGTGCAAGCATCCCCTCCATAATAACCGCCCGGGCTTGTCGGCATCTAATGCCGCCGGGCGGCCTGACTTTGTTTCCGAGCGCACTTTCGTGGATCCCTCCGGTGATACGACCCATCTCGAACCAGTTGTTTCCACGCGACACGGACGAGGAGATCCCGATCGAGACGGTCTGGAACGTCATCGTGATCACGAAGGCCGGCGACGTCCGCGAGCTGGCGTTCGAGTACACGCGCGGTGATGGGGTGCCCTGCTCAGTCGTGTTGCCACTCACGCTGAAAACGCGCGACCATGGCACGAGGCTCCTGAACCGTTTCCGCGCGCATGGCATTCCGGTCAAGGCGATCGCGGCGGTCGAGCGACGACAGCGTTAGGCGCTTCGTGTCCCCCCAAGGAGACGCATTCCGCGATGAACCTCCCGATGACTCGATGGAATCACAGCGTTCTAGATTGGCGTCGTCTAACCCTTGGCGGTCCGCGGCTCCATGACGGGATCGCGCGAAAACGGTGCGACGGCCCTTACCCTTGGTCGCGAGCTTGGGTCCTGAGGCCGTCCTCCCCGCGAAACCGAATGCCAGAGCCGGAAGCATGGGAACGTCGGCTCAGCCGGAAACCGCCTTCTTCGGGAAGAATTTCCGGTAGGGCAACAAGAGTCCGAGTAAGTAGAGTACGAAGAAAGGGGCGAAAAACCCAACGATACTCACCCCGTAGATTTCGTTCACGCCCAGATTGGCCGTAAGTGCAACGAGGCTCAACCAGAAGAGATACCAGGCCCACCTCTCGCCCTTTCGGTAGCTCTTCAAAGAGATGCCGATGAAGAGAATCGCTAGGGTCACTCGCAAGATCCCGCCCTCGGTATTCACGAGGGCGATGAATTTGAAGATAGAGGGGCTTGAAGCCTTCAAGGAGTCCCACGTGGTTCCGGTGATGCTCTGGAATCGGGATGACCATTCTACCTCCCCGGCAGTGAAGGTCGAACCGAGGGCCGTCACCAGTTGGAATATGCCAATGACCAGGAAAATGATCCACGCATGCTTCTCGTACGCCTTCTCCCGCCTTTCTCCCCCGCTCAATTGTTCCAACGCCGCCCCCTCCTCTACTCCGAAGATGCCGAGGCTTTCGCGGGGGCTTAATCGTTGCGTACGGGACATCGCCGGTTTTTGAAAAGGAAAGGTGCCCGCCCGCGAGGGCGGGCTTGAGGGGGAACGAGGGCGTTCAGAACATAAGTTGCACAGGAAGGGGTTTACGGCGGGCACTTGGCCCCCTTATGGCGCTGGCACCCAGCGTGGACCATCGAACTACCGCTTGTCGTCGCACGCGAACGAGCTTGGTTAACCGAGGTTCTCGACTTGCTTCGTGAGCGCATCACCCAATACCATCGTCCGTTCCATCGAATCGCGCATCATATCGATGGGACTGCGCCCAATGCCTGGTCGGAAGATTTGTTCCCTGTCGACAGAACGCAACAGACTCGCGACCTCCGCGGCAATTTCAGCCAGCCCGATTTTCCCAGCCACTTGAAAGAGGAAGCTAACATGACTGAACAAGAATGCCAGTCTTCGAATCTCTGACCGAAAGAGTGACAGTCGACCGAGTTTGTCGGATTCCTGAAGATCCCTCCACTCGTCCTTCAGGAGTCGCACGTTGAGCGCTGCAGTGTGGACTAGCTCCGCCAGTTGGCTGTCTGAGAGAGAAAGTCGCTTCATCACCCTCCCTGCGAGTCGTCTTGCTTGGCTGCGAGTTTCTTCGCCCTTTTTCAACAGCTGCTTCCACGAAACCCCGCCATCCATATAGAGCCGAAAGTCTCGCATTTCAAGCAGAGCAGTAGCTAGGTTCACAATTTCGTCGTGAGCACCCACCGCATCGACCGAAGGAGTCGCGGAAAGTTTCCGCAGGATTTCACTTGTCGCCTCCAAGTCGTAACGCCATTGGTCGAGGTCGTCCCCGTGCCGCTTATCCGGGTCCGATAAAATCAGGTCTATGTCGGCTAGCTGATTGAGGAGTTCAATCAGAGCTTCCTGTCCTGGCGCCGGAGCCGCAACATGGGTCGCGAAGTCCTTTCGATGAAACTCCTTGACTTCCTCCGGCTCTGCCCTGCGAGTAACGGTGAGATCCCGAAGGTACGGTATCCCGCCAACGTAGTAAACGGGCTCTTCGCCCTTGGGAACAAAAACGTCACATACTGTCTTATCGTGGATTTCGGCGAACCGGGTCTCGACTCGTATCCTGGGTGAGACAATCCCCGCGGTGCCTTGGACGCGTCTCTGGATGTCGTCTTTCCAGGCCGGCTCTGTCAAGTTCTGCGGCCTCTCAAGACCGACGACATTTCCTTCATCGTCGACCCCGAGGATCACATGGCCTTCGTTCGACGTAGCAAAGCCTGCTATTTCCTTGGCCAAGTCTCGAGCTGACTCGGGAAAATCCTCCTTGAATTCGGTGGACTGGCCCTCGCCTTCGGCGATCCTGTCGACCAATTGTCTAGGAGCCGAATCGCCCTTTGGAGCATCAGCCGTGGCTCGAGATGGGACACCAAGGCTTATCTCTTTCAGGTGACGGTCGGCTCACCGACTGTCGCCGACCCGGTTGGGTTGCTCTGCATTGCTTTCTGGTTTCTTTCGGATGAACGCTAGGCGTGATGATAATGCGCTCGCTCCTCGTTTCTTAGATCAATCACGAGCGCGGACGATACGGGAGGCGTGCTCCTCGACGGGACCGGCACGTACAACG
>WNFB01005803.1_pt1 | contig 11052 bp, 10 predicted proteins | sample 5400501 | NCBI WGS metagenome assembly WNFB01 (sample SAMN13153341, study PRJNA577476) | soil metagenome | isolation source: 200 cm saprolite under Douglas fir tree site 2 hole 1 | place: USA:California | collected 2015-04-18 | reverse complement strand
CAGCGCTTGCAGGACGACGATCGTGGCGATGCCATCGACGACGCCGAGTGTCATCAGAACGGGGCCGACTCCGCCGGCGCCGCCGCGCCATATGACAACTGAATCGCGAGGCCGGCGCAGAACAGCGCCCCCGCCAGCAGGATCAGCAGGACGCCCAGGAGGCCGAAACGGGTCTCGCCGGCGAGCGATTCGCCCCATTTGCTGCGCAGGATCGCCGATGAGCGGCGGATCGCCGTAATCGGTCCCACCTTTTCGATAGCGAGCACCGGCAGCACGAAATAGGTCACCACGGACCAGCCGAACTCGAACAGGCCGCCGATCAATCCCCCCAAAAACCCGAGCTTGTCCCGCAGGACGTTCTCGATCGCGTTGAGCAGCACGCCGACCGTGGCGGCCACCAACGCCCAGCCCAGGATTTGCGGCAGCGAGGTCGTCGCCGCGGCGAGGCCGGCGCGCAGCGAAGGTTGCTCCCCCGCGTGGCAGCGAAGCGCACAGTGGATCAGCGCCACATTGAAGAACGCGGCGATGACCGTCAGCACATAGATCACCGCGAAGGCGGCGACGTAGAACCACGCTTGTCCGGTCTCGTCCGTCCCGAGTTTTTGCCAAATCGGCCGCGTGACCGGATAGAGCAGCCCTGACTGCGGCAGCAGAGACAACGCGATCAGGCCCAAGACGAGCAGCAAGACGGTGCCCGAAATTATCGGAAGAACAGCCAGTTTCGGATATCGTCTGAGGACCGAAAAGCTCGTCCGGGCCATCGACCAGCCCCGTGCCAACCGACCTGCCATCGCTCTCTCCATACCCATCCCGTTGGGGACCGGAAACTAGCAGATTCGCGTCACCCGCCGAGCCACTCGACCAGCGCCTTGTTCACCGCCTCCGGCCGCTCCATGGTCGAGAGGTGCCCGCAGTCCGGCACCACCACGAGGCGCGCGCCGCGGATGCCGGCCGCGATCTCCTGCGCCATCGCCGGCGGGGTCGCCTCGTCGCCGTCGCCCACCAGCACCAGGGTCGGGCAGTCGATCGCCGCCAGATCGGGCCGCGAGTCCGCCCGCCCCCGGATCGCCGTTTGCTGGCGCACGTAGGCGTCGGCGCCGTTCTCCTCGTTCATCAGGCGCACCTCGCCGCGCAAGGCCGCGTCGTCGTGGCGCAAGCGGTGGACGAGCAGCGGGAAATGGTCCGCGCTCATCTGCGCAAAGCGCCCGGCCCGCACCATGGCGAGGCGCTGGTCGCGCACCGCCGTCTGCTCCGGCCGCTCGGGACCCGCGCCGGTGTCGAGCAAAGCGAGCTTGGCGATCCACTCGTGCGCCTGCCGCCACATCTCGAAGGCGATGTAGCCGCCCATGGACAGCCCGACGAGGGCGAAGCGCGGCGGCGCGGCGGCGAGGATGCGCCGCGCGATCCCGGCCATGGTCTCGTCGCGGGTATGGTCGGCGATCATGACCGGGCCGTAGCGCCACAGGGCCGGGATTTGCGCGCCGTAGAGCCTCGCCGAGCAGTTGAGGCCGGGCACCAGGACGATCGGCAGGGGGTCGGACATGGGCGGCTCTTCCGGCGGCGGGATGGCGAAAAAATTAGCAATTTATTCGACTTATCGCATCGCAACAGAGCCCCGAGCATTGACTTTCGGCCGCCCGCGACTATGTTCGCCGCGCACGGCTCGAAGATAAATCAGGATTCGGCCGTCCTTTTCCCGCGCAGGTCGTCGTCGTTCCGTGTCCGACGAAGCTCGGTCCGGGGCGGCACAGATTAGAGGATACATGGCTTTTTCCCAGCTCGGTCTGTCCGAGAAAGTTCAGGCCGCCGTCGCGGCGGCAGGTTACACGACCCCCACCCCCATCCAGCAGCAGGCCATCCCGCACGTCCTCAAGCGGCGCGACGTGCTCGGCATCGCCCAGACCGGCACCGGCAAGACCGCGGCCTTCGTGCTGCCGATGCTGACCATGCTGGAGCACGGCCGCGCCCGCGCGCGCATGCCGCGCACCCTGATCCTCGAGCCGACGCGCGAGCTCGCCGCGCAGGTCGAGGACCACTTCGCCAAGTACGGGGTCAATCACAAGCTCAACGTCGCGCTGCTGATCGGCGGCGTGTCGTTCGACAACCAGGACGTCAAGCTCACCCGCGGCGTCGACGTGCTGATCGCGACGCCCGGCCGGCTGCTCGACCATTCCGAGCGCGGACGCCTGCTGCTCTCCGGCGTCGAGCTTCTGGTCATCGACGAAGCCGACCGCATGCTCGACATGGGTTTCATCCCGGACATCGAGCGCATCTGCAAGCTGGTGCCGTTCACCCGGCAGACGCTGTTCTTCACCGCCACCATGCCGCCGGAAATCCGGCGCATCGTCGATACCTTCCTGCACAATCCGGAACGGGTCGAGGTCTCGCGCCCGGCGACGACAGTCGCGACGACGACGCAATTGCTCGCTCCGGCCGGCCGCGATCCGGCCGACAAGCGCGACGCGCTGCGCCGCCTGCTGCGCTCGCAGAACGGCTTCAAGAACGCGATCATCTTCTGCAACCGCAAGCGCGAGGTCGCGGTGCTGCACCGCTCGCTGGTGCGCCACGGCTTCAACGCGGTGGCGCTGCACGGCGACATGGACCAGCCCGCGCGCATGGCCGCGCTCGACCAGTTCCGCCGCGGCGACGCTTCCCTGCTGATCGCCTCCGACGTCGCCGCCCGCGGCCTCGACATCCCCGACGTGAGCCACATCTTCAATTTCGACGTGCCGCATCATCCCGACGACTACGTTCACCGCATCGGCCGCACCGGCCGCGCCGGGAAATTCGGCACCGCCATCACGCTGGTAAGCCCGGTGGATCACAAGGCGGTCGCCGCCATCGAGAAGCTGATCGGGCGCACCATCGAGTGGTCGGCAAAGCCGGCGCCCGAACCCGTTCGCGCCGGTGACGATCGCGGCCGCAAGCCGGCCGGCCGTTCGCATCGCCACGAGCGTCGTCCCGCCCACGGTCAGAAGGTGCAAGCGCCAGCCGCTCCAGCCGTCCCCGCCCCAGCCATCCCCGCACCAGCCGCCCAGGTCGCCCGCATCGACGACGCCCGCCCGCATCGGCGGCACCCGCGCGAACGCGACCGGTCCGAGGACATTTCAAGCCACCTGCCCGCCTTCCTGCTGCGCCCCATCCGCGCCAAGGCCTAGCTCGCTTTCAACGAGTTCTCCGTCATGCCCGGCCTGGTGCGCCTGGTGCCGGGCATCCACGTCTTTTTGCTGCACGCAAGACGTGGATGGCCGGGACACCCCCGGGACGAAGTGCCCGGGGGCGGCCATGACGACTCATTTGTTTGTCCCCGCCACGTTGCCGGCCAGGTTGTGTTGTTTACCCGACATTCATTCCTCTCCCCTACCGTCGGCCTCGAACACGCGGGGATCGGAACGGGGCTGCGGCCATCGTGCTCGCCTTCGGGGTATGGGGATGACCGCGCACGGCGACGAGCACCAACGCACCATCGCGTTCGCGGACATCGCGCTCGGCCAGATCAAGGCCCTGCGCCAGCCGGCGTCTCCGCGCAATTACGAGATCTGGTACACCTACGCCACCGGATACAACGCCGAGCTCAACAAGAGCATCAACGCGGCGCTCGCCCGCAACGGCACGCTCAGCTCCGCCGACCTCGAACGCATCTACGACGGATTCCTGTCGCCGGCGCGCCTGTCGGAGAGCCTCGACACGGTCGGCGCCAAGGTGGTCGACGAGATCGAGCAGATCATGGCGATGATCGAGGCCGCCTCCGGCTCGGCGACGAGCTACAGCGAAAGCCTCAGCAACGTCACCCAGGAACTCGGCGCGGTGAAGGACCGCGAAGGCCTGCGCGTGATCGTCGAGAGCCTGGTCGTGACGACCAAGGAAATCGAGAAGGCGAACCAGGCGCTCGAGGCCCGCCTCAACGCATCCAAGCAGGAAATCTCCCATCTGCAGGAGAACCTCGAGGCGGTCCGCAATGAAAGCCTCACCGACCCGCTCACCTCGCTCGCCAACCGCAAATATTTCGATCAGGTGCTCGCCCGCGTCATGGCCGAGGCAACCTCGCACGGCGAGCCGCTGGCATTGATGATGATGGACATCGACCATTTCAAGAAGTTCAACGACGTGTTCGGCCATCTGACCGGCGACCAGGTCCTGCGCCTGGTGGCGCAGTCGATGAAGCAGAGCGTCAAGGACCAGGACATCCCCGCGCGCTACGGCGGCGAGGAGTTCGCGGTCATCCTGCCGGGGACGGCGCTGCGCCGGGCGATCGCCGCCGCCGAGCATGTGCGCCGCGAGATCATGAACAAGGAACTGATGAAGCGCTCGACCGGCGAGCACCTCGGCCGCGTCACCGTCTCGATCGGGCTCGCGCTCTATCGCCGGGACGAAAGCGCGCAGGCGTTCATCGAGCGGGCCGACGCCTGCCTCTACGCGGCCAAGCGCAACGGCCGCAACCGGGTGATCTGCGAAACCGATCCGGAATTCGCCGGGGTCGCCGAGCCCGCGGTGGCGTGACGGCCTCTCGGACCTCATCCTGAGGAGCGCGCGCAGCGCGCGTCTCGAAGAGCCTGTCCCCGCGAAAGCGGGGAATGGCAGCAGGCGAGTCCGTCGCCATGGTTCGAGACGCGTCGCACGCAATTCGGCTCAGCCGACTTGCGCATCGTAATGCCGATCTCGGGTAAACCCGAGATCGGTGCGACGCTCACCATGAGGATCGATTTATCAGCTCGCCGGCGCGAGCGAGCCGTCCTTGGCCGGGGTGAGCGCAACCGACTCGCCGCAGCCGCACGCGGAGGTCTGGTTCGGATTGTTGAACACGAACTGGGCCGAGAGCTTGTCGATCTTGTAGTCCATCTCGGTGCCGAGCAGGAACAGCACCGCCTTCGGGTCGATCAGGAGGCGCACGCCCTTGTCCTCGACCACCTCGTCGGCGGGATCGACGCGCTCGGCGTATTCCATCGTGTAGGCCATGCCGGCGCAGCCGCCGTTCTTCACGCCGACGCGCACGCCGGCGAGCGGCTTGTCGGTAGTGGCGAGAATATGCTTGATGCGCGCCGCCGCGGCGTCGCTCAGCTTCATCACCTGAAGTTTCGGTCTCGGCCTGGTCGATGGTGTGGCCATCGCATCCTCTTGTCCGCCGCCCGCGCAAGCGCGGGCGAATCAATTCATCGCATATGTGGCCCCGCACGGGCCACAACGCAACTCACCACATGTTGAGCGACACGCGCGCCTCGTCCGACATGCGGCTCTGGTCCCATGGCGGATCCCAGACGACGTTCACCGCCACCTCGCCGACGCCCGCCACGCTCGCCACCGCGTTCTCGACCATCATCGGAAGCTCGGCGGCCGACGGGCAGTTCGGCGTCGTCAGGGTCATGTCGACGGTGACCTTGCGGTCGTCGGCGATGTCGATCTTGTAGATCAGCCCCAGCTCGTAGATGTCGGCGGGGATTTCCGGATCGTAGACGGTCTTGAGCGCGCCGACGATCTCGTCGGTCATGCGCGCGACCTCGTCGGCCGGCAAGGCCGGCCCGCCCGCCGGCGCAGCCGCCGCCTCGGCGGGCGCCGTCGTCAGCCTTTCGCTCGTGTCCTGCTCGATCATGCGAAGAAATCCTGCGCCTTGACCAGCGCCAGCGCAAGGCTGTCGACCTCGGAGCGGGTATTGTAGAGCGCGAACGAGGCGCGACAAGTCGCCGTCACGCCGAACCGGGCGAGCAGCGGCATGGTGCAGTGGGTGCCGGCGCGCACCGCGATGCCGGAGCGGTCGATGATGGTGGCCACGTCGTGCGGATGCGCGCCCTTGATCTCGAAGGCGAGGATCGCGCCCTTGCCGGGCGCGCTGCCGATGATGCGCAGCGAGTTGATCTCGCGCAGCCGCTCGTGCGCGTATTTGATGATCCCGCTTTCGTGCCCGCGGATGCGCGCCTTGCCGATCGACTGCACGTAGTCGATGGCCGCACCGAGTCCGATCGCCTGCACGATCGGCGGGGTGCCGGCCTCGAACTTGTGCGGCAGCTCGCCATAGGTGATGCGGTCCTCGAACACCTCGCGGATCATCTCGCCGCCGCCGTTGAACGGCGCCATCGCCTCGAGGTGCGCAAGGCGCCCGTACAGCACGCCGATGCCGGTCGGCCCGTACAGCTTGTGGCCGGTGAAGGCGTAGAAGTCGCAGCCGATGTCGCGCACGTCGACGTCGAGATGCACCGCCGCCTGGCTGCCGTCGAGCAGCACCGGGATGCCGCGCGCGTGGGCGAGGCGCACCACCTCCTTCACCGGCACCACGGTGCCGAGCACGTTCGACATGTGGGTGATCGCGACCAGCTTGGTGCGCTCGCTCAAGAGGCGCTCGAATTCCTCGATGAGGAAGTTGCCCTCGTCGTCGACCGGCGCCCACTTGATCACCGCGCCGAGGCGCTCGCGCAGGAAATGCCACGGCACGATGTTCGAGTGGTGCTCCATGATCGAGAGCACGATCTCGTCGCCCGCCTTGATGCGATCGACGCCGAACGAATAGGCGACGAGGTTGATCGCCTCGGTGGCGTTGCGGGTGAACACGATCTCCTGCGGCTTTTCCGCATTGAGGAAGCCGCGCACCTTCTCGCGCGCGCCCTCGTAGGCCTCGGTCGCCGCGTTGGCGAGATAGTGCAGGCCGCGGTGCACGTTGGCGTATTCGCCGGTATAGGCGCGCTCGAGCCGGTCGAGCACCGCGCGCGGCTTCTGCGCCGAGGCGGCGTTGTCGAGATAGACCAGCGGCTTGCCGTAGACCTGCATGGCCAGCGCGGGAAAGTCCGCGCGGATGCGGGTCACGTCATAGGCGCCGTTCGTCACTGCCTGGTGCATCGTTCGTCTGCCCGTCATCCGCGCGCGTCGAGCCACGCGACCGCGGCCGCCAGCAGCGCCTCGCGTAATCCGTCGTGCTCGACCGCCTCGACCGCCTCGCCGACGAAGGCCTGGATCAGCAGCGCCTCGGCCTCCTGCGGCGGGATGCCGCGCGCCTTGAGATAGAACAGGAGATCCTGGTCGAGCGCGCCGGCGGTGGCGCCGTGGCCGCACTGCACGTCGTCGGCAAAAATCTCCAGCTCGGGCTTGTTGTCGGCCTCGGCCGATTCGGAGAGCAGCAGCGCCTGGGTCATCATCTTCGCGTCGGTCTGCTGGGCGCCGGGGCGCACGATGATCTTGCCCTGGAACACGCCGCGGCTGTCGCCGTCGAGCACCGACTTGAACAGCTCGCGGCTGGCGCCGCCGGGCGCCGCATGGTCGACCACCAGCGTGGTGTCGACGTGCTGGCGGCCCTTGAGCAGGTTCGCGCCGCCGATCGTGGCGCTGCCGCGTTCACCGGCGAACTTGACGTAAAGCTGGTTGCGCACCACCGAGCCGCCGGTAGTGAACGAGAGGTCGTGCAGCTCCGCCCGCGCGCCGATCGCCGCCATCAGGGTGGAGATGTGCAGCGCGCGCGAGCCTTCGCGGCCGATCTTTACGTGATCGACCTTGGCGTCGTCGCCGAGCGCCAGCTCGAGCGCGTTGTTGATTTGGTAATCGAGGTCGTCGGGGCCTTCATGGCTCTCGATCAGGGTCATGCGCGCGTTGTTGCCGACGATGACCAGCGAGCGCGCGAACACCGCCGCCGCGCCCGGCGCCGTGTAGGCGAAGACGAGGTGGATCGGCCGCTCGAGCGTCGCGCCGTCGGCGACGCGGATCACGGCGCCGTCGCCCATGAACGCGGTGTTGAGCGCCGCCGCAACGTCGTCGGTCGGCACGACCTTGCCGATGCGCCGCACGATCTCGCGGTCGCCCTCGGCGAGCGCCTGCGCCATCGGCACGATCGTCAGGCCGGCCTCCAGGCCGGCAAGGTCGGAGAGGTCGGGCACGAAGGCGCCGTCGACGAACACGAGCCGCCGCGTTTCGATGCCGCGCAGCAGGGCGCCGGCGTTTTTCGCGCGCGCGATCGCTGCTGCGTCAGGCAGGCCGGCGAGCGGCTTTGCCTCGCGCATCAGCGCGCGCAGGTCGGTGTACTTCCATTCCTCGACCCGGCGATGCGGCAGGCCCTGCGCCTCGAAGCGGCGGAACGCGGCCTCGCGCTCGCCGGCCATGGCGTCGCCCGCAAGCCTGGCCTTGCGCGCGGCGAACGCCTCGGCCAGGGCCTGCTCGGCCGCGGTTCGGATCGGACGCACCTCGGCGTTCATGATCTCAGGCCGCCTCTTCTTCGCGGAACTGGGCATAGCCGCCGGCTTCGAGTTCGAGCGCCAGCTCCTTGCCGCCGCTCTTCACGATGCGGCCGCGGGAGAGCACGTGCACCACGTCGGGCACGATGTAGTTGAGCAGCCGCTGATAGTGCGTGATGACCACCATGGCGCGGTGCGGCGCGCGCAGGGCGTTGACGCCGTCGGCGACGATCCGCAGGGCGTCGATGTCGAGGCCGGAATCGGTCTCGTCGAGCACGCACAGCCGCGGCTCCAGCAGCGCCATCTGCAGGATCTCGTTGCGCTTCTTCTCGCCGCCGGAGAAGCCGACGTTGACGCCGCGGCGCAGCATGTCCTGCTCGATGCCGAGCTTGGCCGAAGCCTCGCGCACCTTTTTCATAAAGTCGGGCGTCGACAACTCCGGCTCGCCGCGCTTGCGCCGCTGCGCGTTGAGCGCGGTGCGCAGGAACGTCATGGTGGCGACGCCGGGAATTTCGAGCGGATACTGGAAGGCGAGGAACAGGCCCCGGGCGGCGCGCTCGTCGGGCTCCATCGCCAAAATGTCCTCGCCGTCGAACAGCACCTGGCCCTCGACGACGTGATAGTCCGCCTTCCCCGCCAGCACGTAGGCGAGCGTCGACTTGCCCGAGCCGTTGGGGCCCATGATGGCGTGAACGGCGCCCGCCTCCACCTTAAGGTCGAGGCCGTTGAGAATCCGTTTGCCGTCGACCTCGACGGACAGGTTCTTGACTTCCAGCATCGGCATTGCAGGTTCCTGTTGCTTGGCGCGCCGCTTCGCCTGACGGCGCAAGCCCGGCCCGGCCGGCTCGCGCGGCGCCGCGACCACGACGGCCGGCGTCCTTACCCGACGCTCCCCTCCAGGCTGATCGAGATCAGCTTCTGCGCCTCGACGGCGAACTCCATGGGGAGCTTCTGCAGGACGTCCTTGACGAAGCCGTTGACCACGAGCGCCACCGCCTCCTCGGCGTCGAGCCCGCGCTGCCGGCAGTAGAACAGCATCGCCTCGGAAATCTTCGAGGTCGTCGCCTCGTGCTCGAACACGGCGGAGGAATTCTTCGCCTCGATATAGGGGACCGTGTGGGCGCCGCACTTGTCGCCGATCAGGAGCGAGTCGCAATTGGTGAAGTTGCGGGCGCCGGTCGCCTTGCGGTGCGCGCTGACGAGGCCGCGATAGGTGTTGTTGGAGCGGCCGGCGGCGATGCCCTTGGAGATGATGCGGCTCGAGGTGTTCTTGCCGAGATGCAGCATCTTGGTGCCGGAATCGACCTGCTGGCGGCCGTTCGAGATGGCGATCGAGTAGAATTCGCCCTGCGAGCCGTCGCCGCGCAGGATGCAGCTCGGATACTTCCAGGTGATGGCCGAGCCGGTCTCCACCTGGGTCCAGGAGATCTTCGAGTTGCGGCCGCGGCAGTCGCCGCGCTTGGTGACGAAGTTGAAGATGCCGCCGCGGCCCTCGCTGTCGCCCGGGTACCAGTTCTGCACCGTCGAATACTTGATCTGGGCATCGTCGAGCGCGATGAGCTCGACCACCGCGGCATGAAGCTGGTTCTCGTCGCGCCGCGGCGCCGTGCAGCCTTCGAGATAGCTCACATAGGAGCCCTTGTCGGCGATGATGAGGGTGCGCTCGAACTGGCCGGTGTCCCGCTCGTTGATGCGGAAATAGGTCGAGAGCTCCATCGGGCAGCGCACGCCCGGCGGCACGTAGACGAAGGAGCCGTCGGAGAAGACCGCCGAATTCAGGGTGGCGAAGAAATTGTCGCCGATCGGCACGACCGAGCCGAGATACTTCTTCACGAGCTCCGGGTGCTCGCGGATCGCTTCCGAGATCGGCATGAACACCACGCCGGCCTGCTTCAATTCCTCCTTGAAGGTGGTCGCGACCGAGACCGAGTCGAACACCGCGTCGACCGCGACGCGCGAAGGCGACGTGCCGTCCTCGCGCACGACGCCGGCAAGCATTTCCTGCTCGCGCAGCGGGATGCCGAGCTTCTCGTAGGTCTTGAGAATCTCCGGATCGATCTCGTCGAGCGATTTCGGCGCAGCGTTCTTCTTGGGCGCCGAGTAGTAGTAGATGTTCTGGTAGTCGATCTTGGGATAGTCGACGCGCGCCCAGGTCGGCTCGCGCATGGTGAGCCAATGGCGATAGGCCTTGAGCCGCCACTCCAGCATCCAGGCCGGTTCGTTCTTCTTGGCCGAGATGAAACGGACCGTATCCTCGGACAGGCCCTTCGGGGCCTTTTCCGATTCGATCAGCGTCTCGAATCCATATTTGTATTGATCGACGTCGATCAGGCGAACCTGATCGACCGTCTCTTGTACGGCCGGCATTCGTCCCTCCGCTGCGGTTTCAAGGACCGCGGGTTGGATATGTCGCTATGGTGTTCGTCCCGGCTTCGGACATCACCCTCGGGTTTTGGGGATCAGGCGGCAAGGCCGCGTTTCTCCCTCTTAGATAAGCGCGAAACCAAGGTTTTCCAAGCTTTAAGAAAAGCTTCGATCTGTGCCTCGGTCGTGTCCGGGCCGAGGCTCACGCGGATCGCCCCGCTGGCGAGGCGGTCTGGAACCCGCATCGCACGCAGCACGTGGGAGGCCGTCACCTTGCCGGACGAGCAGGCGGAACCGGACGAGACCGCAAACCCCTCGAGATCAAGGGCAATCAGGGCCGTCTCGGCCCGGCATCCGGGCACCGCGAACAGGCTCGTATTGGGCAGCCGCTCGGCCGCCGACCCGAAGATTACGGTCTCCTCGGAAATCGCCTTGAGGCCGGTTTCCAGCCGGTCCCGCAGGGCCGCCATGGCTGCGCTGGACGTGGACCGGGCGGCAGCAGCGGCCCCGAAGCCGGTGATCGCTGCCACATTCTCGGTTC
>WNFB01005800.1_pt1 | contig 11053 bp, 11 predicted proteins | sample 5400501 | NCBI WGS metagenome assembly WNFB01 (sample SAMN13153341, study PRJNA577476) | soil metagenome | isolation source: 200 cm saprolite under Douglas fir tree site 2 hole 1 | place: USA:California | collected 2015-04-18 | reverse complement strand
AAGCCGGCTTCGATCTGCTCGGGACGGCTTTCGCTCCAGTCCAGCGCCGCGCGCAGGTTGCCGACGTCGACCTCGAGCCGGTCATACCAATCGGCTTGATCCGGACCGTAGAGCAGCGGATCGATGCGTGCGGCGAAGTCGGCGAAATACTCGAGGTGCCGGTCGCGAAGCAGCTCTCCTTCGGCGCCGGCAAGCCTCTCCCCACCGTACCGGCGCAACGTCTCGAGCAGCCGGTAGCGCATCGCCCCACGCTGCTCTTCCGCAAGCACCAGCGACTTATCGACCAGCTGCGAGAGCACATCCAGAATCGCGCCGGCCGCCAGGCCATCACCCGCGCAAATCGCTTCCGCTTCCTCGAGGTTCCAGCCTCCAGCGAAGACCGACAGCCGGCGCAGCAGGATGCGCTCGGGCTCAGACAGCAGCTCATAGCTCCAGTCGACCAGCGCCCGCAGCGTTTGGTGGCGCGGGACAGCGGTCCGGCTGCCGCCGGTCAGCAAGCTGAATCGATCCGCCAGGCGTTCGGCGATCTGCTTGACACTCAGGCTCCGCGCACGTGCGGCGGCCAGCTCGATGGCCAGCGGAATCCCGTCCAGCTGCTGGCAGATGTCATACAAGACGCCGGCATTGTCGGCAGTGACGCTCATAAGCGGCTGGACGGCACGAGCGCGGTCCACGAATAGCCGGACGGCCTCCGCTAGCGTGCCCTCGGCCGTCGGGGTTATTGCCAGCGAAGGTACGAGCCAAGCAACTTCGCCAAGAATCCCCAGAGCCTCGCGGCTGGTAGCCAGAATCCTGAGCTTCGGAGCGGCGAGCAGGAGTCGCTCGGCCACGCTCGCGCAGGCAACCAGAAGATGCTCGCAGTTATCGAGCACGAGCAGCAGCTCCCTGTCCGTGAGGAAGTCCGTCAGACTGTCCACAACGACCCGCTCGGAATCCTCGTGCACGCCTAACGCGGCCGCGATGGACTGCAGCACCAGCGTCGGATTTGCCAAGCCGGCCAGCTCCACCAGCCAGGCGCCATGCGGGTAATTGTCGAGCTCTTGAATGGCGAGCTGGATGGCCAGCCGCGTCTTGCCGACTCCGCCCGCACCGGTCAACGTCAGGAGCCGGGTGTCAGCCAGGAGGCGCGTGGCATCGGCGAGCTCTTGCTCCCGCCCAACAAAGCTTGTCAGCTGCAGGGGAAGGTTGTGCTGCACCACCTCATCGCACCCGGCGTAAGGCAGAGCTAGCGGTTGCCCACCGGTCAAGAAAATACGTAGCTGCGATATTGTACGCTCGGCCCCGAGGGGCATCGTTTCCGCCGAGCCACCTCCGTTATCTTGAACGTGATGACGCTGAGCGGCGCGTTCGCTTGAGCCAGCTCGCGATCGCCTTCGTCGTAGCAGCCGTCCTGTCCTATGTCCTGACCATCCCCGAACGCAGGCTTGCGCTGCGCTTCGGGTTTGTGGACGTGCCCGACGAGCGACGGCGGCACGAAGGGCTGCGCCCCAGGCTGGGCGGCGCGGGCATGCTGCTGGCCTTCGTGGCGGCGCTGCTGGCGGCTCGGCAGCCGTTTGACGGCAAGCTGCTGGCCATCGTGGCAGCTTCTGCGCTGCTGGTCGTCATCGGAGCCATCGATGACAAGCGCCACCCACGGTTGAGGGACATGCCGGCGGCGGCGCAGTTGGTGGCGCAGCTGGCGGCGGCCGGGATCGCGGTGGCGGCCGGTGTCACCATCCTGGACGTGCGCGATCCCACCGCCGGTGGACCGTTCGGCGGCAACATCGCACTGCCGCTGTGGGCGGCGGCGCTGTTCAGCCTGTTCTGGATCACCGGCATGATCAACACCGTCAACTTCCTGGACGGCATGGATGGGTTGGCCGGGGGCGTGGCGGCCATCGCGGCCGGCATCCTGGCGCTGGTGTCGCTCCGGCTGGGCCAGACGGACGTGGCGCTGCTATGCCTGGCGCTGGCCGGCGCGGCGGTGGGTTTTCTGCCGCACAACCTTTACCCGGCGCGCATCTTCATGGGCACCAGCGGCGCCTGGTTCCTGGGTTTCATGCTGGCCACCCTGGCGATCGTCGGCGGCGCCAAGCTGGCCACGGCGCTGTTGGTGATCGGCGTGCCCGTGTTCGACGTGGCGATACTCATCTTGCTCCGGGCGCGCTCGCGTCAGCCAATCTGGCAAGGCGATCGGCGTCATCTGCACCATCGCCTGCTGGACACGGGCCTGTCGTACCGCGGCACGCTGCTGCTGTACTACTCGCTGTCGGCCGCCTTTGGCCTCTACGCGCTGGCCTTCACCAACAACCACAGCGTTGGTTTGGGCCTCAAGCTGTACGGCCTCGTTATGCTCGTTCTGGTCATGATGGCCATCCTGGTGTTCCTGACGCAGCGCAAGCGCTGATGCAGCGGGTCTACCTTGACACGGCGGCGCTGAGCTCGCTGATCGAGCGCAAAACCGAGCCCGAAACGGAGGCCGTGCGGCAACTGCTCGAGCTGGGCCAGCAGGGCAAGATCCAGCTGCTGCACTCGGACGTGGTGGACAGCTGGCTGTGGGGCGCGCGCGCGGAGGGCCGCAAGATGGCCCTGCAGCCGGAGCTGCAAGCAGCGGGCGCCGAGGACGTCCGCTCCAGCCTGCCGATCACGAAGTTCTCCAGCGCGGCGCTCCAGAAGTTGACCGGCGAGCAGAAAGGCGAGCTGTACAAGTCCCTGACGCAGGCCTACGCGAAATACTTCTATCAGCGCAGCGAGCTGGGCCTCATCATCCACACCATGACCGCCATCCAGAACAACGCCGCGGTGATGGCCAGCCCGGACGCCGCCAAGTGGCAGCGCTTCGTGTTCGCCAACGTCGAGCGCGTGGCTCAGCGCGAGAGCGGCACGCCCCTCAAACTCGTGGTGCCAAGCAAGGCACTCGCATTTGTCTGCCAGTGACAGTTGCCACCGCCCCGATCTCCGGCAATATGAATTCCGAGAGCAAGGGGGGAGTATTTGGATTCGCGTACCCGGAGTGGTTTCCTGGCAGTGCAGTTCGAGCGATTGGTCGAGGGGCATGAGGCTACCCGCACGCTCATCCTGCTATCGGAGGTTGCGCGGCTGACGTTAACCCGCCATGGCAACGTGGTGAGCTGCATCTGCGAACTGCACGAGCCGACAGAAGAAGGCTTGGAGGCGCTGCGCCGCCGAGGTGCTCTGGAGGACACCTTCATGATCAGTCCGAAGCTGGCGCCGCGAGAGTTCGGACTGTGGCTGGAGCGGCTGCTGGTAGATGACCTCGGCTCCGATCCCGACAGCGACGTCGACGTGCTGGAGCTGGAGCTCGAGCCCGCTTTCTAAGCAATAGGCTGCGAGCTGTGCCCACGCTGGAACTCTACGGCCAGGCGCGGCTGCTGGCCGGAACCCGCTCGGTTTCGCTGCCCGCGGCTACCCTGGGCGATGCGCTGAAGGCGCTAGCCACGCGCCACCCGGAGCTGATTGGGCCGGTGCTCCAGGCTGATGGGCGGCTCACCCCGGCCTACTCCACGAATATCAACGGGCTGCGTTTTTGCAGCGATCCAACCGAGCCGCTGGCCGAGACCGACGAGGTGCTGATCATCTCCAGCTTGGCGGGCGGATAGCCCCAGGCACTGGCCTATCGATTTGCGGTCAGTCTTTCCCGCCCTTTTCCTTGCCTCGAGCGGGCGGCTGGACGGGCTGGCGAGCGGGTGTCGGGCTTGGCGCCACGGTTGGACTGGGCGCCGCGGCGTCCACCTGCAGGTTGCTGGCGATAAGCTGGCCCGCTGGGCCCCAGCTGCCGCTGACGGTCACTCGGGCGCCCGCGCGGGCCGAGGGATCGAGAGGCACCGAGGGCGGCAGCACCACTAGGTTCTTGTCCACCAGCAGCGTCTGACCATCCACCGCCAGGATCGTGCCCCGCGTATGGGCCGTGGGCGGCGCTGAGCCTCCTCCGCAGCCGGCCAGGAGCAGGACGAGGGCAGCAGCCAGCAGCCGCATCTAGCTGGCAATCCCGATCACGAGATCGACCTTGCCGCCCGGCGGCAGGGGCTGCCCCGCGCCGGGCCGCTGGGCGACGACCACCCCGACACGACCCAGATCGACGCCGCTGGTGGAGACATCGCCGACCTGCAGCCGGCTCTGCTCGAGCAGCGCCGGGACCTGGCTCATGCGCTTGCCGGCGACATCAGGAACCGCCACCGCCGGCGCGGAGCCCCGCCGGGCCCCCAGAGCGAGCGCCAGCACCACCAGCAGCAGGACCACACCCGCCGCGAGCGGAATGAGCCGCACGTCGAATGGCCGCAAACGCCGCGGCCAGCCTGGGCCGAGCCCAGCCGTGCCGGGCAAGCCTGCGCCGTTCTCTTTGCGAACGCGCGCACGGTAGCCCGACGCGGGCCGACGCAAGATCCGAACGGTCTCGGTGGACCCAGAGGGCACGCCGTCCGCCAGCCGCCGCAGAGCGTCGCGGAGCTCAGCGGCAGTCTGAAAGCGCTCATCGGGATCTCGCGCCAGAGCCCGCAGCAGCGCCTCATCCACCGCCGGCGGAATAGCGGGGTCGAGCTGGCTGGGCGGGGGCGGATCGCTCGCCAGGCGCTGCGAGATGACAGCGGCCAGACTGTGGCCCTGGAATGGGGGCTCGCCGGTGAGCATCTCGTACAGCACGGCGCCCAAGGCATAGACGTCTGTCCGGCCGTCGATCTTTCCGCCGCTGACTTGTTCCGGCGCCAGGTAGGGGGCGGAACCTTGGATCTCGTCCTGCGTCCGAGTGCCACTGATGGTGACTGCCCGAGCGATGCCGAAATCCACCAGCTTGGGCTGGCCCTCGGACGTGATCAAGATGTTGTGCGGCTTCACGTCGCAGTGGACGACGCCCTGCCGGTGAGCGTGCTCGAGCGCGTCGGCCAGCTCGGCCACCAGCGGCAGCGCCTCGGCCATCGGCAGCGTCCGCCGCTCCAGCAGCAGGTGCTTGAGCGAGCCGCCCGACACCAGCTCCATGACGATAAAGCCGCCGCCAGGCCACATCCCGGCGTCGAACACGCGCACGATGCCTGGATGAGTCAGCCTGGCAGCAGCGCGTGCCTCGCGCTCCAGCTCGTCATCGACGCCGGGCGCGGCGGCGATAAGCTTGACCGCGACCGGGCGGTCGAGTCGCTCATCTTGCGCCTCGTAGACGCGGCCCATGCCGCCGTAGCCGATCTGCCGGCCCAAACGATAGCGGCCAGCCAGCAGGGTCTCGCTGACAGATGTGAGCGGCTGAGTCATGCGCTGCGTGCTCTGGTGGCTAGCAACTTAGGTGCCGCCGCTCGCGGCTAGCCCGTCAGTCCCAGATCCGGCCCCGGCCGTCACCGTCCGCCGTTTTGTGAGCATTGACCCGCAAACGGGTTCGAAAGGAGTGCGTCATGAAACGACGTACCCCACTTCTGGCTGGCGCCCTGACGGCGCTATCGATCGCAGCCTTGGCGATGCCCGCCAGCAGCCTGGCCGCCGCCACGACCGACAGTCAGACCCAGTTTTTGTCGCTTCTGAACGCCGATCGGCAGGCCGCCGGCCTGCCGCCGCTGGCAGTCGATACCACGCTATCCAGCATCGCCACGCAGCGCGCGCAGCAGGAGCTGGCCAGCGGCACGCTGAGCCACTATGACAGCTCAGGCAATCTTGTGTTCCAGAGTCTGCTGAACACCTCTGGCGTGCAGTACACGTCGGCGGGCGAGAACCTGGCCGAGAACAACTACCCGCTGACGCAGTCGGTAACGCAAGCGAACTCGGCCTTGATGGCCAGTCCGACCCATGCCGCCAACATCCTCAATCCGAGTTACAACGCTGTAGGCATCGCCATCGCCGGCCCCGGGCCCGGTGGGCAGTACTACTACACCGAGATCTTCGGCCAGCTGCCGCGGGCCGCAAGTGGCGGCATGACGACCGCTCCAAGCACGACCACCACCACGACCACAGCTCAGCCGACCGATGCGACCAGCACCACGACGACGTCCGCCACGACGCAGCAGGGCGACGACGACGAGCGCGCCGAGGCCATCGAGCACCACGCTCAGAAGGAGCTCGAGAAGGCTGAGAAGCTCGAGGATCGCGCCGATAAGCTCGAGCACAAGGCGGCCAAGCTGGACGAGGATCGCGACGACGAGCGGAGCGATCACCTGCAGCAGCGGGCCATCCGCTTGGAGGACGAAGCGAAGCGGCTGGAAGCGGCCGCCCAGCGACTGCAGCAGCTCGCGGCGCAGCTCCTTCAGACCGCCAAGACGACCACAGCCGGCGACGAGTCGCACCATGCCAAAGGCTGCGCCCTTGGCAACGATCAAGCCGAGGGCCAAACGGCCACCGCTCCAGGCTGCGTCGTGGCGCGCCAGCACCACGGGGACGAGCAGAAGCCAACCGCGCTGGCAGTGGCTCCCACACTCAGCGGCGCTGGGGTCATTGCAGCTCGCCACGAGGTCGAGGCCAACGTGAAGAACGCGGCCAAGGCTTTCGAGAACGCGCTCCAGAAGCACGGCCGCGGCGAGCAGGGCCACAAAGGCCAGTAAGCACTGCTAACTCATGATCCCCTCTCCCGTGGCGGCGGGAGAGGGTTAGGGTGAGGGTACCCCAGACCATAAGCTGTAACGCCCCGCCTACAATGCAGGCATGGTTGGTGCGGCCGAGCCGAGCCGGTGAGCGCACTATTCGGCTATCACGGCCGGCTGCTGGTAGTCGACCTGTCAGGTGGGGGCGCTCGCGAGGAGTTGCTCGATCAGAGCGTGCTGCGCGCGTTCGTCGGCGGCACGGGGCTGGCGTCGTATCTCCTTTACCGCTTCGCGCCGGCGAATGTTGAGCCCCTGTCGGCGGCCAATCCGCTCATCTTCGTGAACAGTCCGCTGGTCGGAACCGCCGTCACGACGTCGAGCAAGTACACGGTCATCACGAAGTCGCCGCTGACTGGCTTCGTGGGCGATTCGCTGTCCTCGAGCTACTTGGCCGTGGAGCTGAAGAAGACCGGCTATGACGCCATCGTCCTGACGGGCAGCGCTTCTGACTGGAGTTATGTCGAGATAGGCGATAAAGGCGTACGCTTCCACGACGCCTCTGCCCTGCTGGGGCTCGAGCCGTTGGAGACCGAAGCCAAAATCCGCGAGACACTGGGCGATCCCTACCTGCGGGTGGCGGCCATCGGCCTGGCCGGCGAACGTGGAGTGCGCTACGCCACCATCAGCAACGACGGACGCCACGCGGGTCGCACCGGCACAGGCGCGGTCATGGGCGCTAAGCGCCTCAAAGCCATGGCGGTGCGAGGCCATCTGCGCACCGAGGTGGCCCAGCCGCGCGAGCTGCAGGGGGTCCGCAAGCGGCTGGCCGAACGCAGTCTGGGGCACGCCACTGAGAAGTACCGCAGCCTGGGGACCACCGCCAACCTGTCCGTGTTCAATCGTCTGGGCGCGCTGCCCAGCTACAACTTCCAGCAGTCCACCTTCGAGGGCGCCGAGCTGGTCAGCGGCGAGCAGCTGCACGAGGCACATCACGAGCGCTCCGTCACCTGCGCTTCATGCACCATCGGCTGCGAGCACCTGTTCCGCTACGGCGAGAAGACCTCGCGCATGGAATACGAGAGCCTGTATGCGCTGGGCCCGCTGTGCGGCATCTCCGACCTGGAGGTGGTGCTGCAGGCAGCGGCGCTGTGCGACCGCTACGGCATGGACACCATCAGCGCGGGCGCGACCATCGCCTGGGCTATGGAATCGGCCGAGCGGGGGCTGCTGGACGCGGATGGCCTGCGCTTCGGCAGTGGCCAGGCGCTGCTGGACACGCTGGAAGCCATCGCGCATCGTGAAGGATTGGGCGAGCTGCTGGCTGAGGGCAGCCGCCTGGCCGCGCAGAGCGTCGGCGGTGGCTCCGAGGACTGGGCGATGCAGGTCAAGGGGCTGGAGATGCCAGGCTACGAGCCCCGCAGCCTCAAAAGCATGGCCCTGGGCCTGGCGGTCGGCTCCCGCGGCGCCTGCCACAACCGCTCTACCGCCTACGAGGCGGACTTCTCGGACGAGATCGACCGGCTGCGCGCCGACGATCGCCGCGGACAGATCGCGGCGGACAGCGAGGACCGCTCGGCGGTCATCGACTCGCTCATCCTGTGCAAGTTCGTGCGGCGCTGTTTCGAGGACTTCTACCCCGAGGCGGGCGAACTGTACCAGCTGATAACCGGCTGGGACGTGGATTTGCGCGAGGCCGGTGAGCGCATCACCAATCTCAAGAAGCTGTTCAACTTGCGCGAGGGGTGGCAGCGCGCCGATGACACCCTCCCGCCGCGCGTCCTAACGGAGCCGCTACCCACCGGAGTCGCCTCGGGCACCACACTGAGCGCCGACGAGCTGGAGGCCATGATCGCCTCCTACTACGCCGCCCGCGGCTGGACCGCCGAGGGCCATATCCCGCTGGAGAAGCTGGAAGAGCTGGGGATCCCTCACCTAGCCTCTCCCATTGCGATGGGAGAGGAACTTACTTAGCCCTTGGTCCAGCGGGTCCAGAGGCGGCGGGTGGCTTGGGCGGCGCCGCCGGCGATCTTGGTGGCGGCGCCGGCTTTGTCTTCCATCCAGGCGTAGCTTTTGACGGCTTTGGTGAACTGATCCTCGGTCATGCCGGCCTCGAGAGCCGCGTCGCGGAGCGACAGCTCACCCACGCGGAAACGGTGCGCGATGTCGCGCAGCTTGTCGATCTTGCCTTGTGCCATCGCTGGAACCTAGCCTAGCAGCCCACCGGTATGCTCGAACCGTGAACGACTACGTACAGCGCCACCTGGAGGAGATCGAGGCCGCGGCCGAGCGCATCGGCCCCTATGTCCGCCGCACGCCAGCACTGGCGACTGACCTCGATCCGAAGCTGGTCCTCAAGCCCGAGTGCTTGCAGGTGACCGGGTCGTTCAAGGCGCGAGGGGCGTTCAATGCGCTGATCCAGCTGCGACAGCGGAAACCGGACCTGCACGGAGTCATCGCCGTAAGCTCGGGCAACCACGCGCAGGGCGTGGCCCTGGCGGCGCGCACGCTGGGACTGCCAGCGGTGGTGGTCATGCCGGCCGACTCGAACCCGAGCAAGGTAGCCGCTACCCGCGCGCTGGGAGCGGAAGTCATCTCCGAGGGCGTCACGGCCGAGAACCGGGAGGCCACGGTGCGCCGCCTCAGTGACGAGCGCGGGCTAGAGCTCATCCATCCCTTCGACGACTGGGACGTGATCCACGGCCAGGGCACGGCCGCGCTCGAGCTGCTGCAGGACCGTCCGGACGTGCGGACGATTGTGGCGCCCGTCGGCGGCGGCGGACTCATCAGCGGCACGGCGCTGGCGGCTAAGGGTCGCGAGCCGAACATTCGCATCATCGGCGTCGAGCCCGAGCTGGCCGCGGATGCGGCAGCCAGCCTGCGACAACATGCCCGGCAGTCGCTGTCGGGGCCACCAGCCACCATCGCCGACGGGGTGCGCACGATGGCCATCGGCCAGCGCTCGTTCGAGGTCATCGTCGAGCGGGGGCTGGTGGCCGACATTGTCACTGTGTCGGAGCAGGAGATTGAGGCGGCAGTCGTCCTGGCTTGGGAGCGCCTCAAGCTGGCGCTGGAGCCGACCGGCGCGCTGCCGCTGGCGGCCTCCCTAAAGATGGGCGAGCTCACCGGCGCCACGGCGCTCATGCTCAGCGGCGGCAATTTCGACCGGCGGCTCGTGAGCCGCCTCTTCATGTCATCCTGAGCGACGGCGAAGGACCTTCTCGTTCGCCGCTGCGGCGGAAGGTCCTTCGGCCTGCGGCCTCAGGCTGACTTCTCACTGCAGCAGGTGAACGTCCGCCGCGATGACGCGGCGGAACTCGCCCGAGGGCAGCCTTAGCAGCAAAGCGCCATCCACGTCGAGATCGTGGGCGATGCCCTCTAGGACCTCCGCGGGAGCGGCGACGCGCACGCGCTGGCCGAGAAGGTTGGGAGCGGCACGCCAGGCGGCGAGGAGAGGCTCGGGACCAGCCGAACAGAGCTCGACGTAGCGCGCTTCGAAACGGAGGAGGAGCGCGTCGAGCAGGCTCTCGAGGTCGAGCTCGTGGCCGAGCTCATGCAGGAGGCTGGTCGCGCTCGCACGAAGCTCCACGGGCAAGGCTGCTGTCGGAATGTTCACGTTCACGCCGATACCCAGGACCGCGCTGCCGGCAGGGAGGTCGATTAGCAGGCCGCTGATCTTCCGGCCTCCCAGCAGCAGATCGTTCGGCCACTTGAGGACCGGCCTTAAGCCGGCCAAGCCCTGGATCGCCTCAGCCAGCGCCAGGCCGGCGGCAACGCCAATCAGCGGCGCGCGGGCCGGCGCGAATGGCGGCCGCAGGAGGATCGAGACGTACAGCCCGCCTGGAGGCGAGAAGAACTCCCGGCCGAGCCGGCCGCGGCCTCCGGTCTGCTCGCCGGCGAGCACGACAGTGCCTTCGGGGGCGCCTTGCTCCGCCAGCTGGCGGGCGACGATCTGCGTGGACTCCAACCGCTGGTAGCGGTGGATGGGCCGGCCGAAGCTCAGGGTTCCGGCTGACGCCGCGGCGGCAAACCTTGCGCGGCGAGCCAGCCGGCGCCGGCGACCAGCAGCCACAGGCCAAGCTGCTGGATGAGCGGCTCGAGCTGGCTCAGGTAATCGGCGGCCGGCGACAGGAGCAGCAGCTCGATGGCGTAGGGCACGTCGCCCAAGACGATCGGCAGCGAGCCGATCCAGGCAAACAATTGCACCAATGAGTAGGCGAGCACGGCCAGGGCGGCGAGCTGACCGGCGAGGACGCTCGGCCGGGCACGAACCGTGTTCCACACGGCGACGAGCCAGCTTTCGGGCTCCTCGGCAAGCGCTTGAAGGCGAGCCTGGAGCTGCGGTGGGGGCTCGATCACCAGAGCATTGCGCAGGGCAAAGTCGGTCTTGGCTTCGCTCAAGGCTCCCTCACCTAGCCTCTCCCACCGCGGTGGGAGAGGAACTAGTAGAGTATTGCGGAGAGCGGCGTCCAAGCGGGAGACTGCCTCGGCGGCGTGGGCGCAGCTGAGGCAGGTGGCGAGGTGCTGCTGCACTTCGGCGGCGCGCGGTTCGGAGGCCAGCAGAA
>WNFB01005799.1_pt1 | contig 11054 bp, 10 predicted proteins | sample 5400501 | NCBI WGS metagenome assembly WNFB01 (sample SAMN13153341, study PRJNA577476) | soil metagenome | isolation source: 200 cm saprolite under Douglas fir tree site 2 hole 1 | place: USA:California | collected 2015-04-18 | reverse complement strand
GATCGGGATCGCGATCGAGAAATGGATGCAGGAGAAGCAGGGCATCCAGCAGGACCTCCTGGGCGGCGCAGTGGCGTCCGCCGCCTCCGCTCCCGTCCAGGCGGGCATCTCCGGACCCGAGGGGACGGTCGGCGAGCGGGCCGGCACGGCGCAGGACTTCATCGGCGCCTGCCCGGACTGCGGATCGCAGCTCGCCTTCATCGAGGGCTGCGCCAAATGCCACGTGTGCGGCTTTTCGGAGTGCGGCTGAGGTAGCAAGCGCGCAGGGGCCGGTGACGAGCGGCGCGCCTCACCGCGCGCCGGGGTCGCTCGTCACATTCCGCGCGACGGATGTGCCTGTGACGGCTGTCACGCCTGGTAACACGTCGATGGTGTTATTCTCCATGCGTGAGTATTCCGTTTCGTCCCATGACACCCACGCGGCTCCAGGCCAAAGGCTGGGCCCGCGTCGGCAGGCCCGGTGCCCACCTGCTGCGCCGGGGCGCGTGGTACCCCGTGGTGCGCATCTCGTCGAGCCATATTGTCGTACTGGACGTGAACCGGCGCAACGTACCCGTGGATCGGCGCTTCCTCGAGATCCGCTATCATCCCCCCGAGCGCTGGAGCGTCGTCCGGTGCGAGCCGCGCGAAATACAGCGAGTGGGGCGCCTGTTCCCCCTCACTTACGCCGTGTGTCCCGCTTGCCGCCACCGCCAAGGGCTCGAGTCGGATGTGAAGGAGATGATCTGCGAGCGGTGCAAGAAAACCGGGGCGCTGGCGTGGGACGAAATGAGTTAGACGCGTGAGCGGCCCGTGAGAGGCCCGTGAAGAGCCAGGAAAGGGGGAAGGGTGCGAGGTGCACTCCTCCCCCTTCCCTTTTTTTCCAGGTCTTTTCACCGGCCTTTCACTCTTCGAGCACCGCCACCCGGTCGCCGACGGAGACGATCCCCGAGCCCACGCCGGTGCAGTAGTACCCCCGCGTTCCGCCTTCCAAGAACTGCAGGCTCTCTTTCAAGACGCGGGACTCGACGACGCCCCCCAACGCCCAGCCGGTGAATGGGCGACACGGCTCCGCGACCTGTAGCACCTCAAGCCGGGCGAGCTCCCGACCGTCGGGTGCGAGCAACGCCACCCCTCGCTCCAGGTCCTCGAACACCATCCGACGCTCCGTCTCGACGATGATGTTCTCGCCGGCGCAGCCGAGCGTGATGCGCTCCCCGAAGCGGTCGCGCATCAGCGCGTAGTGGGACGTGAACCCGAGCGACACGCCGTGGGCACCGTCCTCGTTTTTGGTGCGCGGATGCGCGCGGTGGTGCACGTCCACCAGCCACGATCCGTCGGACCCCTCACCCAGCGCCCCGTCCGGTCCCAGCGCCAGGCGGTCCACGGCGAGGAGGGGCGTGGGGTCGTACACGCGCGTCGGCTTCTCACCGGTCTTGAGTGAGCCGCGTTGGATTTGCAGACGGACGATACGGCCGATGTCTTGCATAACGGAATCTATCAAAACGTGGTATCATGTGGGTCGTCATTTCCCATGCGCGTCACTCTCGGCTGGGCCCGCTGTGCGGACAACGTGGCGGACATCCTCCGCCGCGGCGCCTGGTATCCCATCGTCGAGGAGTCGGTGGACGGGCACGTCGTCGTCGAGGTGCGACAGCAGCGGGTGCGGCTGCCCCGCGGCGACGTGACGATTCGGACCGAGGTCCCAGACCATTGGAGCGTCGTGGCCCGCACCGGGGTGCTCCGACCGACCCTGGGAGGGCGGGGGAGCGACGTCGCCACCACCTACGCGGTGTGTCCCCTGTGCCATTATCGGCAGGACTACGCCGGCAAGCCCGACCGCCTGAAGTGCGTCCGCTGTGGCGCGACCTCGCCGGTGGATTGGAGTGAGACTTGTTAGACGTTGCACGTTCCACGTTCCCTCGTTGCACGAAAATGCCAGTGACCTTGCGGGATGGTATGTAGTTAGTATATTAACCGTCAACACATTAACTACCAGCGCACGTGCCACGCATCACCTGCGACGTGTAACGTGCAACGGACTCAATGACCGATCGTTCCGAGCTGGCCTTGCAGCTGACCGATGCGATCGTGGCCGCCAAGACGGCAGCGGAGCGCGCCGGCGACCGCGCGTTCCGCGCGTACGGCCTGTCGCACCGCGCCCAGGCCGCCCTGGTGGCCGTCGACCTGGGTGGGCCGGATGGGGCCCGCCCCAAAGAGATTGCCACCCAGCTGCGCGTGTCCCGCGCGGCCGCCACGACCTTCATCCAGCGACTCGAGACCAAGGGGCTGGTGGAGACCACGCCGGACCCGGAGGACGACCGCGGAGTGCGCGTGACCCTGACGCGCCGTGGGCTGGAGGTATTGCTGCGCGCCGGCCAGCTCGAGCGCCGTCTCGCGGCCCGCGCCATCGAGGGGCTGCCCGCGTCGAGCATCGCCCGGGCGGTCCACCTGCTCGAGGAGTTCAAGCAGCGGCTCGAAGAGAAGCAAATCGGCGTCGTGCACTAGCGGGTTTACACGTGTGCGTATCTTTATGCATGACGCTTGCCCACCGCCATGGCCGCTCGATTGAGCGAGAGACCACTTGAAGTGCGTCACCTATTCGACCGCTCGATATTCACTTAACTCGTGCGCCCAGAGGATCTCATCGTCCGCCTTCTGGCCACGTTTCCGAGGGCTCCAGTAGCTGAGTTTTCCACAGCTGGACCATGCGCCAGGAATGTTGAAAAGTGATAAAGGGACAGGGAAGGAGAGAACGACTCTGATCCGCCGCACTAAGATCGTCGCCACGCTCGGTCCCGCCACGGGGACGCCCGAGGGCATCGCCGGGTTGATCGGCGCCGGCGCGAACGTCATTCGTGTGAACTCGTCCCACGGGACCCCGGAGCAGCGCGCCACCTGGATCGCCGCGGTGCGGGAGGCGGCCGCCGCCGCTGACGTCGCGGTGGCGGTGCTCGTGGACCTGCAGGGGCCGCGCATCCGCGTGGGCAAGCTTGCCGCTCCGCGTGTCCTGCGCGCCGGCGAGACCGTCGTGTTCGCGCCGGAGGATGTGGCGCGCGACGATGAGTTGCCGACGACCTACGCCGATCTCGCCACCGACGTCCGGCCGGGCGCCCGGATCCTGCTCGACGACGGCCTCTTGTCGCTCGAGGTGACGCGGATCGTCGCCCCCCGGGTGGAAGGCCGGGTCGTGGATGGGGGGACTCTCACGTCGCACAAGGGGATGAACCTCCCGGGGCTACACGTGTCCGCCCCCGCCTTGACGGGAAAGGATCGCGAGGACGCGGAGCACGCGGCGGCGGCCGGGGCCGACTATCTGGGCCTCTCCTTCGTGCGGCGGGCGGAGGACCTGGGCGAGCTGCGCGCGCTCGTGCCGCCCGACGTGAAGCTCGTGGCGAAAATCGAGAAAGCGACCGCGCTCGAGGACCTGGCGCGGATCCTCGACGCTTGTGACGCGGTGATGGTCGCACGCGGCGACCTGGGCGTGGAGCTCCCGTTCGAAGAGGTGCCGGCGGTCCAGAAGCGCCTGATCCGCGAAGCCAATCGCTACGGCAAGCCCGTGATCACCGCCACCCAGATGCTCGAGTCGATGGTGCACCACCCGCGGCCGACCCGCGCCGAAGCGTCCGACGTGGCCAACGCCATCCTCGACGGGACGGACGCCGTCATGCTTTCGGCCGAAACCGCGGTGGGGGAGTACGCCTTCGAGGCGGTGCGGGCGATGGACCGCATCATCCGGGAGACGGAGCGGCAGGGGCCTGCCATGGGCGTGGGGGCGCGCGACGAGCGCCGGCTCACCCCCGGTGAAACGGTCTCGGTTGAAGACGCGATCGCCATCGGCACCAGCGCGGTGGCGCGGATGCTCAAGACACCGCTCATTGTGACGCTCACGTCGGGCGGGTTCACCTCCCGCAAAGTCGCGGCGCTCCGCACCCCGGTGCCGATCCTCGCCGTGACCACCCAGCCCACGACCTACCGCCAGCTCGCGCTGGTGTGGGGTGTGACGCCGGTCCTGGTGGATCGCGTGCCGGGGTACGACGCGATGCTCGCCGTGGTGCGCGATCTGATCTTGAAGCGGGGGTACGCGCGCGCTGGCGACCGCATCGTGATGACGGCGGGCTTGCCCTGGGAGGTATCCGGGACCACCAACCTGCTCAAGGTCGAGGTCGTGTGACGTGAAGCTGGTGTTCCTCGGCACGGGCACGTCCTACGGCGTGCCGCAGATCGGGTGCGGCTGCCGCACGTGCACGTCGTCCGACCCGCGCGACCGGCGCACCCGCACGGCGGCGTTGATCGAGTCCGGCGGCCGGCGCCTCCTCATCGACACCCCACCTGAGCTACGGCTGCAGCTCGTGACGGCGGGCATCGGATCCGTCGATGCCGTGCTGTTCACGCATGCCCACGCCGACCACGTGCACGGTATCGATGATTTACGCGCCTTCTCCGCGCGCCAGCGGGCCCCGCTCGACGTGTACGGCGCGGCCGGCACGCTCGCCGAGCTGGAGCGCCGCTTCGCGTACATCTTCGACGGCGCACCTGCCCAGCCAGGGACGAGCAAACCGGAGCTCGTCGCGCGGCCGCTCGAGCCTGATCGGGAAGTCGAGATCGCGGGCATGTCGGTCCGCGCCCTGGTGCTGCCGCACGGCGACCGCTCGGTGCTGGGCTACCGCGTGGGCCCGATTGCCTACCTCACCGACGCGAAGGCCATTCCCGAGGCGGCGCTCGCCAGGCTGGCGGGGCTCGAAGTGCTGGTGTTGAACGCACTGTTGCCGCGCCCGCACCCGCTGCATCTCTCGATCCCGGAGGCCGTCGCGGCGGCGCAGCAAATCGGCGCGCGCCGGACCTTCCTCACGCACCTCACCCATGCGACGCCGCACGCCGAGCTCGCGGCGAGTCTGCCGGCGGGCGTCGCGCCCGCCTACGACGGGCTGGTCATCGAGGTAGGCGCGGTCTAGATTCGTCGCGAGGAGGGATCGCAAGCGATGGTGAACACACCCGAAGCGACGCTGCGACGGTTCCAGAGCGCGGCCGCGCGCCGCAGCGCCGCCATGGACGAGCTGGTGCGCCAGGCGGTGTTCGGCGCGTCGGACGAGCGGGAGCAGGCGCGCTGGCTGATCTGGGAGATCGGGCAGCAGGCGGGTGTGCGGCCCGCATCGATCCACGAGCTCTATCTGGCGCGGGGTCGCGGCGAAGTGCAGCCGTTCACGACCCCCGCGATGAACATCCGCGTCCTCTCTTATGACTCCGCGCGCGCCGTGTTCCGGGCCGCGAAGCGACTCGACGTGGGTGCCCTCATCTGCGAGATCGCTCGCTCCGAGATCGGCTACACCGAGCAGCGCCCTGCCGAGTACGTCGCGGTGATGACCGCCGCGGCGCTGCGCGAGGGCTTCACGGGACCGCTGTTCATCCAGGGCGACCACGTCCAGGTGAATGCCAAGAAGTACGCCGTCGACGCCGAGACTGAGCTGCAGGCGATACGGACGCTGATTGAAGAGGAGCTGCACGCCGGCTTCTACAACATCGACGTCGACACGTCCACGCTGGTCGATCTCTCCCAACCGACGCTCGACGCCCAGCAGCGCGTCAACTACGAGCGGGCCGCCGACCTGACCAAGTTCATCCGGGACCGGGAGCCCGAGGGCGTGACCGTGTCCGTGGGCGCGGAGATCGGCGAGGTGGGCGGCAAGAACTCCGACGTGCATGAGCTCAAGGCCTTCATGGACGGCTATGTCCGCGCGCTCGCGCGCCTGGAGGGGAGGCCCTACACGGGCATCAGCAAGATCTCTGTACAGACGGGCACGAGCCACGGCGGTGTTGTGCTCCCCGACGGCTCGATCGCCAAGGTGCAGCTCGACCTCGACGCCCTCAAGGCGCTGTCCGCCGATGCCCGCAGCAAGTACGGCCTGGGCGGCGCGGTGCAGCACGGGGCTTCGACCTTGCCGCCCGACGCGTTCGGCAACTTCCCCAAGTGCGAGGCGATCGAGATCCACCTCGCGACCAATTTCCAGAACATCGTGTTCGACCACCCGAAGCTGCCGGCCGACCTGCGGCGCGAGCTCCAGGAGTGGGTGACGGCGGAGTGCAAGGACGAGTGGAAGAAGGGGGACACCGAGGAGCAGTTCTACTACAAGAGCCGCAAGAAGGCGATCGGGCCGTTCAAGCGGCGCATGTGGGATCTGCCCGCCGACGTCCGCGGCGCGATCGCGGCCGACCTCGAGAAGAACTTCGCGTTCCTGTTCGAGCAGCTCCGTGTCACGGGCACACGCGCGATCACCGACCGCTTCGTCAAGCCGCCGCTGCAATCGCACGCGCAGCCACGTCCGGTAGCGGTCGCCGCGCCGGATGATCTGGAGGCCGGCGAGTGAGCGAGCGGGGCGCGGGGTTCGGGCCGTTCCTGCTGGGCCTAGGTCTGGGGGCGGTGCTCGGCTTCCTGTTCGCGCCCGAGCCGGGCGAGGCGTCCCGCACCAAGCTGTCGCGCAAGCTGCGCGGATTGCGCGACCTCGCGGCCGAGAAGGCGGGCGAGCTGGGCGAGCTGCTCGACACCGCGGAGGACGAGGAGGATGAGGCGCCCACCGCCCGCGTCGCGATCGAGCGAAGGCTGACCGAGGCGAAGCGCCGGCGCCGCGGTGGCAAGAGTGCGATGTCTGAGGAAGAGGAGGACGAGCCCGTCGCGTGAAGGCCGAGCGCGGCTGGCATCAGTCGGTGACCGGCATTGCCCGGCGGACCTTTGAGGCGGCGTTCGAAGACAACATTCCCTTCCTCGCGAGCGCGCTGTCGTTCGATCTGCTGCTGACCATCATCCCCTTCGTCGCCCTGCTGCTCGCCACGGTCGGATACCTCGTCCAGCATCAGATCACGACGCAGCAGGTCGAGTTGCACGAGCTGCTCGCCCGGCTGCTCCCGTCCACGGCGGGCGGCGTGCCCGACCGGGCCTTCACGCTGGTGGAGAGCGCGCTCGCGAGCGTGGTGCGCCAACGCGTCCGGTTGACCGCCGTGGGCCTGCCGCTGTTCCTGTGGTTCTCGACGCGCCTGTTCGGCGGCCTGCGTGCCGCACTCAACGAGGTGTTCGACACCGACGAGCGGCGTTCGTGGCCCGTCGCCAAGCTGCTCGATCTCGCCATGGTGCTGGGCACCGGCGCGCTGCTGGTGCTGGGCGCCTTGGTGGCCACCTGGGAAGCGCGCAACGCGGGCAGCGTGAGCCGCAGCTTCGCGATCGACTGGTTGTGGCGTTTCAGTCTCGAAATGATCTCCTTTGCGCTGGGCGTCGCGCTGTTCTTCATCATTTTCAAATTTCTCCCCAGCCGGCGCATCGTATGGCGCACCGCGCTCGTCGCGGCCGTCTTCTGCTCGCTCGGCTTCGAGGTGGCGAAGCGACTGTACGCGCTGTACGTGACCCGGTTCGCCACGCTCGACCGCGTGGCCTCCGACGCGAACATCGTCGCCCTGTTCCTGTTCCTGCTGTGGGTCTATTACACGGCCTACCTGTTCCTCCTGGGCGGCGAAGTGGCCGAGATGTACGATCTGGTCCGGATGCGGCGCTCGCAGCGGGTGCAGCTGGGCTAGAAGCAGGTGGTGCAGGTTGGTGGAGGTTGGTGAAGGTTGGGGAAGGTAAAACCTCCCCAACCTCCACCATCCTTTTATCTTGGGGCCATGAGTTCCGGCCCCCTGCGTCAGCCGATCCCTGTCGCCCGGTCGATCCTCTGGAGCCCCGCCGGTGGAGACGGGGGGGGCCAGCGACCGGGCCACATCCCCTTTCCCGTCTTTCTGTCGCAGTCCGCGTTGACGGCGATCCACGAGCACGTGGCGGCGCCGGCCCGAGCCGGCCAGGGCGTTCTGGGCTTCCTGCTCGGCGACCTGTGCGAGTGCCCGGAGACGAACGTCTCCTATCTGGTGATCGACGCCGCCCTGCGACTCAACCAGGCGATCTACGGCGACCGCACGCGCGACGTCATCACCCGGCTGTGGGATCGCGTTCAAGAGCAGCTCGAGACACAGCATGCGCATCTGATCGGTTGGTACCACACGCACCCGCCGCTCCCGCTCAGCCTCAGCGAGCACGACGTCGAGACGCACGAGCAATACTTCGGCGAGCCGTGGCAGGTGGCGTTGCTGCTCGCGACCGATGCGGAGGAGCCCGCGGCCGGATTCTTCCGCGCCGGCCCCGACGAGGCGTGGACCTCCACCCCACTGCCGTTTTACGAGCTGCTCGGCCCGGAGTCGATCCGTCCGGACGGGAAGAAGCGCTCGTTCGTGACGTGGAAGAACCACCGCGCCTACAACCCGGTGACTCCGCCGGCGGCCGCTACGATTCGGACACCTGCGGCGAAGCCGCCGTCAGAGCCGAAGTTCACGCCCGCGGCTGCGAAGCCGCAGCCGCCCCCCCCGCCCCCCCCGCCGCTTCCCCCGCCGCTGCCGGCCCCGCTGTCCAGCCGGGCCGACGATCGACACGAGCTCAAGTTCCTCACCGCGGCCGAGGACATGCCGCCGCCCCCGCCGCCCAGGTCCCCGCCTCCCCCTCGTCGGCACACGCCACCGCCACGTCCGGCGCCCCCTCTCCCGCTCGAGCCCGAACCGGAGCCAGAGGCGGACGCCGTCGACCCCGTGGCGACGGACGAAGGGGGCGCGGCCGCGCCCATCTGGCCCGACGAGTTCGAGGAGCGAGAGCACGCCGGCGAGCCTGAGGCGTCAGAGGGGTTGCAACCGGTCCCACGACCGCGCCGCCGGGGGAAGCGTCGGAAGGGACTGTGGGTGACATTGTTCGCGCTGCTGATCGCCGCCGGCGGTGCGGGGGCCTACTGGTGGTACCAGCCGGTGCTGCCACTCCCCGAATGGTCCACGATCACGAGCAAGTGGTCGGCGATCAAATCCACCATCGGCGGGAAGGTGTCCGCCGTCGGCGCGAAGCTGTCCGCGCTCAAGGCCAAACTCCGGCGGGCGCCACCGACTCCCGCGCCATCGCAGCCTCGGGCGCAACCGCCTTCCCACCCGGTCACGCAGCCCGCGACGGCTGCCGCGCCCCCGGGTCCCGCTCCCTCACAACGGACAGCGTCGCCACCCGCGCCGTCGCCTCCCGCGCCGTCGCCACCAGCGCCGCGCGCACGGCTCGACGTGGCCGGTGACTCGCTGACTCAGGTCGTGCGGGCCTTCGCCGGGCAGGCCACCCAGTTCGCCCGTGGCCAGGTACCTTGCGCCGGGTTGGCACGCGGCCTGGCCGCGGTGGAGAACCATTGGATCGCGTACAACACGGCGCGTCGCAATGCCGGCGTCCTCGATGCCGCTCACGCCGCCCGCGACCAGACGCTGTACGCCGGTGTGGACTCGGTGGAGCGCCGATTCGAGCAATCGGGATGCCCGCGGCCGTAGCGGGGCGCCGTGGTGCGCCGCCCATAGAGAACGGGGAGCCGGCATGCTAACTTTCGGCGCCCCAGGTCCGCAGGTCGTCCACTCGTGAACCGCGTCAGGCCCTCGCAGGGAGCAGCGCTAAGCGATGTCGGGCGTCGCTGCGGGGTGCCTGGGGCATTCTACTGCAATGCGGAGTGGGGAATGCGGAATGCGGAGTCGCAATGCGAGTTCGTGCCGCACGACGCTCACCCTGACATTCCGCACTCCGCATTCCGCACTCCGCACTGTCGTTAGATTCACCAAATGATCGCACTGGCTCGCAAATACCGTCCCAAGCGCTTTTCCGACCTCCTCGTGCAGAATCACGTGGCGGCCGCGCTGCGTGGGGCCGTGGCGGGGGCCCGGGTGGCGCACGGGTACTTGTTCGCGGGTCCGCGTGGCGTCGGCAAGACCACGGCGGCGCGTATCCTCGCGATGGCGCTCAATTGCGAGCGACGCGGTTCGGGGACGGCGGGTGAGCCGTGCGGGGAGTGCGATTCCTGCACCCGTGTCTGGACTGGCGCGGCGAACCTCGACGTCGTCGAGCTCGATGCCGCCTCGAACCGGGGCGTGGACGACGCCCGCGACCTGCGTGAGCGCGCCATGTACGCCGCCTCCGGCGAGGGCCGTCACAAGGTCTACATCGTGGACGAAGCGCACATGCTGACGCGCGAGGCGTGGAATGCGCTCCTCAAGATCCTCGAGGAGCCGCCGCCACGCGTCGTATTCGTGTTCGCCACGACCGAGCCGCAGAAGATCGCGCAGAGCGCCGCTCCGATCCTCTCCCGCCTGCAGCGTTTCGATTTCCGGCGGATCGGACCCCACGCGATCCTCGATCGCCTGCGACACGTGGTCAGCGCCGAGGGGCTCTCCGCAGACGACGAGGCGCTGCACCTGATCGCCAAGAGCGCGGACGGCGGCATGCGCGACGGGCTCTCGATCCTCGACCAGGTCGTGTCGTTCGGCGAGGGGCCCGTTACGGCTGCCCGCGTGCGCGAGGTGCTCGGCTTGATCTCGGACGACGTGTATGGTGAGCTGCTGCGGCTCGTGTCGGAGCGTGACCCGAAAGCGGTGTTTCCGCTCGTCGACCGGCTGGTGGACGCGGGCGCCGACCTCGGGGAGTTCGTGGCCGGGGCAGGGGAGATCGTGCGCGCGGTGCTGCTGGCGAATCTCGGAGGAAAGCCGGAGGGATTCACGGACGCGCTATTGGCCCTCATCGAACGGTACCGCTCCCAGCTCCCCGCTCCCGACCTCGTCCGTCTCCTCGCCGTCCTCAGCGAGCTGGAGCCCCAGCTCCGCTCCAGCGGCAACGCGCGCCTCGCCGTCGAGCTCCTGCTCCTGCGTTGGGCGATGATGAGCCGGACCGTCGAGCTCGAAGCGGTCATCCGGGCGCTCGGGAAGGCGCCGGTGGAGAAGCCCGAGGAAAGGTCGGGGAAGGGGGAGAATCCGGGGAAGAGTAGCCCCGCACCGGTCTTGCGCGACGCCGCTGCGGTTCCCCCTTCCCCGGCCGTGTCACCGGCCGTTCCACGGGCCGTTGAACCGGAACGCGGACCGTTGAGCGTCGAGCGGCTGCGCGGTCTGTGGTCCCGCGTGATCGACGACGCTCGTACCAAGAGCCCGTTGTTGGGCGCGCTGCTGCAGGTCACGGAGGTCGCTGGTGTGGATGCCGGAGCGGTCACGATCCGGCTGCTCGA
>WNFB01005797.1_pt1 | contig 11056 bp, 14 predicted proteins | sample 5400501 | NCBI WGS metagenome assembly WNFB01 (sample SAMN13153341, study PRJNA577476) | soil metagenome | isolation source: 200 cm saprolite under Douglas fir tree site 2 hole 1 | place: USA:California | collected 2015-04-18 | reverse complement strand
TAATGAGATCGCACGCGCGCTGATATCCATGGTGGCCCGGAGCACAACTCGCTCCAATCAGAGGCCGGATACATTGATGCAAGACCGCAAATCCGCCAGATCGACGAAAACCTCTTGCGACGCACGGCCGGACCATACATTTGGGTCAAACCCGGTCCTCCGAGCGTTTCCGCTACATGTCCGCTCAGGCGCCGCAAGCGGAATTGCAGGCGGCTCGGTGCGATGTCGCAGTCGTGCCGACAACCGACATCGGGCTTGTAGACGCTGCCGTTTGTGCGAGGTCTCGACGAGGCGGGGCCCGCCAGAGTCGTGATGCCTCCCGACACCATGCAGGGGCCGGCGCAAGCGATCAGGTGGCGTGACCGGCCGCCTCCAATATTAGATTGGCGATCTTACGTGGATGCGAAATAATGCCAAGATGGCTGGATTCGATCTCGATGGTCTTGGCCTTCATTCGCTTCGCCATGAAGCGCTGAAGGTCCGGGTTGATAGTGCGGTCCTTGCTTGAGACTTGATAGAAAGATGGCTTTGTGCGCCAAGCCGCTTGCGTCACGCGGTCGCCGAAGATGGGCTCGGCGGCCCGGCCCTGGACCGCGTACAATGCGCGGGCCGTGCCCGGGTCAATGTCGCCGGCAAAATCGCGGAGGAAGGCCTCCTCACTCAGCTGAACATAGCCGTTGGCGTGAACGAGGCCCGCGCTCGCCGGCGGGGTAGGATAGGCCTTGGCGAGCGCCGTATAATCCTCGTTCGCGTCAGGCGCACGTGCCGAGCAGTACACCAAGGCCGATACCTTCGGGTCGCCCCCCGTCTGCGTGACAACCTCGCCTCCATAGGAGTGGGCGACCAAAACTGTCGGGCCATCCTGCAAGGTCAGGGTGCGGCGCGTGAATTCACAATCCTCATCTAACGATCGCAGAGGATTTTGAACCGCCGTAACGTTTAGGCCGACCTGCTGCAAAAGCGGGATTACTCTTAGCCAGCAAGATCCGTCAGCATAGAGGCCATGAACCAAAACCACGTTACGTGCGGGCGTGAGAGGCTGAGTCTGCGCTCGCGCCTTGCCCGCGCCAATTATTGAGGTTGCCGCTCCAGCGAGCAATGCGGCGGCTACTGTGCGCCTGTCGAGCATCCTGCTTGTCCTTTGAAGAATCCATGCACCTTTGTCGCCATCACGGTATCGAGTGGGGTCAGTCTGGTTGTATTGTTCTTTATTTCGAACTGCTACACCGTTTAACCGCGACGGTAATCGCTATCGTGTTCACAGCACGTCGATCAAAGCCATGCTCTCAATTGGCGTGTTTCGTTGAATCTTGCCCAAAGATGCCTCGCGACCTAGCGGGCCGCCGGAAAGGCGGTTGCACTTAGGCAACCGGCCAAACGTGACTCGATCTATCGACGCCAGTTGGATTCGATAAATCCCATCATATCAGGGAGCGCAGGTTCCGCTTCGGGTCAATCGCGTCGCTTTCGCGATGCCCGCGCGATGTCCGGTTAGCGGGTAATCTGGGAAATGCCAGTTCGGTGTTGAAGGTATCGGGATTGGCGTGATTCAGGCTCCAAGACGGGAGGCTCGAATCGTGCGGTATGAACTCACGGACTATGAGTGGCCGCCATCAGGCCGTTCCTCCCGAATAAACCACGGCGCGTGCCGCGTGTAGATGACCGTCGTGTCCGCAACGGCAGCCGGTCGGATCTTGCGATCAGGCGCACCATGGCGCGACCTGCCGTAGAGCTTTGGCCCCTATACGGCCTATTACAATCACGATCCCTTCAGATCGCCGGCATCGGGAAAGAACAGCTGCTCGCCCCCGACCTTGTAGGCGGCGATCGTCCGCTGGCCCTCCGGGGAGACGAGCCAGTCCACGAAGGCCTGCCCTTCCCTCGTCCTCACGTTGGGGTGCTTTGCCGGATTGACCAGCATCACGCCGTATTGATTGAACAGCCGGCGGTCGCCTGCCACCAGGATCGAAAGCTCGCCGCGGTTCTGGAACGACAGCCAGGTCCCGCGGTCGCAGAGCAGATAGGCATTGGCGGCCGCCGCCATGTTGAGCGCGGCGCCCATGCCCTGGCCGATCTCGCGGTACCAGGCGCCTTTGACCGCGCCGATATCGATGCCCGCGTCGTGCCAATAGCGCAGCTCCGCGGCGTGGGTGCCGGACCGGTCGCCGCGCGAGATGAACGGCGCCTTGATGGCCGCGATCTTGCGCAATGCCTCGAGCACGTCCTCGCCGCCGGCGATCCGCGCGGGGTCGCTGCCCGGGCCGATCACGACGAAGTCGTTGTACATCACGTCGAAGCGCTTCACGCCGAAACCCTCGGCGAGGAATTTCTCTTCCGCCGCCTTGTCGTGGACGAACACCACGTCGGCATCGCCGCGCCGGCCGATGTCGAGCGCCTGACCGGTTCCGACGGCGACCACGTTCACGCGGATTCCGCTTTTGGCGGTGAATTGCGGGAGCAGATAGCCGAACAGACCCGATTGCTCGGTGGAGGTCGTCGAGGCGACCGTGATCGAGCGCTCCTGCGCGAGCGCCACGGAGGCAACAAGCAGGCCGGCAAGCGCGACTAGGGCGAGGCATTGGCGTTTCATCGGGATCCCTGCAGTGCGGACAGGTCGTGGAACGCGCAACCTATCGGGCGCTCACCGGGACGGCGACCGGACATATCGGCGCGCGTCGGCTCGACCGATGTGCCGGCGCCGGCCGCCGTCGGCAGCTTCCCTTGCGGCGGATAGTATGGTGGATTCTCCACGAATCCGCCATCGATCGGCGGGGATGGAGATTGCGATGCCGGACGCGAGCTGGATGATCAAGGGCCGGGAGTTCGGCCACTGCAATTGCGCCTACGGCTGTCCCTGCCAGTTCAACGCCCTGCCGACATATGGCGACTGCCAGGCGGTGGTCGGCATGCAGATCGACGAAGGATATCACGGCCCGACACGGCTCGACGGGTTGCGCACGGTGAGCATCCTCAAATGGCCCGGCCCCATCCACGAAGGCAAGGGCGAAGCCAGCATCATCATCGACAAGCGCGCAACCGCGGCGCAGCGCGAGGCGCTGCTTCGGATTCTCGGCGGCCAGGATACCGTGCCCGGCGCGACGATGTTCCAGGTGTTTTCCACGACGTTCGACAAAGTCCACGATCCGATCTTTGCCGACATCGAGTTCGAGGTCGACGTGGACGCGCGCAAGGCTCGCCTGAAGGTCGCGGACCTGGTCGAGGCGCGCGGCGAGCCGATCCGCAACCCGGTCACGGGCAACGAGCACCGCGCCCGCTTCGACATGCCGAACGGCTTCGAGTTCGCAGCAGCCGAAGTGGGCCGCGGCTGGGCCAAGACCAACGGCCCGATCCGGCTCGAGCTCGCGGATTCCCACGCGCATTTCGCCGATCTGCACTTGTGCCAGACCGGCGTCATACGCTGAAGCGAATGGCGGAAGGATCGCTGGAGATCCTGCTTCGCCGCGACCGCGTGGTCGTGGCGGGCGCGCTCGCCGTTCTGACCGCGCTCGCCTGGGCCTATGTGCTGTGGCTGGCCTTCGGCATGAGGATGCCGGCCACCGAGGCAAACGGCATGCCCATGGGCGACATGGGCGCCATGCTGGCACCGTCGCCCAGGCCGTGGAGCGTCGCCGAGTTCCTGTTCGTGCTGACGATGTGGGCGGTGATGATGGTCGGCATGATGACGCCGGCCGCCGCGCCGATGATCCTGATCTATGCCCGGGTGGCTAGACAGGCGGCGCTGCAGGGACATCCGTTCGCGCCCACCGGATGCTTCGCATCTGGCTATCTGCTGTGCTGGATCGGCTTTGCGCTCATTGCGACAAGCGCCCAATGGGCGCTGGAGCGCGCGGCCCTGCGCGCGCCGATGTCGGGAGCCGCCGGCAGTGCGCTCGGCGGGCTCGTGCTGCTCGCGGCGGGCATCTATCAGCTCACGCCGCTCAAAACCGCGTGCCTGTCGCAATGCCAGTCGCCGCTGTTCTTCATCCACCGCCACGGCGGGTTCCGTGCCGATGCGCCCGGATCGTTCCGGCTCGGGCTCGCGCACGGGGCTTACTGCGTCGGATGCTGCTGGGCGCTGATGACGCTGTTGTTCGTCGGCGGGGTGATGAACGTGCTGTGGATCGTCGGGCTCACCGCATTGGTGCTGCTGGAAAAATTGTCGCCGCCCGGACGGACCTTGCCGGTCCTCGTCGGGTGCGCCTTGAGCGCGGGGGGCGTGTGGCTCGTCGCCACCTCGGGGCTCGTTCCGTCATTTCGGTGACGCGCATTGTCGTCGACGCGTGGTAGTCCAGGTCGCAAGAACCGCCGCGTTCTCGCGCGCTGCGCCGCGAGACGGAACGAACTCTACTCGATCTGACGTGAGGGATCTTCTGGGTCGCCCGACGAAAAAACCGGGGGCGCGCTCGCGGTCAGCGGCGGTAAAAGCCGGTCAGCGTCGCCTTGGTCAACGTATGGGAGTGCAGATTGAAACCGACGAGCGCCGCGGACGCACTCTCGTCGACCGGGAGCTTGTCGACGTCGACGGCGAAAATGGTGAACACGTACCGATGCGGCCTGTCGCCCTGCGGCGGGCAGGGCCCGCCGTAGCCTACAGTGCCGAAATCGGTCCGGATCTGGATCGTGCCCGGCGGCGCCAAGCCCATTTTCGGGTCGCCGGCGTTGCGCGGCAGGAACGTGGTGGTCGGCGCGATGTTGACGATCACCCAGTGCCACCAGCCGCTGCCGGTCGGAGCGTCGGGATCATAGAGCGTCACGGTGAAGCTTTTCGCCGTGCTCGGAGCCCCGCTCCAGCGCAGCTCCGGCGAGATGTTGGTGCCGTTGCAGTCGAAGCCGCGGTAGACCTGCTCGTTTTGAATGGTCGCGCCCGGCGCGATCTCGGGGCTCGTCAAGTTCAGTCCCACCACCACGGCCGCCTTGCGGGCGCCGGTCTTGAGCCCGGGCACCGTAAGACCGTGCGGATAGTACGCCAGGAACACATAGGCCGCGGCGAACAGCAACCCGGCCAGAATGGCAGCCCAGAGCCGGTGCTTGAAGATCAGGATGTTGCCGAGCAGCGCCGCCAGGAACGCGATCGCCGAGAGCAGGCCCACATTGGCCCAGTCCACCGTCGTCCAATCGAGTGCTATGTTCGGCATGTTGTGCCTCCCCAATGCCCCATCACCGGCGAAACATACCGGTCGTTTCCACTGTAGCGAAAAACCCGCCATGGGGCGACAGGCGCGAGTTAAAAATATCCGATAAATACACGCGGAATTGCCGGGCATTCCTGCGGCGGGAAATGTCGGGTGGTCCTCGCGCGGGCGAAGCGGCGCGTTCAGGCGAACTCGACGCCGATCTCGTTGCCCAGGCGCCAGACCACCCGGCACTGCCGACGCACGGTCTGGGAGCCGGTGATCAGTAGAACGAATTGATCCGGAATCACGATGCCCTCGGCGTAGAGCCTTGCGCCTGCGTCCGAGATGTCGGTGACGAGACAGTCTCGCGGCAGCGAGCCCGCCGATTGGACCTTGGCCACGCGATTGATGCTGTGGCGCTCGTGCCGGCGTCTTTCCTTCAACATGGCGCTTTCAGCCGCTGGATGCGGGGCCGAGGCCCCCACCTAGCCGCAAAGTGGTTCAGAGATCCTTAGTGCACGGACCGGCGGCGGCCGGGACTGCGCTTCGGCCGCTGGCCCGGCGTCGTCCCGGGGATTAGACTCTCGGGCGCGGCTCGGTGGCCAGGTCCCCATCCGGTGCCGGACAGGTAAAGCTCGATGCGATTTGCGATCCTGGCTTGCGCGGTGTTGTCGGCGGGACCCGCCCGGGCCGCCGCGATCTCCGTGCAATCCGCCGGATCGGAGAAGCCCGCGGTTGTCGTGGTGCAAGGCACGTTGGACGTCGCCGACGGCGAACGGTTTTTTACGAAAATCGCCCCGCTCGCGACGGCCATGGTCCGCTTTCAAAGCAACGGCGGCAGCGTGGTAACGGGCATTCAGATGGGAGAAATGATCCGGTTGAAGCAGTTCCACACCCTCGTGCCTGCGGGCGCGCGATGCGCTTCCGCATGCGCGCTGGCATGGCTGGGCGGCGCCCGTCGCTTCATGGGACCGGGAGCGCGGATCGGGCTGCATGCGGCTTCCGACCCGAAATCCGGGCAAGTGACCGGCGTCGGGAACGCGCTTCTGGGTGCCTACCTTAATCGCGTCGGGCTTTCGTACTCCGCCGTCATCTACGTCGCGCAAGCTCGGCCGGATTCCGTCACCTGGCTGAGCTTTGCCGACGCCAAGCGGCTGGGCATCGAGGTGACGCTGCTGAAGTCCGCAGCAGGAAAACGCGATCCGCCGGTGCAGACCCGAGTTGGCGCTGCCGTTTCCGACGGCTTATCCGGCCCGGCTCTCCGGTAACGTCCGCACCCCGCAGCCAAGGCCCAGAGAGCAAGCGGGCGGCGCCCGTCGTGTTCCGCGCCGCGGGCGGCGGCTCGCGCTCAGGCGGCCGGGGAGAATTGCGGCTGAGGACCGGCAACCCGGTTGCGCCCGCCGGCTTTTGCCCGGTAGAGCGCCTGATCGGCGCGATCCAGCAGTGCACTCATGTCCTGTCCGGGGTCGAGGATCGATATCCCGACGCTCGCCGTCGCCTGAATGGACAATCCATTCACAGTACCAGCAGCGGCCGCAAATACGGAGCGCAGCCGCTCGGCGACGAACCATGCGCCCTCCTGGGACGCCGCCGGCAGCAGGACGGCAAACTCCTCGCCGCCCAGCCGGCCGACGAGGTCCGACGGCCTCAGATTGGCGCTCGCCGTCTTCGCAAAAATCCGCAGGATCTCGTCTCCCGCCGCGTGGCCGAACTGATCGTTGATCGATTTGAAATGGTCCAGGTCGACCATCAGCAGAGCGACCGGACGATCGCTGGTCTGCATCAGCCTGGAGGCTTCCTGGAAGAAGGAGCGTCGGTTCGCGAGCCCTGTCAGCGGATCTTTGGTGGCCGCCGTCTTGTGGCGGAGCTCGGCGCGCTCCTTGGCCATCGCGAGCAGGATGAAGGCGGTCGAAATCGTCGCCAGCAGCGATTCGCTGCTGATCACGGTGAGCCAGGCGCTGGAGAACACCTGCTCGTCGGTCGGCCATGCCAGCCGGGCGATCGGCGGACTGCGCAGCAGGAACACCGCGCCGTTGGCGAACAGGATGAATATCGCCGGCCAGCGTGACAGCAGCCGCTCCGCCCGGTTCCACCAGAATTCATAGGCCGTGAGCCACATGAACGCGGCAATGATGGCCGCACTGAGTGAGGCACGGATGGCCGGAGCCTGAGCAAATTCGGCGAACTGGCACGCCAGCAACCAGACCGTGGCCCCGGTGATCAGCGAGCCAGGCCGCGGGCCGCGGCCGTCGAAGATGCGTGCGCCGGTCCAGGTTACCGCATACGAGCCGAACAAGATGACGTCGGCGACGGTGATCGTGATCAAGTCGGGCAGCGCACCGTACATTCCGTAGAGCCCGATCGATAGCGATCGCAGCAGATACGCGCAGCCCCACCAGGCGACGGCCCGGACCGCGGTGTTCTGCATCCACGAGAACAGCAGCAGAACCCCCAACATCGCCTCGACGTCGAGCGTGAGCAGAAACAGAGTCTTGAAATCGATGGACATGTCCAAGTCCCGATGGTGCGGCTCTCCCCTTACTATGTCGTTGTTGCCAACGTTCGGTGAACCGCATCGGTCGAATGCCGTGGTTGTATCGAAATGGTTCACGCCGCGTTGCTGTTTGCGCTAAAATTGCTGGCGTGGCGGGGCAGCGCGAGGCTCGCCGAACTGCGCCCCACAGCTCATTTCCAGTGCGGCGGCCAGGTCTTTCGGGTGACGGGCAGCGCCTCCATGCGGCGCATCCAGGCGCTGATCGAGGGGCCGATCAAATCGACCGTTACCAGATCAGGTCTTCGCTTGCCCATGCGCAGCACCAACGCAACATAGGGATACAGCGTGAAATCCGCGGCGGACAACGCGCCGGCCAGATACTCGCCGGCGATCGCCGTCTCCCAGATCGCGAGCTCACGGTGCGCGTCGGCGCGGGCGGCCGCAATCCGCTCCTCGGACCAGCGCTCCGGCGGCGTGAACAGCACGGCCTCGACCAGGCGCTCCATGGGCGCGGCGAAATACTGGTCCGCTTCCCGCACCATACGCCGTTGCAGAGCACGCTGACGTAGATCGGCGGAGAACAGCCGCGGCTCGCCGGGCCGCTTGTCCTCGAGGTATTCGACGATCGCGCCGGATTCGTAGAGCGCGAAGCCCTCGTCGACGATCACCGGCACTTTTCGGCGCGGATTGAGCGCGGCAAACTCCGGGGTCTTGAGATCGCCCGCGTCGAACGACAGCGTCTTGCGCTCGTACGGGATGCCCTTGTGCTCCAGCGCGAGCCAAACGCGCCACGCATAGGGCGAGCCCGATGCGTAATAAAAGGCGAGAGCCATTGCGTTCCCCAGGGCGTCTTGCGAGAGCCGGCGATTTCGAGCAGCGGCACCTTGCACCATCGTTCAGGCAGCGTCCACGCGGCGCGCGAAGAACTCCACGGCGAGACGCCAGGTCGCGCCGTCATCGGCCGACACCTCGCCCCACGCGAAGCTGCCGAGCGTCCCGACGCAATAGCGCAAAACGGAAAGCGACGAGGCCCGGTTGGCGGACGGACAGTGGGTCAGTTTGAATAAGGCAGCGGTGGCATCGTTGAGGAATGGCTCATATTGTGCAGTATGGAAGTCGTTTTTTATCACCGGCTGACTGCTATCCCGCTATCCGTTATCGCCTTGTACTTCTGCGCGCATCCGGATGAGTGGACGAGGTTCTGGGACGACTTTTGGAGCAATTTTAATGGCGGACCCCCGGCGGGCGCTTGATCACTCCGGAGCAACGTTCCGGGATTGCTCGCGCCGCCGCCGCTGACCCACTACCGGCGGACGAGATCATTGCGCAATAGCGCAAAACGGTTTCATAGTGGCGAAACGACCGTTGAGAGATTGGCCATGAACAGGCTACTTGAACGAATCAGCATCGATCCGGAAATTTGCGGAGGTAGACCCTGCATCAAAGACACCCGCATCTGGGTTTCACTCATTCTGGACTTTCTGGCCAGTGGCATGACCGAAAGCCAGCTCTTGGCAGAGTATCCGCAACTCGTCCATGAGGACGTGCTGGCGGCGATCGCCTATGGAGCCGAAGCCTCGCGCGAACGTGTTGTGCCGGTGCCGATAGGCGGAGCTGCGTGAAGTTCAAGCTCGACGAAAATATCGGACGGCGCGGACTGGAGTTCCTCACATCCTCTGGCCACGATGTTAAGACCGCCCGCGGTCAGGAACTCGGAGGCGCAACCGATGAGGAATTGTTCAAAGCCTGTGCCGTCGAGGGTCGAGCGCTGGTCACTCTCGATCGAGATTTTGGCCAAGTGCTGCGCTTCCCGCCAGAGAAAACTGCAGGCGTGGTCATTTTGGAAGTCGGCCCGCACGCGACACTTCGAGCCATTCTCGACCGCCTGAGAGACCTATTGGCCGTTCTGGAGACTCGCCCTTTGGCCGGCGCCCTTTGGATCGTCGAGCCTGGCAGGCTGCGGATTCATATTGGCGATCACGAGGAGTAGTCGCTCGAAGCCGCGGGCCTGAACAGCAGCGAGCACCCTCGCTCAGGTAGGTTCTACGCGGCGCGCGAAGAACTCCACGGCGAGACGCCAGGTCGCGCCGTCATCGGCCGACACCTCGCCCCGCGCGAGATCGATCCGCGTCGAAATAGGGTCGTGGCCGGCATTTTTCGGATTCTATCTGCGGCCCGAAGGTCGAGCAATTTGAAAGCCGCAGGCGGTCGGCCGGCGTTCGTCGCTTGGGGACCGCGGCGCTTGCGATCACAACGGCAGCGCGGGCGCGCCGTTGTTCTGCGCGGTTTCGATCGCGAGCAGGCGGAGCTTGGTCGCAACTCCGCCGTTCGCGGAAAACCCGCCGGGCTTGCCGCCGGCCGCGAGCACGCGATGGCACGGCACCAGGATCGCAAACGGATTTCTGCCGAGCGCCTGCCCGACGGCGCGCGCCGAACGAGGCGCGCCGAGCCGCGCCGCGATCTCGCCGTACGAGCGCGTCACGCCCGGCGCAATCGTGCGCGTAACCTCGTAGACGCGGCGATGGAACGGCGGCACGCCGTCGAGGTCGAGCGCGACGGCGGAAAGATCGATGCGCTCGCCGCGCAGCAGCGCGGCGATGCCCTCGAGCGCACGCGCGACGGCGGGCGGCGGCGAGGCTTCGTGCGCCTGCGGAAAGCGCCGGATGAGACGCGCGCGCGTTTTCCGCTCGTGCGCCTCCGGAAGCTGCACGGCGAGGATGCCGCGCTCGCTCCACGCGATGGCGCACCGGCCGATCGCCGTATCGAACAACGCAAATCCATGGGCAATCATGCCGGGATCCTAGCCGCGCCGCGCGCGCCACACTTGGAGAATCTTGCTCCCGGGGCTCCGGCACCGCGGTTTCGCCGCATGGCCCTTATGGTACCATGGGGTGGCGGGCGCTCGGCCGCGCGGTGGGTTCGGATCGCGCCGCACAGATATGCGAGCCGCCGGCCCGGAGGGCAGGGATGAAGGCAGCGCCGATCGCGGCTTTGACGGCTGGCGCTGCGCTTCTCGCCGGATGCGCCGGGTACTCGTCCAGTGTCGACTGGCTGTTGGGCAGGGTGCCGCCGGCCCCGCCCGGGCCGAAATCGCTGAGCGGCATTCTCGACTTGAATTCCGAGCCGCAGGGCGCGCAAGCGGCCGTTTCGCTCGGCGCGACCTGCCAGACCCCGTGCTCGCTGGAAATTACGGCCGAGGCGCCGTTCACCATGACTTTCTCGGAGCAGGGCTTTGCGCCCAATACGGTCGCGGTGAAGATCCAACCCGGGCGGCAGGGCGTGTCCGACCCGAAATTCACGCCGAACCCGGGGTTCGCTCAGCGTGCCCCGGTCGCCCCGCCGCCGAAACCGTGAATGCCGGCGCGCAGCGGTCGGACCGACCAATGCGTTAGCTGGAGCACGACGGCGGATCGATGCCGCAACATCGCAAGGGAGAAAACATCATGAA
>WNFB01005796.1_pt1 | contig 11056 bp, 8 predicted proteins | sample 5400501 | NCBI WGS metagenome assembly WNFB01 (sample SAMN13153341, study PRJNA577476) | soil metagenome | isolation source: 200 cm saprolite under Douglas fir tree site 2 hole 1 | place: USA:California | collected 2015-04-18 | reverse complement strand
AGCCAGCCAAACAGTTTCTGGCCGCCGTGCGCCGCCATGAGCAGGCCGAGGACCAGGCGCGCGAGCAGCAGGCCCGTGCCCAGGGTGAGAGCGTCAGTGATGTAGGTCGTCGTCGACATGGAAAGCCTCACGCGAAAGGGAGAGATCCGCAAAGTGCATGCGCTAACATACATGTTATAACACGTGCAACGGCAGAAAAGTTCACAGCGCCTCCCTGATGTCCGCCAGCCCATCAATGACGTGCTGCAGCCGCTCGGCGTCGAGGTGGCCGAAGCGCTCCCGCTCGAACGCGTCTAACCCGGGCGTGGCCTCATCCAGCACGCGCAGCCCCTTGGGGGTGATGCGGGCCGTGACGTGCCGGCGATCGGCGGCATCGCGCTCGCGGCGGAGGAGCTGCATGCCCTCCATGCGGTCCAGCAGGCGCGACACGTCGGGCACCTTCGAGACCAGCCGCTCCGCGATCTCGCGTCCACACAGCCCGTTGGGTCCGGCGCCCCGGAGGATCCGCAGCACGTTGTACTGCAGCGCGGTGATCCCACAGGGCCGAAGGGTTTCGTTGACCTGATGCTCGAGCAGCGCCGCCGTGCGCAGCACGCTCAAGAGCGCCTCGCTGCTCCGGCGCGGGAAAGGCTTGGTCTGCTTGAGCTCGGCTTGCAGTCGGGATGGCATGATGGAGGCTACATGTCATAACATGCATTGTCAATGGGCGCGGCTCAGCCTGAACCTCAGAGCTTCCGGCGGAGCGCCTCGAAGCGTGGGTCGGCGCGCAGTGAGTTCAAGTCGGAATCGTTCTCCAGCCACTCCCGGTGGCCGAACCCGTTCTGAATCGCTTTCTCCAGACACGCGATCGCGTCGTCGGTCTGTCCCACCAGCGCATACACGCAGGCCACGTTGTAGAGGACGCCGGAGTCCTCCGGGTCGATACTGAAGGCGCGCCTGGCCCACTCGAGGCCCCGCTCCCGCTCGCCGATCTGGACCAGACCGCCGGCGCTCAGGTACAAGGCCCGGGCGTCGTCGGGGTTGAGCTCGAGGTGCTTTTCCGCCACCTGCAGCCCGCGGCGGAGGACCGCCTGCGCCTCCGCCTTCCTCCCCAGCTGGTTCAGAGGCGACTGCATCAGGAGGAGCGCCTAATAGTCCTCCGGCCGCACCCGGGAGGCGTCCTCGTAGTGCTGGACGGCCTCTTCCAGCTTGCCTTCCTGGAAGCAGGCGCGGGCGTACAGGTAGTGGGCCTCGTAGAGCTTCGGGTTGAGCCGGATCGCCGTCTCGAACTCCCGCTGAGCCTGATCGTAGTGCCGGCTCAGGGAGACTGCGAACCCCCGCGACGCGTGCGCCTCCGCGAGCTCGGGAGCCAACTCGAGGGCTTTCCTGCTGTACACGTCGGCGCCGTCAAGGTTCGCCTTGCTCGCGTCCCAGTACATGTAGAGAAATGAGCAGCAGTCGGCCGCGCCCGCGTATGCGGGGGCGTACTTGGGGTCGGCCTCCATGGCCCGCTCGAACATGCGGCGGGCGAACTGAATGCCCGTCCGGCGGAACTGATGGAAGAACTGACGGCCGCGCAGGTAGTAGTCGTAGGCCTCGATGTCCGTGGTGGGCGCCTGCTCGATCGCACGCTTCTCCTCGTCGCTGAGCACCACCCGCAGCGCTCGCACGATGTTCTCGGCGATCTCGTCCTGGATCGCGAACACATCCTCCAGCTGCCGGTCGTACCGCTCCGACCAGAGATGGTAGCCGTCGGCGACGTTCACGAGCTGGGCGGTGACGCGGAGCTTGTTCCCCGCCTTGCGCACGCTCCCTTCGAGGACGGTGGTGACCTTGAGCTTCCTCCCGATCTCGCCGATGTCTTCGCTCTTGCCCTTGAACGCGAACGCCGACGTCCGGGAGGCGACCCGCAGAGCCTGGACCTTGGTCAGTGCGTTGATGATTTCCTCGGCGATCCCATCGGTGAAGTATTCGTTTTCCGGGTCCGCACTCATGTTGACGAACGGCAGCACCGCGATGGACTTCGCGACCCCGGTCGCTTGAGCGCCTGATACCGTGGAAGTGGCGCCGGGCGGCGTCGTCCCGCTGTGCACGACGATCGCCTGGGCGAACTGGGCCGCGGTGGCGAAGCGGTCGGCCGGTACCCGAGCGAGCGCCTTGGCCACCGCCTGCTCGACCGCGTCGGGGACGGTCGGCCGAGCGGCCCGGACCGACGGCGCGGGCTCGGTGAAGCGCCGGGCGATCACGCTCTGCGCCGTCGGGCCGGTGAACGGCGGCCCCCCGCCCAGCATCTCGTAGAGCATGCAGCCCAGACTGTAGACATCGCTCCGGCCGTCGGGCTCGGCGTCGCCCGCGGCCTGCTCCGGGCTCATATAGGTCGGCGTACCCACGGCGACGCCCGTCTGGGTTAGACTCTCCCCGCCCGCCACGCTGATGGCCTTGGCGATCCCGAAATCGGTGACCAGCGCCTCGCCCTCGTGCAGCATCACGTTCTCGGGCTTGATGTCGCGGTGTACCACCCCGTGCCGATGCGCATAGTCGAGCGCGCCCGCCACGTTCCGCGCGATCTGCAGGGCGTCCTCGACCGGCAGCTGCTTCTCCCGGCTGAGGCGTTGACGCAGCGACTCGCCCTCCACGTACGGCATGACGTAATAGAGGAGATTCCCAGCCTGGCCGGAATCGTGGAGCGGGACGATGTGGGGATGGTTGAGCCGCGCGGCGACCTTGATCTCCCGGAGAAACCGCTCGGGTCCCAAGGCGGCGGCTAACTCAGGATGCAGGACTTTGAGAGCGACGAGCCGGTCGTGCTTTAGATCGCGGGCCAGGAAGACGGTCGCCATCCCGCCACGACCGAGCTCCCGCTCGAGCGTGTAGCGGTCCTGGAGGGCTCCAATGAGCGCCGGGGGCGCGAGAGGCACGGGGGCGACCATGAATCGGTGTGCCCCGAATCTGCACCCATCGCGGTACGGTCGCCAGCGTCGAGCCGTCCTGATCCTTGATCAGCGCCGACATCATCAGCTCAGCGGCCGGCGACGAGCTTCTCGAAGCGCGGGTTACCCTTGAGCGGCGCGAACGTCGGGTCGATCCGGAGCCAGCCGGGCGAGAGGTAGTAGGGGATCTTGAGCAAGGGCTCGAGCTGATCGAGCGCCTTGTCGGGCTTGCCCGCGAGCAGATAGATGCGCGCAAGCTGATGCTGGCCGTAAGCTCCGCTGTAAGCATCCTTGCTGACCGGCAGGAGCGCCAGCCCTCGCTCGCCCTCACGCACCGCCTCGGCTTTCCGACCCAGGTAGACCAGCGCGAGGCCCAGCAATAGGTGGCGCTGCGAATCCTCAGGCGCTTGCTTGAGCTGCTCCTCGAATGCCAAGCGGGCCGAGTCAGCGTAGACCCGCGCCCGAGCCTCGTCGCCCTGGAGGTAGTACGTCTGGGCGCGCACGATACCCCAGGCGCCCCGATCATTATCAAACGCGCTCAGCGGGATGCGAAGGAGCAGCTCCTGCTGCCGCTCGTCGAGGACCCAATACAGGTCCCAGTACTGTGCCATCCACGCGAATAATGCGGTCGGCTCGACCTCGCGCTCGGCGGCAGCGACCACCGCCCGAGCGCCGGGCAGATCTCCCTGGCCCAGGTACACCATCGCCTTGGTCTCGTGCAGGTCCGGGGCGGGGCGATCGAGAGTCAGCGCCCGTTCCGCGGCGTCGAGCGCTTCCGGGTAACGCCGGAGCCACACGAGACTGGTAGCCAACCGTCGGGCCGTCGCGATCGAGCGCGGGTCCAGCGCCTGGGCCTGCCGGAGCGCGGTCCCGCTCTCCTCCCAACGGCCCTGGCTGCGGGCGACCAAGGCCTCGCCCTTGAGCAGGTCGGCGTCGTTAGGAGCGCGCTTCCGTCCGGCCGCGTACTCCTGGAGCGCCGGCACCCAGTCCTGGCGCACGAAGTTGTAGTAATCCGCGAGAGCCAAGTGCCCCTCGGCACGCCCGGGAGAGAGCGCAAGCGCCCGCTCGGCGGCCATGCGTGCCCCTTCGGCGTCTGAAGCGGTCGGCACGCCGATGAAGTAGAGGAGCGAGCGAGCGCGGGAGAGTTGCGCCCACGCGAGCGCGAACGTGGAATCGAGGGCGATCGCCCGCTCATAGGAGCCGATGGCCCGACGCAGCTCCACCGGTGCGACTTGATCGAAGCCGCTCGCCGCCTCGTTGCCCTGGAGATAGAGGTCGTAGGCGGCGAGGTTCGCCGTCGGCTTCTCAGCCAATCGTTCGCGCTCGCCGGCCTCGAGCGCGATATCGAGCGCCTGGGCCACGCGACCCGCGATGTCGGCCTGCACCTGAAAGACATCGATGAGCGCCGCATCGAACGGCTGCTGCCATTTGGTCGACCCCGTAGCCACTTGAACCAGCTCCGGGCTTACCCGCACGCGGCTGGTGCCGCCCGCGCCCTTCTCCCAGCGCACCTTGCCTACGAGGAGGTACTGGACGCCGAGCTCCTGCCCGATCTGCTGCGGGGGCTTCGAGGTCTTCTTGTATTGGCCCGAGCTGTTGGAGGCGGTTACCTGGAGGCCGGGCAGTGCCGCGAGCTTTCCCCGGATCTCGTCGGTGATTCCGTCGGCGAAATAGTCGTCCTCAGGCCGGCCCAGGTTCTCGAAGGGCAGCACCGCGACCCGTTTCGCACCCGCACTCCCTGCCTCCGTTTCCGCGGCCGAGTGGCTCCGGCGCCAGGCGAAGAGGACGCCGAGGCCGAGGGCGAAGCCGAGGGCCAGCAGGAGGGCGCCGACAGGGAGGCGGCGGCCGGGGCGGGGGCTGGCCGGGGCCGGCGGCAAGGGGGGCGGGGCCGGGGAAGCCGGGGCAGAGGCCGACGGCCCAGCAGCGGACGCCGCCGACGTCGGGGTCAGCAGGGTGGTGGTGGCGGTGGGCGTGGTCACCGGCTCCAGGGCCTCGGCGAAGGCCGCGGCGGTGGGGAAGCGGTCGCCCGGCACCTGGGCCAGGGCCCGCTGGATCGCCTGGTCCACCGCCTCCGGCACATTCGCCCGGATCTTGCGCACGCTCGGCACCGGGTCGGTGAAGCGCCGCATCAGGATCACCTGCGCCGTCGGCCCGGTGTAGGGCGGCTCCCCCGCCAGCAGCTCGTAGAGCACACAGCCCAGGCTGTAGACGTCCGAGCGCGCGTCGATCCCCCGGGCCCCGTTGGCCTGCTCCGGACTCATGTACTGCGGCGTCCCCACGCTCATCCCCGTCTGGGTCAACGCCTCCCCGCCCGGCCCCTCGCCCCCCAGCCCCCGCGCGATCCCGAAGTCCGCCACCAGCGTGCTCCCGTCCGCCGTCAGCAGGATGTTCTCCGGCTTGATGTCCCGGTGCACGATCTGGCGGGAGTGGGCGTAGTGCAGCGCCTGGGCCGCCTCCCGCGCGATCCGCAGCGCGTCCTTCAACGCCAGCTGCCCCTCCCGCCGCAGCCGCGCCCGCAACGACTCCCCCTCCACGTAGGGCATCGTGAACCACAACTGCCCCGCCGTCTCCCCCGAGTCCAGCACCGTCAGGATGTGGGGATGCTGCAGCCGGGCCGCAAACCGGATCTCCCGCTGAAACCGGTCCGGCCCCAGCGTCGCCGCCAGCTCCGGCAGGAGCACCTTCAGCGCCACCGGCCGGTCGTGCTTGAGATCCTGCGCCAGGAAGACCGTGGCCATCCCCCCGCGCCCCAGCTCCCGCGCAAGCTCGTAGCGCCCGCTCAACCCGCTCTGGAGCTGCGCGCGAAGATCGGCCACGGATGCCTATGTCAGGGAGATAATGCGGTCCTGCATCGACCTTAGCATACCCGCCCCGCCGGCATTGGGGTAGAGCCGGCCCCGGCAGGCCGCGGCAGCGAGCGGCGACTCAGCCGGGGGGAACCAGCGCCTGCGGTGCGGAGGAGCCATCCCCGGCGGTCGACGGCACCGGCGCGGGGGTGCCGCGCAGCGAGGAGTAGAGCGCCGCAGCGGCCACCACCAGGTTGGCGACGACGACGGGCGGGGCGTGGATGATCGTGCCGTACGCCACCCAGAGCAGGGCCGCGAACGCCTGCGCCCGTCGGAGTGCCGTCGGCTCCTTGAACAGGTACGAGCTCGCGAAGGCGGCCGTTGCGAGCCACCCGATGCCGTCGACCATCGGCTGCCCCGGGCTCACGCGACTGCCGGCGGTGCGACCGCCTCGCGGATGGTGAGCGAGTCGGTCCGGATCTTGTCCCACTCCTGCAGCACGAACCCGTGCGCCTCGAACAGCGCGCGGATACGGGAAGAATCCCATCCGAGAATGTCTTCGAGAATCGGGACCAGCACGCTCAGCGCGTTGTCGCTCAGGACGGTGCGCTTGGCGATGGGCGTGAGGTAGCGGTTCTCGGACACGGCGACGGTGAGGCCGCCCAGTCGGTTCACGTGCAGCATCACGTGGACGTCGGACCCGCCGTCGCCCACGTAGACCACCCGGTCGGGCGCGACCGACAACCCGGCCCGTAGCTCCTCCAGGACCGCCACCTTGCCGTACCCGGCGGGCACCCGCACGATCGACTGGATCTCGCCTGACGCGGCATCGTAGCGGAAGCGGGTCCCGTGGATCCGCTCCTCCGGCACGATCCCCTCCAGGGCCGACCGGATCACCTCTTCCGGCGCCGCCGAGATCACGTTGAATGTGAATCGGTGGTCGTCGAGTCCTTCGAGGAAGCGGGAGAGGAGGGGGATGTTCTGCTTGAGCCGGATCCGTTTGCCGACCGCGATGAGATCTTCTCGCCGCACCCGGCGATACTCAGGATCGTGCAGCAGCAGGTACGCCAGCTCGGCGCCCTGCTGCGCCAGATGGATATCGGAGAGTCCCGCCGCCCGCTCCCGGAAGCCGCCGATACCGAGCATGTCGCTCAGCACGATGCCCGAATCGTTGAAGCTCAGCGTCTGATCGAAATCGCTGGCCAAGAGGTAGCGCCGCATGGGCCTCCTTGCTCGACGTGGTCCCCGAAAACACCGACGCCCCCGCCGGGTACAGCTCCGGATGGGGGCGCCGGCACTACACCATGCGCGCACCTTAGGAGGACGGAAGTCCGCTGTCAACCTGGATGCATTCCTGTCGCCGGACTCCTACACAAACGTGACCCTCCGCTCAGCGCGGCCACAGCCAGCCGAAAGTTCCGGCCGTAACCATGCCGTAGATGAGCCCGTCGAGCAGGTCCTTGAACGTGACCGACCACGGCTTGCCCATCCAGATGGAAGGCGGGACCGCGCCGCCGGCGTATCCCAGGAAGGCCACCGTTCCCACGACCCGGAACACGAAGATATACGGGGTGCCGGGGGCAACAGTCAGGGACGCAATGTACGCGGCGAAGAAGGCGATCACGAGCGAGAACACGAACCATTGCGCCAGGCTCGGTCCCATGGCGTAGGCACCCGGCTTGCGAAGCGTGAGCACGGCGACGGGCCCTTCCGCGAACTTCTGCTGCACCTCCGGCGTCTTCATTTCCTTGAAGTCCGCCACGTAGGGGATCATGTACTGCCGCGGCTCGGGGTTGCCGGCCCGGATGGCCGCGCGCACGGCGTCCTCATTCGGGAGCTTGATGTAGTCCCGCGCGTGGTACTTGAGGACCATGTGGAGGATGCTGCTGACGACGAACACGAGGACGGCTGAGAGGAGAATCGGCTGCCATAGCGCGCCGATGGTCACCATGAGACCCTCCAGGAGGAGAATGACGGCGATCGGACAACGTGCCGGCAATGATACCGCGCTTCCCCCTTCTCGGCGAGCGGCTATCCCGCCAGCAGCATCACCGCCCCCGCCAGGACCAGGGCCACCCCCCACACGAGGTCGAAGTTCACCCACGCCCGCCGGAGCAGCGCCAGGCCGACGGTCTCATAAACGATGAGGGCGACGGTGCCCATGACGAGGAACATCGCCGCCGTGTGGGCCGCGAGAATCGCGAGCCCGCCCGACGCGTGCATCGACCCGGCCGGGCCCGGGAGGCCGAAGAACACGGGGGCGAGCATGAGCCCGGCGCCATGGGCGGAAGCCATGAGGAAGGACCAGAGCACCAGGTCGGTGAAGCCGACCCGCATCCCGACCCAGCGCGGATGCGCGAAGGGGCGCGCGAGGCGGAAACCGCCAAAGGCCACGAGCACGCCGCCGGCCGCGAGGCGGAGCGCCCGGGCCGGGATCGCGAAGCCGGCCGCGGCAAGCACGATCCCGACCAGCGCGACCGATGCCGCATGTCCGACGGCGATCGGCACCAGCGCCGCGAGCACCGCCGAGCGGCGTCGGTCCTGCAATCCGAGCGCGACAGCGAAGAGCCAGCCCATCGCCGGGTTGAGTCCGTGGAATGCCCCCAGCGCCGCGGCCGACCAGACGCCGGCCGGACTCACGCAAAGCAGTACGAGTCGGACGACGCGTCGCCGCCCTGGAGCCGTACCTGGTGTGGGCGCTCGCCCTCGAACTCCAGGAAGAACGTCGGGTCCGGCGCCATGCCCCCGGTGGGGCGCGCGTCCACCTTGGCCATCCATCCGCGAATGCCTTCGGGATAGAACTGGGCGTCCCAGGCGGCGTAGAGCGAGTTGGTGAAATACACCCGGCGCCCGTCGCGGCTCACTTCCACCATCTGCGGTCCGCCGTTGAGCGGCCCCGAGCGCGGATGGGGCGCGTGCCGCACGATCCCGCCCAGGTGGATGCTGCCGGTTTGCCGCGGGTGGAACGGGTCCGACACGTCGTACTGTCGGAGCTCGCCCGTCCCCCAGCAGGACACGTAGAGGAAGCGGTCGTCGACCGAGAGGTCGATGTCGCTCACCAGCGGCGGCACCGCCTTGAACGGCTGGAGCGCGGGGGGGAGCAGGCTCGGGTCGGCCGGCTCCGCCGGGATCTCGATGATCTTGTCGAGCGCCCACTTGCCGTCGCTGCGGTGCCAGAGCCAGATCGAGCTCGAGAGATCCTTCACGCTCACGACGACGCCCACGAAGCCGTAGGACTTGGTCGGATCGTGCGCGGGCCGGAGCTCCAGCGTGATCTGATCGTCCTCGCCCACCGGAAGCGCCTGGAGATGGCGCCCGCGCCGGAGATCCCAGAAGTGGACGTGCCGGCCGTATTTCTTGCCCAGGAGCAGCTCGGGCACCAGCCCGTGCTCTATCATGTCCGGCGTGCCCCATTCACTAGTGATCATCGTGTCCTGGGTAAGGTGCCACGAGGCATCGTAGGCGAGGTACTGGGGGCCGCGGTCTTTCTCCCAGGGGCCGATGACGTCGAACGTATTGTGATCCAGCAGGAACACGCCGCCCGGCCCTTTGCCCTCCGGCGATCCCAGCGCGCTCACGTAGATCCCCTCGGGCCCGCAGTGCACCGTGTGGGGCCGGCTGTAGCGGCTCTTGCCAGTCACCTCCGCCGGCTCGATCACCTTCGCCAACTTGGGCCGCCGGGGATCGGGCTTGGTATCGAGGATGTGGATACGGGACGAGCGGAGCCCCGGCACAACCAGAAAGCGACGCTCGATGTGGGGGTGCGGATTGGCGGGGCAGAGGGCCGAGCTGCAGGCGTTCCAGCCGAAGTGGTGCAGCTCGTCACCCTTGTTGGGCATGTCCACCCGGCCCACGACCTTGCCATAGCTGGCGGACTGCGGGTCCACGTCCACGACCACTAGCGCGTCCGCCCGAACGTCGCCCGGACTGATCGTGACGACGTAGGCCAGCTTCTCCACCGGCCCTTCGGCCGCGAGCCGGGGCGAGGGATAGAAGGTAGGATCCGGCAACATGGTCGGATAGCTCATATGGCTGCTCCATGGCCCGCTCGGGCCTGAGTTACTTGCGCGTGGCGAGGAAGGCGACGAGCGCCTGGATCTCTTCCGGGGTGAGGGTCTGGGCGAACGCCGGCATGTTGGGCCCGCCGTTCGTGATGCGCCCCACGATCTCCAGCGGCGTCATGCGGGTGGACACTTGGGTGAGGTCCGGGCCGCGCTTGCCGCCCTGCCCGTCGACCGCGTGGCAGAACTCGCAGCCCTTGGTGTAGAACAGCCGCGCCCCTTCTACCACGGCGGGCGTCGTGTCCCGCACCACCGAAGCAGGGAGCGGTTTCGCCGCGAAGTCGGGCGACCACGGCGCCTTCTCTCCCGCCACCCAGAAAATCCCGATCGTGCTCACGATGAGGAGAACGATGACGGCCGCCCAGGGGCGTCGGGCGACGCTGCGCTCGCCGGTGTTGAACACCGGGACGAGCAGGAGAATGGCGCCGAAGACGAGAGGCCCCAGCACGATGACGACCGTCTCGAGGTGGCTCGGCGTGAGCGCCAGCACCGCGAAGTACCAGAGGAAGTACCAGTCCGGCCGCGGGTCCGCCTGGAGGATGCTCGGATCGGGCTGCTGCCCCAGCTCGGGCGGGCCGATGGTGAGGGCGAGCAGCGCGACGACCGCGACGACCGCGGCCCCGAACACCACGTCGCGCCAGGCGGCATCGGGCCAGAAGGGGACGCCTTCGCGCCGGAGCAGGGCGTCGTACTTCGCCCGGTACGTGGCCTTGTCCACCGGATCGCCGGGTGTCGGACGCTCGGAGATGCCGTGCCGCAGGACCAGCATCAGGTGCAGGCCCACCAGGAGGAAAACCAGCGCCGGAATGAAGAAGACATGGAAGGCGAAGAAGCGGCTCAGCGTGGCGCCGCCCACCGTGTCGCCGGCCAGGACGAAGCGGGCGACGTCCTGGCCCACGAGTGGGAGCCGGCCCGCCTGCGCCGCGGCGACGATCACCGACCACACGGCGGTCTGGTCCCAGCGGAGCAGCTGCCCGGTGAACGCGAGCGCCAGCGTCAGCAGCAGCAGGACCGCGCCGGTGAGCCAGTTGACCTCGCGCGGGTACTTGAAGGCCCCCATGAGGTAAACCCGCGCCACGTGCACGCCGATGAGCACCACCATGGCCGACGCGCCGAAGTAATGCAGCCCCCTGAGGAACCGGCCCATCAGCGCCTGTTCGGTGATGAACTGGAGGCTGGCGTAGGCGTCGCTGGCGGAGGGTACGTACGCCGTGGCGAGCGCGATGCCGGTCACCACCTGGAGCATGAACGCGAGGAACGTGGCGCTGCCGAAGACGTACCACCAGCCGGTTCGCCGTGG
>WNFB01027843.1_pt1 | contig 11058 bp, 6 predicted proteins | sample 5400501 | NCBI WGS metagenome assembly WNFB01 (sample SAMN13153341, study PRJNA577476) | soil metagenome | isolation source: 200 cm saprolite under Douglas fir tree site 2 hole 1 | place: USA:California | collected 2015-04-18 | reverse complement strand
GTATATGTTACATGTTTTTTATTAAAAAATATGCCCTATAAACACTTTATTTTAGATATACAAGCATTAGGATGCTGGAAGGGATGCCTTGCGTTTGGATGGAGGTCTCAATTTTGGGTGGAGGTCGCAAATTTTTTGGATGTGATGAGTGATGAGCAGCAGGTAGGGACAACGGGCGACCGCAATGGTCGCCCAATAGGCATCAACTTAACAGAAAGCTCATCACCATCCGTAGGGGCGAGGGTGGTGGAGAGTGGCGGGGAGGGCCTTTATGGTCGCCCGCGTCCTGTTCCCTGCGCTCACCTGTGAGGGAATGCGATCGCACCCCCACCACCGGGCGACCATAAAGGCCCATCCTTCCCCACATCATCCGCCCTCGCCCCTACAGAATCCGAGGCTAGCGCTAACACATCAATTCGCGCTGTTTTGTTTATCAGACGGATCTGTAATCACTGATGCTTTGCTGCTCTGCAGGGCGGAAATGAATTTATTGGACTGTTGTGCAAGTCCCTTAATTATTAAGTTGGGAGCGAAGCCGAAGATGACGGCAGCAATCAGGTAGTCAAGTCGGCTGAGAGTAAAGATGGATGATATTGTAAGCGAAGCACTGGGTGTAGTCTGAAGAATAAGGACGCTATAGAGAAATGCGCCGCCAACGCCCGCCAGGCCGGAGAGCATAGGCGTACCAATAAGGCGAGCAAGTGAGAGTCCGTAATCATCGACACCGATACTCATCGTCGATTCGCGATAGATTGTGCCAAAGAGGCCGGCTATTGCGCCTACTACGTAGAATGCTGCTGCTGCCAGAAGAGCAGCATGTCCAGATTGAGAGTCGCTGCTCCCAGATGATGCCGAGAGGAGAGCGATGCACAGCAGTAAAAAGGTAACCAGACCCGTGACAAAGATGCCTGACATCAGCCGGTTGCGTGCGCGGATGAGGCCCTCCCACTGGTGATCGCGAAATTCGTTGAGCGTTTGCCGGATCTCGCGTATGGTCAATCGCGCCTCGGATTCTGGCGAGGGACCCTTTGTGCCGGGCTGACCGGGACCCTTTTTATGAGTCTGGTTGTCGTCCAGTTTAACGCTGCTATTTTTCGCAATCTGTTGTACACCCTGTCCCAACTGCTGTAGGTCTGTTTCCAACTGCTGCACGCTATCTAACAAGTCCTGGAGTTGTTCAGTCTCTTGAGAGGCAGTGTCGCCAGTCCTGAAAACGTCTCCCATCGCAGGGTCGAGCGCTTTCACCGCAGTACGCAATTGATTGAGCAAATCGCTGCTATTACTCATTTGCGAATCGGTAATCGCCATCTTATCATGGAAGGCGCCGCGAACGACCATTTCGACCGGCTCGACGTCAATCAACGCTTCTTCAGCGCGATGGATCCTGAACCAGGCAACGACATATCCCAGCCCCAGCACCCAGGGTAACCTGGAAGTCGATTCATACAGCATTGTATCCAGTTCCTGGAAATTGTTATAGGCTTCCTCCAGCGCAACCTCCTGATACTCTTCAAGCTTATCCGGGTCAGGATTCCTGTTTTGTATCACATTCAAGCGCGTCTCTAACTGGCTCAAGCGGCTGATGAGCAGTCCATAGCTGCGCGCATTGACTCGATCGCGCGAGGTAAGGAAACTCATTGGGATGGAGATCAGCAGCCATGCAGCGAGTGTCACGAGCATCCCCCAGATCACGATATACGCGCCTGGAACATTCAATTCAGCCAGAAAGATGGCAACGGTGATCGCTGCAGCGACAGAGGGAACCACCGCGAAACCACCCACCAGCGCAGCGCCGTACGCACGCATACGAGGCCAGTCACGCGGAAACGGTTCTTTTTGCGTTTTGCTCTGATTGCTAACACTAAAAGTTGAGATGACCGAAGATTCCTCTAAATCAGCTTGATGCAGCGGCATCTGTACATTTACGGGAGACGTGTTGATCTCACCTGTATCGACGGTGACTTGATGTTCCATTAGTGTTACCCCCTGTGTGCAAACAATTGTCGCTTGTGTGAACCCTCTATGCAAGATATTATACATCATATGTAGGGTTTGAAGTACATACCCCAGATACCAGTAGGTCCCGATTATGCTCATTAACGAAATACCCCGGCCACCCGTGCCCAATCACAATTAAAACGATGAGAGTCTGAGCTTTTGGGTTACAAGCTGGCTCTCCATCGAATTTGGTGCATGATGAGCTTATGAGAATCAGCATTTCTGGTAACCTGTTCACCAGAGGAAAGGGATCAACCTTCTCACCTTGCGTTGATAGGCGCTATATTCCTCGCCCAGGTGGCGGACGAGCCATCTTTCCTCGATCCAGATCTTGCGGGTATACGCAATGACGACCAGTGCCAGGGCGAGCAAGCCGCTAATCTCGTCTTCTGCCAGTGCCGTTCCCAGAAAGGCCAGCACCAGGCCGGTATAGATGGGGTGCCGGACAAACGCGTACGGTCCACTGCTGATCAGTTGGTGCTCAGGCTTGATATCGATGGTGCTGCTCCAGTACTGCCCAAGGTGAACGCGCGCCCACACCGCAAATCCCAGGCCCAGCGCCTCGAGAACTACACCGGTGACAAACGCGATGAGGCGACTCGGGAGGAGTCGCCATTGCAGGAAACCAATTTCGAAGGCGGGGAGGGCCAACAGGGCAAACGCAGCCGTAAGCAAGGCAAGATGCGTCAACCGAGAAGGTGTCGCCTCAGCTTGGGCGGATTGCTTCGTGCGGCGCGCGGAGGCCATCCAGTAGGCCGCCCACAGCAGCCAGAGGCCAGCAACTACCCAGTATGCGTAAGCCATTAGACTGCCACTAACTCGCAATATTCTTCTCAAAAACAACCCTGGTCGGCGTCACGCGCACCAGCAGCTCACCTGGGACGCCATTACGTTTCCCATAGGCTTCCGCTAAATCCTCTCCCATGTATCTTCCTCCGATACGGGTAGCCCAGTACAACAATGTCTCGCTGTCAGCACTGAAAGTAGCCATCCCTTCAATCATCATGTAAGCATAGGGCAGTGTCTCATCATCCACGCAGATAGAAACCCGCTGGTCACGCCGCATATTTGCCGCCTTAACTGTAGCCTCCCCTGTAGTGAAGACCAGAGTATCGCCATCCAGTACAAACCAGACAGGAACGACGTGGGGGCGCCCGTCTTTGCGCACGGTTGCCAGCTTGCCCGTGCGCGTACCTTCCAGCAGAAAGGCTCGCTGCTCAGCAGTTAATTTCGCCATCTTATTCCCTCATTTTAGAGTGGTATCAGCCTGGTAGTAATACATGCCGATTATGCATCGACCTGCATCATATAATCCGGCACAGGGCGATGCAAGCACTGCTGCTCTTGTGCCTCAACGCCCCTCCCTGCGGCCCTTTCGCACTGGCATTGCCGCACCCATCGTATACCTATCAATCACCCGCTCAGCCCTCTGCAGATCAAGCACCGCGTTGCACTCCCGGAACACCTCGCGTGCCTCTTCCAGATATTTCAACCCCTGCCTGTAGCTGCCATCATCTTTATCACGCTCTCCCAGTAGTGCCACGCCATAGCTCTGCAACGTCCGCGCCCACTCCAGGCGCATGCCGCACTTCTGCAACACCTCTAACGCCTGCGCAAAATACGTCCTTGCTTCTTCCCGCTGGCCCTGCGCCGATAGGATCTCGCTCATTAGCCGCCGGGCACAGGCCAGCAACCAGGTCTGTTCGAGCCGTCGAGCCTCTTCCATAGTCTGTATCGTCTGCTGCCGCGCCGTATCAATTTCTCCCAGCAAGAACAAAGCCAGTGCCTGGGCCAGTTGTCCCTCGGTTCTCGTCTCTGCTTCCAATCCTTCCAGGGCAAGCGCACGTCCTAGAGCGGTCTGACCAGCAAGAGCCTGAGCAATATGTAAATGTCCCAATGCGACAAGAGCAAAGCCAATACAAGGTGTAATGTTCATAGCACGGCTGATTGCCAAGGCCTGGTGTAAAGATGATCTCGCTTCATTGAGCTTTCCCTGATCTTGCATGACAGGAACCAGGTAACTATGCCACAGGCTCCTATATACCGGATCATTTACTTGCTCTGCTAATGTAAGCGCTCGTTTATAATAGGCTTCAGCTTCTGCCAGATCACCAAAACGAGCCGAGAGCATGCCCAGGTTGCCAAAAGCCACTGACATGATAGATGCATCACCTACTTGCTCTGCAATGTTAAGAGAGCGGCGCAAGGCAGCCTGTGCAGAAGTATGCTCGGACCTCTTTAAATATACATCACCCATGTTGCAACAGACGTTCGCAATCTCTCTCCGGTGCTCATGCTGCTCAAAAATTGCCAGCGCTGTGTTCAGGTGGTCTAATGCGCTTCTACTTTCACCTATAGTAGCTGCGATAGCTGCCATAAGCATGTGAGTTCGCCCAAAATCAATAGGATCACCAGCAAGCATGCGCCTTGTAGTCATTGAGTGAAAAACACTTGTGACGGTATGATCTTGCTGTTGGAATATATTTTCAAAGATAGCTAGTGCCTGAAGTGCTGTTTGATGGGCCTCTTCAAAGTTGCCTTCCAGCCACAGTACGTGACCCTGCTGTAAGTGGAGACTTGCCCATGCCGGACTAGATACAACTCCTGCTTCGCGTAGCACCTGTTCGCTATGGCTATAACATTGTTGCGCCTTCTCGTAGTCACCTGTGTCATACCAGGTTTTGCCAATTTCACACCAGAGCAACGCATTGATTTGTGCTTCATATTGAGGATCCATGTGTGAAGAGAGATGATTGTTATGCACTTCTAAAGCCTGCTCAAAATAGCGACGAGCCTCCTTGTAATATCCCTGGAATCGTGTGCACTCACCAAGCCTTTCCAGCAGGTTAGCGAGGCGCAGGCACTCGTCGGGGCTGGCATTCGCCGGAAGCGTTCCGATATGCTCAACGGCAAGCCAGTAGTGGCGTTCGGCTTCGGGATAGGCGGACAAGGCATACGCGCGGTCTCCTGCCAGTTCAGCAAAGTAAGCGATCTGTAGCGATTCCGCTCCACCATTTGCCAGGTGGTGGACGATGGCGGCAGCTCCCTCCTGCTCGCGCCCCTGGTAGGCATGGCGCAGCACTTCTGCGGCGCGGCGGTGCAGGCTAGCGCGCCGGCCCGCGGAGAGGCCGTCGTAGAGATGGCTGACCAGCAGGGGATGCCAGAAGTGATAGGTGATGCGCGTGCCGCTGCCTTCTTCAGTCAGCATGCCGGCTTGCAGCGCTTCCTCCAGCAGGTCGAGGATAATATCTTCGTCAGCATCGGGACCGCCCGCCTCCATTGCCAGGATGGTGTTGATTTCAAAGGAGCCGCCCAGTACGGCTGCGCGCACCAGCAGGCGCTGGCAGGCGCTGCTGATCCGGCCCAGGCGCAGGTCGAGTACGGCGGAGATGGTGTCGGGCAGTGTGGTGGGTAGATGCAGGTCGCCCGGTGTCCCGGCAGTCTCGTGCGTTGTCGCTGCGCCGGGCGCGGTTGGTTGTGAGGGCGCGAAGTGCGAAGCACCCACGCCGCGTGCCAGCTCTTCGGCGAAGAAGGGGTTGCCCGCGGCGCTGGTCTGGATGTAGCTCACCACCGGCTCGGGCATGTGCGAGACCAGGGCGCGAATCTGCTCATCGGTCAGCCGCTGGATGGTGAGCGTTTCCACCGCCTGCTCGCGCTGCAGGTCTACCAGCACGGACCGCAGGGGATGGTTGGCGGGCAGCTCGATCTCGCGGCAGGTGCCTACGATCATTACGGGCTGGCCGCGCAGCTGGCGCACCAGGTAGGCAAGCAGCTCGCAACTGCTGCTGTCTGCCCACTGCAGGTCATCCAGCACGATGAATAAGGGCGTGTTTTCGCTGATGATGGCGAGCAGCGCGCGCGTGGCCTCCCACAGGCGCAGTTGCTCTTGTTCAGGCGGCGCCGCTGGGGGCAGCGCATCCTGCGGCAGCAGGTCCTGCAGTTCAGGCAGCAAGGTGCCCAGCGACTGGTAGATCAGCGGGCGCCGGGCGATCTCCTGGCGCTGCCACAGGCCCTGGGTCATGGCCTTGCGCAGGGATTCGACCCACATGCGATAGGGGATGCTGCTCTCCTGCGCGTAGGCGCGCGTCCAGGCGACGGCCCAGCCGCGTTTCTTGGCCTCGCGCCCCGTCTCCTCGGCCAGGCGCGTCTTGCCGATACCTACATCGCCCATCAGGATGACGCACTGCGGGCGGCGCTGCGTATCGATGGTGAGGCTCGCTGCTTTCTTCTGCCCGGCCAGCTTCATGCGCTTTGCCTGTTCGGTTGCCAGCAGGACGCGGTGCAGGGTCTCCAGCTCCTGCTCGCGTCCCACCAACGGGCTTTGATTACTGCGCCCGACCTGCACGTAGGCATGTGTCTCGGCAAGCTGCGCCTCCGCCGCCTGGCTATCCAGCAGCGAGACTCCCTGCGATGCGCCTGCCTGCGCATGGGCGGCCGGGTCTTCGCCGCGCCGCGCAGCCTCGTACAGTGCGCGTGTCTCCGGCAGGGGCGCTATCTTATACTCCTGCCTGAGCACGGCGGCGAAACGCTGGTAGATACGCAGGGCTTCGGCACGCCGTCCCGATTGTGCCAGCAGGATGACCAGGCGTTGGACTGCTGCCTCGTTGGCAGGATCAACCGCCAGCAGGCGGTCCAGGGTGTCGATGGCGCTGGAAAGGGCCTCGCGCGTAATACGCAAGTCCGCCAGTTCCAGCAGCAGCCCGATCCAATTGCGCTGCAGCGACTCGCGCCGCGCCTGTATCCACGGGATATCGCGCTCCTCCGGCAAATAGTCGCCGCCGTAGAGCAGCATGGCCTCTTCCAGCAGTTGCTCGGTCTGCCCTGGATCGCTGCTGGTGCGCGCCTGGCTGAGCAGGGCTTCGAAGGCGTCGGCATCGACCCATAACTGGGACTGGTCGGCCAGCATCAGCGTCGCGTGCTCGGTCAGCAGTAAGTTTGAGGTGGCGGGCCGGCTGCGTCCCGGTTCAAAGAGGCGGCGCAGGTTGTAGACAGCCTTGTCCAGGCGATTGGTGGCCGTCTCAAAATCCAGCTCGGGCCAGAGCATCTCGATGGCCTGTTCGCGTCCCAGCTTGCGCCCAGGGCTGCTGACAAGACAGTGCAGCAAGGCACGCACGCGCTGGTGCTGCAAAGATGTGTCGGTGACGGGCTGCCACTGCTGCTGCTCGTTCCTGTATTCCAGCCGGAACTGCCCCAGCACATAGAGGCGTACGGCGGCCCCGGCAAAGTCTGGAGCGATAGCCGAGTCTCTCGCATCCTCTGCCGCAGCTAGAGCTCCCTGCATTTCGGAAGGGGGATGTTTGCCGATGTAGGTACGAATAGTGCGCCCATTGACAGTCTGGTAGGCGTACCAGTAGGGACCATGCCCTATGCCTTCACGACACCTGCGGCAGTGAGGTTTACCGCAGTAGCTGACCTGCTGGTGATAAGTAATCTTGCTGCCAGTCATCTCGCCTCTATTCTGTGAATCGTCGCGCGGCGAAACCAAAAAAAGAAAGGTAAGCGAGCCCTCAGTAAGAGGCTCAATCATTATATCAAATTATGTCAACTTAAAAAAACTCGTGCATAGATAGGAATTTTGGTATAGACGGAGGTTTATGAGAAGACTGGTATAAGACAGGGATAAGAATCCCTCCCCTACGGATGTTGATGAGGCGGAGGACTCTTATGGACTTTGCTGGCGAATGCGAGCACTACGCGATGGTGCCCGTACACAGGGCGACCGCAAGGGATCGCCCCTACTATCTATAGACGGCCTGGCAAGCCGACCCACCCGTGTATAGTAGGGGCTGGGCTTGCCCCTGCCCTGCCGCGTTGCACTCGTTCTTTTATTCGCCAGCAGACTCTTATGGTCGCCTCGTAGGGGCTGGGCTTGCCCCTGCCCTGCCGCGTTACACTCGTTCTTTCATTCGCCAGCAGACTCTTATGGTCGCCTTACAGTGACGGTGCGCCCCGGTTGGCTGATCGCTCACGGCATGGATCGTTTACGTCGTGGGCGCCTTTGCAGACATCCTCGCTTAACCAGGAAGCAGCGTAGGAGATGATGCGAAGAGTGCTAGGATAAACTCTAGTCATTCGAAGTATGAACGGAGTGATACTGCTAGAGGGGTAAGTTTATTAAGCATGAACGGTAATGTACAGACACAGGAAAGGCCTGAGACAGATCAGGCAGTGGCTCTCCTGCCAGGGAAGCAGCAGGGCGAAGCCGTTGAAAGAAGGGGTGCCTATATCTCCACAACTCACCTTCTTTCTAGCGACTCTGCGAAACTTTATCGTGATGAGATTGCGCGTGTCGACTTGCTTTCTGCAGAGGAGGTAACTTGCCTGGCACAGCGCATCGAACGGGGCCGGGCTGCAGCGGAACACCCCGGGCAGCCTGGACACAAAGAACTGATTGAGGAGGGAGTAAAGGCGAAGCGTCAGCTCATCGAGGCCAACCTGCGACTGGTAATCCACCTTGCCAAGAGGTACAGGGGCCTGGACCTGGACCTGATGGACCTGATCCAGGAGGGCAACCTCGGGCTGATCCATGCCGTTGAGAAGTTTGACTATAGGAAAGGCTTTAAATTCAGCACGTATGCCACCTGGTGGATTCGCCAGGCTATCGTGCGGGCGCTGACGGAGCAAGCGCGTATGATTCGTGTTCCCCTGCACAAGATGGAGAAGATGAAGCAACTTCTACGCGCCCAGCAACGTTTGCAACAAGGGCTGGAAGGAGAACCAACGCTTGAAGACCTGGCTGGACACATGGATATAAGTATCCAGCAGGTAATCGATTTATTGATAATGACCCAGACTCAGGAGCCGCTCAGCCTGGATATACGGCGCAAAGTTGGCGATGACGAACTTCCGCTCAGCGATCTGCTGGAGGACGATGCGATCTATTCGCCTGAACGGGTGGTGATCACGCAGACACTGGAAGCGCAGATCAGGGACCTGCTGGCGAGTTTGACGCCTCGCGAGCGCAAGGTTATCGAGTTGCGCCGCGAACACACCCTGCACGAGGCGGGCCGCAAGCTCGGTTTGAGCCACGAGGCAGTGCGCCAACTAGAAAGCCGGGCTTTACGCAAGCTGGATCCGTTGAGTCGCAATCGAAAGTTGGATGATTTTCTAGCGTGAGCCACTACGATGATGAAGAGTAGCTGAGCCTACTCTTAACCAGTGAAACTGAACAGGCAGGCGGGAAGTGCCCTTGCAGTGGAAGCTCCTCGCCTGCTTGTTCATTATGGTTACAAGCGTTACAAGTGATGCAAGTGTTACAAACCAGCACCAGGCGACCACAGCAAGCCAGGACGACGATTTTGTTACCGGGCGACCCTTGTCCTCGTTCCCCTTGCTCCCACCCTGACCAACCCCCAGGGCAAGCGCACAGGACCATTGTGCACCTTCATTAACTTGACGCCTATAGGCGTACAGAAAAACGACCCGGCTGACCTGCCGGTGTTTTTTTGCCCACATTGCTCTCAGTCCATTTTTCAGCTCTCTGAAAGTCAGCTCTAACATGCCCCTTCTCTGCAACCCGCTATGCGATATATCGTATATTGGAAATAGAGCGATATATCGTATTGTTTCGCAGAACAAAAACAACATTAGCATGGCTATGAAAGGGTCTGACATGTCTGCCAAAACACCGCGACCGCGTACTATTACAATAAATAGATTTTCGCAGGCCGTGCGTTTCTTGCGTGTTGCACGCCTGCTGCTGTGGACGATCTGGGTCATTTATCGCGAGCGACGCCGTGTGATACGCGCTCGTGGACATGGTAACAACGATGTCCAACCGAATGTTGATGTGTTGATCGAGGTGCTGCTCGCCTTTCGCCAAACGGCGGTGAAACTGGGCGTGCTCATGATCAAGCTTGGGCAGTTCCTGAGTTCGCGTGCCGATCTGTTACCGGAACGGGCACTCGCCGTGCTCAGTTCGCTGCAAGATGAGGTGCCACCCGCACCGTTCAGTCACGTGGTCTCCGTTATCGAGACGGAACTGGGTAAGCCAGTCGAGCAACTATTCAGCGTGCTAGAGCGCAAAGCTACCGCTGCCGCCTCACTTGGCCAGGTACATAAAGCCGTGCTTGCCTCGACTGGTGAAGAGGTCGCCGTCAAAGTCCAGCGGCCCAACATCGATCAGCTCGTGAACATGGATTTGAGCACCATCAAATTTGTGATCTGGTTGATCAGCCGCTTCGTCAATACGAGTGAGTTTATCGACCTGATGGGCTTCTATCGCGAGTTCAAGCGCACCATCTACGAAGAGATCGACTATGTGACCGAGGCGGCCAATGCCACGCGCTTCAAAGAGATATTCAAGGACCAGCCCACCATCTACATCCCGCGTGTCTACGACGAGTACACCTCGCGCCGTGTCCTCGTACTGGAATGGGTGAATGGCATCAAGGTCAATGACTACACAGCGCTGGAGGCGACCGGTATTGATCGTTTTGAGGTAGCAAAACGGACCGTGGAGGCCTACTTTTACCAGTTCTTTGAAGTGGGCTTCTTCCATGCGGACCCGCATCCTGGTAACATCTTTGTGCAGAAAGGCACGCCCGAAAGCGGCCCAATCATCGCTTTCGTCGATTTTGGGATGGTCGGTACCCTCACCAGGAGTATGAAGAAAGCGCTCAAAGACCTGTTTCTGGGCTTCCTGGCACGCAACTCGCACGGTCTGGTGAATGCGCTCAAGCAGCTGGGCTTTATTGGTGAAGGGGCGAATATGGCGTCAATCGAGCGTGCTGTGGCGCTAATGCTGGAGCGGTACTATGGTATATCGCTGGACGAGGCGCGTGATCTGGATTTCCCTGAGGTGGGGCAAGACATAGAGAATCTGCTGTATGGTCAGCCCTTCCAGATACCAGCCCAGTTTGCCTTTACGGGCCGGGCCGTGGCTACACTGTCAGGTGTTGCGAACGGGCTTGCGCCTGAGTTTAACCTGATCGATGTTGCCCTGCCATACGCGCAGAACTTCCTGGGGCTGAATGCCGAAGGAGCAGGACAGACCATCCAGCAGGTGCTCAGCCAGGTGCTGGATACCGGTCGAAAGCTGCTGGCACTGCCCGATGCACT
>WNFB01005788.1_pt1 | contig 11059 bp, 8 predicted proteins | sample 5400501 | NCBI WGS metagenome assembly WNFB01 (sample SAMN13153341, study PRJNA577476) | soil metagenome | isolation source: 200 cm saprolite under Douglas fir tree site 2 hole 1 | place: USA:California | collected 2015-04-18 | reverse complement strand
CAGCACGCTGGTGATGCGGCTGCCGAAGGAGAAGATCGTTTACACCGTCGATTGGATCCCGCTGCAGGGCGTCCAGTTCCGCGGCATGGCCGACAACTATCTGCCCGACATCGAGGACGGGCTCAAAAAGGTGATCGCGATGGACTGGGAAAAATTGATTCCCGGCCATCCCGGTCCTGGCGGCCGCCAGACCGGAACCAAGGACGACGCGCGCGCCATGCTCGCCTATCTGCAGGACCTCTCGGCCGCGGTGAAGAAGGCGGCCGAGGACGGCAAGTGCTACGCCGACGCCATGCGCGACGTCAAACTGCCGAAATACGAGAGCCTGACGAACTATGGCCCGTTTCTCCCGATGAACATCGAACGCTACTGCGATTTCTACAATCGTGGAATTTGAGGAACATGGCGGGATCATCCGATGGAGCCGCGCCCCACTGATCCCGCCTCGCCGCGCCGCGTGATCTGCACGCGTTGCGGCGCGGCCTTCGATTGCGGGCTCGGCGGCGAATGCTGGTGCGCCGCCGAGCCTGTTCGCCTGCGCATGCCGGAGCAGGGATCAGCCGAGGATTGCCTCTGTCCCACCTGCCTGCGGGCGACGACCGAGCGGCCGGTTTGACATCCATTGAATTCGACTGCGACTTTTTCATATTGTGCTTGGACAAAATGCCGATGCGGGCGAGGCCGCGCATCAGGCATCAACAACCGAGACGATCCATGATCATCGAGAACGAGAAAGACGTCACCACCGCCGTGCTCTCCGAGCTGGCGCGCGCCAAGGACCCGCGCTTCAAGGAGATCATGTCGGCGCTGGTGCGCCATCTGCATGATTTCGCGCGCGAGGTGAAGCTCACCGAGGAGGAATTCCAGGCCGCGGTCGGCTACCTGGTGGCGCTCGGCAAGCACACCAACGAGACCCACAACGAGGCGGTGCTGATGTCGGGATCGCTCGGCTTCTCGACGCTCATCTGCCTCATCAACAACGGCAACGACGGTCAGACCGAGACCTCGCAGAATCTGCTCGGGCCGTTCTGGCGCATGCACTCGCCCGCGACCGAGAACGGCGGCTCGATCGTGCGCTCGCCGACGCCGGGCCCGGCGCTGTTCGTCAACGCCGCCTTCAAGGACGGCAAGGGCAACCCGGTGGCGGGCGCGGAGGTGGACGTGTGGCAGTCGTCGCCCGAGGGCTATTACGAGAACCAGGATCCGGTTCAGGCCGACATGAACCTGCGCGGCAAGTTCACCACCGATCGGAACGGCCATATCGGCTTCCGCAGCGTGAAGCCGGCCGGCTATCCGATCCCGGTCGACGGCCCGGTCGGAGAGCTCTTGCGCGCGCAGGGCCGCCACAATATGCGGCCCGCGCACCTGCACGTGCTCGCCACCAAGGGCGGCTTCAAGACGCTGGTCTCGCAGGTCTACGTCCCGGACGATCCGCACATCGAGACCGACGTGCAGTTCGGCGTGACCCGGCACCTCATCGGCGAATATGTGCGCCATGAGAACGAGCCGGCGCCCGCTCCCGACGTCAAAGGGCCGTGGTATTCGCTCGACTACACCTTCACCATGGAGCCCGGCCGCGCGCGGCTGCCGCGGCCGCCGATCACCGACAAGGCCAGGGGCAATCGGCCGGAGATCGAGCGGCTGGTGGCGACGGGGTGATGATGATTGTCAATGATCGCTGATAGTGCCGCGAATTCGGCGTGCCGACAGATCATCGGCTCAAATTACGAAATGCCGCCATCATGATTGCTGCGCCGCCGCGCGTTCGACCGACGCCGCGGTTTGGCCGAACAGGATCGCGCGCTCCTCGGCGGTGCGGATGCCGCCCAGATTCGGATTGACCGCCTTCGCCTTGTCGTAGGCGCGCACCACCGCCGGCCGCGCGCGGATCGCCTCGAACCAGCGCTTGAGGTGCGGAAAATCCTCGATCTTCTGGCCCTGGCGCTCGTAGGGCACGATCCAGGGATAGATCGCCATGTCGGCGATCGAATAATCGCCGGCGACGAAGGCGCGATCGGCCAGCCGCTTGTTGAGCACGCCGTAGAGCCGGTTGACCTCGTTGCGGTAGCGGTCCATCGCGTAGGGAATCTTCTCCACCGCATAGTTGCTGAAATGGTTGTTCTGACCGGCCATCGGGCCGAGATTGCCCATCTGCCAGAACAGCCATTGGATCGCGTCGATGCGCGCGCGCGAGTCACGCGGAATAAATTGGCCTGTCTTCTCGGCGAGATAGAGCAGGATGGCGCCCGACTCGAATACCGCGATCGGCTTGCCGCCGTCGGCCGGCGCATGATCGACGATGGCAGGGATGCGGTTGTTCGGGGAGACCGCGAGGAATTCGGCCTTGAACTGCTCGCCCTTGCCGATGTTCACCGGGATGATCTTGTAGGCAAGCCCGGCCTCCTCGAGGAAGATCGTGATCTTGTGGCCGTTCGGCGTGGTCCAATAGTGGAGGTCGATCATTGCGGCTAATTCCTTTGGCTTGGAGGTGGATCGAGCGATGCGAAGGCCGAATGTCTCGGGCGCGCCGGCCGCTGAGACATCGTCGCAGTATATAAGGTATTATTCCGGCGGACGATCACAAGTGCGTTCGCGCGAGTAGGAGAATCGGAGGCAAAACGGCCATGGACCAGCGCACACGACCCTCGCCGCGGCTTGCGCCGCTTCCGCCCGAGCATTCGCCGGAGCTGAAGGAGCAGTTCGAGACGATGCGGAGGAATCTCGGCTTTGTTCCGAACAGCATCCTGATCATGCAGCGCAAGCCGAAGCTGGCGAAAGCGTTCGCGCAATTGACCGCTGCGACCTGGGATCCCGAAGGAAAGGTCGATCGCGGCCTTAAACGTCTGATCGCCCACGTCGCCAGCCGCGCCGCCGGCTGCCAATATTGCATGGCCCACACCGCCGGCGGCGCGCTCCACTTCGGCGTCGAGGAGAAGAAGGTCGCGGCGGTCTGGGACTATCAGACGAGCCCGCTCTACAGCGCCGCCGAGCGCGCCGCGCTCGACCTCGCGGTCGCCGCCAGCGGCGTCCCCAATGCCGCCACCGACGAGATGTTCGTGGCGCTGCGCAAGCATTGGACCGAGGAGCAGATCGTCGAGATCGTCGGCGTGATCGCGGTGTTCGGCTTCCTCAACCGATGGAACGACACGCTGGCGACGCCGCTCGAGGACGAGCCGATCGAGGTCGGCGAGAAATATCTGGCCGCGCACGGCTGGGCGGTCGGCAAGCATGCCCGTTGAGGCTGTTGCGCCCCGCCCTTATTCCTCCCAGGTTCGACCGATACAGTCCATGACCATGCACGTTGCTATCGCGATTCTTGCAGCGCTCGTGCTCTGCCTGGCGCCCGGCGCGGCGTCCGCGCAATTCGGCACGCCGTTCGAGATGCGGGTTACGAAGCCGACCATCCGCGACGCCGAGCCCGGCGCCGTGCCGAAGGCCGGAGCCGAGGCCGTCGGCGCGGCCTATCGGCGGCAGCCGGTCTCCTATCGGACCCATGAGGCCCCCGGCACGATCATCATCGACACCTCCGACCGCTTTCTTTACCTGATTCAGCCCAACAACATCGCCTTGCGCTACGGCATCGGCGTCGGTCGCGACGGCTTTCAATGGAACGGGCTCCTGAAGATAACCCGCAAGGCCGAATGGCCCGACTGGACGCCGCCACCCGAAATGATCGAGCGGCAGCCCTATCTGCCGCGCTTCATGGCCGGCGGTCCCGGCAATCCGATGGGCGCCCGCGCGTTCTATCTCGGCGCCACCGTCTACCGCATCCACGGCACCAACGCGCCCGAGACCATCGGGCACGCGGTCTCGTCCGGCTGCTTCCGGCTGGTCAACGAAGAGATCATGGATCTCTACGAGCGCGTGCCGGTGGGCACGAAGGTGGTCGTGCAGCAGTAGGATGGGTTGAGCGCAGCGATACCCATCGTCTCTCGGCAAGCCGGACTCGCGGATAGGCGATGGGTATCGCTGCGCTGCGCTCCGCTCAACCCATCCTACGGGCTTGATCGATATTCCCCGTCGCGATTCACATCGAAATGATGAGCGGCAGCGAGCGGCCGCAATCGCGGAGCCGCCGGGAGACCTCGATCCCCGAGAGATCAGGCATACGAAGATCGATAACGAGGCAGTCGAACGAGATCGATAGAAGCTTGTCGAGAGCGTCCCGCCCCGTCCTCGCGATCTCAACCTTGTGGCCTTTATTCGCGAAGAGACTGGCTGTGCTTTCTGCAAATTCGGCATCGGCAGCGACGACGAGCACGGGCCCGCAGTGCTGTGCCCGTTTCAGCGCATTCAGTAAGTCGTCCATGGAGAACGGCTTATGCAGCGTCCCCACCGTTCCCCCATGGTCAGCGCGCTCGATGAGCTGCTCCACGCTATGGGCGGTCATCATGATGACGCGGGCCCCTGGCCTTGCCTTGCGGAATTGGAAGAAGGTCTCAACGCCGTTCATGCCCGGAAGTCTTACATCCATCAGCGTGGCGTCGAAATCGGCCTCGCTGAAACGATCGATTGCTTGTTCGCCGCTGAAAGCGACCTCGACTTCGTAGCCGTGGAGCTCAAGAAGATCCGCTATGCCTTCGGCGTGATCCTTGTCGTCGTCGACGACTAAAACGCGCGGTTTCATGCGGCGATCCTTTGCTGATAGGTGAGTGGTAGGGCGATATGGGCCGATGTTCCGTGGCCGAATTGGCTCTCAATCGCAATCGTTCCCCGGTGATGCTCGACGATCTGTTTGACGGTTGGCAGACCGAGTCCGGTGCCGAAGCTCTTGGTGCTGAAGAAGGGCTCGAACAGCCGTGGCAGCACATCCTGGGCAATGCCCGGCCCTGTATCGGAAATGACGATCTCGAGCCGATCGGCGACTTTCGTGGAGATGCTGATCTTGCGACCTGGCGCAGGCGGCTGAGTGATCGCCTGCGCGGCATTGTCCACGAGATTGATGATCACTCGCCGAAAGCGGTCCGGATCGAGGTCCACAACGACGTCGGGCGCGCGCAAGTTGCGTTCAAGCGTGATGCCCTCGGGAAGCGCCTGCTCGTCAAGAACTTCACCGAGCCATCGATCGAAGTGCATCGGCCGGCAGGATACTTCGCCAGACCGGCTATAGTCGAGCAGACCAGAAACGAGATCATCGCATCTCGTGATGCTGCGCTCGATCCGCGAGATGGGGCGGTCCACTTTAATTCCCTTATCGGCCGTCATCGCACGCAGGAGCGGGACGGTAGTGCGAATTGCGCCCAACGGGTTACGCAGTTCGTGAGCGACCGTCGCGGTGAGTTGCCCGAGCGTTGAAAGATGCGTCTTCTTCAAAAGCTCCGCTTCCGCAAGCGCACGCGCGCCTTCGGCTTCGGCTTTCTCGGTGCGAGCCGTCGCAAGAAGCTCGTCATGTCTGAACTGTCGCACGGCAATCAAAACGATCGTGCCGAGCACGAGCACCAGCAGGATGGCTGCGCCCGTCAAGAATTTGACCTCGCGCCGCCAATCAGCGAGTGCGTCGGCCACCGTCGTGGTCACCATCATGACAAACGGATAATGGGCGAGCCTATGAGCGACAATCACCCGTTCCTCACCGTCGATCGAACCGATTTGCCAAACCAGGCCCTGATCGGCTCGCGCAAGGAGATTCGCGAGCAATCCGCTCTGCGGATAGGAGCGACTGACGGTCGGGTCGATATGGGGGTGGCGCGCGAGCGGCGTGCCATCACTGCGAAAGAGCGTAATCGAACTGTCTTTTGCAAGGGCAATGGTTGCGAAATATTCCTCGAAGTACTGCATCTCCATTGCACCCAGCACCAAACCGAGGAATTCGCCGTTCGGGCCCGCAACCTTGCGTACGAGGTGAAACGTCCAGGTTCCAGTGGCACGATTGCGTACGGGCGCGCCCATGAAAGAAGTCAGCTGCGCATTGGATTTGAGTGCTTTGAAAAACTCCCGATCGGTAACGTCGATGTTCGGGAGCGGCCAGAAGCGGGAGAAGTTGAATAGCTTGCCCTGCGAATTGATCAACGTGAGTGAGCCGATATGCGGCCAACCGCTGACCTTGTCTTTGAGCCTCAGATGGACCTCGTAACCGGACATCACCCGCTCGAAGTCTTCCGCGGACGCGATTCCAAGCGCCTGCAGTCGCTCGATCAAGCTGGTCTCGATAAGCTCGACTGCCTTGAAGGCGCGATCGGTCTGCACAGCGAGCACCGACGCAATGTTCTGCAGCTCGCGCTGGGCGTTGGCCAGAGAGCTGTCACGGAGCTTGGAAAGTATGACTCCGGTGCCCATCGCGATCGCGGCGACCAGCAAAAGGCCGCAAAGCACCAGCAGCGCGACGGCACGAGAGCATCGACCGATTGGGATGGGGCATGCGGCTACAATCGACTTGTAACCGGTGACCTGCGTGCTCACGCGCCCCTCCCCACGTTCCGCGCGAGCCCCCCCCGAGAACGCGCGCGCAATGCAGGCAAGATATCTTTGCGGCGGCACCAGCAGGTAAACCCGGTCGAGACCGGGTGAAAAAAACTCGTTCTTGGTGATGCCGAGGTAAAAGACTCGCAAACAACTAGTTAATGGCCGGAACTGCTAACCACGACCTGACCCGATGCCCTGAATGGCTCACTCTACGCATCCCAAATCCTCGCCGTACCGTCATCAGACGCGGTCACGATCCGCCGCCCATCTGAACTAAAGGCGGCAGACGCGACCGGACGATCATGGCCCTCTAGCAGGGCGATGTCGTCCCCCGTCTTCGCGTGCCATAGTCGGGCGGTCTTGTCCGTGGACGCCGTGACGATCTGCTGTCCATCCGGGCTGAATGAGGCCGCCAGAACTCCACCGACATGGCCTTGCAAAGTTGCGACGCTTGCCCCGGTCCGTGCATCCCACACGCGCGCGGTCCCGTCCAAGGACGCCGTGAGGATCAACCGCCCATCTGGACTGAAGCTGGCCGCAAGGACTTGGTCCCGGTGGCGGTCGAACACTGCCTCGTCGGCCGCCGTCAGCCCGTTCCACACTCGCACCCTCTTGTCCATGGATGCCGTAACGATTTGTTTGCCATCCGGGTTGAAGGCGGCCGACCAGACCGGCCCCTTGTGTCCTTCGAGCAATGCCAAGGTCGCGCCCGTGCTGACGTCCCAGAGGCGCGCCGTGCCGTCATAGGAGGTCGTCACGATCCGGTGGCCGTCGCGGCTGAAGGCCGCAGAGGTCAGGCCGCCGGTGTGGCCTTTGAGGGTCGACATCGCCTCGCCTACGCGCGCGTCCCAAATCCGTGCCAGATTGTCGTCCGATATTGTCGCAAGCCACCGGCCGTCGGCACTAAACGCAGCATTCCTAACAATGCTACCGCCCTCCAAGACGATTTTAGCGCTCCCCGTGCGGGCGTCCCACAAGCGAGCCGTACCGTCAATGGATGCCGTCACTATCCGCTGCCCGTCCGGGCTGAAGGAGGCCGAAAAGACCACATCGGTGTGGCCATTCAGCACCTTCAATCCAACGCCGGTCGTCGCATTCCATAGGCGCGCCGTCTTGTCATACGACGCCGTCACAATCTGCTGCGCGTCTGGGCTGAAGGCGGCGGAATTGACAATGGAGCAATGGCCGATCAATACCGAGCGCAAGCGGCCGCAACAGACTGCTTGTTTCGAAAGCGCATTGCCTCCGGCCGCTATGACTGCGCCCGCAGCCGCGCCGGTGAGCAGCGTCCGGCGTGTGACCTCGTCGCCACGTAACAGAGCACCACACCAGATCAATTCGCACCCGATGCGTGATCGGAGCCGCATTCCGTGCTGCGTCCGTTCTCTGGAACGTAGCCACGAATGCTTAATCCCGGTTGAACGGGCGCTAAACTCGCGGGGCCGAATACTCAGGATAAGGGGTCGATGGACGTTGCGACGCCTTCCGGAAAAGCGCCGGATCTTGCTCTGCGAGCTCGAGCTAGGGATCTATGCGCAATGACGACTTCAGCCGGCCAGGCAGCGGAGATCGGCGTCGCCTTTGGATGATCGTCGATGCCGAGGAACCTTGGCCTTCGAGATCGATCCAGAAAAATTCGCCTCAATTGGTCTTGCCTGCGGATCACCGTAACGACGGCAAGCTTGCGGCGCTGCCGCGGACGCAACTGGGATCCGGGCAGGCACGCGTGCGGCGCAACCCGGCACGCGTAAGGCTACTGCGACTTGCCTGCGCTCGTGCGCGCCGGCCGTCCCTCATAGTCATAGATGAAGGTGGCGGTCTCGAAAAAGCCGAATGGCACACGCAGGCCGATCTCGCGCGCCTTCAAGAAGCTGATGGCGATGTCGGGCGGCGAGACGATGCCCACCTTGAGCTCGTTCACCTTGGCCCTGCCGGTGAGGATGTCGGCGCCATAAATGGCGGCCAGATGGGCATTGCTCTCGAAACTGATGCCCATCGCCAGCACGGCGGAATCCTGGCCGCTCTTCACGATCTCCGGAATCATGCTGACCACCGGCACCCGATCGGCCTTTTCATTGATAGTTCGTATCTCCCTGAACACAGAGGTGCTGCCGGTGATCAGAAAAATACTCTTGCTCAAATCCGGATCGTTCTTCCGCATCGTGCGCACCGCATTCGGAACAATTTGCGCCAGTTCCTCACTCGCCTTTGCCGAATTCTGCACCGAGCCCATGATGATTTCGATGTTCTTCTGCTTCGCGTAAGCTGCAATCGGCTCGGCTTGAGTCTGGACGGCACTGATATTCTTGCTGTCGACGAGGATGGCGAGATTCTTCAGCTCGGGCTTCAAATCCAGGATGTAGGCCATTTGCACCTCGACCGGCATATTGAGCGAGGTGAAGGCGATGTTGCTGCCGCTGCCTTGCTCATAATCCTTCGCCTGGCCGAGCTGAACGGGATCCTTGGAGCAAATCGAAACGACCGGAATGGAGCCACCGCGGTAATGGTCATAAAGCCAAGCCGTCGATTCCGATCCCATGGAGAAGATCAAATCGAACTTGTTCTGTTCGGCAAAGAGGATCGCCGCCTTGCCGCGCTCGTCCTTCAGTTCGAAGTTGATGACGGTGAAATGCGCGTTCAGCTCCTTCGTCTCGAATACATCGAGGACCTTGCTGATGGCAATGTCATAGGCGGATGACGCTCGCGGATAGAGCACAAGAATCCGTTTCGCCGGGTTTGTCTGCTCGGCCCGCTTGCGAGTTATCGACACGACCGTCGCTTGCCCCTGCTCCGCCACGATCTTCCAGTCGTCTTCGACGTGGGAGAGGTACCCAAACCATTGGGCAAATAGCCGCTCATTCGCACTCGCAGGTGCAGCGAGAACAAACGCCAGCAGACCCGCAACAATGATCTGTCCAGGGCCGATCATCGCGTCGCCTCCGGCGCCACGGCAGGGACCCGTGGCCGGCGAGCGCGAGCGACGAACAGCAAGCCAAGGATCGTGGTCACAAGACCGATCCAGGCAACGACATCGGCCGACTGCCCCAGCAGCAGGAACAGCTGGGCGACCACGAACGGCCCCGCCACATGTCCGGCGCGTTCGAGGAACCGGTAGCTGGTAGTTACCGGAATTGTGCCCACGCGTTTCGCCAGTTCAGTTTGACCGACATGGGTCACCACCGGCGCGTTGATGAAGCCATGGGCGACGCCGACCAGGATCGTACCGGCGATGACCAGAGCGGTCCTCAGCAATCCGTTGCCGACGAGCGAGGAGCCCATAAGCCCGATCAGCACCAGTCCGACCCCACTCATCAGCGCGCCGCGGAACAGAACCGCTTCGGAGTTTTTCGTCCGATCGACCAGACGCGCCGCATAGCCGCTCGCGACGATCACGCCCAGGCCATAGAGCATGATGATCTGTCCGATGTCCTCGGGGCGGTAGCCATATTGGCCGAGCAGCAATGGCATCGCGAAAGTGATCGTGCCGGTGAGAATAGCCTTCGCCGGAACGCCGATGCATAAGAGGATCTTGAGGAATTCGAGATTGGTGGCGACGTTCTTGATGTCGCCGGCGAGCTTGCTCACGGCAGCGCGCAATCCGCTCTTGGCCGCTTGCTTCTGTTCGGCGCGCGGCAGCAACAGCATGGTATAGAGAATGGCCGCGAAGGCGACTGCGCCGGAGATTGCGAAGACGCCTTGCGCCTGCAGTTGATTGAACAGCAGCGAGCCGAGCGCCATTCCGGAAATCATGCCGCCCTGGAAGCCGAATACGATGATGGCGGCGCCTTGCGTTTTCTTCTCCGGAGAGGCGACCGCCAGGATGTAGTTCTGCACGCCGATCAGCAGCATGCCCTGCCCGATTCCGGCCAAGCCGCGCAACACGGTCAGCTCGTGGATCCCGAGTGGCGCGACCATCCCGGCTACGCTCGCGCCGGCGAGTAGCATGCCGATCAGGATGAGCGGCTTCGGTCCGTGTCGCTCGGCCAGAGTTCCCGCCGGCAGCAGGCTGAGCGCGAAGCACAGGTAATAGGCCGTGAACGGTATCGACGCATGACCGACCGACATGCCGGCGGCCGTCGCCGCCTCCTGCATGTATTTCGGCAGGAACGAGTATGTCAGGCTGTCGAGGAAGACGGCGAGAAAGAAGACCGGCTTGACGATGATCAGCGCCGCATCACTGATCAAAGTGGTCGGCGCGATTTCCGACGAGGATCGATTGGACCTGATCCCCTGCAGCGAGGTTGCGACCTGCAGGAACAGACCGGCCAGGAACGCCGACGCAACGAACAAGGCGGCGAAGTTCTTCACGCTGCGGATGACGCGTTCGAATACCACGTCCCGCGGCACCGTCACGGTGAGATCGACGCGGCGCTTCTGGTCCGTTTGAGCAAGCTCAATCCGATATTCGAAATTGCGCTTATCGGAGATCCAGCTCTGGCCGAGCTTGGCCGGATCGGTGGCGATCTGAACTGCACCATTCTCGATCAGCGCCGCTTCGTTGATTTCCGAGTTCACCCGGCGATATTCGGCAAACGTCTTTCCCAGGCCTTCGATATCCTTGAGCTGCAATTTGAAGGCGACGATATCGTTCAAGCGTTGTGACAGCATGACTGCCGAGGCCTTGGTCTTGCCTTGCACGCCGTCGAAATAGAGCGAG
>WNFB01005787.1_pt1 | contig 11062 bp, 11 predicted proteins | sample 5400501 | NCBI WGS metagenome assembly WNFB01 (sample SAMN13153341, study PRJNA577476) | soil metagenome | isolation source: 200 cm saprolite under Douglas fir tree site 2 hole 1 | place: USA:California | collected 2015-04-18 | reverse complement strand
CGAGGTGCCCGTCGTGCCGGCCGTGTATTCAAACGGCTCGCCGACCGTGGACGGCAGGCAGATCCTGGTCCGCAACTTCGACGCGAACTTCGCCCGCGACCCGCGGATCTTCGTCATCGGGGAGGACGTCGGCAAGCTCGGGGACGTGAACCTCGTCTTCGAAGGCCTGCAGGCGAAGTACGGCGAGCTGCGGTTGACCGACACGGGTATCCGCGAGGCCACGATCCTAGGCCAGGCGATCGGCTCGGCGATGCGCGGCCTGCGGCCGATCTGCGACATCCAGTACCTCGACTACTTCCTCTACGCGCTCGAAGTGGCGGCGGACGACCTCGCCACGCTGCACTGGCGCACCGTGGGCGGGCAGAAAGCGCCGCTGGTGATCCGGACCAAGGGTCACCGCCTCGTCGGGATCTGGCATTCGGGCTCGCCGATGTCGGTGCTGCTGAACGCGCTGCGTGGCATCTACATCGCGGTGCCGCGCAACATGACCCAGGCGGCGGGGTTTTACAACACGCTCTTCCGCGGCGACAACCCCGGGATCGTGATCGAGGTGCTGAACGGTTATCGCCTGAAGGAGCGCGTGCCGGACAACGTCGGAGAGTTCACGGTGCCTCTAGGGGTGCCCGAGGTGCTTCGCGAAGGGACGGACGCCACGGTGGTCACCTACGGCGCGTGCTGCGCGATCGCCCTGGACGCGGCGCAGACGCTCGAGGAGCTTGGCGTCTCCTGCGAGGTCATCGACGTGCAGACGCTGAGCCCGTTCGACGTCGGCCAGACCCTCGTGCGCTCGGTGGAGAAGACGCATGCGCTGATCTGCGTCGACGAGGACATGCCGGGAGGGGCGTCGGCTTTCATGCTGCAGCAGATCCTCGAGGTCCAGCAGGGTTGGTGGCACCTCGACGCGGCGCCGCGGACGCTGGCAGCGTCGCCGAACCGGCCGGCGTACGGGCCCGACGGCGACTACTTCTCGAAGCCGAGCCGGGAGACCATCGTCGCTGCCGTTTACGAGGTCGTCCGGGAGCGGCAACCGTGGAGGTTCCCGCCGCTCGACTCGTGACGTGGCTAGCGCGGAGAGAAGAGTGCCGCGATGCCGATGAAGAGAAGAATCACCGCAAAGGACGCCGCGACGGCCACCACGACCCAGCGCGACCAGAAGGAGTCGGTCTCCATGTTGTCGGGATGGGCTGGGTCGTAGAGAATCGGGATCGACGTCCCGATCGGAAGGCCGCGGCTCTTTGACGTTTTCGACTCGGCAGTGACGGTGGCGCCCGCCGCGGTCGTGAACGTGATGACCGGAAAATACATGGTTGTTCTTTCCATGCGCTCCGCTCGCATGCTCTGCACCACCCCTGTCGCCCGTAGAGCCTTGCGCAGGTATCGCCGTTGGGAGCGAAACGCGAGCACAACCCATACGACTGCCAGCAGACCGAGTGTGAGGCAAACCGGGGCGATCCAGCTGTGGGGAGCCACGACTCGCATTTCAGCCCTTTGGGGCTGCGTGAGCAGCCTGCCACTCCTGCCAGGCCGCCACCGCGGGCGGACCGGTTTGGTCGGCGTCGCCGACGATATAGAGCACGGCCGGACCGCGCACCAGGAGATGCGTGCCGGTGGCCTGATATTGAAAAAGCGACGGCCGCGGCAGCTGGCCGGCTATGAACGCAGAAAGCTCGGTACTCATCCTGGCAGACAGGCTCGCGTCGGACTGAAGCATGGCATGCAAATCGGCCTGCGCTTCGACGGTGCTGAGCGTGCGGACCTCGTTCAGCTCGGCGAAGCCGACACTGAAAACCCAGCCGTGCTTGGGCGCGAAACCGACGTTGGGGACATTCAGATCGATGTCGATTCCATCCCTGCCGACACGGACCAATGGCGAACTGCGAGCGACTTCGCGGGTCACGGCGGGGTGAGCTTACGTGTCGCGAACGGACTTGATGCCTCGTTACATGAAATGCGCCGCTGGATCCAACGAGGCGCTAAGCGCAAGGAATTTCTTTCCGCTGGATCCAGCGAGGCGGAATTCCAACTTCATGCGAGGTCGGTCGGGAGGTACTCCATCACCGCCAGCGCCGGCGCTCGGCTGAGCAGGGTCAGCCCCTCGAGCAGGTAACCGAGCCAGCCGCCCGCGGGAATCGCGTCGGCGAGCGGGGGGATCATCCGCTTCGGGGCGCGCGCCTCGCGCACCGGCGCGTCATCTTTCAGCCCGGCGAGCTGGCGAGCCTTCCTGGCCCCGGCGTCGAGGCCGCCGAGCTCGTCCACCAGCTTTCGCTCGAGGGCCTGACGCCCGGTCCACACCTTGCCCTGGGCGATCGGCTGCAGCTCGTCCGGTGTCATCTTCCGCGCCTTCGCAACGACATCCAGGAAGGAGCGATAGATCCTCTCGATGTCCCCGCGAATGATGCGGCGCTCGTCGTCGGAAAAGGGCCTCTCATCGCTCTCGATCAGGACGTGATCGCCGTACGCGACCGACTCCCGGTTGACCAGCAGCTTGGCCCACAACGCGCCGGTCACGAACTTCCCGCTCCAGACTCCGATCGACCCCGTGAGCGTGCCCGGCCGGGCCACGATCCACGCGCCCGGCATGGCCACCCAGTAGCCGCCCGACCCTGCGACAGGACCCATCACGACGACGACCGGCTTGCGTGCCGCGACGACGTTGAGCGACTGGCGCATCGCTTCGGACGCTGTCGATGAGCCACCGCGCGAGTTGACGTAGAGCACGACCGCGGCGGCTCGCTTGTCCGCCGCGACCTGCCGCGCCGTCTGCACCACCGACAGGTCGCCCGCCCGCTCGTCACCGACGAGCGGCACCTCGATCGGCGGCTTGACCGGCAGCCGGCCGGAGCGGCCGTCGACGATCGTGCCTTCGATTCGAATCAGGGCGACGTACTTGCCCCGGCCCAGGGTCGGCGCGGGCCTCTGCAGCTTCCGCGCCGCGCGCTCCCATGTCCCGAGCGTGACCCGGGCATCTCCGCCGCGTGCGAGGTGCTGAGGCAGCTGCTCTTCGGCCAGCACTCGATCCACCGCGTGCTCGGCCACCGCCACGTCGTCGCCATATGGCGAGCAGTCGATGAGGCGCTTCGCGCCCGGCTCGTCGAGCAGCCTGGCCTGCCCGATCGCGGTCACCAGCTCGGTGTAGTTCGACTCGAGCAGCCACTGAAGCTGCTCCCGGTATTCGCCGGTCATCTTCGATTTGGTCAGCACGTCCGGCGCCGATTTGTACGGTGAGATCTGGATGAAGTCGCCGGCCAGTCCGATGCGGGCGAGGCCGTCCGCCAGGAAGACGCCGGTGGACGAGAAGCCGAGGGCCTGCACCATCCCGGTCGGCATGAGCAGGATCTCGTCGCACGCGCACGCGAGGTAGTAGGTGCCTGTCGTGTAAAACGGCGCCCACGCCACCACCCTCTTGCGCGCGGCCCGCAGGTTGGCGACCAGCTCACGGAGGTCCTGCAGCGTCGCCATCGGCATCGGTATCGCGCGAAGGTGGAGGACGGCGCCCTTGATGCGGGAGTCACGCGCGATGGCGTCGAACCTCTCGGCAAGCTCCTTGACGCTGAGGCGCTGCCTCGAGGTGAAGCGCTGCCAGAACGGCCGCGCTGGATCGGGCAGCGCGGGCGGGCTCTCCTCCAGGACGAAGACGACGTACTCGGGCGGCTTGCCGATCGAGCGGCGAATGCTCGACAGCAGCCACCAGAGGTAGCGGAACGGAAACAGGAGCAACCCCACGCCCTCGGGCAAAATTCTAAGTGGGGCGCCCCCACCCGGCGGCTTCGCCACGCCGACACCGCCGCGCTTGCGCGGCGCCCCCGGCGAGCGGGGAGGTCAAGTTAGCTAGACGACCTTGGTGATTTCCAGGTGTTCGTCCAGGTCTCCGTTCAGCCTCGACGCGCCGTATTCGCTGCCCACGTGGTGGTGGTAGGGCACGCCCGTGAAGAGGTGGTGCGACCGCGTCGGGACGTCCGCGCCGTCGGCCCATTCCTTGCGCTGGAGGGACATGTAGCCCTCCTCCTTGCTGTCCTTCAAGTCGGCGAGAAGGGTCGACATTCCGTGGCCGGCCGCGTGCTGCAGCGCAAGCGTGATGAAGATGAAGCCCACGCCGAGCAGGCCGAGCTCGTCCCAGGTGATCGGGTCCTTCTCGTTGAACCACTTGAAGGACGACGAGTAGTTGAAGGCGAAGCGTGCCGTCGGAAAGCGCTTGCGGATCTCGGTGCAGAACAACTCGGTCGGTCCGCGCTCGGCGGTCGGGAACTCGCACCACAGCAGGTCGGGGACCCCGGTGTCCAGGTAACGCAGGCCGCGGTCGATCGCGAGCTCCATTCCGCGCTTCGACTCGGGAGCCTCGGACGCCGACACCCCGTCCGTCCGCGCGATTATGACGAAGTCGTTGTGGCCAAGGTCGTCGGCTGCGTTGCGCATCATCCTGAGCTTGCCGGCGAACTCGTCCGCCGAAATCAGGGCCTTGCCCGCGATGTGGCCGCAGCGCTTCGGCGTCACCTGGTCCTCGAGGTGTGCCGCGGCAACGCCGGCATTCACATAGAGCTCGACGGTCCGCTGCACGTTGAAGAGGTTTCCGTAGCCGGCGTCCATGTCGACCACGACGGGCGGTATGTCGAGATGGATTGGCGCGACCTTCTTGTCAGGGTCGCCCATCGCCATCGTCAGCTGGAACTTGCGCAAAGCGCTGACGGTGCGCCGCGCGCCGTCAGCGATCTCGACCGATGAGTACAGGTCCATGTCGGTCGTGCCAAGGTGGCCGATCGCAAACGAGTAGCCGCTGAAGTACACGGCGTCGAACCCGTGGTACATGACGAGCTGGGCGCCCATCGGGTCGTAGACGCCGGGGCCGAACACGTATGGCTTTTCCGCAAGCAGGCGGCGCAGCCGCTTGCTAGGCGCCTCGTTTCGCGACGCCGGGACTTTGTAGCCCTCCGGCAGGAGGGGCGTGGCGACAAGGTCCATTCGGGCCTCCTTCAACTCGAGATGTTGGTGTTAACGCAGCCAGCTCGGCCGGCTACTCGTTGTCGTGGTCGCAGTTGCAGGGCTCGGGGCACTCGCACTCGTGTTCGGAGGGCTCGTCGCCGGTTTCCTGCGATCGGGTTTCCTTATCCATGTCTAAGAAACTATCAAGTCCTTCGATATACGTCCAATCGATTCATCTGATGCCTTCGATTGGAAAAATCGATGTGGGAGAGGGCCCGCGCGCGCGTTCTAGTTTGGTTCGCCGCTCTCCAGCAGCCTGAGAAATGCCGCCACGATGCCCTCAGGCTCGCCGGCGTCTCGCCGCCGGAAGGCGACGATCGTGTTCTGCATCTCGGGCGCGTCTCGCATCTTGACCGCGCAGAGCGTCCCGGCCGCCACCTCGCGGGCGACGGCCGTGCCCGGCAGCATCGCGACGCCGAGTCCCCGCTCGACCATCTTCTTGGCGGCCTCGATCGAGTCGAGCTCCATGAGTCCGCGGAGGCTGACGCCGGCGGAAAGGAACGCGCCCTGGGTGATCTCGAAGTAGCTCGAGGTGCGGTCGAAGGTGATCAGCTTTTGCGCGGCCACGTCGGCCATGCTCACCGAGGCCTGCTGCGTGAACGGGTGGTCTGGGGCGCACACGAGGACCAGGTCCTCGGTGTGGAAGGGTCGCAGCTCCAGGTCGGGGTGGCGGATCGCTCGCCCGAGGCCGATCTGCACCTCATCGCGCAGGACGAGCTCGACCACGTCCTCGGAGTGGCCTGTCCGGACCGAGACCTCGACGCGCGGGTGCGCCGAAACGAAGCGCTCGAGCAGCTCCGGCAGGACGTACGTGCTGACCGCGGGCGCCGCGGCGATCATCAGGTGACCGGCCGAGGCGGTCATGACCTGCTGCAGGGCGTCGCGCCCGTCGACCAGGGCCCGCAGCGCTCGCTCCGCAAACGGAACCCAGGCGCGCCCCGCGTCGGTCAGCCGCATGCCGTGCGGCGTGCGCAGGAAGAGCGGCGTGCCCAGCTCGCGTTCGAGCGCCCGAAGCCGGGCGGTCAGCGTCGGCTGGGTGATGAACAGCGCCTCGGCGGCCCGGCTCACGCTGCCCCGCCTGGCGATCTCGAGGAATCCCTCGACCTGCATGAGCTGGATGCCGCTCGGTTTACCCGTCTCGTCTATCGACATTGCCCGGCGCTACAAATTTTATCTATGGCGAGCGGGGACGGGTAAGGCTAGTCGCGACCTCGCTGCATGAGCACCCTGGCCGCGGCGATCGCCAGGACCCATACCGGCGCCATGGTGATGACGAACGGGCGGATCGTGTCGCTGGCCGAGTTCGAGTTGCGGTCGAACGCCTCGAAGACGAGCACCGAGCCGTAGAGGAGTACCAGCAAAGCGACCGCCACGGTGGCACGCGTCTTCCAGTTCATCGCGTAGGGGAATGTTAGTCCCGCGGTCGGTATTCTCCTAGACATGGCTGCTTTCTTCGGCTTCCACATGCCCAACTACACGTTTCCCGGGGTGCCCAACGAACGCCTCTTCGACCGCGTGATTCACCAGGCGAAGCAAGCCGAGGCGGCCGGCTTCGACATGGTCACCGTGATGGACCACCTGTATCAGATACGGGGCATCGGCCCCGAGACGGAGCCGATGCTCGAGGCTTACACGACGCTTGCCGCCATCGCGACGCAAACGACACGCGTCAAGCTCGGCACGCTCGTCACGGGCGTCACCTATCGCAACCCAGCCCTACTCGTGAAAGAGGTGACCACTCTCGATGTCATCTCGAAGGGCCGAGCGATCTTTGGGATCGGAGCGGCGTGGAACGAAGACGAGCACAAGGGCTACGGCTTCGAGTTCCCGCCCATCGGCCGGCGCATGGATCGCCTCGACGAGGCGCTCACCATCGCCAGGCTGATGTTCAGCGAAGACCGGCCGTCATTCGAGGGCAAGCACTACCGGATCGAGCGGGCGCTCAACGTGCCGCGGCCGATTCAGCCAGGGGGTCCGAAGATCCTGGTGGGCGGCGGTGGCGAGCAGCGCACGCTGAGAATCCTGGCCAAGCATGGGGACATCGGTCACTGGTTCGGCGGCAACCTCGAGGACCTGAAGCGCAAGAAGAAAGTGTTCGAAGGGCACTGCGAGGCCGTCAAGCGCGACCCGTCCGAGGTACTGCTGACTGTCGGCGTCTTCCTTGTGCTCGTAGAAAACGAGAAGGACGCGAAACCCATCGTGGACAGCATCCCCGCGGAACGCCGCGCCATGGTCGTGGTGGCGACCGTGCCGCAGGCGGCGGAGGTCATCGGCAGGTACATGGACGCCGGGTTTGGCGGCTTCACCTTCAACAACAACGTCCTGCAGTCGGACGAGTCGATCGCGCTCGCGGGCGAATTGATCAAGACCGTGAACGGCAGCAGGGTCGCTGCTTAGGTCTTGTAGGAAAGCTCCCCCGCGCGCACGGCGACGGTGAGGTGGTTCTCACGCGGAGCCAGCGGGCACGCCCAGCGCGGGCTGTACGCGCATGACGCGTTGTAGGCGTAGTTGAAGTCGATCACCACCGTCGGTGACCCCGCCTCGATTTCAAGCACCAGGGCGTCGGTGTCCTTGGCGGTGTCGAACAGGTAGCGCCCACCCCCGTACGTCTCGCGACCTGATGTCGCATCGCGAAACGGAACGAAGAGCCCGCCCGCGTACTGGACCAGGCTGAGCACGGTGAGACGACAGGCTTGCCCCGACAGTGTGAAGGCGAGATGACCCGCGCGCCGGTACCTCACCGCGCCGTCCTCGCCGCCGGTGTCGATGAGCAGGTCGCTCCTGTCACCGGGCTCGAAGGTCGCCGTCACGCGATAGCTCGGATCGGCCTCGAAGTACCGCAACCCTGTGAACTCCGCCCGTTCGTCGGGCTCGATCGGGGACTGCGGATGCGAGCGAAACAGGTCGTCGCGGCCCTCGCGAAACCGGCTGAGGACGTCAGGGCCTCGCAGCCGATAGAGGTCGCCCACCCGCCGCCGCCAGTCGACGAGGTCGAGGTAAGCCTGGGCGTCAGTGCCCGTCAACCGCTTGTTCTGCCGGCGTGAGGCTGTAGCTGGCCTGCGGTGGCAGGTCGGCGAGCGCCTGGTGGACGTCGTCCTCGGTCGCATCGGTCACGACGAGCGTGTAGCGACGCGAGTGGGGCCCGACCACGTCACGAGATGCGGTGGCGATCGTCGCTGCCGCGCCAGAGCCGACCACTCCCGGGGTCTCGACCGGAGCGGCCGGCGAGACGACAGCCTTCGACGGTCGCGCCGCGGCGTCGGCGCGCAGCACGCGCCAGTGATAGAAACCGACGCCTCCAGCGACGAGGATCACAGCCAGGTAGCGGCCGAAGTCGAGGTTCGAGGCCGCGCTCAATGTCGGACGCGCGCTGAACAACTGCTGCAGCAGCGCGTTGACCATGCCGACGCCGCTGCCGAGCACCGCGAGGACGCTGCCCAGCAGAGCCGCCCACACGTAGAGCTTGCGAGGAAGCGACTGCCGGTCCGCGGCCCACGGGGCCGGCCGCCAGTGCGCGACCCACACTACGGCGCCCACCACGAGAAGCGTCGCGAAACGGCTCACGGGGTCCTTCCAGTCCGGCGCCGTGACGTTGATCAGTGGTGATTCGATCTGTTCGGCGAGAGTCCACAGCAGGCCGCCGAGTCCGATCGCCCACGCGCCCAGGGAGACGAGTGCAACCAGGTTGATATACAGCCGCCGGATTCCGGCCTGGCGGTCCGCCTCCTGCGTCCTCGCGTCGCGGGCAAGGCGGCGCTGGATGAGAACCCACGCGACGCCGTACACGAGCACGAGGGAGCCGGGGCCGGCCGCCGCAGCGAGGACATTGTCGCCGGCGCCGCCGGGGTTGCTGACGCCGAGGACACGCGCGAGGACGTAGTAGAGGATCAGGCTGGCTCCGACCAGAGCCGTCGCGATGCTGACGGCGACGGCGAGGAAGCCTTCGAGCGCGCGAAGCGTCGAGTGTCTGTCCTCGGCCAGGTGACTCACCGCTATCGCCCGGGCATGAAAACCCCACAGCAGCGCCCCGGCGATGGCCGCCCCGGCCGGCGATGCGAGGTAGGTGTACTGGGGAACGGAGCCGGTCACGAGCTGTGTCCAGGCGAGCTGCAGGAGATACGAGGCGCCAGAGAGCATCGTCAGCAATCCGAGGATGAGCGCGATGTACATGTACCAGCGCCGCAGAGTCGCCGAGGCGCCCTCTTCGCCCACGGCATTGCGGTCGTCCGCGGCGATCTTGAAATGAAAGGCGAAGATCGCCACCAGGACGACGGTCGCCCATCCGAGCTGGGACGCGGTCAACCAGCTGGTCGCCTGGTTGTCGAGGTAAGGCTGCAGGAGCTGTAGGAGGGCGAAGCTCAGCGCGTACATGGCTGCGACCGACGAGAGGAGGCAGGCCCAATAGAGGTACAGGCGGCGGATCGCTGACGCGCGCTCGTACGGGTCTCTCTTCGCGAAGCGGCGAGCGAACCAGAAGTGCACGCCCCACACGGGAAGCGCGACCACCGTCATCGCGGTGAAGCCCGCAAGCGCGCCGCGGCTCGAATCGGCGGATGGGTCGTTGAAGACGAAGAGCAGAATCATGGCGCCTAGAAAGACGAGTCCGGCGGCCAGCAGGACCAGCGCCGCCGCGCTGACGAGGTAGAGGTAGAGCCGCCGCAGAATCACTGGCGAAACCCTACTACCATGCGCACGTGATCTCTCGCGAACTTCTCGAAATCCTGGCGTGCCCCAAATGCCACACGCGTCTGGAGCTGAAGGAGCCCGACCACCTCCGCTGTCCCAGCTGCAAGGTGCTCTACCCGATCGTCGACGGGATCCCGGTGCTGCTCATCGAAGAGGCGAAACCGGAGTCAGAGAAAGCGGGCTAAGTTTCGCGCCAGAGCTTGGCTGACGGATCCCACCGCCCCTTGGTCACCTGCCTCCTTAGAACCGGGTCAAGCATTGCGGCAGCCAGTGAATGCCCTTCTTCGATCCTGTCTGGTATGCCAACCTCGCGTGCCAATTTTCTAAAGGGAATGGACCAATCCTCGGGAGCCGGCGGCAGCTCAGTGGGGAGTTCGTGGGTCGCCCTTACCTCGAACGTAGTCACGAGTTGCTGTCGAAGCATGCGAGCGTCCATCGTGGCTTCGGAGGCGATCAAAGCAAGATCGACCAGGTCTCTTACACGAGAACTATGTTTCCCAATGCGTCCGTATGTCCGAGTGTATGCATGAACCTTCTCGGCGACGTGACGCGGAAGTGGAATCCCAGGAACTTGGACAGCCTTGATCTCTGCGAAGTCAAGAAGTTCGGGGCCGTACAGAGTGTCTGGACTATCTAGCTCTGGGCTACCAAAGGCGACATCTACCCGGATCTCATCAAACAAACGACCAGCGAGCTCGCATGAAACGTGGTAACGAACTGCGGCGGCATCTTCCAATTCGTCAAGCCGATCCGTCCTTTGGATTGCGAAGACAAAGTGATCGCCTAGATCGATGTGTTGGGCCTCAACAAAGTCTTTGGTGGCGGCTTGCTCATCGTCTGCGCGACCTAGATCAATGTCTTTTGTCGCCCGGGTTCGGCTGCCAAAGCGAAACTCAAGGGCCAAGGCGCCCTTGAGAACCCACCGTCCGGGCGCTACGATCAGGAGTCGCGCCAGAAGTCGATCAAAGACCACCGACTTCCGAAGACGACCGAGCGAGATGTCGGTCTCTGCTGACCGCCTGTTTAACCGGGCCTCAAGCGCGGCCCGGAATGCTGTTGCGGTCTCGTATCTCACGTAGACGCGTCGGCCATTGCATCGCTCATCACTCGCCATACGCGGCCGCCCTGAATGTTTGCAGCACTCCGCAGTTGGTCTGCTGTTGCGATTCGACGGTCGATCATGTTCCTGATTGCCTTCGAGACATGGTCGGGATCGAGGCCGTTGCGAGTGACATCGATGATTGTCCTAACAGGAGCGGTGACCCGCAATCCATTGCGCACTTGAGTGTCGTGTACTGCCAGCGCCTCCTCGGAGGTGTGAATGGCGACGCCTCGCGGACGACGGCTGCCTCGCCGGGACCTCGGGACGGTTATGTGGATGCGGTCTGGAATGGTGTCC
>WNFB01005786.1_pt1 | contig 11062 bp, 7 predicted proteins | sample 5400501 | NCBI WGS metagenome assembly WNFB01 (sample SAMN13153341, study PRJNA577476) | soil metagenome | isolation source: 200 cm saprolite under Douglas fir tree site 2 hole 1 | place: USA:California | collected 2015-04-18 | reverse complement strand
CGGACAACCGCACACGCTTCCGGGAAATGAAGTTTTCGAAATTTCCCCTGGAGCGGGGTTGGATCTGCTCGGATAGGGTTGAGCAGATCGGCTCGGCAGATCCCCAGCGTGCCGCCTGTCCCAGGAACCGAAAGCCCGCTGGAGAACCTGGCTCACCGGATCCAACCGCTCCCGAGCAGATCTCGCAGGCACCTGGACTACGAGAGTTCAGGCTCGCCGCGTCCCAGCAGATCCTACCGCCGATCGGAAACCGAAAGCCTGCCAGTGACCGAGTTCACTGTCCCCAGCGAATCCAACCCCGTCACGGGCACAGCCCACCGGCAGGAGGATAGCGGGGTACGATTACAAAACCGAGGCGATTCAGTGACCGCGTGGGGACAATTACACGCACTCTCGGGAAATGAAGTTTGGGAAATTACCAGCCGCGAGGAAACGGAAAGACCGCCAGAGAATCGGCTCGGCAGATCCCAGCATGCTCCCGCCTGTCCCAGGAACCGAAGTCGGCTGGAGATCTGGCTCGGCAGATCCAACCGCTCCCGAGCAGGTCTCGCAGGTGCCTGGACTACGAGACCTCAGGCTCGCCGAGTCCGAGCAGATCCTACCGCCGGCCGGAAACCGAAAGCTTGCAAGTGACCGAGTTCAGTGGATGCAACCTGTCCCATGCTCGTCCAGGCGCAGGTCGTGCCCTGGTAGGGAACGGGGAGACCTGCCGAGCTCAGTCCAAGCGAATCCAACCCTGTCTCGGCCACGGCCAACCGGCAGGAGGATAGGGAGTGCGATTACAAAACCGAGTGGATTCCAAGACCGCGCGACACTCACACATATTTCCGGGAAATGACAGCCATTTTCCCCCTTCCGGGTTTTCGGGAAATGAACACGTTAGAAGTCACCGTAGACCCGGCGCCGATACTGCCGGTAGCGATAGGCTTGGTGGGGGGTGCGGCCCCCGCCGCCGCACCTGGCGAGCATCAGCCAAATGGGAATCATCACGGCTAGGACCATCGGGGAACGTAATGTACGTGCGTCGACCTATTTTTCTTTGAGCTTGAGCCTGCCCTCGGCCTTGTTTTCTTCGAGAAACGCCCGCAACTTTTCGCCGGCGTCCAGGAGTCGAATCCACTGCTCGTAATACAGAGTCACCGGAAACCTACCAAGCCCGTATACGCTCACACCTCCCTTTTCCCCGACTCTGAATTCCAGCTCCCCAGAACGGCGTCCCGCTTTCTGTTTTTCCAATTCAGCTAAGCGCGCCTTGAGTTCTTCGTAGGACGGCTCCGCCATCTCTCCTCCTCTGGCCAATCGCAAGACGAGCGGATTATACACAAGGGCTTGAACCCGAACGTGCTGCACCGCTGGCGGCGCGAGTTCCGCGCCGGGCCTTCCAGAAGATTACCACCAGGACGAAGAACGCCGCGACGACCAGATACGCCTGGTTGTCGGTGAGCATCGGCTTGGGTGCGTCTCTCATAACGTGGCCATGATACCTAACGTGGCCGAGCGGCACCCTGCACCCTGCCCGGCAAGAGCGGCCCGGCACCCGTCCATTTTCCGAATAGGTGCGGCCCGGCACGTGGTAGAAGGCTCGTCGCGCTTCGCCAAGGACGTGAAGATTCCCATAGCACAAGGGGAGCACTGCGGGAAGCAAGAGTGAAGGGCGGCACGAGGGCGGCACCAGAGATCGTCCTGATGATCCCGGAGTCGGCTCGGGCCGAGTTCCTGGCCGACCACGAGCGAGTCCCCGAGAAGAACCGGCTTGAAAGTGTGCTCGAAGATGCGCAGCCGGCCACGTTTCAGGTACGGAATGGGTGGAAAAAGTTGTGTGGTGCGGATCAGCTTAAGCGATCCCCAGCTTCTTCTGCATCTCCTCGAGGGACACGCCTTTGGTTTCAGGGTATATAAATAGGACCACGAAAAACTGGAGTCCCATCATGAGAGAGAAAAATACGAAAGGATATCCGCCGGAGGACGCGGCCAGGAGTGGAAAGATTCCGGAGATGAGCGCATTCATGAACCAGTGAGAAAAGCTGCCCAGACTTTGGCCCTTGGCCCTTACGCGATTCGGAAAGACCTCACTGATGAAAACCCAGATGACTGCCCCCTGGGAAAACGCGAAGAAAGCGATATAGCCGACCAGCAGCCATACGAGAAGATTCTGGTGGCTGCGACTGAAAAAGATGGCGGCAACGCCTCCGAGACACGTCGCCGTGCCCACCGAGCCGATCAGCAACAGTGCCTTGCGGCCGATGCGATCGATGACGTACATAGCCAGCATCGTGAATAACAAGTTCGTTGCCCCAATGGCCACGGCCTGCAGGTCGGAAGACACTTTGCTGAAGCCAGCATATGCGAAAATATCGTTCAAATAATAGAGGATCGCGTTGATTCCGGACAGCTGGTTGAACATGCCAATCGAGACGGCCAGAAAAATCGGCAGGCGGTACTTCCAGGAGAATAGCGAATCATTGGCGGCATGCTCCGCGTCGATGGATACGATAATGTCCTGCAGCTCCTGCTCGTAGTCTTCCTCGCCCACCATGCGAAGGACGTCTCTGGCTTCGGCGGTCCTCTGTTTCTTGACCAGCCAGCGAGGGCTGCGCGGAATACCGAACAACATCAGCAGAAAGAACAGCGCGGGGACGGCGGGAATTCCGAGTTTCCATCGCCATTCAGTGGCGCCTAATTGCATCGTTCCGAAGACATAGTTCGAAAAGTAAGCGAGCAAAATGCCGAATACAATGTTGAACTGAAACAGCCCCACCAGCTGACCGCGCCATTTGGCCGGCGCAATTTCCGCGATATACATGGGGCCAAGCACGGAGGAGCCGCCGATACCGAGTCCGCCGATAAAGCGGAAAAGCACCAGCGCGGTCCAGCCCCAGGCAAAGGCGCAACCCAGCGCCGAAACTAGGTAAAGCACGGCCATGGCGCGCAAACTATCGCGGCGGCCGTACATGTCTCCGGGGATTCCGGCAAGCATGGCGCCCAGGATCGTGCCCCAAAGCGCCGCTGCAACGGTCAGTCCCAGCGACGCAGGCGAGAGATGAAAAGTCTCCGTCAGCGCGTGGGTGGTGCCGGCAATCACTGCGGTATCGAATCCGAAAAGAAGGCCGCCAAGGGCCGCCACTACGGTGCTCTTTAGGAGATAAGTATTGAGTTTCATTTTGCCTTTCAAAGAACCCCGCTAAATGACCCCCTGATCTACTTCTTGAGAAACTGCCGGCGGGCATCTGCCCTTGCATGGGCCAGCCTCGGCCGAATCAATCGCTGAAAATTCTCGATCTTCGAAGACCAAAGGGAGTTGACAATGGCGAGTTGAACGTCCATACCATATATATGAAAGTTTTCCTTCTCAAGCATTCCTCATCGTTTGCAGTCGTCGTTTCCTGGTGTTTTCTGACAATTGCATAGTCATGGCTCTTCCACTGAAACCATACATTAAACTTCACGTTGGTTACGAAACAAATGAAAAATGAAAATAGGGTCGTCGTTGGGGTCGATATCGGGGGGACCAAGGTTGCCGCTGGTCTGGTTGACGCTCGCGGAGAAATACTGGCGCGAAGCAGGACTCCCATGGTCACAACCGGGCATGCTTCCAATGGCCTGAAGGCTGTGTCCACGGCGATCGGTGCGCTGTTCCCTGCTTCGGCGAACCAGCAGGAAATGTCAGCAATTGGTATTTGTGCGCCGGGCCCGCTAAATCCCCTCACCGGTGTGATCATTAATCCGCCCAATCTCCCTTTCTGGCACAACTACCCACTAGCCGAAGAGATGCGCCGTGTGTATGGCGTTTCCGTGAAGATCGACAACGACGCGAATGCCGCCGCGCTTGCTGAAGCAAAATGGGGCGCCGGCCGTGGCTATCGAAACGTTTTCTATGCCTCGATTGGAACTGGCATAGGAACAGGCATTATTTTTGACGGCCGCATCTACCACGGCCGCACCGGCGCCGCAGCAGAGGGCGGCCACATCGGGATCGACAGGAACGGACCTCTTTGTAATTGCGGAAAGCGAGGCTGCATTGAAGCGCTGGCGTCGGGAACGGCCATAGGGCGGCGGGCTCGCCAAAAAGTTTCGGAGGATCCGAAATCAATTCTACTGGAGATGGCTGACGGGGATCCCCAGCGCGTAACGAGTGAAACGGTCGCAAAAGCCCACGCGGCGAACGATCCCGTTGCCAGAGAAGTGATGCGGGAAACAGTGGACATGCTGGCGTATTGGCTTGGGAATGTGATTGATCTCCTAGAGCCTGACGTCATAGTCATCGGCGGAGGTGTGTCTTCGATGATGGCTCCGTTCCTAGAAGAGATTCGACAGCGCTGGGTGGGCGCGTGCCTTAATCCCTCACCGCAGGATATCCCGCTGGTGCTCGCACGGTATGGCCAGGACGCTGGAATTGCAGGAGCGGCTGCACTCTGCGATCTTGGTTCTTAGCGTTCTTGCGCGGTCACTACCCCCACGTGCTTGTCTGCACCGCCGTAATAAAATAGCCAGCGTTTGCCGTCACGAACCAATCCCTCGACGAATACAACGTTGGGCACCTGTCCGACCTTTTCCCATTCCTTTTCTGGAGCGAAAACGGGTTGCTCCGCGCGAGCGAGAACTCTTGTTGGATCCTTCTTGTCGAACAAAACCCATCCGGTTGAGTACAGCGATTTGTCGTCTGCGCCGTTGTAGATCAACAAGATTCCCTCCGGAGTCATGATCGGCGGCGGCCCCGGCTCCACAACCTGGGCGTCAAAAGCGCCCGCGCGGCTCGAAAGAACAGGATGGTCGAGCACTTCCGTCCAATGCAACAGGTCATCGGAGAAAGCTACTCCCATTTGTGTGAACCGATCGCGAGCGTCACCCAGATAGTACATCCAATACTTGCCGTTGACTTTTTCCGGGACGATTGCACCCGATTTTGTCCATCTCACATTCCACTTGCCTTTGTAGCTCGCTATGATGACGCCTTGGCGCTTCCAATGGATCAGATCGCTGGATGTCGCGAGACACAGTTGGGCATCTTTGTGGTCCGAACCCATGCCGTCGATGTTGTTGTATCCCGTATAGGTCAAGTAATAGGTGTCGCCGACTTTTACGAGTCTGGGGTCCTCGACGCCGCCGCCTTTCTCATAGGGGGTCTCGCCAACCAGGACGGGCTCCGACCGGCGAACGAAATGAACCCCGTCGTCGCTGGTGGCATAACCGAGCGACGAAGTTCCCTTCTGATCTTGCGCGCGGTACAGCATGACGAACTTACCGTCTTTTTTCACGACCGCGGGATTAAAAGTTCCGGCTGATTCAAATCCGTCGCCCGTTGGAGAGACGATGGGATCCTGGGAGAGCCGCGCCCACTTTCCGAGCGGAAAAGTGTACGGGGCGGCTGCTATGGCCGCAATGGCAACGAGGAGAACGATACAAGCCCATGCCAAGCGACTCGAGAAATTCGTTGCGTTTGTCATCTTAAGAATTCTCCTCTTCACATCCGGTTTGAATCGTGCCGAGAGCTTTCACCACGAGTCTCCTGTCGCTAACCGCCAAGCAACTCCCGCGTCAATATTCCGCCAGCAACCGCACGAATGCTTGGCCTGGAACCTGGAGCGTGTCGCCGACGGGTTTTCCTTTTTCACTCAGACGCACCTTGGTTTCCTGCGCTGGCGGAATGGTGATCTCCGCGGACCGCGAGGAAGCCGTCGGGTTGTACAAGATGAAATTGAGCTGGCGCGAGGGGAATTGGTTGGCACCGGAGGTGTCGAGCAGATCGAGATTGACCAGCATCAGCTCACGGTCGTTGACATGCCCGAGAGCCTCGAACATAAGATACATCCACAGCGATTCGCCGGCACCGTAGATTTCCTTACCGACGTTTCCGGTCATGCCGCCGAGTTCCAAGGTTCCGAGGTTTTCGAATGGAACAAAAGCTGACGCACGGCGCTTGCGGTTCCCCGAGCAGTCTTCAAAGAAATAGAAATTGTTGCGCCGCTGCTGATCCATAAACCGCAGGAGGCCCTCAAAAACGATTCCGCGCTTCATGATTCCCGTCCAGGGCAGGATTGCTTCCACGTTCTCCTTGAAAGCGGGATACAGAATGGAAGCCGCGGCCTGAACCATTCCGCGGATGTCGTGGGATTTCTGGCTGGGGTCGGAGTACCAATAAAACATGCGGAGCTGTTCGTAGAGCAGGTAGGCTGTCTGATCCCTCATTCCCAGCTCGGCTGCGGCAAGTGCGCCGTAAGCAAGTTCCTGAGGCTCATGGAACAGCCGCTCAGCAGGAACGGTATACATCACTTCAATGGCCCGACGAGCTTCATCACGGTAGCGCTCTTCCCCGGTCAGACGGTGAGCGAGAACGCCGGCCCAGGCGTAAAGACCGCCGATGGCATAATTCGTTCCGGCACCCTCGGCGCGAAGGTTTGATACCTGGTAATAGATCGGGAAGAGATAGCCGTACTGGCGGGCCATCTTCTGGGCGGTCTGGAAAGCCTCCAGGAAATTGTCCGTGACTCCCTTCAATCCCGCCAAAATTCCGATCATCGGATACTTGACGAGGCCATTTTCGAAGGGGTACCAGGAGTCCGCCCTTTCATTCGGCGACCGCACAAAATCATTGCTCAGGCTGCGAGTGTCTGCATGATAGAAGCTGGGGAGACTGGCCAGAAGCTGGTGGCACTCGAGCTCGAAACTCGGCAAGGAATGCAGCCGGAGATAAAGAAGCGACGGCCAGAGGACATCCGCGACGGTCATCAGCTCGAAGTTATCGGCTGCTTCCTTCCAGATTTGAGAGCTCGCCTTAACGTATGCGCGCAGTCCGGTGTGTCCATTGACCTCGATCAGCGCCGCGCCCTTCTCTTGCAAGTCTTCCACCGTACCCGCCGCGAAATCCTTCCAGGTGCTGGCGCAAGGAGGCCAGGTGAGCTTTTCCTCAAACATTGGAAGCAGCGCCTGCAGCCATCGCGCCACGGCCTCCTGCTGGGTCAGTAAGCGAGTGAAGGGCCGCTGGAGCAGCCAATAGGTGAACCGCACCTCGCCCGCAGGAAGCACGTTGCCGGTGGTCTGGTCAGCAATCAGCCCCACGCCAAGACGCTGGGTTCCGTCTCGCTCGATGTGTGAGATGCTTGAGCAGCGATAAACCAGGAAGCGTGGTAGGTTTTCGGTCGACATCCAACCCATGTCGCCCACATCAAAGTACATCATGGTCTCGATGCCGACATTCTGGTCCAGCAGATAGACCGCAGGTAAGTCGTTACCGCAGGCGCCGAGCGAATTCCGGGTTGGCTGCTCGAGCAGCACCCGTCTCCAGCTTCCTGACTGGCCTTCCATCAGGGTGGAAGTTGAACTCAGCCAGGTGATGATCTGTGGTTCGACCTGACCTTCTTGGCGCAACCTGACCGGTGCCGGCAGATGGAGCGTGGTCTGGAACCGGAACCAGGGCTCGCCACGACCACCGTCCACAGCCCTGATTTCCGCGTTCCAATCGTATCCCAGGCGTTTCCCGTCCAGGCTTTCTGCTGTAGCTTTCCCTTCGCAGGCAACGGTTAAACCCTCGCGCCGCAGATACGAGGTCACCAGCGGAAACGAAGCCCCGGTTACCAGTGGGATGCCAGGCAGCGTGGCCGGTTTCCATTCGTTCCCGACGCGCACGAAGTTCTGGAAGGCAAGCGGCGCGCCTACGGGCGATAGCCGGAGTTGCTGATCTCCGTTTTCAAGATTTGTGGAGGCCGAAGCGGTTCCCGTCTGTGGGGACAGCCACGCAATTCTTTCAGAGAAATCGACGCCTGCCGGCGTGGCGCTCGCGGCAGTCGCCAGGAGCGTTTTCATGAAGCCACGCCGATTGAGATGACTCATGTGGCTGCGACCTCAGTATGAGACAAATGCGCAGACCTCTACCCGGCTCAATCTCGGGCAGAGCTCTGCGGCCTTAATACGCGATCTTCAAGCCAAATTGAATGGCTCGCGGGTCGGACGTGTTGGAGACAGTACCGAAGCCACAGGCAAAGCGTTGGCCAGGAGCATTGCATCCAGGAGCGCCCAGAGGAATAAATGGACTGTTCAGGCCAGAGTCGAATCCGCCGGGTGCCTTGAAGATGTGCCGGTTGAAGACATTGAAAAACTCTGCTTTGAAGTCGATCGTTGCCCGCTCTCCAAAAATCCTAGTTTTCTTGCCTAGCGTGAAGTTCTCATTCCGTTCCCCAAATGTGCGGGCATGAGCGAGGGATCGTGGTTCGTTACCGAAAGTCAAAGCAGCTACCGGCGAGAACGCCGCCGAGTTGTAGAACGACGTAGTGGCAGGATTAAAATTCGAGCTCTTGTTTGTCTGACTCACTCCCGGGACAACATTGACTCGGGCAATCCCAGTGAAGTGACACCCGGCAAACAAAACATCGCCCGCGGTGCCACCGCAAGAGCCGTATACCGTCGTCGGAAGTCCGGACTTGTAGGATACGACGGCTGAGACATACCAGCCTCCCACTATACGGTCTAGCGCCCCACCCAAATTCAAGTAGCGCTTGCCATGCCCAACTGGCAACTCGTAGAAGAAGCTCGCCACAAGACTTTGCGGTGTATCGAGTTGGCTGACCGCTTTTTCGGCTCTGCGACCATACGAATTCTGGCCGATGAAGCTGTTGGTGCTGATGAATCCGGAAACGCCCGGTCCTGCGGAGTCGGCGTCGGTAAGGTTCTTCGAAACGGTATAAGACACGAGGAAGCTCAACCCCTGCGCAAAGCGCTTGTTCACGCTTACTTGCAAAGCGTGGTAGGTGGAGTTGCCAGTGCGATCTGGAGTGAAGGAGTTGTCTTCCTGGTTGAAGTCAAAGTACTGAGGGAAGGGTCGCAGAAGTTGGTTGATGTTTCCGGTGAAGCCGGGGTAGGGCAACTTAACGCCGGCAGCTATGGCCGTGGGACATGTCCCATTCGTGAGGCAAGTAGCATTCTTCGTCAAGTCGCTTCCAAGCGAGAGGAACGATGGATTCACCTGGTTGGGGATAATGTTCAAAGCTGGCAAGTGAGTGCCCTTGGAACCGACATAGGCCACGCTTATGACTAGGTTTGTCGCGATCTGGCGTTGTACGTTGAGATTCCAGGACTGGATGTCTGCGGGTCGGACGCTGCCGCCCGGCACGAGGATGACCCCGCCGTTGCCATTCTGCCCCTCGGGGGTAAAGGGTCCAGAATCAGGAAAAATACGCGTCACACCATTATCAATTTGGAAGCCGTTCGTCGAGGTCAGACTCTGCCTATTGAAAAATCCCAGGCCATCCTGGTCGGCGAAAGACCCTTCCCTTAGCGGCTCGTAGAAGATTCCATAACCGCCGCGTAATATAGTCTTTTCATTAATCTTGTAGGCGAAACCTACTCTAGGACCGAACGCCTTCTTGTAGGTGTCCTGTGGACGCTTCCGCCCGTTCCGCCCGGTCCCCGTTCCGAAATAGGTGTAAGCCCCGAGGATGTTTCCCGCCCCCGGGTTGGCAAGAGTGGGATCAACCGCCGAAAACCGATCAAACGCTTCGGAGGCCGGCAGGTCGAGATCGTAGCGCAGGCCGTAATTCAGAGTTAGGCGGGGCCTCAACTTGTACGAGTCCTGCGCGTAGAAGGAGTAATTCTTGTATCGCACACCGCTAAAAGCACCGTAGTTCAAGATCTCCTCGTCCACAAGCCCGAAGAGCGCGCTGGCAACTGAATCTCCCCCGGTTCCAGTCGAGCTGCTGGTCTGTTTGGCATTGAAATGGAATTCGCCGGAGGATGTTGTCAGTCGCCGCACGTTGAATTGCAGCATGCGGACTTCTCCGCCGAACTTGAAGTTGTGTTTGCCTTTGAGCCAGCTCACGGAATCATTCACCTGGTAGACGTTGTCTGCAAATTGCGAGTCGCCGCAGGCGTTAAGCACCTCACGGTAAGGGCCGCCGAAAAATTTAATGCAGGGGAAGGTCGTGTTCTGCACCCCTGTAAGTCCGATCTTTGCCGGGAATCCCTGGCCGAGGCTGTTCGCGACTTCGCCCCGGAAACGCCGGCTAAATCCGAACAGGAATTGGTTGACCACCGTTGGACTGAAAACGTAGTTGTGGCTAAAGCGCGCATACCGAGTACTCTGCGGCGTGCTTTGCCCGAAGATCGGTCCGAAGCTAAAGACATCGCCCTTGAGGGTATTGCCGTGGTCAAAGCCGCCGGAAATCCGCTGCTTGTCCGAGATAATGTGATCAATCTTGAGATCCCAGAGATTTGCGGTCGTTTTTGCGGTGCTAGTACCAATCACATTGTTTGAGAGTCCGCCAGTGGTCGGCGGAAGCAGTGCAAAGACCTTCGTCATCACAGAACTCGGTTTGAAGTTGGGGTCGTTTGTCAGGATGTTACCAGGAATCGCGTTGCGGGTCGTGGGATCGAAAAGCTGTGTGCCTGGCAACAAGGCGGAAAAGTCGCCCTTGCGAAAGCTTTCCGGTGGCAGACTAAGTACTGCTAAGCCTCCGGTCTGCAAGCGAAAGCCTTCATAAGCAAAGAAAAAGAACGTTTTGTCATGCCCATTATAAATGTGAGGGAGACGCACGGGAGCGCCGACGGTGAAGCCGAAGTCGTTCTGCGTATCGATAGGTTTGGGCTTACCCGGATTCGCTATGTTGTTTCGCCAACTGTTGGCGTCCAGCACGCGGTTGCGGAGAAAATCATAAACAGAACCGTGGAAGTCGTTGGTCCCAGACTTCAGTGTAAGACTTATTATGCCGTCGCCGGATTCACCATACTCGGGTGAGAAATTGCTCTGCAGCACCTTGAATTCTTCCACTGCTTCCGGTGAAACCCCTTTATTCCACTGTATGTTGGGCGACACCAGGGAGATCGAGACGCCGTCAACGAGCACATCCGTTCCGCCTTCTTGGCCTCCATTCACCTTGAAGTCGTCGGTCGCATTGTCAGCGGGGTTGTTGCCCACAACTCCGACAAACCCTGGTACAAGTGTAATGAACTGGACAGGGTTGCGGATTGTACCGGTAACCTCGAGCGGCAGATTCGCAATTAAGCTTCTTTCTACCGTCACTCCGATATCAGAGGTGGCGGTTTCAAGCTGGCTGGCGTCGGCATTGACTGTTAT
>WNFB01007425.1_pt1 | contig 11063 bp, 9 predicted proteins | sample 5400501 | NCBI WGS metagenome assembly WNFB01 (sample SAMN13153341, study PRJNA577476) | soil metagenome | isolation source: 200 cm saprolite under Douglas fir tree site 2 hole 1 | place: USA:California | collected 2015-04-18 | reverse complement strand
CCTGCCACTTGAACCATAGCACGTCCGTGGGATCCTTGTCCGGCCGCACCACCGAGAACCGGTCGCCGACGCGAACACCCTTATCCTGGCCGCGATTGATGTGCACATAGTCGCCGCTCGCAAAGGTGATCTTGTAGTTTGTCTGTTCCCCGGAGACGAGCCGGATCTCGTCCGGCACTTTCTGGTCCGTAACGAATCCTGAACAATTCACCGTGCTGTAGTCGATTGGAGGAATCGGCGGAGCAGCCTGGGGTGCGTTTTGTGCCGAAACTACTACGGCACCCAGGAAAACCGATAGAGACAAGCCAGCTAATCTAGCGCGCATTCCAGAACTCCTTCGAAAACACGCCCTAAGGGCCGTGCATGGACTTTTCCTAGCGAAAGTATCAGGGCCTGCCGCACGCGTCAACCAAATGGCTGAGGTTGCTTTACACTTTTGATACGGGCTGGCGGCGGCGAATGCGGCATACTAGTGGCTGTATTTTCAATGAATTGGCGGTACAAGGCGGGGTATGGGCCTCTTTGGCACCGGGTTACGGCGAATTTGTGCGGTCGTGGCGGCCTCCACGGCGGCCGAAATGGCCAATCTGGTGCGCTCCGCTTTACGGCAAACCCGGACCGTCGAGTTGCGTCTGGATTGCCTGAGCAGTGACGCCGAGCGTGTGCGATTCCTCGCCTGGCTGAGGAAGAGCAAACCTCGCAACGCCACGTTTCTCGCCACCTGCCGCCGCCGCGAAGGCGGAGGCAAATTCGCCGGGGGCGTTGACCGCGAACTCTGCTGGCTGATTCAAGCCCGCGAAGCCGGTTGCCAATGGTGCGATCTCGAAGTCGAAACCTTGCGCAAGCTTCCCGGCCAGTCTGTTCGGGAATATCCCGTGCCGTCGCATATCTTGCTTTCGGTGCACGACTTCGAGCGCACCCCGGATTTGCCTCGAACCATCAACGCGCCGGCCCACGGCGGGGTCGATGCCGTGAAGATCGCGGCCCAGGCTCGGAGCATCCACGATAGCGTTCGGCTCCTGCGCCTGGCGCGCAGTTCGAGGAATTTTGTCGCCGTCCCGATGGGGGAAGCCGGCCTGCCCGCGCGAATCCTGGCCTTGCGCGAGGGAAGTGCGCTGGCTTACGCGGCTGTCGGCGCGGCCACCGCCCCAGGCCAGGTTTCCCTGCACGAGATGAAGCATCTCTACCGCGCGCACGCTCTCACTCGCCGCACGCCGCGCGGCGTTGATGCCGTCTACCTCCCATTTCTGGTGCGCCGGCTCGGCGATTTTCTTGCGGCTGTTTCGGAGTTCGGAATCCGCGGTTTCAGCGTCACCCTGCCGCACAAGCAAACCATCCTCAAACACCTGAAGGAATGCGAGCCCCTGGCTGCGGAGATCGGCGCCGTAAACACCGTTGTGGTCCGGAGCGACGGGTCGCTTCACGGCTGCAACACGGATTACCTCGGCGTGCTCCGCGCGTTGGAGAAGAAACTCCAACTCCAAGGGAGCCGCGCCTTGATCCTCGGCGCCGGTGGAGCGGCCCGCGCCGCGGCCTTCGCCCTCTCCCGCGCCGGCGGCATCGTCTCCATCTGCGCCCGCCGCGAAAAAGCCGCCAAGGAACTGGCGCGGGCCATCGGTGGAGAAGTCCTCCCGCGCCGCGCTCTCCGCACCGAATTCTTTGACGCCATCCTCAACGCCACGCCTCTCGGCATGCACCCGCACCGTGGAATTTCGCCGCTCTCGCCCGGCGACTTACACTGTCGGATCGTCATGGACTTAATCTACCGCCCCCGGAGGACGCAACTCTTGAAGCTCGCCGCGAAAAAGGGAATTTCCACCGTCTCCGGCGTCGAGATGTTTCTTGCCCAGGGCATCGCGCAGTGGGAGATGTGGACTGGAAAGCGTGCGCCGGAAGCCTCCATGCGGCGCGCCGTGCTCGCCGCCCTGCGCGCCGAAGAGTTGTTAAGAAAAGGAACCCACAATGACACTCGAACATCAATTAGGACGGCTACGGAAAGGAGCTAAGCAATGGCAAGTACACAAAAAACAGCAATCGTTACCGGCGCCTCACAGGGAATCGGCGCGGCACTCGTGGAAGCGTTTTTGAAACGTGGTTACAGCGTAGTCGCGAACTCGCGAAACATTACCAAAGCAAATCCGTTCCTGGCGTCCCCGAATCTTACACTCATCGATGGAGACATCGGTGACCCGAAGACGGCCGCAGAGATCGTTGATACTGCGGTATCCCGGTTCGGTCGGGTCGATGTGCTGATCAACAATGCGGGTATTTTTATCCCGAAGCGTTTCACCGAGTACACGACCGAAGATTTCAATGCTTTGATCTCCACGACGCTTGCGGGCTTTCTCTACGTTTCACAGTTAGCGGTGAAGCGGATGTTGCAGCAGAAGAGCGGCAGCATCGTCAATGTGTCAACCACCCTCGTGGACCAGCCGGTCGCAGGGGTAGGGGCGGCCGTGCAAATTATGATTAAGGGCGGCTTGAATGCGGTGACGCGCGCACTCGCAATTGAGTACGCAAAGGACGGCATTCGTGTAAACACCGTTGCCTTGGGCATCATCAAAACTCCGATGCATAAACCCGAGACCTATGAGTTTCTCAAAGGGTTGCACCCGGTCGGCAGGATAGGTGAAATCAAGGAAGTCGTAGATGCAGTTTTGTTCTTGACAGACGCCACGTTCACCACGGGTGAAATATTGCACGTAGATGGCGGCGCGCATGCAGGCAAATGGTAACCCGCGAAGGCTCTCGGCCTGCCAGCGCCGAGCAGCGGTTGAAAGAACTTGGCATTAAGCTCCCCGCGCCGCCTGAGCCGTTCGGCACGTACGTGGAAGCGGTGCAGACGGGCAATCTGCTTTTTCTGAGCGGCATGCTTCCCACGGAAGGCCGCTCGGCGAAATTCATTGGGCACGTCGGCGCCGAACTCGATGTGGAAGCGGGGCGCAAAGCGGCTCATCTCGCCGCGCTCAACGTCCTTGCTGTCGCTCGGCTGCATTTGGGATCGCTCGATAAAGTGACGCGTCTCGTCCGGCTGGGTGTGTCGGTAGCCACTTCGGGAGATGTCCGCGACCAGCCCAAAGTAGCTGACGGCGCTTCGCAGTTGCTGCAAGACATCTTCGGAAAAGACAAGAACCCTTGCCGTCTGGTCTATGGCGTCGCAAGCCTTCCACTCGGCACCCCGGTCGAGCTGGAAGTGATTTTTGAGGTGTCCGCGTAATGCCTCCCTCCTGGCATCGCAACCGGCTCACCGGGAAACTCGGGATCGACTATCCCATCATTCAAGGTCCGCTCGGCGGACTGTCATCGCAAAGACTAACGGCAGCGGTCTCCAACTTTGGCGGACTTGGATCGTTCGGTGCGTTGATTTTTCATTGGACATAGCGGTCATTAATCTGGTATATAATCTCTGGGAAATAGTTCGCCTTTCCGTAGCGAAACTCCGGTTACAAACTGAATGCTTCTTTGGCGACTTCCGCGCCTACCCAGCGCTCGAAGGACTGCCCTGGCGTTCTTTCGCCTCTCCGGATGACAGGTTCACGGTCGGACTAACCCATTTAGAATCAACACTTATGTAAATGCGCGTAAGTGTTGATTCTAAACCACTTACACAAACTCTAAGTCCTTTAGATGCAACACTTACAAAAAACATAGGGGGTGGGTCTGTTATGGTTAACCAGGAATCCGACAAAGGATTCCTGTCCTGAGGAGCATCGCGACGAAGGATCTCTCACACCCGACGAAGGGTGTCTGTCCTGAACGACGAGCGCCGTCTGCGAGTCCCGACCCCGTCGGGACCATCGGGAGTGAAGGATCTCTCTTGGAACTTTGGAGTGCGGCGGCTTGCTTGCCCTGAGTCTCGAAGGGGCCGCCGCTTTTCCTCCTGCCGTTCCGTGCAACAACCACTTCCAAGCTAGAAGCCAGCGTTCCGCTGGTCCTCCGGGACCACCTACGGCCTGCCCAGCCTCGGCACCGTTCTTCCCGGTGAGCAGGGCCTGCTCCTTCCAAAATACCGCCGGCCTCTGACGAATAATCCGGGCCAGCCTCAGGTAATGTAATAATAGGTCTCTTTTTCTGTGAACTGAAAACTGTCGATAGAAGATTCCGACTCGGTCGGAACTGTAAACTCATTCCCATGATCCAGCCGGATTTCCGCGAATTTCAGCGCCTCGCGAAACAGGGCAACCTCATCCCGGTCTACGACGTTTTTTCCGCGGATTTGCTGACTCCTGTCAGCGCCTACCTGCGCATCGCCCAGGGTGCGCGGTACTCCTTCCTTCTCGAAAGTGTCGAGGGCGGCGAAAAAATCGCACGCTACACTTTTGCCGGCGCGCATCCCGAGGAAATCTTCCGCTACGCCAGCGGTGCCTGTGTCCTGGAGAGCCGCGACCGCCTCATCTGGGAAGAGCGCGATCCCATCTCGTTCTTGCGCGAGCGCATCGAGCGTTTTCGTCCCGTACGGCTTCCTGGTTTGCCGCCGCTGGTCGCCGGCGCCATCGGCTATTTCAGCTATGAAATGGTGCGGCTGATCGAGCGCATCCCCAACCGCCTCCGCGATGAAATCGGCCTCTATGACGCGATGCTGATGTTCTATCAGGGCCTCGTCGCTTTCGATCACGTGCAACACCGCTTGTGGATCGTTCGCAATGTGTTCACCGACGGCCACGGCAGCCTCCGTGCGAAATACAACGCCGCGGTGCGCGAAATCAAAGAAACGCGTCGCCTGCTCGATGAGCCCGTGGCCGCGGAGCGCCCGAAAAAGCCGTCAAAAGTAGCGAAACGCCGGCCGTTAAAGGTGACTTCCAATTTTCGCCGCCCCGAATACCTGGCGGCCGTACGAAAAGCGAAGCAGTACATTCGCGCGGGCGATATTTTTCAGGTGGTGCTGAGTCAGCGGTTCTCCGCCAAAACGCAGGCCGAGCCCTTCCAGGTCTATCGCGAGCTTCGCGCCTTGAATCCTTCACCCTATCTTTTCTACTTGCAACTGAACGACGTCTCCGTTGTCGGCAGCTCGCCGGAAATGCTCGTCAAAGTGCAGGGACGCGATGTTTTCTACCGGCCCATTGCCGGCACGCGCTGGCGCGGCAAGGACGAAGCCGAGGACCAGCGCCTGGAACAGGAAATGCTGGCCAGCGAAAAGGAGCGCGCCGAGCACATCATGCTGGTCGATCTGGGACGCAACGATCTCGGCCGCGTTTGCGACTACGGCACGGTGAAGCCTGAAAAGCTGCTCACCGTCGAGCGCTACTCGCACGTCATGCATCTGGTTTCCAGCCTGCGCGGCCGCCTGCGCGAAGATGTGGATTGTTTCGACGCCCTGATGGCGTGTTTCCCCGCCGGAACCGTCTCGGGCGCGCCCAAAGTTCGCGCCATGGAAATCATTGAAGAACTGGAGCGCACGCGCCGCGGCATCTATGCCGGCGGCATTCTCTACCTCGATTTTGCGGGCAATCTCGATTCCTGCATCGCGCTTCGTACCATGATTTTGAAAAATGGCGTCGCCCACGTTCAAGCCGGCGGCGGCATTGTTGCGGATTCCACGCCGCAGGGCGAATATCAGGAGAGCGTGAACAAGTCGAAAGCTCTGCTTACGGCTCTGGGATTGGCACACGCGAGACGAAAGGGTTAGCAAAGTCCGTCATTTCGACGGCCGCGTTTTCTGCGGCCGGAGAAATCTCTCTTCGGTTTTGATAATCTGTAGCCGAGTCTATTGTGATTCTGCTGCTCGACAACTACGATTCCTTTACCTACAACCTAGCGCAGTATCTCGGTGAGCTGGGTTGCAACGTCGAGGTGCATCGCAACGACAAGATTACCGTCGAAGAGATTGCCCGGCGAAAGCCAGAACGCATCGTGATTTCGCCCGGTCCTTGCACTCCGCAGGAGGCAGGCATTTCCGTAGAACTGGTCGAGCGCCTCGCCGGAGAATTTCCCATCCTCGGTGTGTGCCTCGGCCATCAAGCCATCGGCGCCGCGTTCGGCGGCAAGATCGTCCGCGCTCCTAATCTCTTCCACGGTAAAACGAGCCAGATCCATCACGACGGCAAGAATATCTTCCGCAAGCTGCCGGATCCCTTCACCGCCACGCGCTACCATTCCCTCATCGTTGAGAAAAAATCCTTGCCGCGCGAATTGACGGTAACCGCCGAAACGGACGACGGCATCATCATGGGCCTCCGCCACCGCCGCCACAAAATCGAGGGTGTGCAATTCCATCCCGAATCCATCCTCACCGAATCCGGCAAACAGCTCCTCAAGAATTTTCTTTCCCTGTAGGGACGCCCGCCGCGGCGGGCTGCGCCCTGGCTTGGCACAATCTCAATTCCTCGTCAGAATTCGCAGCTACCAATTCAAATCTGCCAGAATCGCAGCGTAGATTTCGATGCCGCGCCAGAGGTGCCCGAGGCGCAGGTTTTCGTCAGAGCTGTGCTGATGATTGTCGTAATTCACGATCGGCACGCCGATCCATGGCAGCCCGAGTTCCTCAAAAATATACATCGGCACGCTGCCCCCAAGCGTGGGCGCAACGACCGTTGTGTTTCCTGTGGCGGCCTGCACAACTTGCACCAACGCTTTCGACACCGGCAAATCCATCGGTGTCCGCGATGCGCGGTATCCTCCTTCATTGAGAACTTTTGCGATCCGCCGGTACGTGCGCCTTTCTTCTATCGTGGGCTCGCGATCAATGACGTAGAAGCCTTGTTTTCGTATAAACAGAGCGATCTGATCGAATTTCGGCTGGGGGTCCTCTCCTCTCACGAGGCGCGCTTCGAGCGAAACCTCCGCGCGATCGGGCACCACGTTCTGCGCTTGATCGCCCACATACGCGCTGCGCAATCCGCGAATATTCAGCGAAGGCTGCATGATCAATTCCACCAGCTTTTTCCCGCTGCCTTCCGGCTTGGCGATACCCAGCTCGCGTTCGAGATCGGCGTCGTTCTCCGGCATTTCCGCAAGCGCTTTCTTCTCCGCATCGTCGAGCGGTGTAACGTCATCGTAGTAGCCATCAATGAGCACGTGGCCCTCCGCGTCTTTCATCGACGCCAGAAGCTGTGCCAATTCCATTGCGGGATTCGGCGCCCAGTTTCCGTAATGGCCGCTATGAAGTGCGCGCACCGGCCCGTACACTGTAACGTCGATCCCAATGTCACCCCGGTTTCCAAAGAAAACGAGTAGTCGCCCGCTCTGATGCACCGGGCCATCGGCCGTTATGAGCAGGTCCGCCCCCAACAAATTCCTGTGCAGCTCCAGAGTTCGTTGCAGATTCGTTGACCCCGCTTCTTCCTCGCCCTCGAAGATCACTTTCAAATTCACTCCGAGCTGAATTTTCTTGGCCCTGAGCGCATCGATCGCCGCCAGCAGCGCCACGATGGGCGATTTGTCATCCGAAGACGAGCGCGCGTAGATCCGCCAATTGTCGTCGTACACTGCCCGATGTTGCGCGCTGTTTTCCGGGAAGGGAATCCGCTTTCCGCCGGCCTCGATAGCGTCATCACGAAGCACCGGCTCGAAGGGTTTTCCATCCGTCCATGCTGCCGCATCGACCGGCTGCCCGTCGTAGTGCGCGTAAAAAATGACCGTGCGCTTCGCCTCCGGCGCGATCAGCTTGCCGAACACCACCGGTCCCCGCCCGTTGATCGGCAGCAGATGTGTTTCGATCCCGCGCGCCTCCAGCATCTCGACCAGATGTGCCGCGTTCTTCTGGATGTTCGGCGCGTCGCTCGCAACGTTGGGGATCGAGAGAAATTCGCTCAGCTCTCGGACGATACGATCCTCGTTATCCATCCGATAGTCGCGCACTGCTTGCACGACCTGCGCCGGCGCCGGACGAGCCGGTTTCTGCGCCCGCGCCGGACACGGTAACAGGACAGCCAAAGCAGTGATCGCAATGTTTCTCAAAGTTTTTCTCCTCCGGCCTCCGGTGTGAGGCTAATGCGCATTCGTGAACGCTATCAGTCTGGCTAGTTTTTCGCTGGCCGCCCCTGAGGAAATCACAAAACTTGCGAGTCCCGCTGCTTCGCGAAAATTGCCAGCCACACCCGCAGCGACGAGCGCAGCCGCGGCATTGACCACCACAATATCGCGCGCTGGCCCGGCTTCGCCTCCCAGGATGCGCCGGATCAGGGCCGCATTTTCGGCTGCCGTCCCTCCGCGAATGGATTCGAGCGGAGCGCGCACCACGCCGAACTCTTCCGGCGTCACCGTGAAGTGTCGCACCGCGCCCCCTCGCACCTCAGCAACCCGCGTCTCCCCTGCCAGCGAAATCTCATCCAGGCCCCCCGCGCCGTGCACCACAAACGCGCGCTCGACGCCAAGTTCAGCGAGCGTTGCCGCCACGAGTTCAATCACATCCTCTGAAAAGACGCCCAGCACTTGCGCTTGCGCCCCCGCTGGATTCGTCAGCGGCCCCAGCAAATTGAACACCGTTCGCACGCCGACCTGTTTTCGCGCCGGAGCCGCATGCCGCGTGGCCGTGTGCGCGGCTTGCGCGAACAGAAATCCAATCCCGATCTCCCGAATCGCGCGCCCATACTGTTCGAACGGCAGATCAATCCGCACTCCCAGCGCTTCCAGCACGTCTGCCGAACCGCTCTGCGAACTGGCTGCGCGATTCCCATGCTTTGCCACGCGCGCGCCCGCCGCCGCCGCAACGATCGCCGCCGCCGTCGAAATATTAAATGTGTTCGCGCCGTCGCCGCCCGTTCCGCACGTGTCCACCATGTTCGCGGGCCGCCCCTCGCCCTCCGCAAACACGCGCGTGGCGTGCCGCCGCATCACTCGCGCAAATCCCGCGAGTTCCTGCACCTCAACGGGCCGCCGATTGAGCGCCGCCAGCAACCGCACGATCTCCGGCGTCTCGGCGCGTCCCGAAAGCAGCTCTTCCATCGCCGCTTCCGCTTCCGCGCGCTCGAGCACGTGCCCGGCCTCAACTCGCTCCATCGGCGAAAATGTCATCGTATCGCCGCCGCAAGATGGCGGCCTCGCCCGCGATGAAGCTCGCCTTTTTTCGTCAATTCCCGTGCCATTTGGCCCGTCCTTGCTCCGTTTCCGCCTTCCGGGTAAACTTCTATGTTTCAAATGTCGTCAAAATTCTATCACTAGCAGACTGTTTCGAATTCGAACGGAAAACGGAACGTCGATGAAGATTCATGAATACCAGGCCAAGGCCATCCTTGCTCGCTATGGAGTGACCACTCCCCGCGGTGAAGTCGCCTTCACCAAGGAAGAAGCGCGCGAGGCGGCGCACCGCCTGAGATCGCACGTCACCGTCGTCGTCGTGAAAGCGCAGATCCACGCGGGCGGCCGCGGCAAGGCAGGCGGCGTGAAGCTGGCGCGCTCCTCCGACGAAGCCGCCGATATCGCCAGCCACATTCTCGGCATGAAGCTCGTCACCCCGCAGACTGGCCCCGCCGGCCGCATCGTCAAGCGCCTGCTCATCGAAGAAGGTCTCGACATCAAGCGCGAACTTTATCTCGGCCTTCTCGTCGATCGTGCCACCGGCCGCGTCGTCTTCATGGCCAGCGCTGCTGGCGGCATGGAAATTGAGGAAGTCGCCAAGGAAAATCCCGGCGCCATTTTGCGCGAAACGATTCATCCGGCGCTGGGTTTGCAGCCTTACCAGGCCCGCAAGATCGCGTTCGGCCTCAGCTTGCCGAGCGAAGTCGCTAATTCCGCGATTCCGTTCCTACAGGCTCTCTACCGCGCCTTCATTGACACTGACGCCTCGATGCTCGAGATCAATCCCTGCGTGCTCACCAGTGACGGCAAACTCGTCGCCCTCGACGCCAAGATGACCTTTGACGACAACGCGCTTTTTCGTCACAAGGAACTCCGCGAGCTCCGCGACCTCGATGAAGAAGATCCCCTCGAAGTCGAAGCCTCCAAGTACGGCCTCAACTACATTAAGCTCGAGGGCAGCGTGGCTTGCATGGTCAATGGCGCCGGCCTCGCCATGGCCACCATGGACATCATTAAGTACGCCGGCGGCTCTCCGGCAAATTTTCTCGATGTCGGCGGCGGCGCCTCCGCCGAGCAGGTGAAGAACGCCTTCCGCATCCTCATGAGTGATCTGGAAGTGAAAGCCGTTTTCATCAATATTTTCGGCGGGATCTTGCGCTGCGACGTTCTCGCCACCGGCGTAGTTTCTGCCGCGAAAGAATTGCACTTGCAAGTCCCCGTCGTCGTCCGCATGGAAGGAACCAACGTGGAGGCCGGCCAGCAAATTCTCCGCGCCAGCGGTTTGAACTTCACCATCGCCGACGGCATGAAGGACGGCGCGCAAAAAGTCGTGGCTCTCGCGGCAGGTGCGCGATGAGCGTCTTGGTTGATGATAAAACTCGCCTGCTCGTCCAAGGCTTCACCGGCCGCGAAGGCACCTTCCATGCTCAACAAATGATCGAGTACGGCACGAACGTCGTCGGCGGTGTCACCCCAGGCAAAGGTGGAACAAAACATCTTGAGCGCCCGGTCTTCAACACTGTCGCCGACGCCGCAAAAGCCACCGGCGCAAACGCCTCCGTCATTTTCGTCCCCCCGCCCTACGCTGCCGACGCCATCCTCGAAGCCGCCGACGCGGAACTCCCGCTCGTGGTGTGCATCACCGAAGGCATCCCCGCCATCGACATGGTGCGCGTCGCCGCTGCTGTGGACTTCAAGAAAACGCGCCTAATCGGCCCGAATTGCCCCGGCATCATCTCTCCCGGCAAGTGCAAAATCGGCATCATGCCCGGCCGCATCCACAAGCAGGGAAATGTCGGCGTCGTCAGCCGCAGCGGCACGCTCACCTACGAAGCCGTTCATCAGCTCACGCAACTCGGCGTCGGCCAGTCCACCTGCATCGGCATCGGCGGCGATCCCATCATCGGCACCACGTTTCTCGACGCCATCCGGCTTTTCAACGACGATCCGGACACGCACGCCATCATTTTGATCGGCGAAATTGGCGGCAACGCCGAAGAGCGCGCCGCCGAATGGATCCAGGTCAACGTGAAGAAGCCTGTCGTCGGCTTTATCGCCGGCCAAACCGCTCCCCCGGGACGCCGCATGGGCCACGCTGGCGCGATCAT
>WNFB01005783.1_pt1 | contig 11064 bp, 9 predicted proteins | sample 5400501 | NCBI WGS metagenome assembly WNFB01 (sample SAMN13153341, study PRJNA577476) | soil metagenome | isolation source: 200 cm saprolite under Douglas fir tree site 2 hole 1 | place: USA:California | collected 2015-04-18 | reverse complement strand
CGCCCGGCGACTCCAGCCCCAGGATCAGCATGTGCTCCGCCATCCACCCCTGTTCGCGCGCCATCACGCTTGCGATGCGCAGCGCAAGGCACTTTTTTCCCAGCAGCGCGTTCCCCCCGTAACCCGATCCCACGCTCCAAATCAGTTTCTCTTGGGGAAAGTGCAAGATGTACCGCCGCAGCGGATCCAGATCCCCCAGCGAATGCAGTCCAGGCACGAAGTCGCTCGACGAGCCGATCCGCTCCATAGCCGCCTTGCCCATCCGCGACATGATCCGCATGCTCGCCACCACGTACGCACTGTCTGTCAGTTCCACGCCCACTTTGCTGATCGGTGAATTCACCGGCCCCATGATGTAGGGCACCACGTACATGGTCCGCCCGCGCATCGCTCCATCGAACAGCGCTCCCACTTTGCGCTTCGCCGCCTCCGGGTCCATCCAATTGTTCGTTGGTCCCGCGTCGTCCTTCGTTGCCGCGCAGATGAACGTCAGGTTTTCCGTCCGCGCCACGTCATTTGCGCTGCTCCGGTGTAGATAGCAATTTGGATAACTCTTATCGTTCAGCGCGTAGGAATCACCGCCGCGCAGCATTTCTGCGATCATTCCCTGGTACTCGGCTTCGGATCCGTCGCAGAACACCACGCGGTCCGGCTTCGTCAACTTCGCGGTTTCGTCTACCCATCTTTCCAGTGGTGTTGACACGCTTTCTCCTCGCCGGTCTAGGATTCTGCCGCCACTCGGTCCAGTGTGCGTAGCCCCGGCCGCTGCAGACGCCGCTAACATTCTGGGTCAAGCCCCCGACTGGGTCGGGGTCGTGGAGCGAATGGATTTGACCTAGCCAACTGGTCCATCAATGGCGGGAACTTCCGGCCAGACTGGCAGGCGTTCTTTTTCGACGGCCCACAGTTTATGTTACCCCTCGCCGCCCGCGCAAGCCGCCTTACTTCTGTCGCGCTGCCCCATTACCCCGAGTGCAGCCGAAGGGTTCGGCGTCATCTTTTTCACCAGTCACGAGTCACTTCTTTCTCAGTTGTTGTAAATTATTCCCTGTTGCTCGCTCCTCCCGAATTCGACCGCCTGCGCGTCGTCCTCGTGAATACGCGCAACCCTCTGAACATCGGCGCCTCCGCCCGCGCCATGAGCAATTTCGGCTTCCTTCATCTCCGCGTGGTGAATCCTTTCCAACTGGCGTTTCGCGAAGCGAGTTCCGCTGTCGGAGCTTCGCCTTTGCTCGCCAGCGCCGAGGGGTTCAAGTCCGTGGCCGACGCCGTCGCAGACTGCTCCCTCGTCATCGGAACCACCGCCGTCGGCCGCCGCGAATTGCGGCACCCCGTCCGGCGCCTCGACGAAGCCGCGCGCCTCATCCGCAAGGGCCTCCGTAGCGGCCGCGTCGCCCTTCTCTTTGGTTCGGAAAAGCGCGGCCTCTCCAATGAGGACGTCAGCCACTGCCAATGGCTCCTCCGCATTCCCACTCGCGAAGCGCATCGCTCGATGAACCTTGGCCACGCCGTTGCCGTCTGCCTCTACGAACTTGTGCGTGGCACCAAAGCCGCTCCGCAATCGGCAAATACATTCCCCGCCTCCGCCGGTGATCTCGAGCGCCTCACCTCCGTCTTGCTCGACGCCCTCCGCTCCTGCGGTTACCTCAAGCCCCGCTCCGCCGCCCCCTCCGAGGAAAAAATCCGCCGCCTGATCCGTCGCCTCAATCTCTCCGCCGCTGACGCCGAACTCTTCCTCGGCATCGCCCGCCAAATCCTCTGGAAACTCCGCTCGGCGAGACAGTCAGACAGATTATAAGAAGATCGCGCTTTCCTGCCTCGGGCCCTTCATTTCGCGAAAAATTTGTAGATGGTCTCCTGGTGATACACCTCTCCCGGCCGCAGGATGGCGCTTGGGAAATTCGCATGATTCGGCGAGTCCGGATAGTGCTGCGTCTCCAGGCACACCGCTCCATGCCGCTGATAAGCTACGCCGCCTTTGCCCTTGATGCTTCCATCCAGCCAGTTCGCGGTATACAACTGCACGCCCGGCTCCGTCGTCCACACTTCTATCCCGCGCCCCGACTTTGGATCGGCCACTTTCGCCGCCCGCCGCAGCTTTCCGCTCTCCCCATCCACGGCGAAATTGATGTCGTATCCGCCGGCTTCCTTGATCTTCGCGAGTTCCGGCGTGTGCGCCCCGAGGGTCATCGGTTTCGTGAAGTCGTAGGCCGTGCCTTTCACCGGCGCCAGCTCGCCTGTTGGTATCAGCGTGGAATCCACGGGCGTATACCGGCTGGCGTTGAGCGTCAGCCTGTACCCCAGCACATCCCCCCCACCCGCCAAATTGAAGTAGCTGTGATTCGTCAAGTTGAGCGCTGTGGCCTTGTCCGTCTTCGCGGTGTAGTCGATCTTCAGCGCATTCTCCTCTGTCAGCGTATAGACAACCGTCACGGTCAGCGTGCCCGGAAAGTGCTCTTCTCCGTCCGGGCTCACGTAGGTCAATCGCACCGCCTCCCCGCCCCCATCGGATACCGGCTCTCCCTTCCACACGCGGTGGTCGAATCCGATGTTTCCGCCGTGCAGCGTGTTCGGTCCATTGTTGGTCGCGAGCGTATATTCCTGTCCGTCGATCCGGAACTTCCCTTTGGCGATGCGGTTCGCGTACCGCCCGATGATCCCTCCGAAATGTGGATGATCTCCGATGTAACCTTTGAGTTCATCAAACCCCAGCACTACGTCCGCTTCTTTTCCTGTACGGTCCGGCACCCACAATTCCGTCAGCGTCGCCCCATACGTAATGACTTTCGCCACTGCTCCACGCGAATTCTTCAGCGTGAATAACTCGATGACTGTCCCATCCTCCAGCTTGCCAAACGCTCCGCGCTCCACGCTCGCCTGTGCCGCCGGCTTTGCTTGCGCATTTCCCCAGATCGGCGCAAAGACAATACCTGCCAGGAGTATGCCATCGGCGACTCCGGCTCTCCCTCTCGTCCGGTGCTTCATCGCTCCACCTCCGCCATTCCCCGTTTCCGTCTCCTTCGGATTCAACGCCGTCCATTCTGCCATTCTTGACTTTCCTGCGGGCCAGGACATGCTTGCCTCCGTCCTTTTCCATCGGCCACTCTCGCGGGGCTCACCCTGTTCACTTTTTGTGTCCACTTTTTGACAGTTTCCCAACGCGCTCGCCCGGAAGATGATATCTTGTAGGTTGCCGATCGCGATCTTCACCTCCCGAACGCCCGAAGTCGACGAGGCAATTCTCCGGAGACGAAATGCAACTTAGCGCTACCCAACAACTACGGCCGTGGGATCGGCCTTTCTGGAAACCGGCCCGCCGCAAAGAAGGCGTCTTTACCTATCTCGTCCTGATTCATGCTCTCGCGGTGATCGGGTTGATCCTCTTTCCCTTGCCTAGTCTTAAGGTCATTGGCTTGACCTTGCTCTTCCTCGCTTTCGGCGGACTCGGCACCACCGTTTGTTATCACCGCATGCTCGCGCACAAGACTCTCAAGACCAACCGGTTCATAGAACAATTCTTGATCTTCTGGGCGGTCTTCAACGGCTCGGGTCATCCCGCGAGCTGGGTGGCCTACCATCGCCTGCACCACTCCGTCACCGACACTCCCGAGGACATCTCCAGCCCCAAGCAGGGCGGTTTCTGGTGGGCGCATCTACGCTGGCTCTACCAAACCCCTCCGGCAGACAAAATGCGTTGGGCTCCGGAACTCACCGGGGGCATATACAAAATCTGGGGCTGGGCGGAAACACCCGTCATTCTTCTTTCGATCTTCATCGGCCTGCTTCTGGGTTTCGGCTGGATGGGTTTTTTCTGGATGGGCGCGATTCGGCTGGTTTATTGCTTGCACATGCAGTGTCTGGTGAACAGCCTCACGCATCTGAACGAAGTCGCAGAAGGCGACTCCAGCATGAATGTTTGGTGGCTCGGCCCGTTTCAAGTCACTGCCTGGGGCGAAAACTGGCACAAGAACCATCACTCGCATGCCGGCTCCGCCCGCCTCGGCCTGCGCTGGTATGAGACGGATATCGGCTGGTATTTCATCTGGATGCTCGAAGCGGTTGGCCTCGCGCACTCCGTCAAGCGCCCCCGCGCTTCCTAGGCACCGCCTTGCATTACCGCGGGGCTTTGTCCACGCGCGCGGAAACCCTTGGGCAGCAGCAATTTGACCTTCGCTCCACGCCAGCAGAGCGGGCAACTTTTCCCGCTCTCTGGGGTTCTAAGATTAAGTATAAGTTTGGTTGCACATCCCGGCCCCGGCAACCCGCTCGGTATTCTCGCTCGGTGATTTCCTTCAGGAGGTATGAATCATGAAACAATTGCTGGTTTCATTTGTAGCCCTGGCCGGATTGCTGTTTCTCGCGGGTCCTGCCTTCGCCCAGAGAGGCCATAGTCCCGGAGGCGGTCCCGGGGGTGCCATGGGAGGGCCGGGCGGCACGTCCGGAAGCCACGAGCACGTCTCAGCCAATTCCGGTCCGGGTAACGCAAATTCGATGGACGCCGGGAAAAAGACGCCGGACCAGCTTCTGATGCACAACACAAAACTCTCCGACAAGCTGGCATCGCTGCTGCCAAAGGGTACGATACCCCAGCAGGCCTGCAGCGAATTCAAGAATCTTGGCCAGTGTGTCGCCGCCATTCACGTTGCGCACAACCTTCACCTTGATTTCGCGTGTTTGAAGGACAATATGATCGGGATTGTGCCCGCGACTGGTTCCGGCTGTCCTCCTGGTACGGGCTCCAAGAAGTTGAGCCTGGGGCAGTCGATTACCGAGCTCAAGCCCGGAATCGATGCCAAGGCGGAATCCAAGAAGGCCACGAAACAGGCGGACAGCGATATCAAAGAATCCGAATCTCGCTCTTGATCGCACTTTCTCTTTCGTGATTCCGTGAGCGTCCTCCCTCTCCCGCGCGTGCGGAAAGGGGAGGACGCCGCGCCACGGGATCTGTCCCTTCCATTCCGAAAAACTCTGCGTTCTGCGAAGTCAAAATCCGCTTGCTATACTTCCACGCATGTACGCGCAAAAATTCAAAGTGGAGGTCGTGATTCGCGGCCAGCGCCGTGCTTGCCCGCTCGAGTGGCTCGATCAATTCTGCATGCGCAATTTCACCAACTCCGCCGACTTTGATGACACGCTCCCCGTCGCCGACGGCCGGGTCGAAGCCAGCTTCCGCCTCACTCCCGATCGTTTCGCCGAGGGACTCGGCGCATGGCTCACGCAGCGCGGCAAAGGCGAGGGCCAGCCCGTGCTCGTGCACGTCACGCGTGAGTGATTTTTCTGGAAATGCTGGGGAGCGAGTTCGTCGGCGGAATAAGATTCTCTCTACGCCGCCGAGTTGCGCTTCTCCCCGCGCAGGGCGGCGCGGATTTGCGGTAACGCGGCCAGCGCCGCGATCTCGCCTGCCGCAATCATGTCCGGCGTCCTGGTAAAGTCATCCCACACGAAGGGTTTTACATCCGGCTCGATGATGATATCTGCCTGTGTGCGCCATGCGAGATCGGAATGCCGCTGGACGATCGTAAACGCGCGGCTCAAAACATCGGTGAAAGTGCGGGGTGGTTCGGTGTAGTCGGTTTCAAGATAGACCGCAATGACGATGTCCGCGCCAAGGAGCAGCGCGCCTTCTATCGGCACCGGCGCCGTCAGAAATCCATCGACCAGCGTCCGCCCTTCATATTGGATCGGCTGGAACAGCCCCGGGTAGGCGCAGGACGCGCGGATCGCGGGCACAATCGCGCCGTGGGTATAATAGACGGACACGCCTGCGTTGATGTCCGTGGCGGCGATGGCCAGCGGCGTCTGCAGTTCTTCGAAAGTTTTTGCCGAAGTGAAGCGGGTGAAATATTTCTCCATCCGCTGATTCGTCGCGAGGCCGATCCAGGAGGGTGTCCACCTGCCGAAATCGGTGAAGTGCGTGCTCGCGCCAATCTTTTCCATTTCTTCGAGGGATGCTCCCGCGCAGTAACCGGCGCCAATCAAAGCGCCCACGCTCGTTCCGGCAATACAGTCGATGGGGATGTCCGCCTCTTGAAGAACTCGCAGCACGCCGATGTGCGCAATGCCCCGGGCGAAGCCGCCGGCCAAAGCCAAGCCTACTCTCAGGCGTTCCCTGGGCTCGCTTTGTTCCCCGTAGGCGAACGCGCGGAATTTGTCCTTCGCTGTGCGTAGCCAGCTGAGTGCTCCGGAATCTTTTTCTTCTTCCGCCATCTCTTTATTGTAGTGCCGGCGCCGGAGATCAGACAGCCGTTTGACCAGCGCTTGCCGGTTTTGTAACCTGTCCGTCCGTGTCAATCGCCTAGAAAAGGTATGCCATGAAACGTCGCATCGAAAAGGCAGTCGTGCTGGGGGCGGGAACGATGGGCTCGCGGATCGCGGCGCATTTCGCGAATGCCGGGCTGCCGTGTATTTTGCTGGACATCGTGCCCCCCAATTTGCCCGCCGGTGCGCCGGCCGCCGAGCGCAACAAGATTGTACGCGCGGGGCTGGAAGCGGCGAAGAAGTCGAAGCCGGCCGCGTTTTTTGCTGCGGCGCTCGCGGAAAACGTTGCCATCGGAAATTTTGAGGATGACCTGGCGCGTTGCGCGGAAGCCGATTGGATCATCGAAGTCGTCGCGGAAAATCTGGAAATCAAGCGTAAATTGCTGGCGCGCGTCGCCCCGTACCGCAAACCCGGCGCGATTGTGACCACCAACACTTCCGGATTGCCCGTGCATTTGATCGCCGAGGGAATGAGCGAGGAGTTTCAGCAGCACTGGGCCGGGACGCACTTCTTTAATCCTCCGCGGTATCTGAAATTGGTGGAAGTGATCCCGGGGCCGAAAACATTGGGCGAAGTCCTCGAAACGCTTGGCGAGTTCTGCGACCGCCGGCTCGGCAAAGGTGTCGTGGTGGCGAAAGACTCGCCGAATTTCATCGCCAACCGCATCGGCACGTTTTCGATGCTGAACGCGCTGCGCCTGATGGGCGCGCTGGGGTTGACCGTGGAAGAAGTGGACGCGTGTACCGGCCCGGCCGTGGGTTGGCCGAAGTCGGCGACGTTTCGCACGGCGGATCTCGTTGGACTCGACGTGCTTGTGCATGTGGTGAAGAACATTTATGAGACCGCGCCGAATGACGAATCGCGCGAAATGTACAAAGTGCCTGCGCTCGTCGAGGACATGACCAAGCGCGGATGGCTGGGCGACAAGACCGGGCAGGGCTTTTACAAGAAGTTGAGGGGGGAAGGCGAAAAGGAGATTCTGACGCTCGACGTGAACTCCATGGAGTATCGCGCGCGGCAGAAGGCCAAGTTTGCTTCGCTTGATGCGGGCAAGGCGATCGCGGACACCCGGGAGCGGCTGCGTGCGCTCGTTGGACCGGTGCTGGAAGGGCAGAAAGGCGATAAAGCCCAGCAGTTCCTGTGGGGCGCTCTCTCCGAGATGTGTTTGTACGCGGCGCGCCGCGTGCCGGAGATTTCCGACAACATCGTGGATGTGGATCGCGCTCTGCGCTGGGGCTTCGGCTGGGAGCTCGGGCCTTTTGAAATTATGGATGCGATTGGCGTCGGCACCTTTGCCGGGCAGGTGCAGAAGGAAGGGCGCGCATTGCCGTCGGTCATCGAAAAGGTCCTCGCAAGCGGCAGGAAGGGATTCTACGAATCGGAAAAAGGCGCGACGACGGTTTTTGACATCGTGGGCGGCGGAACAAAAAAAGTGGAAGAGCCGAAAGGCGTGATCCTTCTCAAGCCGCTCAAAGAAGCGGGCCGCGAGATCGAACGCAATTCCGGGGCGAGCCTGATCGATCTTGGCGACGGTGTGGTGTGCTGCGAATTTCACGCTAAGATGAACGCCATCGGCGCGGACTTGATCGCCATGTTGCAGAAGGGGTTGAAGCGGCTGGAGGCGGATTTTGACGCGATGGTGATTGCGAACCAGGCGGTGAATTTCTCCGTCGGTGCGAACTTGATGCTGGTCCTGGTGGCCGCACAGGAACAGGAGTGGGATGACATCCACTTGATGACTAGGCAGTTCCAGAACACCAATCTGGCCATCAAGTATGCGCCGAAGCCGGTTGTGGCGGCGCCGCAGGGAATGGCGCTCGGCGGCGGGTGCGAAGTGAGCCTGCATGCGGCGAAGATTCAGGCGGCGGCGGAAGCGTACATCGGCTTGGTGGAAGCGGGCGTGGGACTGATTCCCGGCGGCGGCGGAACGAAGGAGATGCTCATCCGCGCCAACGAGCACGCGCCGGGCGCGGAAGACCTGGATCTGTTTCACGCGCTGAAGCCCGTATTCGAAACCATCGCCATGGCTAAAGTGGGCACGAGCGCGGAAGAATGCCGCGACCTGGGATTTTTGCGGCGCGAGGATGGCGTTTCCATGAACCGCGAGCGCTTGGTGGCGGATGCGAAAGCAGCTGCGCTGGCGCTGGTCCGCGGCGGATATAAGCCGTTGGCCGCCGGTTGGCAGGAAGGCGCGCAGACCACGCAGATCAAAGTTCTCGGCGAGCAGTTCTTGGCCGGCGCCAAATTGGCGATTCATATGCTCCTGCGCGGCGGATACGCTTCGGAGTACGACGCGCACGTGGCGCGGAAGCTCGCGAATATTCTCGCGGGCGGGTCGTTGACCTCGCCGCAAACCGTAAGCGAACAGTACGTGCTGGATCTCGAGCGCGAAGCCTTCGTGTCTCTCTGCGGCGAGAGAAAAACTCAGGAGCGCATCGCCTATATGCTCAAAGCCGGCAAGCCTCTTCGCAATTAGCCTGTGCGGGATGTGGCCGCCCGGTGCCCCGCCGGAATCTTCCTCGCGCGGTTCATATAATCGTATAAAAACGTATTGCTATAGCAGTTCGGTATGCAGTATTCTGTCTTTGCGTCGGAGGCCCATCGTGCAGAAACTGCTCGCGCCGCGGGAAGCGGCCAATATCCTCGGTATCAGTTACCCCACCCTCAAACAATGGATCTACCGCGGAAAGATCAAGTCCATGAAGACCCCGGGCGGGCATCACCGCGTGCCGGAAAGCGAAATCGATCGCCTGATTCCCAAAAAGCTGGAGCGCGGGGACCTCGCCTCGCGCCGTGGAAATTTCCGCAGGATCAGCGGGCGAAACCAGTTGATCGGGCGCGTCGTGGCCCTCAAATTTAGCGGCCTGCTGGCCCAGGTGACGCTGGCGATCGGGGAGCAACACATTACCTCGATCATTACCGCCGATGCGGCGAAAGAGTTGCGCCTCAAGCCGGGCGACCGGGCCGCAGCGCTGATCAAATCGACGGAAGTAATGATTCTTAGAGTGTGATCAGAACCGTGACTCGGAAGGGGCGACTCGTGACTGGCGGCAGAGGAACTTTGCGCGCGTGGATTAATTCGTTCGTGTTCCTGGCATCTGTTTCCGTGGCTTGCCGCGAAGCGAGCGCACTGGGACAGGAAATCCGCGTGGCGGCAGCGGCCGATCTGAAGTTTGCCATGGAAGAATTGGCGGTGCAGTTCGAGAAGCAGACGGGAACAAAAGTGAATGTGACCTATGGATCTAGCGGAAATTTCTTCTCGCAGATTCAGAATGGCGCGCCTTTCGATCTGTTTTTTTCGGCGGATATGGATTATCCCCGAAAGCTGGAAACTGCGGGCCTCGCCGAACCGGGAACGCTTTGCGAATATGCCGTCGGACGATTGGTGATTTGGCTGCCGCCGGATGCCAAGGTAGACGTTTCTACGCAACGATGGAATGCCTTGCTGGATGCCAGCGTGCAGAAAATTGCGATTGCTAACCCGGAGCATGCGCCCTACGGACGCGCGGCCGTGGCGGCGCTGCAAAGGGCGCGAATTTATGAAAATGTGAAAGCAAAGCTGGTTTATGGCGAAAATATTTCGCAAGCGGCGCAGTTTGTACAGTCCGGAAACGCGCAAGCGGGAATTGTTGCATTCTCGGTGGCCATTTCTCCCTCAATGAAAGATGGGAGGCGATGGGAGATTCCCGCGGAGATGTTTCCACCAATCGACCAGGGAGCCATGGTGCTGAAGAGCGCCCGGAATAAAGATGCGGCGCGGGCTTTCCTGGAATTTGTGAAAAGCAAAGCGGGCCAGCAAACTCTGGAAAAACACGGATTTTCATTTCCCGGTTCTGCGAATGCGGCTGCATCCCCTTACTGAATATGGACGCTTTGCTCCTTTCACTGCGGTTGGCGCTATGTGTTTCGGGCATCTTGCTCGTGATCGGGACGCCCGTGGCGTATTGGCTGGCCTATTCGAACTGGCGCGGAAAATTTCTGCTGGAATCCATTGTCGCGTTGCCGCTGGTCCTGCCGCCCACCGTGCTCGGATTTTACGCGCTGGTTGCCATGGGGCCGCGCGGGCCGTTGGGAAAACTTTGGCTGGCAATTTTCGGCCATGGGCTGGCGTTCACCTTTGCCGGTTTGATCCTCGCTTCGCTCCTCTACAGTTTCCCGTTTGCCGTGCAGCCCCTGATTGCTTCCTTTGAGGCGGTCGACCGAAAACTGCTTGATGCTTCGGCCGTCCTGGGCGCTTCACGCGTCAGAACGTTTTGCCGGGTGATCCTCCCGCTTTCCATTCCGGGCGTGGTGACGGCCCTGGTCTTGAGCTTTGCGCACACCATGGGCGAATTCGGCGTGGTGCTGATGGTGGGCGGAAACCTGGCGGGTGTGACGCGCACGGTTTCGATTGCCATCTATGACCAGGTGCAATCGCTGGAATATGGCGCAGCCAACCGCATGGCGCTCGTGCTCCTGGCGATTTCGTTTTCCGTCCTTTCCCTGGTGTATGCGGTGAACCGCCGCGTGTGGACGCCGTGGTCGGCAAAGTAACAACGCCCATGCTGGCGGCGCGCATTCGCAAAGAACGGCGCGATGCAGGCGCTCTCTCCTTTCTCTTGGACGTTTCCCTGGACGTTTCCTCCGGAATCACCATCCTCTTCGGGCCTTCCGGTGCCGGGAAGTCCACGCTTCTGGATTGCCTTGCGGGGCTGACCACGCCGGATGCGGGAATTATCGTTGCCGGTGACGATGTACTCTTCGATTCCTCGAGCGCCACCAACCTTCCCGCGCAGAAGCGGCGCATCGCCTACGTTTTTCAAACG
>WNFB01005782.1_pt1 | contig 11064 bp, 8 predicted proteins | sample 5400501 | NCBI WGS metagenome assembly WNFB01 (sample SAMN13153341, study PRJNA577476) | soil metagenome | isolation source: 200 cm saprolite under Douglas fir tree site 2 hole 1 | place: USA:California | collected 2015-04-18 | reverse complement strand
CGGCAATGCACGCGGGTTTTGAGTCCCGGATCAACATGCAGGCAAACGGCACCCAGCAATTGCGGATCGGGCGCAAGGCCTTTGCCCGCTACTTCTCAGCCTTGGGACTCAGCACGGGGCGGGCTGCCCACAAAGTGGTCCCCTGGACCATGTTTCAGGCGCCGCCGGACATTGCTGCCGCATTCCTGCGCGGTCTCTTCGACGCTGACGGATGCGTTCGTGACGGCGGCGCCAAGAGTCGCTATGTTGGTCTTGGCTCTCGCTCGGAGGAGCTGGTGCGCGGCGTCCAGCGATTGCTGACCAGCTTCGGCATCGTCTGCCGGGTGTATCGGCAAAAAGCTAGGACTAACCGGCCGTTTTCGTACACACGCAAAAACGGTGTGTCGGTCGAATACGGTTCCGACGGGCCGATGTTCGACTTGCGCGTCACCGGCTCGTACATGAGCCGTTTCGCCGAAACAATCGGCTTCTCACTGCGATCAAAGCGAGAGAAGCTCGCCGCGATGATGCAATTCGAGCAGTACAGAACTGATAGCACTGCGAGGCTGGTTGACCGAACATCAGACGGAGTCGAACTCACCTACAACCTCACTGAACCGCGCAATCACTCGTACATCGTCAACGGGCTCGTTGTAGCGAACTGCTCCGAATTCGTTTTCGTCGATGACACCGCTTGCAATTTGCTTTCGCTGAATTTGATGAAGTTCCAAGCCGATGCCGGCACATTCGACGTCGAGCGCTTCAGCCGCGCCGTCGACATCTGCTTCACCGGCCAGGAGATCATCGTCTCCAACGCCTCCTACCCCACTCCCGCGATCGGCAAGAACTCGGAGGCGCTGCGCCCGCTCGGCCTCGGTTACGCCAACCTGGGCGCGCTTCTCATGTCGATGGGCTTGGCCTATGACTCCGATGAGGGCCGCCGCTTCGCGGGCGCCATCACTGCGGTCATGACCGGGCGAGCGTTTGCGCAGTCCGCGCGGATGGCGGAGGTCAAAGGGCCATTCACCGAGTACGACAAGAACCGCGCGCCCATGCTGCGGGTGATGGAAAAGCATCGCCAGGCCGCGTATGCGCTCAGCACGTCTCCGGAGTCGACTGATGTGGTCAACGCAGCTCGCGAGACATGGGACGACGCTGTCAAGCTGGGCCGCCTCAACGGCTACCGCAACGCTCAGGCGACTTGCCTCGCACCTACTGGAACTATCGGCCTGATGATGGATTGTGACACCACAGGCATCGAGCCCGACCTAGCCCTTGTCAAGTACAAGAAACTCGTCGGTGGCGGCCTGCTCAAGATCGTCAACAACACCGTCCCCGCCGCGCTTCGGAAGCTCGGCTACGACAAGCACGACGTCAAGGAGATCGTCGAGTACATCGACGAGAACGACACCATCGAGGGCGCGCCGCAGCTTCTGGAAGATCACCTCAAGGTGTTCGACTGCGCCTTCAAGCCGGTCAAGGGCATGCGTTCGATCGCCCCCATGGGTCACGTGCGGATGATGGCCGCGGTCCAGCCATTCATCTCCGGCTCCATGTCCAAGACGGTGAACCTCCCCACCGAAGCCACGGTGGAGGACATCGAGCAGACCTACGTCGAGTCCTGGAAGCTCGGTCTCAAGTGCATCGCCATCTACCGCGACGGCTGCAAGCGCTCACAGCCTCTCTCCACGTCGCTCGACAAAGAGAAGAAGACCACTCCGGATCAGGTCGAGTACCGAGCCATGCGGCGCAAACTGCCCGACGAGCGCAAGGCCGTCACGCACAAGTTCGACATCGCCGGCCACGAGGGCTACGTCACCGTGGGCATGTTCGAGGACGGTCAGCCCGGCGAGCTGTTCGTGACGATGGCCAAGGAAGGCTCGACGATCTCGGGCCTGATGGACGCTTTCGCGACGCAAACGTCGTACTCGCTTCAGTTCGGCGTCCCGCTGAAATTCATGGTCGACAAGTTCAGCCACATGCGCTTCGAACCGTCGGGCTTCACGAAGAACAAGGAAATACCGATCGCCAAGTCGATCGTGGACTACATCTTTCGCTGGATGGCAAGCCACTTCCTGCCGGTCGAGGAGCAGGATGAGGCGGGCGTCATTCGCCGCGACGCTCTGCCCGACCAGGCGCCTGTGGCCGACGCCAAGCCCGAAGCCGATGGGAAACTGCAAGTGATCGCCGCGCAGGGCAACGGCAGTGGCGTACAGAGGATCGCGTTCATCAATACGGACGCCCCCGCGTGTGCCGACTGCGGCGCCATCACGGTGCGCTCCGGCTCGTGCTACAAGTGCCTGAACTGTGGAGCGACCACCGGCTGCAGCTGAGCCACCCAACCAGCTGACCTGCATTTGATCGCCGGTTAGGGGGCCAATGGAGCACTCCGCGCCGGCTGTATTCGAGCTCGGCCTCCTCCTCCTCTTGGCGGCGCTTGCCGGCAAGGCCGCACGTCGGGTCGGCTTACCCGCGGTGATCGGGTACCTGGCGGTCGGGGTCGTCGTGTCACCGTTCACTCCCGGCTACGTGGCCAATCGGGAGCAGCTGTCCATCATGGCCGACGTCGGTGTGGTGCTGCTGCTCTTCGAGGTAGGCATCGAGATCAACCCTCTCCGCTTGGCTCGTGAGCGCCGGCGACTGCTGCTCTTCTCGCCAGTGCAGGTGTTTGTCACCTGGGGCCTTGCCGCCGGGGCTTGTCTGCTCTTCGGTCTGCAGCCCGCCGGGGCCGCGATGGTCGGATTGTCCATCGCGATGTCTTCTAGCGTCGTCGTGGTCAACATCACTCGCAGCCGCAGGCGGACGACCGACACCGAGACCGACGAGGTGCTCCTCGGTTGGAGCGTGATCCAGGACCTCGTAGGAGTTGGGTCAGCGCTCGTGCTGCTGGTCGTGATCGGGTTGGGCGGTCGCTCCGGCCTCGCCGCGGCTGGCGGATTGGCGCTGTTCGTCGCCGTGGCGGTCGCTGCGGCCTTCCTCTTGCCGCGGCTGCTCAGTCGCCTGCAGGCCGAGCACGACCTGTTCCTCTTGGTGTCGGTGGCGAGCGGACTGGTCCTCGCCGGCATGGGCTCCAGATTCTTCGGCATCCCACTGGCGCTCGCCGCCTTTGTCGCCGGCTTGACAATCACCGAGAGTCCGGTGGCCGCTGAGGCTCGGCAGCGGCTGCTTCCCTTCCGCGACGTGTTTGCGGTGATGTTCTTCGTGTCATTGGGAACGGTGGTCGACCCCAACACGCTGGCACCCGCACTGCCGTGGCTCGGACTTTTCCTGGCTCTCGTGATCGTGGGCAAAGTTCTGCTCGTGTGGGCGCTCGCGAAATTCGGCAGTCTGCGAGCTCGACCCCTACAGCTCGCAATCGGTCTGGGCCAGGTTGGCGAATTCAGCTACGTGCTCGGGACCATTGCGCTGACCGCGGGACTCATCACGGCGCAGGTTGACGCGGCTCTGATCGGCGCTGTAGTGGTCAGCATTGCGGTGTCATCTGTTCTGGTGCGCGTGGTCCACCCAGCCACCGCCCATGCGGCCAGGGCGACGACCGCCATGGATCCAGGGGCTTAGCTACGCTCGAATAACCGGCGAGGCGCCACTATTCTGTTTCTTAACGCCATGAGCAAACAACCAACCGGCCAGGCCAACACTGCACGCGCCGTGCAGCCGCGAGAGCGGACCTCGCGTCCCATCGACCCTGGCGTCGACATCGGACACGTCCACCTGAAGACCGCGGACATCGATCGGGTCCAACACTTCTATGTCGACATCCTCGGCTTCGACGTCATCTTCCGCATGCCGGACGCACTCTTCATCTCGGCGGGCGGGTACCACCACACACTCGGCTTCAACACCTGGGAGTCCAAAGGCGGCAGCCCGCCCCCGCCGGGCACCACCGGGCTGTATCACGTGGCCATCCGATACCCAACTCGAGCGGCGCTAGGCGATGCGTTGCGGCGCTTGGTCGAGGCCGATTGGCCCCTCGACGGCGTCAACGATCATGGGACGCACGAGGCGCTCTATCTGCGCGACCCGGACGGCAACGGCCTGGAATTCTGTTGGGACCGTCCCCAGGGCCAGTGGCCACGGGACGAAGAGGGCCACCTGACGTTCGGCGGCGGGCGGCTGGACCTCGAAGGGCTGCTGAAAGAGGGCAAGCCCTAGCGCGGGGCCCCCCACCTGCCCTCCCTCGCAAGTGGGAGGGCCCAAGCTACTTCCGCTTTGGCGCCGCTACGCGACGTCGTCGATGAGTTCTGCCCAGCGCTCGTCGATACGGCGAACTTTGTAGATCGCAAAGGCGCTCGCCCACGCGACCAAAAAAGCAACGACGATCACGTAGCCGGCCTTGCCGATGAAGTCGAAATTGGCCACGGCATCAAACATGGCACCATGGAGCTTGAGGACCTGAATCAGGATCTGCGACAGCTCGACACCGCCCACGAAAAGCGCGACGAAGACTGACAGCGAGGTCACTGTCAGGTTGTAGAAGACTTTGCGAATCGGGCTGGCAAAAGCCCACGAATAGGCCTTGGACATGAACGCACCATCGGCAGTGTCCATGAGCGACATGCCGGCCGCGAAGATCAGGGGCAGGGAAATGACCGCGGTAAACGGAAGACCCTGGGCGGCGGCTCCGGCCGAGATGGCCAGCAGAGCCACCTCCGAGGCGGTGTCGAAGCCGAGGCCGAAGAGGAAGCCGATCGGATACATCTGCCAGCTGTGCCGGATGAGCCGAAAGAGCCGTCCGAAGAGCTTGGTCATCACGCCGCCCGCGACCAGCTCGTTCTCGAGCCCGTCGCGGTCGTACTCGCCTCGCCGCATCTTTCTGTAGACCCGGATGATGTCGACGAGGATCACCAGATTCAGGAGGCCGATCAAAACCAGAAAGCCTCCGGACACCAACGTGCCGACCGAGCCACCGATGCTCTTCAGCTGGCCGTTGCCGCCGACGACGCCCTCCACTATTGATTTGACCGCCAGCCCAAGTGCGACCGCGATCAGGAGCACGACCGTGGAGTGACCGAGCGAGAAGAAGAAACCAACTCCCACCGGCTTGCGACCGTCCTGCAGCAACTTTCGCGTGGTGTTGTCGATGGCCGAGATGTGGTCTGCGTCGAAGGCATGCCGGAGGCCAAACGTGTAAGCCAGTCCACCCAAGGCGAGAAACGCCGGGTGGCCCACGCCATAAGTCAGCAGCAGGCTCCAGCCCGCAACGTGGAGCACACCGACACCACCAAAAAACCCAGCGAGCCTTCCACGCTCGCCGCGGTCAAAGGACTGCCGCAGCAGCGCGGTCATCGACGCCATGGAAGGAGCCTATCCTTATCGCGACAAAGTCGCAACTTCGTATTCGAATGAAGGGCTGAAAACGTGCGACTTGATCGCACTAGGGACGACTTCACCGGCTCCGGCTACGCTTTCGGGATGGACTTCGATCGCCTGCCGCCACAGGTGCGGGCCGTGCTGCGCTCACTGGCCCAAGCCGTCAGCGCGCGCGAGCCGGCGATCCGGGTCAAGGTGGAGCTTCTTCGGGCGAGCGATCCGCACTCTACAAATGACCAACTGGCTCTGGAGCTCATCCGTTCCACGCGCCGGCGGGTGGCTGCGACGGGTGCCATCAGCGGCGCCGCGGCGATCGCGCCGGGCCTGGGCACGGCTCTCGCCCTCGGTACGATCACCAGCCAGGCGCTGTATGCGCTCGAGCAGGAGATCGAGCTCGTGCTCGCCATTGCAATCCTGTACGGCCACGAGCTGAGCACCTCCGACGAGCGCGTGGTCGAAGCCCTGGTGGTGCTGGGCATCGCAGGCGGAGCAGTCAAGCTCCGCGAGGACGTTTTGGTTGCAGGCGGTGAGCGCGTGGCTGTGGCTGCGTTCCGGCGGCTGCCGGGCATGTTGGTGACCCACGGCGGTGGACGCATCCTGACTCGCATCGTCGCTCGCGTCGCCGGCAGTGGCGCCGCCAAGGCCGCAGCGCGAGTCGTTCCGTTGGCTGTTGGTGTGGCCGCGGGCGCCGGCTTCGACTGGCTCGCCGTGACCGGACTTGGCCGCGCGGCGATGAGGTACTACGGACCTGGCGGGCCCGGCGCGAGGCCGCTGCTACCTGCGGCCAAAGATCTCCCGCACGTCGAACTCAGCCGCTGACACGATCTGGTCGAAGCCGCACTTGCGTGGAGGCTTGTCCACGCGCCAACGCAGAAATCGCGTGGCATGACGAAAGCGCTCGCCGGCTTCGAGCTTGTCATAAGCGACTTCGCATACCAGCTCGGGACGGACCGTGACCCATTCCGTGTCTTTCCCACGCGACCAGCGGCTGGGTCCGCCGGGCATGCGGCCCGTGCCCGGTGCCGCCCACTCCGTCTCGGGAACCTCGATGAACAGCGGCTTCAACTTGGCGATCAGCTCGTTGCGCTCGGCGGCGCTGAATGACGACGTGTGGCCGACGTAGTGAAGCGTGCCTTTCCGGTCGTAGAGCCCGAGCAGCAGAGAACCGAGAGAAGCGCCGTCGTTTGATTTGCGCCAGCCGATCACAACGCAGTCGCACGTTCGCTGGTGTTTGACCTTGACCCACAGCCGCTTGCCCGGCACGTAGGCGCCGTCCCATAACTTCGCGATCACGCCGTCGAGACCCGCGCCCTCAAAGCGGCGGAACCATTCGGCGGCGGTCTTGGGGTCTCGAGTGTACGGAGTGAGGAAGATCGGCGGCTTTACGCCTTTCAGGAGGCGCTCCAAGCGCTTTCGTCTCTCGCCCAACGGCGTGGAGCGAATGTCGTCGGCACCCTCGGCGATAAGGTCGAACGCCACAAACCATGCCGGGGTGGCAGCGCTGAGCATCCGGACGCGTGAGTCTGCCGGATGAATGCGCTGTTGAAGCGCACCAAAATCCAAACCGCCTTTCCCGACGATTATCAGCTCGCCATCGAGGACCACCTTGTGCTGGCGCAGGCTCCGAAACGCGGGAATGACCTCCGGGAAGTAGCGGGTCATGGGTCGCGCACCGCGACTCACCAGCTCGACCTCTTCGCCGTCCCGAAATACCAGCGTCCTGAACCCGTCCCATTTCGGCTCGTACTCCCACTTGTCGCCCTCGGGAATGCCATCTCCGGGCGCCGATAGCATTGGCTCCATGTCCAACGTAAGCGGCAGCTTCATGCCAGCTGTCCTCCTGCGGGATGGAAGGAGCTGTGCGGGAGTTGTCCACACCTGTCTATATCTTGTGGATGCCTCATCCCTGTGCTACCATATCGTCCGCCGGTAAGCCGGCCACCGATTCAGACTCCACGCCCCCACCCCAGCCTTGGGAAGCTCGCGCAAGCGGGCTTCCCGCTTTTTGACGGCCGGGCAAGCGCCGCTGCTCTCTCTCCGTGACTAGCTATTAGGGTGCGAACCGCCTAAGTAGGTCGGCCACGGTCAGGCCGCCGTAGTCCTTGCCCAGGACCGCCTGCGCCGTCTGCCAGACATTGCGAGCCGGCGCGGGTCCGCGCTCGATCAGGTCGGCAAGGCGGAGCGAGCCGAACGACTGGATGTCTGGTACCTGCCGCAGCTGATCAGCCAGCCACTTTGCCCACTGCGCGGCGTTGCCGTCGCTTGGAGAGAGCCGGGCCGTCGCTGTAGCGACCTTCGCCTCGGCGCTGGCGACCGTCTTCTGTGTTTTCGCCGCTGCCTGCCTGGCTGCGCCTGAAAAGGCAGAGGCGGCCTCCTGGGCCTTGTCCTCGGCGACAGCAGCTGCTTCCGCCACCTTGGCCTTCACGGCAGGAAACTCCACGCCACGACTTTCTAGGGTGGCCCGAAGTCCCTCTGTGGCGGCCAAGTCGCGGACCTCTTCGGCCGCCTGCTCCACTCGCCCTGGGTGGTCCTCTTCTCCCGAGCGCAGCCGCCCTCCGAAACCGCGCCCAAGCGCGCCACCGATGAGCGAGGGCACGTCGAGCCCGGTCAAACCCTTGATCGCTGTGGTCGACTCGACCATCGCGCGCGTCGCGTTGCGGACGAGGTCCGACGCACCGTCTGCGCTCATCACAGTCAACGAGTCGATGTGGCTCATCGGCTCGGCAGCGGCGCGGACGATGTCGGGCAGCGCAGTGAGCACGGTCTGGATGATGGCCGCTTCGTTGAACTGCTTGTACGCGTCCGCGCGCATCGCCAGCGCCTTGGCCTCCGCCTCACCCTTGGTAAGGACGATCTGGGCCTCGGCGCCGCCCTCGAGACGCGTCGTCTCGGCATCGGCCTCGGCGGCGGCGATTCTCGCGCGCTTGTCGCCCTCGGCGCGCGCGATGACCGCCTGCGCTTCAGCGGCTGCCGGTTTGACGGTGGACGACAGCAGCTCCTTCTCCTTGCGCTGCGCCTCGAGCTCGGCGAGTTCGGTCTGCTTGCGCACGACCTCCTGCTGCGCCTCTGCCTGCGCGAGCGGACCCGCCTGATCCGCACGCGCCTGGGCGGCGGTGACCTGCGTCTTGGTCTCCGCCTCGCGCAGAGAGACGTCACGGCCCGCGTTGATCTTCACCTGCTGCGCTTGAGCCTCGCGAACCGCCGCCTCCTGGTCGGTCGAAGCCTTGGCCATGCGTGCGTCGCGCGTTACGGTCGCGACGCTCTGCTGGCCGAGCAATTCGATGTAGTTCGACTCGTCAGAGAAGCTCTGGATGGTGAAGGCATCGATCTGGAGTCCACTGGTGGCGAGGTCGCCCTTCGCCGCGTCCTGCACCTGCTGCAGCAGCTTCTGGCGGTCGCGTATGAGCTCTTCGATGGTCAGGGTGCCGACGATCGATCGCAGCGATCCCTCGAGCACGTTCTTCACGATCGAGTCGACCTGCTCTGGCTTGGCCTCCAGGAAACGCTCGGCTGCATTGCGCAGCGACTCGACGTCGCGGCCGATCTTGAAGGTGGCGACGCCCTGGACCTGGACCTTGATCCCCTGGCTTGTCACTGCGTCGCTGAGCTGTACGTTGATCTGGCGTGCCGTGAGTTTCAGCTTGCCGACGCGGTCAAGCAGCGGGCGTATGAACGTGCCGCCGCCGACCACCACCTTGACGCCCCGGTCGCCAGGGCTGGACATTACCTTGCCGCGCTCATCGCGCACCTTTGCGCCGCGCGAGCCGGCGACGATGAGAGCTTCGTTCGCGCTCGCCACCTTGTAGCGGCTCGCCACGAAGGCGATCAGCAGGATGAGGATGATCACGCCAGTGACCGCAAGGAACGGTGTGGAGGTAAAGAATTCAGGCATCCGACCTAGCTCCTTCAGTGCTTGTAACCGGGGCAGGCGCGACGACGAGGTTGGTTCCAGCCACCCCGACCACTTTCACCTCTTTCCCGGCCGCGATATCGGCGTTGGCCGTGGCGGTCAAGTTGTGGGTGGTGCCGGCGAAGCTGATCAACACAGAGCCAAAGTGGTTGGCGGGAATGCCCACCGAGACGCGTGCGCTGGAACCCACCATTTCCTGGAGGCTGAACGTGTCGGTGGACTCGGCCTGCTTCAGGACTTTGAAGGCGCCGAAAACCACCCCCGACCCGAGCAGGCCGGCCACGACGCCCGCGAGGGTGGCGGCCCCTACCCCCGTGCCGAGGCTGTGGATGCCAAACAGGCCGCCAACGCCAAACATGGCCACGAAGCCGAGCATCATCGGTGTGGGCGATACGCCCGCCACGTCGAACCCGATGTGGATGGCGCCCAGGATCCCGCCAAAGATGTCGTCGACGATAAGCGTCAGCAGCAAGAGCCCGCCGCCCAGCAGCAGGCAGACGCCGAACACCAGGTCAGCGGCCGTCAAATCCGTCCCACCAGCGCCTGAATCTTAGGCTCCCGTTACGACAGGCACGGCACCAGGGCGTTGATCAGCGCGGCGGTTCGCGGATCAACGCCGCCAGACGGAAGCATTTGGTTCATCACGTAGGCGAATGAGAATCCCAGCCCAGGATGGGCGAACCCGACCGACCCGCCCATGCCATAGTGCCCGAACGATCCCTCACCCGCCATCGGGCGGAATGGGAAGGAAAGTTGGAAACCGGTTGCGTAACGGGTCTGATAGCCCAGCACCAGATCCTCACCGGCAGACTGCATCTCGGTGGCGCGCTGGAGCGTGTCAGGGTTCAGTAGGCGCAAGCCGTCGACCTCGCCGATGCACGCGGCGTAGAGGCGCGAGAGAGCGCGCGCAGTTCCAATTCCGTTCGCGGCCGGGACCTCCGCGGCCCAGAATGCAGGCTGGTTGAGGGTGCCTGGGAGCAACATGGGATTCACAAACGCTCGGTGAAGCAGGGTGGTGGGGTCCATCAACCGCGCTGTGAACACGTCGGGCGAGCCGGTCGGCGGTGGCGTTGGGATCATTGGGGCCACCCGCGCGTTCAGGTGTTGAGGCAGGCCGATCCAGAATTCGAGGCCAAGGGGTGCCGCGATGCGCTCCGCCACGAACCGTCCCACGCTCATGCCGGCTACGCGACGGACGACCTCACCGGCAAGCCAGCCGAACGTACCGACGTGATAGCCGTGCGCGGAACCCGGCTCCCATAGCGGGCGCTGCGCCGCCAAGGCGTCGACCACTGGATCCCAGTCGCAGACGTCTTGCAGCGTCAGCGGGCGGTCGATGGCCGCCAGCCCGGCGCGATGGCTGAACAGCCAGCGGACGGGAATCGTCTCCTTGCCTTCGGCCGCGAACTCGGGCCAGTAACGTGTGACAGGCGAGTCGAAATCGAGCTTGCCCTCCTGCGCGAGCAAGTGAGCAGCCACGGTGACCATGCCCTTGGTGGAAGAGGCGACCATCTGGAGCGTGTCCGCCGTGTACGGGACGTCACTGTTGGGAGCCGTGACTCCACCTGCAAGGTCGACGACGGGACGCCCGGCGACGTGGATGCAGCAGGCGGCCCCGACTTCGCCATACCGCTCGAAGTTCGCGGCGAAGGCGTCCCGGACGGGCTCGAAGTCGGCGTCGACGTACCCCCGGACCGGCGCCTCGATCACGGCTCAAGGGTACGACGCCGGCCTGCCTGGTTCGTGATCGGACGGGCGAGATTCGAACTCGCGGTCTCCTGGTCCCAAACCCGGACTTGTCGGACTACCGAATTGGGGTCGATCTTAGCGCCTGGTCCTTAATCGCTCGCAAGTCTCTTAACTGC
>WNFB01015707.1_pt1 | contig 11066 bp, 7 predicted proteins | sample 5400501 | NCBI WGS metagenome assembly WNFB01 (sample SAMN13153341, study PRJNA577476) | soil metagenome | isolation source: 200 cm saprolite under Douglas fir tree site 2 hole 1 | place: USA:California | collected 2015-04-18 | reverse complement strand
TTCGAGGTTTGTGTTTTGAGGCATGCTCCCGTCGTCGCGCTGCTGCCGGCCCATGAAGCGCACCACGTCGAGTGCGGTGCTGATGTCACCCGCGGCGAGCAGCCCGCTGGCCGCGTGATACAGGTCGCGCGGCCACACTTTGCGATATCCCACGTCGGCCGTGTCGTCCGTTGCGGTGTCACCCCACGGCAGCGCGAGCGACGCGACGATCGCGCCTGGGTGCCGCTTGTCCTCTGTCATTTTGATCACCTCAGCGCTGTAGTAGAAGAGGGGGGCAACGCCTGGCGGGGCGCCGAGCGATGCAGCGTATTGACGCCAGCCGGTGCGGTAGGCGTCGAACACGGCCTGCGAGCCCCCATGCATGGCGGCGTCCAGCGCAGCGTCGGCCGCCAGGCGGCTGGCCCCGAATGCAAGCGCCGAGGTCCTGGGCCCGCCTTGGGGCAGCTCCCAGGTCAGCGTCACGCGACCGGGCCCAGCTGCCCGGTAGCGATTGGCCAACTGGTGGTTGTGCAGCTGGTCGAAGCCGTCGCCGTGTCCAAGGTAGCCCGCTGTGCGGGGACCCATTGCGCTGTCACCTGCGACCGCGAGCCAGGTCTGGCCTTTGCTGATGTAGCCACGGTTCGCATCGAAGAAGGCGTTTTGGCCGGCGCCGGAGCCATCGAGATGAGGCACGAGGTATGCGTACAGATGCAGGCGTGAACGGTCGCCGGTGAGGTGCGTGCGAACGAGCACGACCGGACCGCTGGGGTCTGTGGCGACTTCGGTCACGATGCTGAAGTGGTGCACCGGGTCATCGACCCGAAGCTCATAGGTGAGCGCGCGGTCGTCGGTCACGCGCGAGGTGGCGATGCCTTGCTGAGACGCATCGAAGAAAAAGCCGGCGCCGTCGGTGACAAGGAATCCGAACTGACGAAGGTTGTCATGGTCCACTGTCGGGTACAGGAGGTCGGCGATCGTGCCATGGACGGCGGTGAACCAGACCTTCGACGCCGGCCCCAATGCCGTGCCGATGGCGTCCTTGTTACCGCTGGTCCAGCGATCGGGAGCGGTGCGCGATTCCGGCGCAGCGTCGCCGCTCCACTCACTTGTCGTATTGAGGAAGTAGACGAGCGGGACCATCGCGCCCACGATCGCGAGGCCGCCCAGGATGAAGAAGAGGCGCCGCCGCAACTAGCCCTTGACGCTGCCCACCGTCAGCCCAGCCCGGAAGTATCTCTGGAGGCCGAGGAACAATGCCATGACCGGCAGCGAGACGATCAGCGATGCGGCGGCGAAGTATCCCCACGGGACCCGATAGTCGTTCTGCAGGCCCCAGAGGCCGACTGGCACCGTGTAGGTGTTCTCATCCAGAAGCAGGACGGACGCCATCACCCATTCGTTCCACGCGGTGAGAAACATGAGCAGCGCTGTGACGGCGAGCGCCGGGACGGAGAGCGGCAGGATGACGCGCCAGAAGGCCTGCGTCACCGTGCATCCGTCGATGAGAGCCGCTTCATCAAGGTCGCGCGGTATGGTGTCGAAGTATCCCTTCAAGTTCCAGGTGCAGAACACCAATGCGACTGACATGTAGGCCAGCACCAGTCCGAACGGAGAACCGACCAGGCCGATCGTCTTGAGGATGAGATAGATCGGGATCAGAGCCAGCACCGACGGAAACGCCTGGATTGCGAGCAGCAGGATCAACGTCATCTGCTTGCCCGCGAACCTGAAACGCGAGAGCGCATAGGCGCCGGTCGCCGAGCCGATGAGGCCCGCGACCATGGTGCCGACCGAGACGCCCAGGCTGTTCCGCAGCCAGAGAGGGAACGGAATCTTGGTCCAGATGTACGTGAAGTTGTCGAAGGTCGGGTGATCCGGCCACAAACTCAACGTCAACGAGTAGAGGGATTGGCCGGGCCTGAACGCGGCCTGGACCACGAAGAACACGGGAAACAAGGCAAAGATCAACATCGTGATCAAGAAGACATAGATGAGGGCCGGCACCCCGACTCGCGAGAGGAGCCTCATCGAGCCTCCTCGCGGACCAGGCCGCTGAAACGAAGGCTCCCGAGCGTGACCCCAAAAAGCATCATGAAAATCACCACCGCGAACGCGGCGATGTAACCGAAGTTGAACAGTTGGAAGGCTTCACGGAACGCATAAACCATCACGAATTCGGTGGCTCCGGGCTTGGCCGCGCTTACGAACGGGCCTCCTGTCGTGATGAGGTAGGCGGTATTGAGCGTGTTGAAGGTCAGGATGGCGCTGAGGACCGTTGCGGGCAGGATCGCCGGACGAAGCAGCGGCACTGTGATCCGCCAGAACCGTTGCCACGAGGTGGCGCCATCCACCGCGGCAGCCTCATACAGCTCGACAGGAATGCTCTGTAATGCTCCAAGGATGACCACCATGAAGAAGGGGTAGGACATCCAGAGGTTGGCGAGGACGATCGAGCCGAACGCCCAGTTCGGATCACTCAGCCACGGCAGGCCCGCATGCGGGCCTGCGACCAGCCGGTACAGCTGATTGAGCGTGCCGAATTCGCCGTTGAAGAAGAACTTCCATACGAGAGCGGTGATGTAGCTTGGGACTGCCCACGGCACGATCAGGGCCACCCTCCAGAAAGCCTTGAAGCGGATTGCCGGGTGGTTGAGCGCAAGCGCAGTCAGCATCCCGAGGGCAAGAAATAGAGGTATGCAGATGGCGACGAAGAGAAACGTCCTGCCCAACACGATGAAGAAGTCCGCATCGAAGGTTTTGAGCAGGCTCTGATAGTTGGTAAGTCCAATGAAGGCGTAGTGGCGGAAGTGATACAGGTTCTGGTTCGTGACCGAGATGTAGACGTTGTAGAGGATCGGATAGAGGCTGATGAGTCCGACCCCAACGATCATCGGGGTCAGGTACGTGAGGGTCGTCAAGGCCCTGACCCGATACATCGTCTAGCCCCAAGCTGAGGGCGGCGGCGCCGACCGCCGCCCTCGTCCGTTGGTCACTCGGCTATTTAAGCTGGGCTACGTTCTTCTCCGCTGCCGACTGCGCATCACTCAGCGCCGCGTCGACGGATTGTTTACCGGTCCATACCGCTTCCAGCGCCTTGGCGACCGGATCCCAGAGCGCTGACATGAATGGTGTGTTCGGTAGCGGGACGCCATTCTTGACCTGGGCGCCGAAGCCGGCGATGTCGGGGATGGCCTGCACCTTGGGGTCTGCCAGCGCCAGCTTGTTGGCTGGAATCTCCCTCGTTGTGACGACCATGTTCGTTTGATTGTCCTTGTTGGTGAAGAACTTCATGACGTCGACTGCGAGCGCGGGATTGGTCGAGTAAGCCCCGAGCATCAGCGTTTTCACACCCACAAAAGGCGACGCGGGCTTTCCAGACCCCGCGACGACCGGCAGGGTCGCGTAGCCGTAATCGACTCCAGCTTTCACGTAGTCCGCGACCGACCACGGACCATTGATGATCATGGCCGCCTTGCCCTCTTTGAAGAGCGTGTCGGCGATGCCATAGTCGACCCCGGCAGGCATGGCGCCCTTGAAGCTGGCAACGAAATTGAAACCTGACTTCGTACCGCTCGTGTTGAGACCGACAGTCCCATCAGCCTTGACGTAAAAGCCACCCGAACCATAGATCCAGGGCGCCTGGAAATAGGCGTCCTTGGGGTTCCATACGACCCCGTACGAACCGGGGTTGCTCTGGCTGTAAGACTTGGCGAAGCCGACCAGGGCGTCAGTGGTCTTCGGAATCTGGCTGCTCGTGATGAGCTTCTTGTTGTAGATGATGGTGATCGCCTCGACCGCCTCGGGCATGCCGTAGATCTTGCCCTCGAAAGTCGCGGCATCCACCGCGGCCTGGGTGTACTGCGAGGTCATGTAGTCCTTGGACGTCCATTGGTCCATGGGCTTGATGGCTTCGAGCTTCACCCACTTGCCGATCTGATCGTCGACCCAGGCCACGATGTCAGGGCCCTGGCCGGCACCCGCCGCGGCAGTGACCGCATCGGTGAGGTTGGGCTTGTGGACCAGATTGATGGTCACGTTTGGGTACTGCTTCATATAGGCGTCGTAGATCGCCTTCTTGGCGTCGAGGTACGTGCCCTCATAACCGTGCCAGATGGTGATGGTGCCGCTGCGGGTGAGCGTGGTCGTCGTCGGTGTCGAGCTGGACCCGCAGGCGGCGGCCAGCATGGCCAGCGTGGCCAGCATGGCGACCCCGGACGGCTTCATCCAGTGCTTCCAGGTGACCAATGTCTCCTCCTTGTTGCTTTGCGATAGCTAAAACGGTTAAGTCGCATCTTAGCCCACGCCATGCGCGTGTCAAGATTCGCCTTGGACGTGACGGCGTGAAGGCATGAGCAGGGTTCGGATCGCGGATGTGGCCGCGGCGGCGGGGGTCTCCAAGGCGACCGTTTCGTTTGCTTTCAATAACTCCGATGAGATCAGCGAGCCCACGCGCAAGCGCGTCATGGCGGTCGCTCGCAAGCTCGGCTATACCCCGCATCCAGCCGCTCGATCGCTTTCCACCAAACGAAGCGGATCCGTCGGATTCCTCATTCCACAGTCGGTTGAGGTGGTCTTTGCGAATCCGTTCGCGTCGCTCCTGATCCGCGGCGTCGGCGAGGTCTGCGAGCAACACGACCTGACGCTTCTGCTGGTTCCACCCTTGAATGGCTCCCTCGAGAGTGCCATCGGCCGTGCCGCCGTAGACGGCTTTATCAGCTTGGGCCTGACTGGGGATCGTAGTCTTGACACCCTCCGGCGCATTGGTCTGCCCTGCATCCTGGTCGATGCAGATCCCCAGCCAGGCGTGGCCACTGTCAACATCGATGACTTCGGCGGTGCGGCTCTCGCCGCCCAACATTTGCTCGAACTCGGTCATAGGCGCATTGCGGTCGTCGGTCTCGGCGAGCCGAGGGACCGCGGCGAGAGTGGGATCGGCGCCCGCCGGCTGGCGGGCTACCGGCAGACGATCCGTGCCGCCGGCGGCCCGGCGCCGCGTGTGGTGCCCGCAGGCATCACTTTTGCGGCGGGCAAGGCTGCTTTCCGGCAATTGTGGCGCGGGCGCAACCATCCGACTGCCGTCCTCGCGATGAGTGACATGGCAGCGATCGGATTGATGGCAAGCGCGCGCGAGCACAGAGTGCGTGTGCCCGAGGACCTGTCGGTAGTCGGCTACGACGACATTCCGATGGCCGAATGGGTGACACCAGCGCTGACCACCGTCCGGCAGCCGATTGCCGAAAAGGGTCGCCAGGCGGCCCGCCTGTTGATTGCCCAGATCGGCGGCAAGCACGTGCGTTCCCCGCTGCCGCTAGCGACCGAGCTGGTGGTCCGGCAATCGACGACGTCTGCGCGCCCTTAGCTGGAACCCCTTGGATATTCGGCCACAGGCAGCGACGCCTCGAACACTTTTGTCTCCAAAACATAGATCGACCACTGCTAGCATCCCAAGCGTTGTGAGATACGTGGGTAAGTGGGTGATGAACGGTGCGGGTGCGCCGAATCACCTGGGGACGGCGACCGCGATGGGGCTGGTGCGTGGGTTACTGGTGGCGCTGGGCGCGCTGGTTTTGGTCGCCTCGGCCGTCACTGCGAGCGCGGCCTCCGCCCCGAGCTCTGGCTCCATTTCCGCCGGCTCGAACTTCACCTGCGCGATCCGGACGGATGCGACCGTGGTCTGCTGGGGCGACCCCACGTCGGGCCGGACCAGCCCCCCGACGGGAACCTTCAGCCAGGTCTCCTCCGGCTTCTCGCACGCCTGCGGGATCGCGACCGACGGCTCGCTGGCGTGCTGGGGCGACAACTTGTCGGGCGAGGTCAGCCCACTCCCGACGGGGACCTTCAGCCAGGTCTCCTCCGGCAACGGCTTTACGTGCGCGGTCAGGACCGACGGGACGCTGACCTGCTGGGGCGATCCGTCGACGGGCCAGACCAACGCGCCGCCGGGAACCTTCAACCAGGTCTCGTCCGGCGGTTTTCACGCCTGCGGCGTCAGGACGGACGGGACGCTGGCCTGCTGGGGCTTGAACCTGTTCCACCTGGTCAGCGGCACGCCGGCAGGTACCTTCAGCCAGGTCTCGGCCGGCTACTTACACACCTGTGCGGTCCGGACGGACGGGGTGGTCATCTGCTGGGGCGACAACTCGTCGGGCCAGGCCCCCCCGGTGGTGGCAGGGCCCTTCAGCCAGGTCAGCTCCGGCGGCAGCACATCGATCGTCGAGCACACCTGCGGGCTCCTGACCGACGGGACGCTGGCCTGCTGGGGCAGCAACTCGTCAGGCCAGGTCAGCCCGCTCCCAACGGGGACCTTCAGCCAGGTCTCCTCCGGCGGCTTGCACAGCTGCGCGATCCAGACCGACGGGACTCCGGTTTGTTGGGGGGACAACTCGCTCAACCAGGCCACTCCACCGGCAGGGGGCCTCGGACCGCCGGCAGACACCACTCCGCCGGTGATAACCACGCCGGCCGACATCACCGCCGAGGCGACCGGGCCGGCCGGGGCGGTCGTGACCTACGGCGTCAGCGCAACAGATCCTGACGACGCAGCGACCGTCTCCTGCGCGCCCGCATCGGGAAGCACTTTTCCTCTTGGCCTTACAACCGTCGCCTGCACGGCCACCGACACGCACGGCAACGCGGCGAACGCCAGCTTCACCGTCACCGTGACGGACACCACGTCACCCGTGGTCACCATCACTGCGCCCAGCGTTGTACGGACACGGCCGGCAATGTCGGCTCGGCCATCGCTACTGTCGTGGTCCAGGACACCACCGCGCCCGTGGTCACCGTCCCCGCCATCAGCCCGGTGGAAGCGACGGGGCCCAGCGGCGCCGCGATCGCGTACGCCGCCACTGCCACCGACGCCGTGTCGGGCTCACTGACCCCGACGTGCGCGCCGGCCTCTGGCAGCACTTTCCCGCTTGGGATCACGACCATCACCTGCTCGGCCACCGACGCAGCCGGCAACACCGGCACCGCCTCCGCCACCGTGGTGGTCCAGGACACCACACCGCCCGTGGTCACCATCGGCGTCACCAGCCCGGTGGAGGCGACGGGGCCGAGCGGCGCCGCGGTCACCTACGCCGCCACGGCCACCGACGCCGTGTCGGGCTCGCTGACGCCGACGTGCTCGCCAGCTTCAGGCAGCACCTTCCCGCTGGGCACCACGACCATCACCTGCTCGGCGACGGATGCAGCCGGCAACACGGGCACCGCCACCGCCACCGTCGTGGTCGAAGACAAGACAGCGCCCACCCTGAGCCTGCCGGCCGACATCACCGCCGTCGCCACCAGCGCGAGTGGGGCGGTCGTTACGTTCGCAGTCGGGGCCACGGATCCCGACAACGCCACCTCCACCCTGACCATCAGCTGCAGCCCGCCCTCAGGCTCGACGTTCCCCGCCGGCGCCACCACCGTCACCTGCACAGCGACCGACCCAGCCGGGAATTCCAGCACCGGCACGTTCCAGGTCGCCGTGGTGGACTTCTCGATCGGCCTGATCAATCCGGTCACGGTTTCGGTAGGCGGCACCGCCTCCACCTCGGTCACGGTCAACTCGGTCAGTGGCTTCAGCTCGACGGTGGCGCTCAGCGCTTCCGGAGCACCCGCCGGCGTGTCGGTGAGCTTCAGCCCGACCCTGGTGACTCCGACCTCCGGGGGCAGCGCGGGCTCGACCCTGACCGTGCACCTGTCGCCGATGGTGACGCCGACGACGTTCACGCTGACCGTGAGCGGAACATTCGAGGGCGTCAGTCACACGTCGACGGCGTCCGTGACGGTGACCGTCAGCAGCCCCGCGATCGCCGATGTGGTCGGTCAGCTGTTGCTGGCAGGGTGCATCGACAATGCGGGCATCGCCAATGCTCTGACGGCCAAGCTCACCGCTGAGCAGGGAGCCATCGGCGGTGGCAACACCAAGACAGCGATCAACATCCTGAGCGCCTTCACGAACCAGGTGCGCGCGCAGAGCGGCAAGCACATCACAGCAGACTGCGGGACTGTTCTCATGACCGATGCCCGCAGCCTGATCGACAGTCTCGCGGTCAGCGCCATACCCAACCCGATCACAGGCTCGGTCCACACGACTTCCGGGTCGGGGGTTGCCGGGGCGATTCTCACGCTGAAGGACTCGGCGGGGACGACCGTTGCCACGGCCACCACCGACATTACGGGCTTCTACTTCTTTGCCACCACTGGCCTGCTCACCCCGGGCGCCACCTACAGCGTGACCGTCGCAGTCCCGATTGGCTTGACGGCCGCGAGCCCGGCGGCCCAGACCTTCACCTGGCCGGGTGGCGCGGAACTCTCGCTCGCCGACTTCACGACCGCCTGACGTCCAGCCTGCACCAGGGCCCGGCGTCCTCCCTCGCGAGGGCTAGTACGATTCGAACATGACCGCGGCGCGCAAGCACCTATCCGGCACTGACCTGGATTTTTACGCGCTCGCATCCGTGCCCCAAGAAGGCCACGCAGACCCGTCGGGTTTGCCGATGACGGTCAAGGTCCTCCTCGAAGGCCTGCTCCGCTTGAGCGAGGCGGGGACCACCAACGAGGAGAGCGTGCGCGCCCTGGCCGCCTGGCCGGCGCCTCCGCCTACAGACGCAGAGCTGCCGTTCCTTCCCGCGCGCGTTTTGATGCAGGACTTCACCGGCGTGCCGGCGGTCGTGGACCTCGCTGCGATGCGATCGGCGATGCAGCGAGCGGGCAAGGACGCGGGCAAGGTCGATCCGCTCGTGCCGGTCGACCTCATCATCGACCACTCCGTGCAGGTCGACGCGTTCGGATTTAAAGACGCCTACACCCGCAACATCGAAAAGGAGATCGAGCGCAACCGCGAGCGGTACTCGCTCCTACGATGGGCCCAGCAAGCCTTCAACAACTTCTCCCTGGTGCCGCCGGGGATGGGCATCTGCCACCAGGTGAACCTCGAGTACGTCGCGCAGGTCGTGCAGGTCCGCAACGTGGCGAAGGGCCGGAAGATCGCGATCCCCGACACACTGATGGGCACCGACTCGCACACCACGATGGTCAACGGGCTCGGCGTGCTGGGATGGGGAGTCGGTGGCATCGAGGCCGAAGCAGCGATGCTCGGCCAGCCCGCGTACCTCGCCTCGCCCATCGTCGTCGGCGTGCGCTTCCACGGAGCGCTGCCCGCCGGATCAACGGCCACCGACCTCGTGCTCACGCTCACGGAGATGCTGCGCAAGCACGGCGTCGTCGACAAGTTTGTCGAGTTCTGCGGCGACGGCCTGTCGACATTGTCGGTGCCCGACCGCGCGACGCTCAGCAACATGTGCCCGGAGTACGGCGCCACCTCCGCGCTTTTCCCGGTCGATGCCCAGACCCTTCGCTACCTCGAGGTCACGGGCCGCAGTCGCGAGCAGATCGAGCTCGTCGAGCGATACACCAAGGAGCAGGGGCTGTTTCGCGTCGACGGCAGCACGACTCCGAAGTTCACCGAGCTGCTCGAGCTCGACCTCAGCCAGGTCGAGCCCAGCCTGGCCGGACCCAAGCGGCCGCAAGACCGCGCGTCGCTGCCAAATGTTTGGAAAAGTTTCACCGCCGCGTTCGGCAACGGGCCGAAACCCGACACAGACGCGGTGTCGAGACTGTCGGATGAAGGTGGGCCGGTCAATGGCCGCTCCGTGGTGGCGGTCGAGGCCAAGCCCGCCGCGCGCGTACAGGACGGCTCCGTGGTGATCGCGGCGATCACGAGCTGCACGAATACTTCCAACCCCACGGTCATGGTGGCCGCGGGCCTGCTGGCGAAGAAGGCGGTGGAGCTAGGGCTGGAAGTGCGTCCGTACGTCAAGACCAGCCTTGCGCCCGGCTCGCGCGTAGTCACCGACTACCTGCAGATGGCCGGCCTGATGGAGCCGCTCGAGAAGCTCGGCTTCTTCCTGGTCGGTTTCGGATGCACCACTTGCATCGGCAACTCGGGCCCGCTGGCCACGCCCGAGATCGAAGCCGCCGTCGTGAAGGAAAACCTCAGCGTGGTGGCCGTGCTGTCTGGCAACCGCAACTTCGAATCCCGCATCCACCCGCTGGTCAAGGCCAGCTATCTCGGCTCGCCGCCGCTCGTTGTCGCCTTTGCGCTGGCGGGCACCGTCCACATCGACCTGACCAAGGACCCTGTTGGGAAGACTCGCGACGGCAAGCCCGTGATGCTGTCGGAGCTCTGGCCGTCGCCGGCGGAGGTCAACGAAGTCGTCCAGAGGTGCGTTCAGCAGGACATGTTCAAGCGCGAGTATTCGCGCATCTTCGACGGTGACGAGCACTGGAAGAAGATGTCGGCGCCCACCGGACCGATCTTCCAGTGGGATTCCAGCTCCACATACGTCAAGGAGCCGCCGTACTTCGAGGGCTTCGCACCGCAGCCTCAGCGTCTGACCGATGTCAGCGGCGCGCGCGTCCTCGCGGTGCTCGGCGATTCGGTCACGACGGACCACATCTCGCCCGCCGGCGCGATCCCTGCCGACAGCCCTGCCGGCAAGTACCTCATCGAACATGGCGTGCAGAAGCCAGACTTCAACAGCTATGGGTCACGCCGCGGCAACCATGAGGTGATGGTGCGCGGCACATTTGGCAACATCCGGTTGCGCAACAAGCTCGTCGAGCGAGAGGGGTACTGGACGCGGCACTTTCCGGGGGGCGATGAGCTCACCATCTACGAAGCTTCCGAGCGATATCGCGCGGAGAGCGTGCCCCTGATCGTCATCGCCGGCAAGGAGTACGGGTCCGGGTCTTCGCGCGACTGGGCGGCGAAGGGTCCGCTCCTGTTGGGAGTGCGCGCGGTGATCGCGGAGAGCTTCGAGCGCATCCATCGCTCGAACCTGGTCGGGATGGGCATCCTGCCCCTTGTGTTCGCCCCCGGCGAGAACCCGCAGTCACTCGGGCTGACAGGTCGCGAGCGTTTCGCCATCCGCGGGATCGACGCGATCAAGCCCGGCCAGTCGGTAGACGTCGTGGCCACTTCCGACGATGGCGAAACGACGACCTTCAGAACCCATGCGCGCGTCGACAACGAGACTGAGGTCGGCTACATGCACCACGGCGGCGTCCTGCCGCTGGTTCTGAGGGAGCTCATCGCC
>WNFB01005780.1_pt1 | contig 11066 bp, 8 predicted proteins | sample 5400501 | NCBI WGS metagenome assembly WNFB01 (sample SAMN13153341, study PRJNA577476) | soil metagenome | isolation source: 200 cm saprolite under Douglas fir tree site 2 hole 1 | place: USA:California | collected 2015-04-18 | reverse complement strand
GGAAACTCTCGCCGGGATAGCGCTCTCCGCGCCCGCCGGACGATCTGCCTGGCCCGCGACGTCACGGGCGGACCCTACCGCCGCAGCGCGGCTAGGCTCTCAGCACATGGAGACGGAGGCACAGCCGCTTCGGATCCTCTGGTTCATGCTGCACAGCGGCTACCTCCGCTACTTCGGCTCCGCGGTGCAGCTCCTCGCCGACCGGGGCCATGCGGTGCATCTCGCCTTCTCGCGGATGGAGAAGGACCCGGGCGACGCGCAACTCGCGCACGAGCTCGCCGCGGCCCATCCCAACATCACGGTCGGCGACGCTCCGCTGCGGCGGCGCGGCGACGGCTGGCGCCCGCTGGCGGCGCTCGCCCGCGGCCTGACCGACCTCGGACGTTACGTCCATCCCCGCTACGCGCATGCCCCGGCACTCCGGGCCCGCATGGCGGGGAAGCTGACGGAGCACGTGCTCACTGCTCGCGCCGTCGATCCGGTGTCGGCCCGGCTCGCCTTGTGGCTCATCCGCTTCATGGAGTCACACTCGAGCGAGCGGCTCTCCCGGCGCATCGTCGCGGTCCTCGGCGCGGTCGAGCGCGCGATCCCCACCAGCCGGCAAATCGACGCGTACCTCCGCGCTCAGCATCCCGACGTCGTCCTCGTCTCACCGGTGATCGAGTTCGCGAGCTCGCAGGTCGAGTACGTGAAGAGCGCCCGCAAGCTCGGCGTCCCGTGCGCAGTTTCCGTCGCGAGCTGGGACAACCTGACCGGGAAGGGGCTGATCCGCGTCGTGCCGGACCGGGTCTTCGTGTGGAACGAGATCCAGGTCGGCGAGGCGACCGACATGCACGGGATCCCGCCGGACCGTATCGTCGCGACCGGGGCGCAGAAGTTCGACGAATGGTTCGAGCGAACGCCGGGAACCTCGCGCACGGAGTTCGCAGCATCTGTCGGACTGGATTCCGACCGGCCGTACATCCTCTATGTCTGCTCGTCGCCTTTCATCGCGCCCGACGAGGTCGGCTTCGTCAAGCGCTGGCTCGGCCGGATCCGGGCGGACGACCGTCCGCTCAGCCGCCACGTCGGTGTGCTCGTCCGGCCGCACCCGCAGAACGCCGGCCCGTGGCGAGGCGTCGATCTCGCCGAGTTCGGCAACGTTGCGATCTGGCCGTCCGAGGGAGCCCAGCCGGATGCCGGCGAGGCTCGCGCCGGCTTCTTCGACTCTCTCGCTCATAGCGCCGTCGTCGTCGGCATCAACACGAGCGCGCTGCTCGAGGCCGCGATCGTCGGCAAGAGCGTGCTGGCGCCGCTTGCGCCCGAGTTCGCAGGGACGCAGCGCGGGACGCTGCACTTCCACTATCTCCTGTTCGAGAACGGCGGCTTCGTCCATGTGGGCGCAACGCTCGACGAGCACCTCGACCAGCTCGTCGCGGCAATCGAGCACGGCGACGAGCACGCCGATCAGACGCGGCGCTTCGTCGCCTCGTTCGTCCGCCCGCACGGGCTCGACCGGCCTGCCGCACCGATCGTGGCCGACGCCGTCGAGGAGCTCGCACGAATGTCGCCGGCGCCGGAGGGGCGTGCGTTCCGCGATCGCGCGCTCCGCTTCGCGCTGACGCCGCTCGCGCTCGGCGCGTCCGTCGCCGGCGCTGTCGCCGCGAGATTCCGTGGCCATCCGCCGGCGCCCGAGGCCGCGTAGCTCGGCGGGTCTCCGGACTGGTGGTCACGAGCTGGGGCTAGTCTTCAGGGAATGGGGGGCGCCGCGACTCCTCGGATGACACCCGCCGACAACACTGAGCACCGGCTCGAGGACGAGGTCCGTGCATTCGAGCAGATGGTGTTCGACCAACGGCCGGTCGAGCCACACCGTTACCAGCGTGATTACTTCACATCGGACTGGCGCGAGGGTGGCAACCGCTACGACCTCGAGACGCGCAGGCGCGTCGAGGCGCGCCATCCGCAGCTGATCAAAGAGGTCTTCGAGCCGCATTCGGTGCTCGACCTCGGCTGCGGACCGGGCTTCCTCATGTACTTCCTCCACGAGCTCGGGATCGAGGCGGACGGGATCGACTTCAGCCCGGCGAGCCGCGAGCTCGCGCCCGGCCCCGTACGCGACCGGATCCGGATCGGTTCTGTCACCGAGCCGCACGTCCCTCCAGGGTCGTACGATCTCGTCATCAGCCGAGAGGTGTTCGAGCACTTGTCCGTGCTCCAGGTGCGACAGGCGGTTGCCCAGATGTGCCGGGCGAGCTCACGTTTCGTCTACGTGACGACTCGGTTTCACCCCGCTCCGTCGGGACTCCTCGACGTGACGACGCAGTTCGAGCTCGACCCGACGCACATCACGCTTCTGGCGAAGGACTTCCTGCGCTGCCTCTTCGTGCTCGAGGGCTTCCGGAGCCGCCCCGACCTCGAGCGGCGCTTGGACTGGGCCGGCAAGGATCGCGTGCTCGTCTACGAGAAGCAGCCGGACGCGCAGGCGTGTTGAAGATCATTCGACGTCTTGCGCCGGCGGATCGAACGGCGACTCCGCGCACTGCGGCGCACAACGGAGGCGAGCTCCAGGCCGGTCTCGTCTGCCACTGCATGCGTGTTCCCTATGCGACCGTGGAGGAGGCGATTCGCGGCGGCTCGCACACCATCTCCGACCTCCAGCGGGCGACGGCTGCGTGCACACGGTGCTTCGGGTGCCGCTTCGAGCTCGAGGCGCTCCTCGGGCAGCATCTCGGTGATGCGTACCATCGAGAGGCGCGGATCACGCCGCCCGACGACTACCGAACGGCGACGATCCCTCAGCCGATGTACATGCCCGTGCTGGCGGGATTCGGCGGCCACAACGTGGACACCCGCCTGATCGTCTTCAACTGGGAGGGGCCGCAGCGGCCCGTCGGCTTCCGCGTCGACCTGATGCTCCCGAGCGCCGAGCGCGTCGCCGCCTGGCGCTACGAGGTGCCGAGATCGTTCTCCGCGGTGATCGACCTCTCGCGCGAGGCAGTCGAGTCCCGGCTCCCAGACGGTCTGGGTCTCGCGAAGCTGGTCCTCGACACGGCCCAGGTCGGCTCGCTCCGCCCCTACTTCCAGCTCTCGACGCCGACCTCCGTCACTTCTACGCACGAAAAGAAAGGGCCGAAGGACCCGCGCAGGCACGGTCCGCGTCCGTATCACTGGATCTTCCCGATCGGCCGGTCACGGCGCTCCGAGCAGGCGTTCTTCTTCTTCGTGAATACGCAGCTCGACCCGATGACCGGTCAGCGGCTCGTCTGGCAGGGTGTCGACGGCGAGACCGTCGCTGTTCCGCTGCCCACCGTCGAGTTCGAGCAGTCCGTCTGCGTGCCGCTCCACGAGCACATCCCCGCCGTCGCCGGGGGGACGAAGGCCGGCTCGGTCCGGCTCGACCCCCCGGAGTTCAAGATCGCGGGCTTCATGATCCGCCACGATGCGGAGGCCCAGCTCTGGCGCGTTCAGCACCTCTAGAGCTCTCGCGCTGGCTGCCGTCGTACGCCTGGTGGCCGCACCCTGACGAGCTCTCGCTCACCGTCCTCCTCTCGACCCACCATGCGACGGTGGAGAGGGGCAGCGAGTTCCAGGCGTTCCTCCGCGGCTACGCCGGATCGAGCGAGCCGCTCTGGGAGCACGAGGTCGGCGTGTTCCGGCACGGGGACGAGCTGGCGGTCGAGCTCGACGAGCTCGGCCTGCCGGAGCCTCCGGCGAGCGCCGGCGGGATTCTCGAAGTTCACGTCATCCGCCGCGACCGGCCGCCCAACCGCCCGGTGGACTGGCTCGGCATGTGGGTGCACGCCGAGGGCCGTGACGGAGGCGGGTACCTGATTCCGACGATCCCGATGCGCGGCCAGGAGAAGAAGGTCCAGCGCGACGATCTCCAGGTCATCCCGGGGGTGATGTCGTCGCGGGACGTCGAGACGGAGATCGTGCTCCTGAACCCGATCGACGCGGCCACGAAGGCCCAGATCACGGTCTCCTCGGCCGGCGGCGTCGTCCTCACAGGCGACTGGTTCGCGATCGAGCGATGGTCGGTCTGGCGAAGCCCACTCTCGAACGAGCTGCCTCGGGTCCGTCAGCTGCTGGCGCAGGACGGCGGTGTCGGAAGCGGCGCCGTCCACTCGTCGCACAAGCTCCTCCCGTACTTCGGCTTTCGGCGGCACGGATCCCCTCTCGCCTCCATGGACCACGCCGCGCCGATCTTCGCCTGACTCAGTAGCGAAGGCCGCGACCGCGCAGGACCGTCCGCAGCGACTGGCGGAGCACTCTCAGGTCGTGCCGCAAGAGCTGCGGGCCGCTCAGCGAGCGGCAGAGCTCCACGTATTCGAGATCGAGGGCCGTCGCCAGCGCCTTCGCCCGCGAGTCCTTGCGCACCTGCGCCGGGCCGGTCCACCCGGCGATCACGCGCAGCCGGTAGTCGAGCCCGTCCGCCACTTGACGTTCGACCATCGGCACCGGCCACGGGCGCGGCCCGACGAGGCTGATGTCCCCGCGCAGCACGTTGACGAGCTGCGGCAGCTCGTCCACGTAGATCCGCTTCAGGATCCTCCCGGCGGCGGTCAAGTTCTCCGGGTCCCGCTCGTACAGACGCGCATACGCGTCCTTCTTCGCCGCAATCTCCGCGAGCACGTCCTCGCGCAGGACCCGGAACTTGAGCACCTCGAACTCGCGTCCGCGCGAGATCCGGCGCTCGCGGTAGAGCCAGCGACCCCGGTCGCGGGGGACGAGCAGCATGTCCAGCGCCAGCACGAGGAACATGAGCAGGTAGAGCGGCGAGAAGAGCAAGACGAGCAACGACGCCGCCCCGCGGTCGAAGTAGCGCTTCGCGCGGGGATAGGGCACAGCCGGACCAGGCCTGTCGGGGCCGCCGGGCTCACGCCCCCTGTAATCGACCGCTTCAGCCGTCTCTCTCAGGGCCCGCATCTTACGTCTGCTGGGTCACCGGTGGCTCGCGGCGTGCGATTCCGCCCGTCTTCCACCAGATCTGGGTAGCGCCTCGTCAGGCGCTTCGCTCGGCCGCCACGGCGCTGAGCGCGGCTGCACGCTCGTAGAGGCCCGCGCCCAGCCCCCGGATCCGGGCGACCTCGTCGCGGCCGAGCGCTCCGCGGTAGCCGATCGCCCGCTCGGGCAGAATGCCGGTGCCCTCGACGAGTGCGCTCGAGTTGGCGCGGATCGGCCGGCCGTTGAACGTCGGCGTCAGGAGCACCGGCGACATCGAGATCCCGATGCGGTCGGCGAGCCGTTGCATCGTCTCCTCTGTCTCGAGCACGAGTTGCTCGTACGTCAGGAGGACTACGCGGTCTCCCCAGCGACCCGCAGCGTCGAGCGCTGCCTCCGCCGACTCCCGCCAGGGCGTCAGAGCCGCTTCGTCGAAGTCCTGAAACAGCTCCGGATGTCGCTTCCGTATCGAGTCATACCAGCCGCCGGGATCGCGGACGATCGAGATCAGCGTTCCGTCTGGATAAGCGGAGAAGAATCTCTCGAGGTTGTCGAGCTTCATCACCATTCGCGGCGCGAAGGCGATCACCGCCTTCTTCGGACCGGTATAGAGGTTGTGATTGTCCAGCCATGCGTTGAAGTACGACGTGAAGTAGCAGTCGAGCACGTCCCGCTCCCGCTCGATTCGCCGCGACGTGACGCACTGCTCGAAGATCGCCTCCTGCAACCCAAGGGCGAAGCAGAACGGGAACGTCTCCTGGTCGCCGTCGCCCTGGTACCACTTGTGGTAGCCCTCCCGCAGGTGCCTGCCCAAGTGCTTCTCGTAGAGGATCGAAAACCACTCGTCGGGCGCGTCGAGCGCCAATGTGGGCCAATCGCGCTTGTGTGGATGACCGATCTTCAGCTCGTGCGCGTGTCCGTGACACTCGGGATGCCCCTGCAGAAGCCGGTTGAGCAGCGTCCCGCCCGAACGATGAACCTGCGAAATCAGGACGAGCGGCTCCCCGACGTCGACGAGATGCTCGAGCCGTGCTCGATAGATCAGCTCGGACTCCTCGAGGCGGCTCGAGAGCGAGAGATCCCTCGGGGCGGCCGCCTGCCGGTTGCTGAGGTTCACGCGGCGGATTCTAGCCGCCTGTCCTGACCTAACCCGCTTGCCGTGGACCGCTGCTCGCCCGCACCGCAGCAGTGCGGGCGGGCGTGCGGCTAAAGTCAGTTGCCGTTCATGCTTGGCCTGACCTCGCAGCGCATCCGGATTCTGTTCTTTACCTGGAACTGGGCGCTCGAACGCTTCGTCGACGTGATGACCGAGCTCGCGGACGCCGGGCACGAGATCCTCGTCGCCACGCCGTCTACTCGGGCCGGGAAGCTGCCGAAGCCGATGCGCCGCTCGCCGCGCATCCGGCTCGTCGTCTACGACGAGGCCGCCGATCCGGCTTTCCGCCAGGCGATGGCGCTGCTCCGCAACACGCGCACCTACGCCTGGTATCTGTTGCCGGAGCACCGGCTGGCCTCGTTCAACCGCCGGGAGTCACTCGAGTACCTGGTCGAGTCAGCGACCGGAGGTGCGCGGGAGGCGGATCCCTCCTGGCCCGACCCGCCCATCTCGCTGGGACCCGACGAGCAGGCTGCACTCAGCGGATCCTTCGCGGAGCTCGAGCGGCGGATCCCTCCGGACGCAAGGATCGTCGAGCTCATCCGGGCCCACCGGCCCGACGTCGTGCTCGTCAGCCCTCTCGTCAGCCAGCCCTCCTACCAGACATAGGCGGTCAAGGCCGCCCGCTTGCTCGGCGTGCCGAGCGGCTTCCTTCCGCGCAGCTGGGATAACCTCTCGAACAAGGGCCGGGTCCACGTCGCGCCCGACCGAACCTTCGTCTGGAACGAGATCCAGCGGCGCGAAGCGATCGAGCTGCACGGCCTCGATCCCGCATCGGTCGTCGTCACCGGCGCGCCGCACTGGGATCGCTTCTTCGACCTGCGGCCCGCGACAGGGCGTGACGACTTCTGCCGCGAGCACGGATTCGATCCGACTCGCCCGATCGTCCTCTTCCTCGGCTCTTCGGCCAAGATCTGCGCTGAAGAAGGCCTCGTGCTCGCGCACTGGATCGAAGCGGTCAGGCTCGCGCCGGGCGCGCTCCGCGACGTAAACATCCTGTACCGGCCGCATCCCGATCGGCCCGACCCAAAGATCCCGTCTGGACCCTGGCCGGGCCGGGACCGGATCTCGCTCAGCCGCAATCCTCAGGAGGCCGACCAGCGGCTCTACGACGATCTGCATCACGCCGCTGTCGCCGTCGGGCTCAACACGACCGCGCAGATCGAGGCAAGCATCCTCAGGACGCCCGTCTACACGTTCTCGGCCGGCGACCTCGCGCCCGGCCAGGGCGGGACGCTCCACTTCTACTACCTGCTCAAGGACCACGGTGGCGTCGTCACACACGCCGAGTCGATGGAAGAGCACGTCCGGCAGCTCGAGCTCGGCGTCTCTGGTCACGATGACAGCGAGGCCATACGCCGCTTCTGCGAGAGCTTCGTCCGCCCGCGCGGTCTCGACCGCAGAGTGTCGCCAATCGTTGCCGGCGAAGTGCTCGACCTCGCGGCCACGCGCGGCACGAGGCCGGTGCGTTTCGCGTGGCTTCGCAAGCGCGCCAACGGCCGCTGGAGGGAGAGGCCCGTCGTACACGAAGCGAACTAGCGGGAGCTCGCCCGGACGCGCCGCCGCCCAGCGCCCGTCGTCCGGCTCCGCCAGCTGTTCACCAGGAAGCAGCGTACGAACCGGACGTGACCGGCCAGATACCCTAGGCGCAGCTGCGCATGCGCATTCTCTTCTTCACGTGGCGGTCGAATCTCGAGCGTTTCGCAGGCATGGTCGCCGAGCTAGGGAGGAGCGGTCACGAGGTCGTGGTCGCATCTCCATCGCATATGCAGGTGAAGCTGCCGAAGCTGCTCCGAGGGATCCCCCGGATAAAGGCGGTTGCCTACGACGAGGTTGCGAATTCGGCCTTCGGCACCGGAATAAGGCTCTTGCGTAACACGCGCGACTACCTCTGGTACCTCTCCCCGGAACAGCAGGTCGCCTCCTTCAACCGCAGGCACGCACTCGACTGGCTGGTGCGGGCCGCCACGGCCGACGGGCGGCGTGCAGATCCGTCGTGGCCTGATCCGATCCTGCAGCTGGACCCTGACCAGCAGGACTCGCTCGACGCGTCACTCGCCGAGCTCGAGCTCCGGATTCCGCCCGACCCAAGCGTCGTCGACCTCATCCGGGCTCACCGCCCGGACGCTGTGCTCGTCAGCCCCTTGGTCAAGCCGCAGTTCCACCAGACCGAGGTCGTGAAGGCCGCGCGTATGCTCGACGTGCCGAGCGGATTCCTCGCGTATAGCTGGGACAACCTCTCCAACAAGGGACGCGTACACGTGTCGCCGGACAGGACCTTTGTCTGGAACGAGCTCCAGCGACAGGAGGCCATCCACCTGCACGGGCTCGATCCCGAGACGGTGCTCGCGACGGGTGCGCCTCACTGGGACGCGTTCTTCGCACGGGCTCCATCGAGAGAGCGTGAGGACTTCTGCGCGAAGCATTCGTTCGATCCGGATCGGCCGCTCGTCCTGTATCTCGGCTCGACAGGAAGAATCTGCCCCTACGAGCCGCAGGTGGTGGAGCGCTGGCTCGACGCCGTCCGGCGCGGGCCGGGATCGCTTCGGAAGGCGAACGTGCTCGTGCGGCGGCATCCGGACGAAGCCGCGCGGTGGTCAGGCTGGATGCCACGGGACGAGTACGTCTCGATGAGCCGAAATCCGGGCAAGGGAGACCAGGGACTGTACGACGAGCTCCACCACGCCGAGGCCGTGGTCGGGCTGAATACGACCGCGCAACTCGAGGCGAGCATCCTCGGGAAGCCCGTCTACACCTTCGCCGCCGGGGAGCTCGCTCCCGGACAGCAGGGCACACTCCACTTCTACCACCTGCTCAGAGATCGCGGCGGCGTGGTCAGCTTTGCCGAGACGATGGACGAGCACGTCACTCAGCTCGAGCGCGGCCTCGCCGGCGACTACGACCGGGAGGCGATCCGCCGCTTTTGCGAGTCATTCATCCGCCCGCACGGCCTCGACCGCCCCGTGACGCCGATCCTCGCAGAGGCGGTACTCGAGCTGGCCGGGGCGGGACGGCCGAAGCGACTGCCGCTCGGGTGGCTGAGGGCCCGTGCCAACGGTCGGCGGCGCGCGAGCGCCGTTGCGAAGACCGCCGGCTAGCGAGCCGGCTTAGCCGCGTGCACCGAGTCGTCTCGTCACCTGGTCGGCGATGCCGTCGGCGTCGAGACCGTGCACGCGTAGCACCTCGTCGTTGCCCCCGCTCCTGGGGACGCTCGTGACGCCGATCTTGTGCAGGCGCGCCGCGCCCTCGGGGGCGTCGGCCGCAAGTGCGGCGAGCACGGCATCCCCCTGACCGCCGACGACGTAGTGGTTGTCGAGGCAGAAGATCGAGGCGTTGCCGGCGGCATCCGCGACCCAGGCGCCGTCCACCTCGCGCAGCCACGGAAGCGCGACCACTCCCGCCTCGAGGCCCTCCTCGGCGAGCAGGTCGGCCGCTTTCCACGCGGCGGCGACCATCACGGGCCCGGCGGCGACGAAGAGCACATCCCGGGCAGGCCGCAGCACCGTCCCGCGGCCCGGTACGAGCTCGTCGACCGCGGGCGGTTCGAAACCGAGCGCCCACGGCACGCTCACGAGCCGCAGGTAGACGGAGCCCGTCGCCTGATGGACGGCCCAATCGAGCGCCGCGCGCACCTCGGACTCGGAGAACGGCTCGATCAGCGCCATCCCTGGCACGGCTCCGAGCGCCGAGATGTCGCGCACCGACTGGTGCGAGTGGCCCGGCCCGCCGGGGACAAGACCGGCGAGGGAGCCGACGTAGATCACCTTCGAGCCCTCTGTCGCGTTGTTGTAGATCTGCTCGTTCGGCCGCGTCGAGAGGAAGCACGCGAACGAATGGACGACCGGCAGGAGGCCGGCGAGCGCCATCGTGCCGGCCTGCGAGACCATGTCCTGCTCCGCGATCCCGCACTCGAAGAACCGATCCGGATAGCGCTCGCGAAACCCGACGAGCCCGCAGTCGAGTCGGAGATCCGCGTCCAGGGCGACAAGCCGCTGCTCGCGTGCCGCCTGCTCGACGAGCGCCTCGCCGTAGGTCGGCACGAGCCGCTGCCGCTCGCGCGGGGCCGAGCGATGCTCGGGCGGCTCGGCTTCGACGAGCTCGACCGGCGGAGCGCCCACTCGCTCGAGCCGCGCGTCCAGCCGTGTCTTGATCTCCTCGACCGCGCGTTGGTACTCGTCGGCCGTCGGCGCCCCGGAGTGGTACCCGTAGAGGGCCGTGTCGGTAAGCGGCAGGTCGTGCGGCTCCATGAACGACACGCCGCCGCCCTTGCGCGTCTCGGCGACGACGAGCTTCGGCCGCTCCTCGTCCCTGAGCGAGTCGAGCGTCTCGGCCAGCGAGCCGAAGTCGTGGCCGTCGCAGTGGGCGACGGCCCAGCCGAACGGCCTCAGCTTCGCCTCGAGGTCGCCGAGGTCGCTTACCTGCGACACCCACGTGTCGGACTGAACCTGGTTCCGGTCGACGATGACGGTGATCTCGCCCAATCGCCGGTTTGCCGTCGGCTGCAGCGACTCCCAGAACTGCCCCTCCTGAAGCTCCCCGTCGCCGGTCAGGACGTAGACGCTTCCAGAGCGGCCGAGGAGGCTGTCGGCGAGCACGAAGCCGCGCGCCTTCGAGATCCCCATCCCGAGCGACCCGGTGCTCGTCACCACTTCGGGCGTCGCCGCGACGTCCGGGTGCCCCGGCAGGCCGTCCAGCCGCCGCAGCCGGTGGATCAGGTCGAAGTCGAGCCGTCCGAGCCCGGCCAGCACCGCGTAGAGACCGGGAACGTCGTGGCCCTTGGACGAGAAGTAACGGTCGTCCTCGCCGAGCACCTCCAGGTGCAGCCAGGCGACGATGTCGAGCGAGCTGAGCGTCGTGCCTGGGTGCCCCGATCCGGCCCGCTCGATCATGTACAGCGCGTTCAGCCGACACACGTCGGCGAACGCGGCCGCCCGTTCGAATGGACCGCCCGCCAGCGCCGCGATCCGGCGGCACTCCTCATAGGGAA
>WNFB01005779.1_pt1 | contig 11066 bp, 8 predicted proteins | sample 5400501 | NCBI WGS metagenome assembly WNFB01 (sample SAMN13153341, study PRJNA577476) | soil metagenome | isolation source: 200 cm saprolite under Douglas fir tree site 2 hole 1 | place: USA:California | collected 2015-04-18 | reverse complement strand
CCAGTAGGAGGGTGTGAACTCGATGAGGAAACTTTCGTAGTTGTCCTTGCGTCCGAAGGCCGAGCTCGAGCAGGCGCAGCAAAGCGCCAACAGCAGATAAGTTTTTTTCATCGTGGTGAGGGTCTCCCTATTCGAAAGTCCGGCTTGATTCTTGTCGTCCGCGACAGGTAGATCAGGCAACTGTCTCTGTCGGTCTCTGGGTCGAGCAGTCGTTTCCGTCAGGGCTCGAAGGCGAAGGGCGATTCGCTGGAGAGGGTGTCCCCGGGTTGCCCTTTTTGACCCAAGAAGCGTCTTTCTCCGAAATTCTTCTTCCTGTTTGTAAACTCCATTGAATCGTAAAGTCAAGATTGTTTTATGAATTCTAAACGGGCCCGAGTGGTCCTTAATTCCCTGGTGAAAGGGGCGCAAGGAGCAGGCGGATGAGGCGGGGTTGACGGGGCGCGCGATGGAGGCCTTTTCAATGGATCGAACGGCGCCGGCGCCAAGGAGCGCGGGGCCGCTCGGTCACGCTCGGAACGCCCGCTGCGGGCGCGGCTGAAGCCCTCATCCACGCGTGCCCGAAATCAAGGAAGCGCGAAGGCGGCTTGAGCCGGCGACGAGTTTCCGGAGACCCGCGCCGGGCTATGGGTTTGCCGTTCCGAAGGGGTATAATAAGCACGAGTAGAAGCCCGAAGCGCCCACTCTGTCCCCCGCAGAAAACGATGGCAGGGACTCTTTATTACTTTCGGCCATCCTCACTCGCCCCTGTGTTCCGCGCGTTGCGAGGCCCCTATAAGGTTATGTCGATTGAACGGGAGGGGGCGGACCCTGACTGGACGACGCCCGCGGTCCTCCTCGCCGATGCCGCCCGCGACGACCTGGGCCGCATCGAGAAGGTCGCGCCCAAGGCTGATGCCTGGTGCATCATTTATCTTCTCGATGGCGACGCTCCCGTCCGCTCGCGGCTCAACTCCCGGGTGTTTGCGGTCCTTCCCCGCCGGGCGTCGCGCCTGGTCCTGCAAAAGAGCGTCGAAAGTGCTTTTGAGAATTTGCGGTCCGGCGCCGACCGCGCCCGGACGCGCCGGCAGCTCCTGGCGGCCGCCTCGGAACTCGAGACGCTGAACGAGATCGGTGTGGCGCTCTCCACCGAGCGCAACACGGATGCGCTCCTCGAACTCATCCTCACCAAGAGCCGCGAGATCACCTCCGCCGACGCCGGTTCGCTCTACCTGGTGGAAGAGGAGCCGGGCGGCGGCAAGCACCTCGTCTTCCGGCTCACCCAGAGCGACAGCCACTCCGTCCCCTTCCGCCAGTTCACTCTGCCGATCGACACGCAAAGCATCGCGGGCTATGCCGCGGCGACGGGCAAAATCCTGAACATCAAGGACGCCTACCGCATCCGCAATCACCCCTTCCGCCTGAACCGCGACTTCGACCAGACCTTCGGCTACCGCACCAAGTCGATGCTGGTCCTGCCGATGAGGAACCAGAAGAAGGAGACGATCGGGGTACTGCAGCTCATCAACGCCAAGAAGCACCCGGAGGCGAAGCTGACGTCGCGAGCCGTGGTAGGGGAAGAAGTCGTCCCGTTTTCCCAGTGGAGCCAGGAGCTAGCGGCCTCGCTGGCCAGCCAGGCGGCCGTGGCGCTCGAAAACAACCTGCTCTATCGGGATATCCACCGGTTGTTCGAAGGCTTTGTGAAGGCTTCCGTCACCGCGATCGAGTCCCGCGACCCCACGACCTTCGGCCATTCGGAACGCGTGATGAAATTGACCGTGGGGCTTGCGGAGGTCGTGGACCGCTGCGACGCCGGCCCCTACAAGGACATCCGCTTTACGCGGGAAGAGATCCAGGAAATCCGTTACGCCTCGCTCCTGCATGACTTCGGGAAAGTCGGCGTGCGCGAGGAAGTCCTGGTCAAGGCGAAAAAGCTCTATCCCGCCCAACTCGAACTTGTCCGCAAGCGGTTCCAATACATCCGGAAGGCCATCGAGGCCGAAGCCAACCGGAAGAAATTGGACTACGTGCTGCGCAACGGAAACCAGAACTTTGAAGCACCTTTCACGGAAATCGAGACAGAGCAGAAGAATCAGCTCCAGACGCTTGACGAGTTCCTCCAGCACATCCTCCAGGCGAATGAGCCGACGGTCCTTCCTCAAAAAATCTCGGACAAATTGGTGGAAATTGCCGGCTGGCCTTTTGCGGACCCCTCCGGCCCGACCGAACCGCTCCTCGCGCAGGAAGAGCTCCGGCTCCTCTCGATCCCCAAAGGAAGCCTCGACCGCGAGGAGCGCCTGCAAATCGAATCGCACGTCATCCACAGCTTCCGCTTCCTGAGCGAAATCCCGTGGACCAAGGAGCTGAAGAAAATTCCTGAGATCGCCAAGGCCCACCACGAGAAACTGGACGGCAGCGGTTACCCGTACAAGATGAAAGCGGAGGAGATCCCCTTCCAGGCGAAAATGATGACGATCTCGGATATATTTGACGCCCTCACGGCCCGCGACCGTCCTTATAAACGCGCCGTTCCGGTCGGGCGCGCCCTGGAAATCATCGGCGACGAAGTGAAGTCCCAACTTCTCGACCCGCTCCTCTTCCGGCTCTTTGTGGAAGCCAAAATCTTCGAGTTGACCGCCGGCGAATAGTTCGGGAGCGCCTCCTTCCGCCCGGTTTGCCCGCTCTCCTTCACGTTCCGCGACGCTTTGTTGACCTGGCAGCAATCATTCCGATAGAATTCAGCATCAAATGGTCTTGAGAGACTTCACCCGACGAAGGTCCTAGCTTGAAACGGCTGCTCCTAAATCTTCGCTTGCGGACCCGGCTGGCGCTGGTCATGTTTCTGACCATGGTGTGCACGAGCGCCATCCTGACCTGGACGCATTTCCAGCACCGGCGGCAGATCATGGACTACGTAGCCGCGGAGACTTCCTATCTCCTGTCGATCAGCCAGCTCACGCATACGCAGATTCCTCCGACCGCCGACCGGAACCAGGCCCTCAACGCCTACGTGAAAGCGATGAAGGATGCCGGCTTCTCTTCCGTCGCGCTCGCCAGCCCCACCGGGGAAGTGATCGCCAGCACCACCCCGGGGCAGGTCGGAAAGAGAATCAAGTTCAAGAAGCAGAAGGTGGGGGGCAAACGGGACCAGATCGCCATCCTCGCCGAGTTCAAGGACATTGACCCGACGCTCGAGCAGAAGCCTTACGTCGTCCAGTTCCCCATCGTCCAGAACGACAAGGTGATCGCTTATGCGCAAGCCAAAGGCGAGGCCAGCGAGCTCGAAGAGTTACTCCGGCGGTGGTACCGGGAGCGCCTTTACTGGCTCCTGGCCACGATGACGGCTGCGCTCGCTGCGGTCGTTTACCTCGCCTTTCGATTTACCAAACCGGTGGATATGCTCGTGAACGGGGCCCAGCAAGTGGCCCAGGGCAACCTTGGCGTCACGCTCCCCGTTAACGGCGCCGACGAGATGGCGCGCCTGGCGGAGACGTTTAACCGCATGGTGGAACGGCTGCGGGAGCACCGTCAGTTGCAACAACGGCTGAATGAGGCGGAAAAGTCTTCCCTCCTGGGCCGGTTTGCCGCCACGGTCGCCCACGAAGTCCGGAATTCCCTGAATTTCATCAATTTGAGCATCGATCAGATCCGCGCCAAACACGTGGACGGTGACGAGCGCGTGACGCGCGAGCTTCAGCGGAACCTGCGGAACGTCAAAGACGAGATCAACCGGTTGAACCGCCTGGTGAATGACTTTATGGCGGCGGGACGGCAGACCCCACCGCAGCTTGCCCCCTGCGACCTGAAAGCGACGACTGAGCAGGCCGTGGCCATGGTCGAGCGTCAGGCTCGCCAGCGAGGCATCAGGATTAAGCTCCAGCTCCCCCCCGACCTGCCGCAGCTCCAGGCGGACGCCGCCCAGATGAAAACCTGCTTCCTGAACATTTTGACCAACGCTGTCGAAGCGATGCCCCAGGGCGGCCAGATTCGTATCAGCGGCCAGTGCCCCCCGGAGAAAGATGTGCTCGAGCTGCGCTTCGCCGACTCGGGCCCCGGCATTCCGGCTTCGGAGCGCGAAAAAGTTTTCACGGCCTATTTCTCAACCAAGGCCACTGGCCTCGGCCTGGGACTGGCCATCACGAAAAAGATTGTGGAAGACCACGGCGGACGCATCTACGCCGCCGATGGAGATGTGCCCGGCACCGTCATGGTCGTCGAGCTTCCGCTTCCCCGCCGCCCTGTCTCCCAGTTGGCCACGGCGACATCGCCAGCCTCCGCGTAAGGACTCCCCTTCATGCCCGGCCAAACCATCCTGGTGGTTGACGACGAGGAACGCCAGCGCGAAATCTACCGCGACATCCTGCGGGACGAAGGCTACGACACTGAGACGACGGCGAGCGGCGAGTCCGCTCTGCGTCTCTTGGGCCAGAAACGCTTTGATCTGGTCCTGACCGACCTCAACTTGACCGGGATGACCGGCATCGAGCTTTTGAGCGGCATCCTCGCCGCCGACCCCACCGTCGCCGTCGTCCTCATTACGGGTTATCCCTCCATTCCGTCCGCGATCGAGGCCACCAAGAAGGGCGTTTACCAGTATCTGGAAAAGCCGGTGGACCGCGACCGATTGCTGGAAGTCGTCCGGGAGGTCTTCGAGCGCTTGGAGGCGCTCAAGCAGACCATCATCGGAGACTCGCCCGCCACCAAGGCAATGGTCCGGATGATCCTCAAGGTGGCTTCTACAGCTCACACCGTGCTCATCCTCGGTGAAAGCGGGACCGGCAAAGAGCTGGTGGCGCGCGAAATCCACAGCCACAGCCCGCGCGGCGACCGGCCGTTCCTGGCCGTTAACTGCGCGGCGCTTACCGAAACCCTGCTCGAGAGCGAACTCTTCGGCCATGAGAAGGGCGCCTTCACCGACGCGCACCAGCAGAAGAAAGGCCTTTTCGAGAGGGCCCACCACTCGACTTTGTTCCTGGACGAAATCGGCGACACCAGCCTGACCATGCAGGCCAAAATTTTGCGGGTCCTTCAGGAACGCGAGATGCTTCGCGTCGGCGGGACGGAGCCGATCAAGGTGGACGTCCGGATTATCGCGGCGACGAATAAAAACCTGGAACAGCTCCTGAAAGAGGGCAAGTTCCGCGAGGACCTCTATTACCGGCTGAAGGTCATTCCCATCGTCTGCCCGCCGTTGCGCGAGCGGCGGGAGGACGTCGAAGAGCTGGCCCTCCATTTTGTGCAGAAAGCGGCCGCGACGGCAGGGCGAAAAGTCGAGGGAATCACCCCGGAGGCCCTCGAGGCTCTCCGCGCCTACTCCTGGCCCGGGAACATTCGCCAGCTTGAATGGGCGATGGAGCGGGCTGTGGTGCTGGGTGAAAGCGAGTGGGTCGAGGCGAGAGACCTTCCTCCGGAAATCTTCCAGCCCACTCCTGCCGCTTCCGTCACCCAGGCCGGCACCCAGCCGAATACGGGCCATGGCCTCGGACCTGTCGTCCCCGAGGGCTCCTGGGAGGAGCACGAAAAAGCGAAGATCCTGGAAGCGCTCCAGCGCTCCAATTGGAACATCACGCGCGCCGCTCAACTGCTGGGGATGACGTTCCGCACGCTCCAATATCGTCTGGAAAAGTTCGGGATCAAGCGGCCCTAGGGACCGAAGACCCCACCGGATTTGTTCAGGTCTCAATCGCTGCCTCTGTGCCCTTATACCCTTCCGCGAAAATAATTCTAATTTCCCCATCATGTCGAAGTGCCAAACTGCCGAAATAAGAATTGGCTCATGAGAGGGATCATTGCCAGGCAAGAAACGGTAAGGCCTCGGACAAGACCCTTGCACGCCCAAGACCCTTCTCGCCTCCTTCGAGGAGCTGGAATGCGGATATTGGTGGTCGAAGACGACAAAGCAGTGGCCGGTTTTTTGAAGAAGGGGCTCGAGGCTGAACAGTACGCGGTGGACATTGCGAGCGACGGCGAGGAAGCCCGATTCATGGCCGAGGAATTCGACTACGACCTTGTCGTCCTCGACCTGAACCTCCCCCGGGTAGATGGCTTCGAAGTGCTCAGCCAGATCCGGGCCAAAAAGTCCTCGCTCCCCATTCTGGTCTTGACGGCGCGCGTGCAGGTGAAAGACCGGGTGAACGGGCTGGACCGGGGGGCTGACGATTACCTGACCAAGCCTTTTTCTTTCAGCGAGCTTTCTGCTCGGGTGCGCGCTCTCTTGCGGCGGAGCGGGCGACCCAGCGAACTGGTCCTTCGCATTGGCGACCTGGAGATGGACCGGGTGGAGAGAACGGTGAAGCGGGGCGGCCGGCGGATCGAGTTGACCCCCAAGGAATTTGCCCTCCTCGAATACTTGATGCGCAACGCAGGCCGGCGCGTCACCCGGACCATGATCGTCGAGCACGTTTGGAATCTCTCGTTCGACACCATGACCAACGTTGTGGATGTTTACATCAACTACCTCCGGAAAAAAGTGGATGAGGGGTTCGACCCCAAGTTGATTCAAACGATTCGCGGCGTGGGGTACCAGCTCGGAGACAGGGAGCAATAAGTCCGCCCGGAGGCCTTTCCGGGTTCACGAACCCTCCGCCCGGCTCTGCCGATGAGGGCCAGGCCAGGGCTGAGGAAAATCACGGTTAGCGCGGAATCAACCTTTCGGCCGGATGGACCATGAGCAATCGGTTCCAAACGCTCTCGGGATCCGCGCCGGAGCATGGCCAGCCCGCGAAGAGCGGAAAAGGGTCGAAGGATAACCTCGTCCGGTCCTTCGACCGGCCGATATTGGGGCAGAAGACCCCTCCAGATCTGCCTGCCGGGCTCCCCGCCATTATCCACTGCCTGAGCCAGCCGCTCACCGCGTTGCACGGCTCGCTCGAGCTGAGCCTTCTGACCGAGCACAGCGCGGCGGAATACCGCTCGGCTTTGGAGGAATCACTGGCCCAAGCAGACTATATGTTCTCCTTGCTCGGCAGGCTGCGGGAACTCGTGGCCGCGAAGGAGACAAGTGAGCCAGCCGAAATTGTCAGCCTCGACGAATTGCTCAAGGAAATGGTTGATAAATTGCGACCACTGGCGGATTCGCGAGGTCTCAAGGTCAGCGTCCGATCGGCCGGAAAGTGTTGCGTCCGCGCCGACCCCATGAAGCTGAGCGAAGCTGTACTCAAGGTCCTTGACCGCGCCATCAAGCGGGCTCCGGATTCCGGAACGGTGCGGATTTCTATCTCGGGTGACGACGCCCAGGTGTTCCTTGAGATTACCGACGACGGGCCTCCCCCTGACTCAGGGGAGCTCGAGCGTCTCTTCCGAAGCCGGTCGCTCGGGGAAATGTTCGCGGAGGCCTTTAAACGCGGCACAATCGAATGGGCAATCGCCAAACTCATTTTCGAGACGCAGGGAGGCCTTGTTCAAGTCGCCGAAAAGCCCGGCAGGGGGTGCCTCTTCCGCGTCTGCTTTCCATTTCAGTCTCCAGACCCCTCAATAACCTAACCGGCCCGCCCCGAGATCGCCCTCGACTCTCTTCTGTCAACTCCTTTAAACATAGAAAACTTTAATGTTCTTCTAATGACTCTCTAAGATTAGAACACTATAAAATGGTTCGCCGGTCGAAGCTCGGCCGGGCGTTGATAAGCCACTTCTTGGAACCGAAGGGGATAAACCCTGCGAGACCAAGAGGCCTTTGACGGCTTTCGACGCCGCCTCACTGAGTCCCAGCAAGCATGCCAGCTCAATCCTGAAAATTTTTAAGGGGGGTTAATTTGGGCCTTTCTGTCGTTTGCGCTTCCGAAAGCGAAACAAAGAAGTGGGGCCCTAAACTGGATTCAGGCCCCATCGAATCTTTGTACTTCCACAGTTTAAAAGAACGAAATGAGATTGTAATGGAACACCTCCCCCAGGTCCGTTACATCGCAAGGCGTATCCACGACCATTTGCCCCAGTTTGTTTCTCTTGAAGATCTGGTCCAGTCAGGCGTCCTGGGACTGATGGAAGCGCTCCATAACTTCGATCCCGGCAAGAACGTGCAGCTCAAGTCCTATGCGAAGGAGAGGATCCGGGGCGCCATCCTCGACAGCCTCCGTGAACTCGACTGGGGCCCGCGGACCTTGCGAAGGAAGGCCCGACAAATAGGCAGCGCCCGGCAAACTTTGAGCGCCAGGCTCGGGCGAGCGCCTTCGGAGACCGAGTTGGCCTCCGAAATGGGGATGACCTTGAAGAAATTCCAGCGCTTGCTGGGAGAACTCCACGGGCTCGAAGTGGTCAGCTTGCAAGCTGCCTGTCTGGATGACGCTGGAGGAAATGAAGAACTGTGCTCCACTCCCCACTCGATGGAGGAGGACCCTTCGTCCGTATGCCTCCGCTCGGAGATGCACGCACTGCTTGCGCGCGCCCTCATTGAGCTGCCCGGCCGGAAAAGGCAAGTGCTTGCGCTCTATTATTGTGAGGAGCTTACCATGAAAGAGGTCGGGTCTAGGCTAGGGGTCGGTGAATCCCGAGTTTCGCAAATTCATTCGGCTGCGCTCGCCCGCCTGCGGGCGCGGATGAGACAGCTCCTCGAGTCCCGGGTCCGGCAGAAGCCGCTCGGCCAGCGGGATGGTGAAATCGCGGCATGGAAAAGGCCGCAACCCCTGGCACTCCCGGGCACCGCGGCGACCCGCGTCAAGCGAGGGCTGCACGATCCGTCGGGTTGGGGCGAGTCAACTCGAGGCACCTACCTTGAACTCCACTCGAATCAGCCTGAGCGACGTGAGTCACAATTAGTTCCCGCTTAGGACCGCTCCCTGGACGCCTTCCCTTTTTAATCCGCCGGCTCGATTCTCGTAAGAAAATCCAAAAGAAAAAATCGCTGAGAGTCTAATCGCCGGGGAAGAGTGTTCGTTCCGACTCATCAGGGGGAAATCCGTTTCCGGTCAGCTCTCCGCTGCGCCTGGGCGATTCTCTCCATGCTCGCCGCCGCCTCATTCTGCGAACCCGTCCGTTCCGGCTGCCGGGCCTGAAGCGGAAGATAGAAGCTGAGGGAACGGAGAAAATTTCGCCGCAGAGGTGCCCCTGCAATTTTATTGGGACTGGGGCTCGGGTGCCGCTCTGAGGGCTTCTTAAAGTGGTGGCGACGGTCAGGTGTTTCGCAGCGAGGGGTTGGAAAGGGGGACTCGCCCCTTCAGGCAGTGCCGGAAGAGCCGGACCTGGACCGTGGCCAGCCCAAACCCTTCCGGGGTGTAACCCTTACGCCCTGGAGCTCTTCTGGAAACTCCCGATAGCCTTCGCCTCATCGTCGTGGACGTCGAAGACGGTATAAAGTTTGGTAATCTGCAAAAGGTCGTGGACCTTCTTGGTGAGGCTGAGCAGTTTGAGCTGGCCACCCTGGTCTGAGACCGCGATATAGGCGCTGACCAGCTCGCCGATTCCGGTACTGTCGATATAGGTGACATCGGCCAGGTTCAGCAGCACGTGTTTCTGGCCTTTCCCCAATTGTTCCCGAATCAACTCGCGCAATTGAGAGCAGCCCTCTCCCAAAGTGATCCTTCCGCTGACGTCCACCACGGTCACGGAATTAACTTGTCGTACTGTGGCCTTCATGCTCACGGGCGTTCCCTCCTTGGTGCCGCTGCGATTTGGAATTCAACCGTTTCACCATGGTCACTTCCGCCCCATGGCCGGTGATATTTTCCACGCGGACTTCATCCATGAAGCTCCGGATGAGAAATATCCCCCGGCCGGAAATCTTTAATAAGTTCTCCTGGGCACATGGGTCGGGCAAGCTTGTGACGTCGAACCCCTCCCCCTGGTCGCGGACCCGGATTTCCAGCCGGTCTCCGAAAATCTCAAATCGCAGCCAGACCTGTTTATTCGCGTCGTTCTTGTTGCCGTGCTCGACCGCGTTGATCACTGACTCATGGACGGCCATTTCGACTTTGTAAGCGTCGTCCTCGTCGAGTCCCGCCGTGGCGCACACCCCCCGGGCGATGCCCTCGGCGACCTCGATGTTCTTGAGCGTGCTTTCGAGGGTCACCTCGACAACGCTCGAGCCAGAAGCCATATTCGGTTGCGGGAGCAAACCCGCCTGAGAAATTACAATAGGGGCGCCCGAAAGTCAATGAACGTCGGCCCTTTTCCCCCGACCGCCCTTTCAGATTTCGATAAGCATGTCCTCGAGTCGCGTCGGGTAGCGGTTCAGGATTTCGCCCCGGTCCTTTCTGACCACGACCGTCTCCGAGTGCCTGAACCCGCCGAACTGGGGGTCATAAACACCGGGCTCGCAACTGAAGGTCATTCCCTCGCGGAGCACCGTCTTGTCCCCCTCCGCAATCCACGGCGATTCGTGCCCTTCGAGTCCGATGCCGTGGCCGGTGCGGTGCCGGAGAAACTGCTCAAACCCGGCCTTGCGGATCTGGTCGAGCGCCCGGCGGTCCACGTCCTCGGCCACCGCGCCGTCCTTCAAGCCCAGGGCGCCTTCGTCGTGCGCGGCGAGCATGGCGTCAAAAAGCCGCCGTGCGTAGTCGCTGGGCTTCCCGACCGAAAACGATCGTTCGCACTCGACGTTGTAGCCGCCCACCTGCGCGCCGAGACTCAGGATCAGCGCGTCACCCCTGCTCAGGCGGTCTTTGCTCGGGACCGCGTGGGGGAATGCGGAGCGTTTCCCGAAGGGCACCAGGCCGCCAAACGGCGCATCAATCGCGACGCCCACAACGCTTCGCAGCTCTCGAGACATCTTGTCTGCCAGCGCATCGGCCGTGGCCTTGAGGATCTGATCCTCGGTCACTCGCCCGTTCTGGGTGATAAAGTCCCGGCCGGCCTGCACCGCGAAATCGGCGAAGTGCATCGCCCGGCGCATGACGGCGAGTTCATCGTCGTCTTTAATCCAGCGAAGGCGCTCGATCAGGTCGCCCGCGTCAACCAACTTGGCGTGAGGCGCGCCGGCTTTCATTTCCTTAAGCCGGCTCGCGCCGGGCGTTTCAATCCCGATGCGCCTATTCGCCAGGCCGCGCCGTGCCACACGTTCAAAAATCCAGCGAACGCGGTTCACGGGCCCGGGGTAATCGAAGTAAGACTCGTAGTCTTTCACCCACCAGAGCTTGACCTGGTCAACTTCGAGTTCCGGG
>WNFB01005778.1_pt1 | contig 11067 bp, 10 predicted proteins | sample 5400501 | NCBI WGS metagenome assembly WNFB01 (sample SAMN13153341, study PRJNA577476) | soil metagenome | isolation source: 200 cm saprolite under Douglas fir tree site 2 hole 1 | place: USA:California | collected 2015-04-18 | reverse complement strand
TTTTCGTCCCACGCACCCTGCCTTGCAAAAAATAAAGAAACAGGGGCGAACCGGCCAGACGCTTGATCTCGAACGAACCACTGACATCCTGGCCTCCTTATCTGCCCAACGGACCACGCAACTTATGGTTGGCTTCGCCGCTGAGACCAGCGATCTGATCGCCCACGCGAAAGACAAGCTCACGGCCAAAGGGCTCGACCTCATCGTCGCGAACGATGTCACGACTGTGGGAGCGGGATTCGGCAGCGATCAGAACGCCGCCACGTTGATCGACCGGCAGGGGTCCATAACAGAACTGCCGCTGATGCCAAAACGAGCACTCGCCGACGCGATACTGAACCGGGCACAAGAACTGCTCCGCACCAGACAATCCAGCCAGGCCCCCAAGCCAGTTGCGGGAGGACGCTAGCAGTCCATGGCTCAGAATCAGAACGCCACCGAGAGCGCCCTGGAAATCGATCGACTGGCCACCCAGTTAGCCAGAGATCCATATTCCAAAGCTTTCATGCCACTGGCCGAAGAGTACGGAAAAGTCGGCATGTGGCAGGAAGCCGCGGGCGTCCTCGAAGACGGCCTGAAGTTATATCCCGGCTTCATTACCGCCATGGTCGCGCTCGGACGTGCCTACGACCATATGGGGCAGGCCACGAAGGCCAAGACGATTCTAGAAGAATCCGTCAAGCTGAGCCCCGAAAACCTGCGCGCGCACCGGACCCTGATCAAGATCTACACGAGCCAGGGGCTGAACGAATCAGCACTGCAATCCTGCGCCGTCATCCTGGCCGTCAATCCGCGTGATGAAGAAGCGCTCTCAGTCCAATCTGCTCTAGGCGGACCGCCGAAACAAAAGAAGGAACCAGATCGGCCAAAGCCGGCGGCTCCAGCCATGCGTAACCTCTCTGCCCAGAAGGAGACTGCACCGCCTGCTCCTGTCGAATCCACGGCCTCCGCCCCGGCGACGAATGCCGCACCGGATCTGCCGGTCTCAACGCCGGCCGAACCAGAGATCGCTTCTACCGACCCACTTAATGTGACAATGGAACTTATCAAGACAGCCCTCAGCACACACGATAAGACAGGGGAACAGCTCGCGGTACCAAAGCCGGACTTCCAAGCCGCCGAGACTGTAGTGATGCCTCCTCCATCGCCTCATGCTGAAGTTGTGGCACAGCTGGAATCCTGGCTTCGCAGCATCGAATCACGTCGTCACGGTCGTGACACAACGAACGAGCCTCACCCAAAAACTTCCTAATATTTTTGCACGTTTGACCGGTCTGAGGCAGACTGCTACAATGCCGCCCTGCTGGACCCCAGGCACGAGGGATCGTTCTCACGTATCCAGTATATAAACACAAAGACATGCTACGAATACGAGTCTTGCACGGTCCAAATTTGAATCTCCTCGGGACCAGAGAGCAGTCGATTTACGGCACCCTGTCCCTCGATGCCCTGGACTCAGCCATCACGAAGCTGGCGAAGGAGTTAGTTGTGGAGGTGGACCTGCGCCAGTCAAATAACGAGGGTGAACTTGTCACCTGGATTCAAGAGGCTCGGACGGATTACGATGGGATCATCATTAACCCTGCCGCTTATACCCACACCAGCGTCGCAATCCGCGACGCCATTGCGGCGGTCGGCCTGCCGACGGTTGAGGTGCATCTGTCCAATATTCATCAGCGGGAAGAATTTCGCGATCGGTCCTATGTCGCGGGAGTTGCTATCGGGCAGATTGCCGGCTTGGGTCCGACCGGCTATCTCCTCGCACTCCGTGGGCTACACGACCATTTGACCGCATCCCGACGCCACAAGAAGACGGCCGCACCAGCGACATCGCGACGGACGGCAAAAGGACCAAGATAATTGCGGAGCGTATCGAGTGACCTCTTACAGTCTGAAGGGAGTACCGAGTGATTTCCACGACCGATTTTCGCGGTGGCGTGCGGCTCATGGTAGATAACCAGCCCTTTTATATCATTGAGTTTCAACATGTAAAACCGGGTAAGGGTGGAGCCTTTGTGCGCACCAAGCTCAAGAGTTATCTTTCAGGTAATGTCCTGGATCGTACTTTCCGATCCGGAGAACGGTTCGAAGAGCCGAATCTCGAAGAACGGACCATGCAATTCCTCTATGCGACCGACGACGCCTATACCTTTATGGACACGGAGACCTTCGAGCAACTGACGTTCGAGAAGGGCAAGCTCGGGGAAAATGCAGATCTCTTGAAAGAAAACATGACGGTGAAGATTCTCGTGTACGAACATCGCCCGATTGACGTCGAACTGCCCAACTTTGTCGAGCTAAAAGTGGTCGATGCCGAACCAGGTTTCCGGGGCGATACAGCCACGGGGGGCACCAAGCCTGCCACCCTCGAAACCGGCGCCATCATCAAGGTGCCGCTCTATTTGGAAGCCGGGACCGTGATCAGGATCGATACGCGTACGCGAGAATACGTGGAGCGTGTTCGGTGAGCAAACGGAAGTCGAGCAAGCCGAAGAAAGGTGGGACGCCGATCATCCTGCCTCAGGCCTATTCCGCGACCCAGAGCGGGCAACGCACACCCGCACTGCCCGGACAACAGACCAAACACATCCAAGAACTGATCGATCTGCTCAAGAAGAACAACTTGACCGAACTGGAACTGGAGCGCGAAGGCCTCAGAATCCGTGTGCGATATGAAATCGGGGTCAAAACGATCACGACCACCGTCGGCGACGAGAGGACGTCCGGCTCGACCGCGGCCTCTCAACTGCCCGCGGCGGCCGGGACACAGACTGCAGACACGACAGGCATGATCACCATCGCGTCCCCGATCGTCGGGACGTTCTATCGGTCCCCCTCGCCGGATGCCGACCCCTATGTCGAAGAAGGCGACTATGTGAAAAAGGGACAGGTCCTGTGCATCGTCGAAGCGATGAAGTTGATGAACGAAATCGAGTCAGAGGTGGATGGGCGGGTCACGAAAATTCTGGCCGAAAGCACCAAGCCGGTGGAGTATGGCCAGGCGCTCTTCCTCGTCGATCCGACAGCCACACCCTAGGCTCCTAACCTTCTTCCCTCGACCCACATCGGAGTACTCGCGTGTTCAAGAAAGTGTTGATAGCCAATCGCGGTGAGATCGCGCTCCGCGTAATTCGTGCCTGTAAGGAACTCGGCATTAAGACCGTCGCGATCTTTTCCGAGGCCGATGCCGCGAGCCTTCATGTGCGCGCAGCCGACGAGAAGATCTGCGTCGGGCCTCCTGACGCCGCTCTCAGCTACCGAAATATTCCCAACGTCCTGAGCGCGGCCGAGATCACCGGGGCGGACGCCATCCATCCCGGCTATGGATTCCTCTCCGAGAACGCCCACTTCGCCGAAGTCTGCGAGTCCATCGGCGTCAAATTCATCGGCCCCACGTCCGAACACATCGCCCTCCTGGGTGACAAAGCCAAAGCGCGTGAAATCGTCGCCCATCGAGGCTTACCCGTCACACCAGGCAGTCCCGGTGAGCTAAAGAGCGAACAGGGAGCCCTCGAAGCCGCTACCAAGATCGGCTATCCCGTCATCATCAAAGCCTCAACCGGTGGGGGAGGACGCGGCATGCGCGTCGTGAACAAGGCCGAAGATCTCGCTCGCGCGTTTCAAGCCGCACAAGCGGAGGCAAAGGCCACGTTCGGCAACGATGCCGTCTACCTCGAACGATATTTTCTCGAGCCCCGCCATATCGAAGTGCAGATTGCCGCCGACCATCGTGGGCATATCGTGCATCTCGGCGAGCGCGACTGCTCGATCCAACGCCGGCATCAGAAGCTTCTCGAAGAAACGCCGTCGCCCGCCGTCGACGAGAAACTCCGCCGGGAGATCTGCCGCGTCGCCGTCGAAGCCGTCAAAGCCGTGCACTACCGGAATGTCGGCACCGTCGAGTTCCTGCTCGACAAGGACCGCAACTTCTTCTTCATGGAAGTGAACACCCGCATCCAGGTGGAGCATGCGATTACGGAAATGGTGACCGGCATCGATCTCATCAAGGAGCAGATCAGGCTCGCCGACGGCCAATCCCTCTCGTTCAAGCAACAAGACATCAAGCTCAGCGGGCACAGTCTCCAATGTCGCATCAACGCCGAAGACCCCGAGAAGTTTACGCCCTGCCCCGGAATGATCACCAAGTACAGCGCGCCAGGCGGATTTGGCGTACGAGTCGACTCGGTGATGGAACCGAACATGATGGTCGTCCCGTTCTACGATTCAATGATCGCCAAAGTCATTACGCATGGACGGGACCGGCAGGAATCCATCGCCCGCATGCGCCGAGCCCTCGACGAATACGTGATCGAAGGCATCAAGACGACCATCCCGCTGCACAAACGCATCCTCAACGACCCTGACTTCCAAAAGGGCCACGTCTCGACCATCTTCCTCGAACGCTTCCTCGCCGGCTAGCGCATCCCGCCCCGCCGTCCGACAGCAATTCACGAATCCCACCTTCCGCGCTCGTCTCGTAGCTGTACCCTCGCCGAACTGTGTATAAGTGTGGAATATTTCGTAGCACCCCACATAGAGTATCCCGCTTCAACTAGGAACTCAGCACAGAAGCGCTACGGAACCACAAATAGTGGAAAAATAAAAAATGATCCGTCAAGCCACAAAATATGGGGGCTGCACCGGACAGGCCACAATGCCTATTTTTTAGGCAAACTGCTGCTAGGTCCCTCGGCGTCGGCCATTTTCCACGAAACAAGCCTCTCATCCACAGTGTTATCCACAGAAGCTGTGGAACAGAACCTCTGCCAAAGGATAGCCGATTGAGATACGCGAGACGAGCGGGACGCGCGAGAAAGGCGAGACACTCGACATCAGGGTTTGCGCGTCTCGCCTGTCGTGCTAGGCGTGCCCGTCGCGCGCGTGAGAGCGCTGGCGGACTTTTTCAGCATCCTGTTCGATTCTACTTATTCTGCTTCGCCGGCTCGTTGGATGACGGTTTATCGGGTCCCTTCTCTGTGATCTTCTTGACCGCGTGTCCGATCGCAGATCCCATCTTGGGAATCTCTTTCTCGATATTCTGGGCCGCGCTCTTCAGCCCTCGTCCGAGGTCGTCTACGGTGCCGCCTTTGCTCTCCTCTGTCTTACGATTCTCGGCAGAGGCCGATGAGTCGGCTGCTGCTGCCTGTGTAAGCCCTACGACCAATAGGGCCGCGATGATGATGACCGTTCTGTGCATGAGACACCTCCTGTTTCAGAAACTATAGCATGCTCGGAGCCGACCTTCACGATGGTAGGCGCTACCGGGATCGGGGGTAGAGGGATAACGGAGTAGAAGGGGCAATAGTTTCGATCCTCGCCCTTCCCGCAAGCAACGACCCCACCGCTCTTGTTCATCTGGTTCATTTGGTTTCTGAGGTCGATCTGGTTTCTTTGGTTCGTCTGGTGGGTTTGCCCGTCCGTCCAACAAGACAGACCAGCCCCGAGTCGCGCCAGTCCCGCTCGTCGCGCTCTTCCCGCCCTTTGGCCCCCCGCTATCCGCTCTTCGCGTTCCCTGCGAAGCAGCAGTGCTTGTATTTCTTGCCGCTGCCGCAAGGACAAGGCGCGTTGCCGTCGATCCCCTGGCGGCGTCGGGGCACCAAGGGGAGCAGCGACCCGGTGTCTTGGTGAAACATGTCCCGCAGCATGGCGTACAAGGCGGGATCCCGACGTTTCAACAGCTCGGGCGATGTGAAGAAATACTCGGCCAGCACCGCGAAGAATTCGTGCTCGTTCGTGTAGGCGTAGGCGCTGATGTGGGCGCCATGTTTCGACGGCCGAGCCAGTTCCCGGGCCACGTACCGCACCCACTGCCGAACCACCATCCAGGGGATTTCCGGGGGGAGCCCATACTCGCTCGCCTCCTTCTCCACCAGGTGCGCAAACTCATGCACCCCCACATTCTGGTTGCCTGATTGATGGTCGAATCCCGCCAAAAGGGCCGGCTTGGAGAGAATCATCACCCCGCTCAAATGGTGCAGGCCGACCATCCCAAGAATAGTTTCGTCGGACCCTCCATGGCTCTGATAAGCGTCGTCGAACGCATCCGGATAGATCAGCACCTCACGCAGCCGATGGTATTCCCAGTCGTGGAACCCGAAGATCGGGATCGCCGCACTCGCCGCCACCAGCACCCGAATCGTCTCGTCCACCTCCGTGCGAATGCCCGTGATCCGGACCTCGTCGAGAAAGATCTGCACCAGCTGCCGGAACCGCACCTTCCCCACCTCGTCGAGGGCCTCGAAAAACGCCACGTGTGCGCGAAGAATGTGCTCCCAGCTGTCAGGAAACGGCTGCTGCATCACCGCCATCCGCCGGAAACACCGTTGCCGCACCCACCAGTAACTAAATGGACTCAGTCCCAACAGGAACCACAGAGGAGGGGAGAGCCAGACCAACAATCCCGCCGCCCAGGCTACCAGGCCAGCGGCCACGAGCGCCTGCCGCTGATTCCGACCATTGGCCTCCGCCGTCACGATCATCGTCGTGGTCTCCAGTGTGAAGGTGCTGCCGAGCCACGATTGTACTGTGAACAAGCCTGTGCTTGTCTCTCTAGTTCATTTGGTCTATCTGGTTCGTCTTGTCTGTTTCGTCTCTCTGGTTCATCGCACCAGATAAACCAAATAGACCAGATAAACGAGATAGACCAGACAGACCCGCTTCTCGCCCTTCCCGCCCGCCTCGCGCACGAGATAGACCAGCCCCCCGTCGCGCGTTTCCCGCCAGTCGCGCTCTTCTCGCCCTCTGCCTCACAGACCCGACCGACCAGACCAACCGTCTTCGCCCTCTCCCTTTTACTGCCGTGGTTGACGTCCTAACATCATCATAATGCATCCATTTATGCCTTTCGTCCGTTGATTTTACATGGTGAACAAGGTATCTCTTTGCGGCCTCGGGTGGATTGAGCATCACAGAGAGGAAACATGAGCGCGCTGGTTCCTCGCGAACGAATTGAACAGACAATCCTCATCATCCGTGGTCATCGAGTCATGCTGGATGCGGACCTTGCGAAACTGTACGGAGTCACGACGTTCAATCTCAATAAGGCCGTGAAGAGAAATAGCGCTCGGTTTCCCGAAGACTTTATGTTTCGGTTATCGGCACAAGAAACGGCGGCTTTGACATTCCAAATTGGAATATCAAAACCCAAGGGGAGAGGAGGTCGCCGGAACGCGCCCTACGTATTCACCGAACAGGGCGTGGCCATGCTCTCCAGCGTGTTGCGCAGCAAGCGGGCCATTCAGGTGAACATCATTATTATGAGAGCGTTCGTGAAACTCCGGGAACTGGCGGTGAACCATAGGGCGTTGGCGACCAAGTTGGCACAACTCGAACGGAAAGTGGGTGGGCATGACGGACAGATTCGGTCCCTCTTCGACGCCATTCGCCAACTCATGGAACCGCCTCCCTCGAAATCCCAGCGCATCGGATTCAAGACCTGAATGGAGCCAGGAGGAGTAACCATGCCAAAGACAAAGCGTCCCACAACCGACGCGGTCGAAATTCTTCACCGCCGTTACTATCAGGGCAGACCGGACCGACTTTCGGCGTTGGAAGAAGCGCGAGCCAATGACAGCGTGGCACGGAAGCTCACCAGCTTGCGACTGCAAGTCGGCCTGACCCAACGGCAATTGGCCCGGCTGGTGGGGACCACGGCGTCAGCCATCTACCGGCTGGAAAATGCAGACTACGAAGGGCACTCCCTCGTGATGCTCAATCGAATTGCCGCGGCCTTGAAGCAACGTGTTGAAATCCGCTTCGTACCGGTCGCGCAACGCAAGACGCTGAAAACGGCATGACAGGTTCTTCCTCACCCTGTGTCTTTCCCCACCATCAGCTCTTGCTCGTCTGTCACCAGGTCGTCTATCTTGTCTCTCTTGTCTGTTTGGTCTATCTAGTTTCTCTGGTTTTTTTGGTTCGCCTGGTGGGTTTGGCGGTCTGGCCAACAAGACAGACCAAATAAACGAGATAGACCAGATAAACCAGCCCGGAGTCGCGCGTTTCCCGCCAGTCGCGCTCTTCTCGCCCTCTGCCCCACAGACCAGACAAACGATAGACCAGCCAGATCGCCTCCGCCCTTCTCCTACATCTCAGTACTGGGCCAGACAACTCAGAACCCAGAACTCATAACTCAGAACTTCCAATAAAAGGCGGGGTGATTTCTCTGGGGGAAAGGGGTATTCTTCGGCGCCACCTCTGAGAATGAGGACCTCGAGCTACAATGAGCCAACCTGAAGCTTTCTCCCGCATCCTCATCGACAAAGCTTTAGAGTTCAGCGGGTGGGATTTGCTGAACTCCCAGCAAGTCCAATTCGAGTTGCATACAGGGAACGGGCGAGCGGACTACCTGCTCAAAGACAGCCTCGGCCGGATGCTCTGTGTGCTTGAAGCGAAGCGCGAAGGCCTCGACCCCTACGACGCAAAAGAACAGGCCCGCGGCTATGCCGAAAATCTCAAAGCCCCGTTTATCATTCTGTCTAACGGTCGCGAGCATTGGTTTTGGAACTACGAGCGAGCCGACCAGCGAGATGCCTACCGCATCGAACGCCTGCCTTCACAAGAAGACCTCGAACGGGTCCGGTTAAAGAATCTTCAACCGCCGCGTCCCCTCGAAAGCGAAATTATTGCGCCCGAGTATCTCCGCCACCTGAAGCACGACCTCACGCTGAGGCGCTACCAGATTCGGGCGATGGACGAGATCGCCCGGCTTTTCGATACCAAGGGTCTTCGGAAGTTCCTCCTCGAAATGGCCACCGGCACCGGCAAAACGCTGCTCTGCGCCGCACTCATTCGTCGCTTTCTGATGAGCCGCAATGCCGAGCGCGTCCTGTTCATTGTGGACCGTATTGAACTTGCAAAGCAGACCATCGAAGACTTCGCCGTCGTGTTGCCGGAGTTCAAGCCGGTTATCTACAAGACAGCCCGCCGAACGGGCGAACTTCTGGGCGCCTCGGTGGTTGTGGCCACCATTCAATCGCTCATGACCGATCGCCGCTACCGCGAAGAGTTCACTCCCTTCTACTTCGATCTTGTCATCAACGATGAGGCGCACCGATCCATCTATGGCGACGCCCGCGAAGTCGTCCAATTCTTCCAAGCCACACGCATCGGTCTTACGGCTACGCCCAAGGCCTATCTCAAGAACATCAACATGGAGCAATTGGCGGAAGAGAACCCCCAGGCCCTGGAAGCTCGTCAGTTGCGCGACACCTACCACTACTTCGGGTGCAAGCCTGGCTTCCCGACGTACCGCTACGACATCATTGACGCCGTCAAAGACCCCGAAGGCCCGTTCCTCTGCCTGCCGAAGATTTTTGATCTCCGCTCCGACATCACCACGAAGGCGCTCGCGGAATCCGGCTGGGCAGTCGTCGTCAGCGAGCAGGAGGAGAGTTTCAAAATCCAAGATTTAGAAAAGAAGATTTTCACGCCCACCCGCAACCGCCTCATGTGCGAAGCCTTTCTCAAAGAAGCGCAGAAAGATCCCGCGGGAGCCATCGGCAAGTCCATCGTCTTCGCTGTGAACCAGACGCATGCGACCAACCTCACGAAACTCTTCAACGAGCTGCAACCCGGCATTGCATTGACGATCACATCACGCATCCCCGAGGCGTCGGTGCTGGCGAAAGAATTCCGTGATGGCAAACGCGCCGAGCGCATCGCGGTATCCGTAGACATGCTCTCCACCGGCTACAACTGCCGTGACCTGCTCAACATTGGCCTCTTTCGCCCCGTGTTCTCTCCGACCGAATACATTCAGATCAAAGGCAGGGGTACGCGCCGCTTTACCTTTACTATAGGCCACACCGCCTATGAGAAGTCGTGCTTCTTCCTCCTTGATTTCTGTGCCGTCGCGGAATACTTCGAGGAGCAATACGATTACTCGGTGCCGTTGAAAATTCCCCGTGAAAAGAAGCCCTCCGTTGCAACCAGCTTGTATGCGCCGGGCGATGGCGGCAACAGTGTGGCCGCAGAAGGTCAGCCGGAGTTTCCTCCACGGGACAAACCACCGCGTACGATTCCAACATGGGAAGGTATAGATGTCCTCGTCAGCCAAGAAGTCCGTATCGTCGGCCCCGACGGTGAGAAGGTAGATGTCATGACCTTCCGTGGCGGCTACGAGCGCGATATCAAGGAGTTCGTTGAGAAGACGCCCGCACTCAAAGCCGCCGTTGAAGTCGAGGACGACGACGCCATCGAAACCATCCTCAACGAGCGATTCTACCATCGTCCGGAGATGTACTACTCGACGGACAAGCTCATCGTTTCCTATGGTGTTCCCGCAACCACACCGGCTTTCGTCTACAATGCGCTGGGTCGCAAGCCGTTGCCGACGCGTGAAGCCATTGTGACCGACACCGTGGATTCCATTGCTGCCCGGTTCAACCTCCGCTACAGCGAACAGAAATGGGTGGATGCCACGGCGCAATTGCTTGCCGAAGATCCTGCGGCGCTACGTCGCTTCATGACAGGGGACATGACCCTTTTTACCGCCAGCCAGTTCAACCAGCTTGGCGGCGTCTCCGCGCTCGCTCGCTTCGAGGGCCGCGAGCAGGTCTTCGAAGCCTTGCGCCAATCCACGCTCGTCCGGCAATCGTTGGTCGCAGCGTCACTCTCATGAACATTCGATAGGAACATCCATGCGCACGCCTCCCACGCAGTCCGATTCCGTCGTCGCTCAGGCCCTCGCCACTCCGTCAAATTTCTTTTCCTCAGGCCTCCGGCAAAAGGTCGATCAGCTCATGAACATCCTCTGGGCTGGCGGCGTGAACAATCCGATGGATTCCATCGAGCAGATTTCCTATCTGCTGTTTCTGCGCCTGCTGACTGAGAAAGATAATGTCCTCGCCAGCCTCGATAAGAAATATGTCTGCATCTTCTCCGGCAAATGGGCGCGCTACGCCTGGGGCAACTTCGTCACGCTGACCGGCAACCAGTTGTTCAATGCTGTTCGTGACGCGATAGAAAAGCTGTATGAGCTTCCCAGCCTAACCGAAACGGGCAAGCTCCTCTTCAGCCGCGCCACCCTCAAGATCTACGAACGCGCCACGCTCCGTGCCGTGGTGCAAG
>WNFB01005773.1_pt1 | contig 11071 bp, 11 predicted proteins | sample 5400501 | NCBI WGS metagenome assembly WNFB01 (sample SAMN13153341, study PRJNA577476) | soil metagenome | isolation source: 200 cm saprolite under Douglas fir tree site 2 hole 1 | place: USA:California | collected 2015-04-18 | reverse complement strand
CCCAGCTCTTGGGATCCAACAAGTCTGGTGTGTTCATCCTTGTAGTATATCACTTTGTAAAATGTGGGTAAGAATCAGGCATGAATGCCGGGGGCTTCCTGGCCCGTTTCCTGTGAGCAACTTTTGTTTTCAACGTTTGTATGGTTGCATTGGGGTCGTACAAAATCTTACAAATGTTGGTCTCGGCACAATATATGTAACTGTGAAAGCCATACGGGGGTTGTTGCCAGTAGTCGGATTGTATTTTCCCTTCGTTACAATCGTCGATGATGGTTGCAACGAAATCGATGTTCCTGTAGAGGAAGTCGACGTGCTGTCCCTGTATAGTAAGCCAGGCTCCTCCATTCACCCAGCGTCCCCATTCTCCCAGGTCGGTCACGACCGGGTTGGGAATGTCGTTGAGTTCGATGGCGATGTTTCTAACTTGCTGGATGTCCAATAGGCGGTCTGCGGAGTAATACAGCCCCAGGTCAATGTCTGAGTCTGGGCGTTGTGTGCCAGATGCCCATGAACCGCCCAGGACGATGGCTTGCATGCCCTGGACGGATTTTAATTTGATTACGATGTTGTGTACAAATTCGCTGTCGTGCATATTATGCTACAGAACTTCTCTGCTGTATCTCCCGACGGGCAAAGCGTCCCAGTTGAAAACGTTCCAATGGAACGATCGGTTGCGTGTCGCATACCATACTGCTCAGGAGTTCGCCGAGCAAGAGGCCGAATTTGAAGCCATGACCGGTGAGGCCTGTGGCAAAGATGATGCGTGGGTCGTGTGGTAAGCAGTCGAGGATGAAATCCTGGTCGAGCGTCACATCGTAGATGCACGAGTCGACGTGTGCCAGCTCTGCCCAGTGTAGAGCTGGTAATAGTTCGCGTAGCCTGCTGGCAACCTGGGCGACGGTACGCTGATCGGGGGGAGCGGTGTCGTCAGGGTCGGTGGGTGTGCCGAAGGTATGCGAGGCCGCCTTTAAGCAGGCTTGTGTGCCGTGAGTGTATTGAAGCGGAAAACCGTAAAGATCGTGGGCGATAAATGCGGGAAAAGCATTCATTTCAAACGATGCGGTCGGCAAGCCTGTAAAGTAGAGCAGGTACTGGCGTGTCGGTTGCACAGGCAGGCGTAAATCACCCAGCAGTCGATGCACCCATGGACCTGTCGCTAAAACAACACGATCACCCACAAGCTCATCGCCTGAACTGAGATGGATACGCACAGGGCGAGCCTGGCTATCGTTCGTTAGATGCGTCACACGACAAGACTCATAAATTTCTCCGCCGAGGTCGATAATCAGGTTTTTAAGAAGGTGCAAACAGGCTGAAGCGTGTAATATGCCTGCCTCGGCATTGTACGTCAAGATGTCATAGGCGTGGGTGGCGAACTGCGGGAAACGTCGCAGGCAGTGCTGCTCGGAGAGGCGCTCAACGGGTTGCCCTAATGCTCGCAAGATACGATAGCTCGGCAGGGCGAAATAATCATCCTCGGTTCCAAGTACGAGCAAGCCTGTTCGTGTGTAAATAGTATGCCCTGTAACACGTTCAAGCCGTCGCCAACGGTGTAAACTTAGTTGCACCATCTTGGAATAGTGCGCATCAGGTCCATACTCGAAGCGAAGTAGCCGTGAAGGACCACGAGAGGTGGCTCGCTGATGATCGACTGTTTCCTGTTCTACGACTGTGACGTGACGGATACCCTGTTTCAGCAGAGCATAAGCGGTTGATAATCCGACAATACCTGCTCCTACAATGACAATTCGCTGCTGATACACGAAATACTACCTCATCTCTCTCAAATCTTGACCAGATAGTGATGAGTATAACAGAGAGTGCACTAGAAGTCAAGAAAAAGGGCGTATACAGAATCAAAATTCACTTTTTAATAATGTACTTATTTACGTTATATTTTGTAATAACAGTGTAATGCTTTGTTCGTTGCTCTGCAGGGTGCAATGTATGAGAGGATGGGTTGAAAGAAATAACAAATATGGGACATATGAAACCTGAGGTGTAACAAACAGATCTGCTTTTGGGCTCGACGTGTTCCTACCTGATGGTTTACAATCATTTCATCAAAGCAGGAAACCCTGTCTATCCACAATTTTTCACGGAATTGCAACGCCTGGGAGTCGAGGTCAGGGAGTCAAGTGACAACGGGCAGCAGGGTTCTTAGGGCGGCAATGGCGGCGAGAGTGATAAAGAGAGGACAACAAAGAAGATGGAGTATGACTATCCCATCCTGGAGTTCGATAGCGCGGCAGAGGCGATACTCGAACCTCGACGTATTTTTAAGCCTTTCGATATACCTGAACATGCTGTTGTTTGCTTTTTCCAGGATGTGATTAGCAGACTGTCGCAGCAACACAATGCCAGGGTGATCAGACATTTGAGGAGCGAGATAGGGACGCACCCGATCTATGAACTCGCTGTTGAAGGGAAGCGTTTGGCGATCTTTCACCCTGGGGTTGGGGCACCACTGGCAGCAGGTATGCTCGAAGAGGTAATCGCCCTGGGATGCAGGAAGTTTATTGCGTGTGGTGGTGCTGGCGTGCTTGATAGCGCCGTTGCGATGGGGCATGCCATAGTGCCGTCGGCTGCCATTCGAGATGAGGGCACCTCGTATCACTATCTACCGCCTGGTCGCGAGGTTAGCGCCAGCCCGGAAGGGGTTGCCGCGCTTGAGACGGTGCTGAGGGCTCACCAGATCGAGTATCTGCTCACCAAGACCTGGACGACTGACGCCATCTATCGTGAAACGGCAGCAAAAGTGCAACGGCGCAAAGCAGAAGGGTGTCTGACCGTGGAGATGGAAGCGGCGGCGTTTTTTGCGGTCGCCAAATTTCGCGATGTTCAATTTGCCCAGTTGCTTTACGGGGGCGATGATGTGGGTGGTAGTGAATGGGATCACCGGCATTGGGATAAGCATACCTCTGTGCGAGAAAAACTGTTCTGGCTTGCTGCGGAGGCCTGTTTGTTGTTATGAACGATGATGGGGGGTGTGCGTAGGGGCAAGCTTTAGCGTGCCCGCAGGGTAGGCGGGGCAGCGCCATGAGGAACTCCGGGGCGGCCACACCCCACCCCTTGGACGCGATAAATCGGGTCCCTACGCCCCGTTGCAATAACTTTTTCATATACCGATGATGGAGTACCGTCTAGTAAATTGCTTGCCAGAATGCTACAATAGACTCCTATCAATGGAGAAAGTGCTAATTTGTACAGCCAGTATGCAGTGGTGCAATGTGCATGAGTAGCCGAAAGGATAAGCAGGTGTACAGGTTTAAAGGCTTTGATAGCGCCCAGTGTGGAGACAACATGGCTGCGCTTGAGGGAATGGTCAACGCCTGGATGGAGGAGGTACGTCCGCGCATTCGCCATGTATGCCAGACGATGCGTGGTGATCATGTCCTGCTGAGCTTCGTCTACGAGGATACGCGAGAACTGGAGCAGCGTATTTCTGCGTCGACGCAGGTATCCAGGTTTTTTGATGATGACTATGCTGAGGATCGGCCTACCAACCCGCAGATTCCGATATCATTACCGCCGATGCAAGCCCATTAGGACTGTGCGAACACAGCTTTAACAAGGAAACACATGGCAACCCCATACCTGATATATTGCACTCCAGACGGGGAGATACGTGAAGAACCCCGCCTGCAGGCGCTCGCCTTTGGTGATCGCCCCTTAGATCCTGCGGAACTCATTCCATTGCCTGACGGAGTTGTGCTCTCGATGATGCCTGATCGGTTGGCCGTCGGTCAGGTACGTGACGGTGAGCGAAGCATCGTAGTTGCGTCGCGTGGCTGGGCCGCGGCTGCTCTGCTTCCCATCGGCTATACACGCACATTGCTACCCGCGTACGAAAAGGTGCCGGACACGGAGCCTTTGCCTTTCTTTGGCTATAGTGCTGTTGCAGGGGTGCATGGTCGCCTGTATGTAGCGGCGTTGCGGACGGATGATCCACAAAAATGGCATCCCCGCGCCTTCAACAAGCGCACGTTGACACGTCTGGTGCGTGAGAAACAGGCTGCCTATCCCCAGAACCGTATCGTGGCGCAGCACGCACACTGCGCCCTCGACTACTCGTGTCCCACGGCCAGCAACCTCTTTTTTGGTCGTTGGGAGATGGCGATCGCCGTCTCGCCAGGCTGCAACGCTCGTTGCATTGGATGTATCTCGCAGCAAGAAGAGGAGGATTTGATCTCGCCCCAGGATCGCCTGACCTTTATCCCTACTGTTGAAGAGATTGTGGAGATAGCTGTGCCGCACCTGGAACACGCTGAGGAGGCTATCGTCAGCTTTGGGCAGGGCTGCGAGGGTGAGCCGCTGTTGCAGTGGCGACGGATTGAGCAGGCCATCAAGGCTGTGCGTGCGCGAACTGATAGGGGTGTAATTAACATCAATACCAACGCCAGCAACCCGCGCTGGCTGCAACGCCTCTACGATGCCGGGTTGGATACGCTACGTGCAAGCACGATCTCTGGACACCCGGATACGTACACTGCCTACTATCGCCCGCTTGGATACAGCTTTGATGATGTCAAGGAGTCTCTGAAGCGCGCGCGGGATGCTGGTGTCTACAGTTCCATTAACCTGCTGTGCTTTCCTGGCATGATCGATCGTGAGCGCGAGGTGGAGGCGCTGCTTGCGTTTGTGCGGGAGACGGGCCTGCGGCTGATCCAGTTGCGCAATCTCAATATCGATCCCGAGGTGCTGCTGCCGCGCATGCCTGCTTTGGACTCGTTGGGCAAGGCGTTGGGCGTGCGCACGCTGATTGAGACCATCAAGCGCGAGGTGCCTGAGGTTGAGATTGGCAATTTTACGCGCCCTGTCAAGAAGATTACCGTCAATGCTGCTCAAACGCAACCCAGGACTATTGAGGCTGGTAGGCGCTAAGGAAAGCAGCTAGTTCCATGAACAAGGGGCAAGTAAAGCCCCTTGTAGTCATGTATTCCCTTGAATAACTGTTGCCATTCATCGCCCTGCGCTTCCAGACAGGGGACGAATGGCGGCAGTTTGTTATTTTCTCCTCCTGTTTTTCTTGCGTGACTGTTTTGCCATTTTGTGCTTAGTTTTCTGTGCAGTAACTCGTTTGTGCGCTGTCGTATGCAATATCGTCGAGGGAGAAGAGGATGGAGTGGATACGCTTTCGGGGGTAGAGGACTGGAGGAACGTATCAAGTGTAGGAGTAGGTGGTCTCTCTTTGGGTGGCTTCAGGCCCAATGCAGCCTGTACGTCATCCCAATCTCCTACTATATCCATATCGACGCTGTTGATGGCGAAAGCGCGCTCGATGACGGGTGCGGCCTCTACCGCCTTCAAATTTATCAGATTATCGATGATGAAAGAGTTCAGTCTAGGGTCGTTCTCTTGAGCTGATTCCAGTTGTCGCGTGAGGGCCGTGACACTCTCTTCTCTCGCTTCGGGATGCATCTCGGCAATTTTTTCCAGCCCGGTTGATGCATTGATGCGTGAATCTACTCCATGAGACTTATCAGCAATGTAGGCTGTAAGCGCAGGGATGGCCGCCGGACCAATCAAGCCGAAGACTTCTGGTAGTTCTTCTATTCCCCACTCTCCCAACCCTTCATCATAATCCAACAATCTGTCTGACTGGCTGAGGAGCGGTTCAACCGCGGCAACATCGCGCAGTTGTCCAAGTGCGCGCATGGCATGATGAGGTGCCCAGCCTTCTGGTTTCTCTGCTCCTTCTTTGAGCAGTTCTGGATCAAATAGTTCATTATCCGTTAGCATGCGCAACAGGTCGGGAATGTGTTCTGGACCAAGACCGAGTTCAAGGTAGTTGAGCCAGTCTTGTGGCTGTGCGGGATCGGGTTCACCGATGGTGAGTAGCTTGTCTACGGGTGATGGGTAAGTAGTTGTGTTCATTTTTTACTCCTTTTCTTTTGTAGCTTTAACAATCTCTGTGCTGCCGCGGCGACGGGGCCAACGCCGAGTAACGCCAGGCAGTCGCGGGTAGCACAGCCTTCTGGTGTGCCGAGGTCGTGGCCGCGATAGAAACATGGCATGCATGGCAAGCCGAGGCGTACCACAACGGCTTGCCGTTCGAGTTCGGGTGCGCTACCTGTAAACGGCCCCCAGGCCTTATGATTTGTTAGCCCAAAGATGGCGACGGTGGGGGTGTCTACCGCTACTGCCAGGTGTACAAGTGCGGAGTCATTACCTACAAAGAGGTCAGCCTGCTCTAATACCGCCGCTGTGACCTTGATATTATCATTGCCGGCGAAACTGCGTACAGGCATGTTCGACTGCATCATGTCCATGATCTGCTGGTGGAGTTCAGCCTCTTCGGGGCCACCGAGCAGGAGCAATTGACCGCCAATGTTGGCAAAAAGCGTGTCAGCCAACTGTGCAAAACGTTCGGGTGGCCAGCGGCGTGCTGTGCTATAGCTGCCGCTGCCGGGATGCATAGCAATAATGGGACGTTTGATGGCTTCGGGTGACTCGTGTTCAGAGAGTAATTGACATGCCTGTGCATATTCTTTCTCGCTCAGTGGTACCGTCAGGCGCTTGTTGTGTGTGGTTGCGCCCACGGCTTGCGCTACGGCCAGATTGTACTCTGCTTCGTGCATAGCACCAAATCCGGCATCCTTCACACGTACATTGAGGAACCAGCCGCGCCCATGGCCGTTGTCCAGACCGACACGCCATTTCGCACCTGTAGCCCGCATCAGCAGTTGGTGCTTCAGGCGACCAAAAGGCAGCGTGAGGTGATGAAGTAAGAGCACGGCATCGTAGTTGTCTTCGCGCAGGTCTTGCCACAGCTGTATGAGACGCAGCAGATTACGCGGGTTTTTGAACAATTGCTGTGTATGATCGTAGAGATATTTGTCTAGCACGATCACGCGATTGATAACCTCCCAGTCATTGAGCAGGCCGGCCGAATCGGGTGTGACGAGCAGGTCGATGTGCGCCTGTGGATAGGTTTCGCGTAGGGCACGCAGCGCCGGTGTGGCAAGTAACAGGTCGCCAATGCCTGCGAGCTTGACAACCAGGACATGGGCGTTTGCCGGTAATGTGATGTGTTGTGTGTGCATGTGTGTTCAGTTTTTAGCGTACCTTTGAATTATTCTTTAGTTTGCTCTGCACGACCTCGAACACCTGTGTTGGCGTGATGTTTTTCATGCATTGTGTGGTGTAGAAACGGCAATCGGCAGGGTCCTTCATATTGTAGCACGGGCTGCACCAGATAGTGCTACGTAGCACGGTTGCATCAGGACTGACGGGTCCGCTCAGTGAAGGGTTGGTGGGGCCATAGATGCCGATGATGGGTATGCCAAGAGCTGTGGCCATATGGATGGGACCGCTATCACCACTGATAAGAAGATTTGCACGTTGCAGCAGGGCTGCGAGTTGTGGCAGGCTGGTCTTGCCCGCCAGATTAATGGGATGCTCACTCATATGACTTATTACGTTTTCGATAATGGGTAGGTCGGTGGATGCGCCTGTGAGCACTATCTGTGCGCCCTCTTCGTGTATCAAGCGATCCAGCAGGGTTGCCCAGTAAGGAAGGGGCCAGCGTTTGGATTGTCCGTTGTTCGAGCTAACGTGGCAGACGATTAAGAGTTTGTCCTGTTGCAAGCCTTCTTTGCGTAGGAGTTGCTCGATCTCCTGGGCGGCCTGCGCGTCGACATTCAGGTGGGGGATACGGTCGGCGGTGGTGAGGGTTGCACCTGCGGCGTGAGCCAGTTCCAGGCAGTAATCGACTTCGTGTTTGTTGTCAAGCGGGCTCCAGTGCTGGCCAGGCACGCTGTCGGTCGTGAAGCCAGGGTAGCTCTCGCGTCCAAAGCCCACACGCCGTTTCGCGCCACTGAGGATGGCTAGCACACCGGCCCATTGGCCGTAGACGCTGACTGCGAGGTCGTAGTGCCGCGCGTGGAGACGGTTTAGCAAGAGCTGGGCATCGCACCAGTTTTTGGGCTGTAGCAGTGCTTTGGGACGACGCCAAATGTTCGGGTCGTAGGTGATGATCTCGCTTAAATGGGGATCGTGCAGGGCGACTTTGGCACTGCCTGGTGTGGCGAGCAGGTCGATGTCTGCGTCAGGGTAGGTGCGTTTGAGGGCGCGTACGACGGTGAGCGAGAGGACCAGGTCGCCGATGAGGTCCAGGCGAATGATCAGGATGCGCTGCGGATGAAAGCTCTGTGGCGTGAGGGGAGGATGGTGCTTGCCTAATCTTGAGAGCCAGAGCAGGCATCCGATTACGCTCATGAGGAGGTATATGCATGCGCCCAGTACGCTTTTGCTGGAGCGTATGGTTGTTTTGCGCAGTTTCTTGCATGGGCTCGGAGGGAATGGGTAGCCGTAGGTGTCGAGATTGTTTTGTTGTCGTTCGGTTGTTTTGTTGTCGTTCATGAGATGTCTTGTCGAGACATCATGCCGCTTTATAAGTACGTACATCGACTTGCACGCCTGCATGAGCGGCCTCGCGTGCAATCTTCAATAACTGACCCATGATCTCTTTACTAACATATTCCTCACCGCAGGTGGTGCATACATCGGCAGGCACATCGCGAATAACTACGGTTGTATTTTCTGGTGTTAGGGTAACGGTAGCCGTTCCTGGCTCAGTTTCCCCTTGCCCGCAAAACACACATTGCATTTACTTTTTCCTCCTGGTTCGTAAATCGGGCTCCCATTTCGTGGGGTCTGGTATATAGGATGTAATAATAATAGCTTGCATCGTTGCCTCTAGTTTGGCAACGACTACATGAATATGTCGACCTTTTGTCCTTCCTATCATAAGCTGACACGGAAGCGGTAATGCGTTAGAATACTCCTCTATCAGGTCGCCTGTGTCCACGACGGTTTGTATGTCTTCCTCGTCAATAGACCATTTAGACATACGCAGGGCTGCATGAACACTAAAGACGAGTTGGTAACTCTCCACTCACGACTCCGGTTGCAAAGTTGCCTTTACTATAGCATACGCTCATATTCTTTATCAAGAAATCCCTACCCTCTCTGTTTGATTGCTTCCTCAAAAACCTACTCCTGAAAGCACCCACTCCCGGTCAGGCACTGCCGTCCCTAATGACTCTGCTTGGATTGGTCATCCCCAATAGTTTGTTAATTGCCTCCATTACCTGTTGTTCTGGTACCAGGCGGGTGCAGGGATGCGCAGACAGTTCTTCGGGGCGGAAATCGATGCGTCCGCAAGGGATGGTTGGGCAGCCTGGGCAGCGTTGTGTGGATGAGATCACGAGATGCTGATCCGGTGGTCCCCAGGGTCCGGCGAGACGGGGATCGGTCGGCCCGAAGATGCGCACAGTTGGCGTGCCCTGCGATGTTGCCAGGTGCGGTGGTCCACTATCAACTCCCAGCACAAGTTGTGCCCGTCCCAATAATGCTGTGAGTTGTCCCAGTGTTGCATCCGTTATCAGCACCACTGGGGCTGTTATACCTCGTGCAATCTCCTCCATTAACGTTCGTTCATGCTTGCTCCCTGTGAGGATGATACGCACTGGAGCTGATTGTGTCAATGTCCCGTAGGGGTAGGATACCTGTCCCCCAGACAGGGTTCCCTTGTGGTCGCCCGCATACCTGGGATGTAGACCCGTGAGTGCATTAGCACACTGCGACCATGCTTCGGGTCGCCATAGTTTGACGGCTGCGGCGGTGCCAGGGTGAATGACGATAACCGGAGTCTCGGCATCGATACCTTCTTTGCTCAGGCGTTCGGCGACCCATGCGTGCTCCTCCGGTGTGGGTGTGAACTGAAGTGGGTAGCGTTCGGGCGTGTACGGTTCTGCGAGTGGTGGGTAACCCAATGCTTCCAGTCCGGCACTGGCGAGGCGCAGGTTGGAAACGGTCCAGTGCTCAGGCGATCTAAAAGGTAAAGCGCGAGTGAGAAAGGGTGTGCCGGGTTTGATGGCGTAGCCAATACGGCGTGGGATGCATGCAAGGTAGGTTAGGGCAGCACCCCACCAGAAATCAGGGCGCAGGTTGATGACGAGGTCATATTTGTTGCGGCGGAGTTGTTGCGCGGCGCTGGGCAGTAGGATGTAGGGTGTCCAGGGCTTTTGCGGGGTGCGCTGGAAGCCGGGAAATGGGAAGGTGATTAGCTGGTCGATGTCTGGGTGGCGTGCTACTACTTCGCTTGACCAGGGGCCGACCATCATGGTGGTGTGTATGTTAGGTGCCTGGGTTTTGAGAGCGTGGAGCACCGGTGTGGTGAGTACGAGGTCGCCTAGGTGGTCGGGGCGTATGAGCAGGATGCGTGGGGCCGTTGGTAGTGGTTTACGAGCATGTTGGGCTGCTACACGAGCGCCGGGTGCGCCAAGCAGGCGTACGAGTAGTAGGATGAGGGTGCGTAGGAACTGTTTCACAAGACTGTATCCATGAGAATTTCTAGAGTCACAAGGGCATACCTGTTGTTGTGCTGCAAGGACAGGTGAGGCCTGTCGGTAGTATCGCATTCCTGCCCTTGGCTGTCAATTGCCCTTGCCCCTTCGGGGTGTGCGTATGATTTTTGCGTGGATAGTCCCAGCCAGGGCGGAGGCAAGCTCACGCCCCTACTAACCACGAAACCCCCCGCGTTGTGTGCAAAATCGTACGCGCACCCAGCCCTTCGTTGGGACACTTGTCTCCGATGTCTCCGATGTCTCCGGTGGGACACTTGTGACAGTGGGGCCAATTAGAGCAAGCGAACTGTCAAGTGAAGAGCCAGGGCGGAGGCAAGCTCACGCCCCTACTAACCACGAAACCCCTCACGTTGTGTGCAAAAATCGTACGCGCACCCAGCCCTTCGTTGGGACACTTGTCTCCGATGTCTCCAATGTCTCCGGTGGGACACTTGTGACAGTGGGGTCTGGCTGAGAGTCCCCCAGACTCTCTTGCCACACAAGGGCCCATCCACCCCCAACCCAGCCCCGTGCCACTACATTTCGCACGGCCCCAACTCCACCGTCATGTCCACCGCACTGTGGTCTGGTGGAGGAGCAAATCAACAGTGGTTGAAAATGTAGTAAAACATCCTCCAATGTATTCATCTTGCATATCTTCTTGCTCGTGCTTGACAAACACGCATGCAAGTATTATAATACCTACATGGATGCAAAAG
>WNFB01005771.1_pt1 | contig 11071 bp, 11 predicted proteins | sample 5400501 | NCBI WGS metagenome assembly WNFB01 (sample SAMN13153341, study PRJNA577476) | soil metagenome | isolation source: 200 cm saprolite under Douglas fir tree site 2 hole 1 | place: USA:California | collected 2015-04-18 | reverse complement strand
CGGCCCTCGACGCCATCCGCATCTCCTTCTGGGCACTGCACCAGGAGGCCGACATGGACCGCCTCGCGACGGGCTTCGCGAAGGTGCTCGCGGCGAGGGTCTAGGGCACCTATCCTCAACCGCCCATGACCCTCTTACGGGATCAGGTGGCCATCGTCACGGGCGGCGGCAGGGGCCTCGGCCGGGCCGTGGCCGAGACGTTCGCGGCCCTCGGCGCCTCGGTGGTCATCGCCTCGCGCAACGCGCCCGAGCTCGACGACGTCGTTCTGGGCATCAAGAAGTCCGGCGGCCGCGCGCTCGCGCAAACCGCGGACGTCGCGGACGACCGTCAGGTCCAGGAGCTCGTCCTGGCGACGGAGCGCTGGGTCGGGCCCGCGACCGTCCTGGTCAACAACGCCGGCATGGTCGACCCGCTGGCGCTGCTCGCGCGATCCGATCCGGCCATGTGGCTCCGCAACATCGCGGTGAACATCGGCGGCGCCTATCTCCCCACTCGCGCGGTGCTGCCGGGCATGCTCGAGCGCGGCGCCGGGCGCATCGTGAACATCTCCTCCGGCGCGGCGACGCGTCCGAACCCGGGCTGGACCGCGTACGCCGCGAGCAAGGCCGGCGTGGTGCAGCTGACGAAAAGCCTCGCGCTCGAGCTGGAGGGCACCGGCGTGACCGCGTGCACCTACGACCCGGGCGTGATGGACACCGAGATGCAGGAGCGGCTGCGCCGCATGGACGTGCGCGACTTCTCGCGCGCCGAGGAATACCGGCAGCTGCAACGCGAGGGCCGCCTCATCGACCCGAAGCGCGCCGCGCGTGCCGTGGCGTACCTTGCGCTGCCGTCGACCGCGCGTAACGGCCAGGCGCTCAGCTACGACGACCCCGAGCTGGTGCGGGCCGTGGAGGCGGCGCTCCCCGCCTAGTGGCCGCTCCCGCGCTGGGGCGCGCCACGGAGCTCCAGCGCTTCGAGAACACCTTCAATCTCGCGCGCCTGGGGGGTGCGGTCCTTGCCTTCGGGCTCGGACCGTTCTTCCCGCATCTCGGCATCGCGTACGTGATCGGGCTCGGCGTCGCGCTTGTCGCGGACGCCGCGTTCGCGGCGACGCTCATCCGTACCGGGCGCTACCGCCAGTCGCCCGAGGCCAGTGCCCGGATCGTCTTCGGCGTGGATCTCGTCGTCGTGGCCTACGCGATCCTGGTGTTCGCCGCCGACCCGAACTGGAGCACCTACATCGCCGGTATGCTGCTCGTGTTCGCCGGCGGCTTCCGCCTCGCGACCTTCGGCGCGATCGTGGCAGCCCTGTTCATGGCCGCCGCGTACGTCGCCATCGCGCTCTACCGTGAGTCGGCCTACGGCTTACCGACCGAGCCATACCGCCTCGTCTTCACCGTCGCGATCTACCTGCTGGCCGGCTTCCTCATGGCGGGCCTGGTGCGCGAGCTCGCGACGCTTCGCGCGCAGCGCGAGCGCTTCGAGCATCAGCGGGCGGAGGCCGAGGCGCTGCGTCATCTCGACGAGCTGAAGAGTCAGTTCCTCGCGGATATGTCGCACGACTTCCGCAGCCCGCTCACCGTCGTGCGCGGCGCGATCGAGATCCTCGGAAGCGAGCGACCTGGGCCGCTCAACACTCAGCAGCGCGAGCTCGCGTCACGCGCCGCGCGCAACGCGCACCGGCTCGAGGAGTTCACCGAGGACCTGCTGGAGATGGCGCGCATCGAGCACGGCGGTGTGGAATTGGAGCGCGTCGAGATCGACGCCTGCGCGCTGCTGCGCGAGGTCGTGGACGATCATCGTCCCTTCGCCGACGCGCGAGAGCAGCGTCTGAAGCTCGACTGCCAGAGCGAGCACATGACGATCTCGGTGGACGTCGGCCGCATGCGCCGCGCCTTCAGCAATCTCATCGACAACGCGATCAAATTCGGGCCCGAGGGCTCGCCGATCGACGTGTGCGCTCGCCGCGAAGCCGAAGCGTTCTGCGTCAGCGTCACCGATCGCGGCCCGGGTGTGGACCGCGACGAGCGCGACCACATCTTCGAGAAGTTTTCGCGCGGCCGCAGAAGCGCGACGACGTCGGGCGCGGGTCTCGGTCTCTCGATCGCGCGATCGCTGGTCGAGCTGCACGGTGGGTCGATCCGCTACGAGGACGCCAGCGGCGGCGGCGCGAGGTTCGTGGTCATGGTCCCGGTGGGCATCGAATGAAGGTCTTGGTGGTGGACGACGAGCCCGACGTGCGCGCCCTGGTCAGCACGGCTCTGGCCTACGGAACGCTGCCGGTGGACGTGATCGAGGCCGGCGACGCCGAGCAGGCGCTGGTGCTGGCGCGGGCGGCGCGGCCTGACATCATCGTGCTCGACCTCGCGCTGCCGGATCGCGACGGTTTCTCGGTGCTCGAGGAGCTGCGGCGGGAGTCGATGCTGCCGATCATCGTGCTCACCGCACGTGGGCTCGAGCATGACAAGATCCGTGGCCTCGAGCTCGGCGCGGACGATTACATGGTCAAGCCGTTCAGCCCGCGGGAGCTCGTGCTGCGCATCCAGACGGTGCTGCGGCGCAGCGCGCAGACGGCGCGGCCGGGCACGATCGAGCGCGAGAACGTGCGCATCGATCTCGCGGCGCGCCAGGTGTTCCGGAGTGGCGCCGAGGTCCGGCTCACGCCCACCGAGTTCGACCTGCTCGTCGAGCTCGCATCACACGCGGGGGAGGCGATCGCGCACGAGGCGCTCCTCGCGAAGGTGTGGGGACCCGAGTACCGCACCGAGGGCCACTACTTGAAGGTGTACATCGCGCGCCTGCGCGACAAGCTCGAGGTCGAGCCGGCGAGTCCGCGACTCATCGAGACGGTCCGCGGCGTTGGCTACCGCTTCGCCACGACCAAGGCCTGACGCTCAGATCGCGACGCGCGCCAGCCTGCCGGTGAGGTCCAGCACCCACAGCGCGCCGTACCCAAACACCGCCGCGATGCAGTCGACGGGAAGCTCCCGATCTATCGCCTTGGTGCGCGCGTTCACGCGCCGCAGTCCCAGGCTGCACACCCAGATGCCCTCGCCGTCGAAGGCGATGGCATCGAGCCCGTCCCGCCCGAAGAACGAGCCGACCTTCACGCTGCCGCGCTCGGTCAGGTCGGACGCGTCGAGCCAACGCAGCGAGCCCTCGCCCTCGTCGCGGACCCACACCAGGCCCGCGCCGAACGCGACCGGCAGCGGGCGCGTGCCGAGCTGCCGAGTGGCGACGATCCGCGCGGTATCCGGATCGAGGCGCGAGATCGCCGGGTCGGAGCTGCTGACCACATAGACGGCGTCACTCGTCGCCGTGATGCCGGTCGGCCCGCCGGGGATGTTCTTCACACGGTTGGTCACGGTCGCCGTGCGCGTGTCGAACCGCAATACCTGGCCGCCGAAGTAATCCGTGATCCAGATGATGTCGCGCTGCGGCGCCATGGCCCACGGTTGCGCGGTGATCGGCACGGTGCCGAGCGAGCTCCCCGTCCGCGGGTCGAGGCGCTCGAGCGCGGCCTGGTCATTGCGCGCGACCCACACCGAGCCGCCGGCGAGCACGGCCGTCGTCGGCACCTCGCAGGCGCGCGCGCTGAAGTAGCCGCTCGGGAAGTTGTGCTCGGAGATCTTGAAGCCGTTGCCGTAGACGCAGCCCGAGGAGAGGTAGGCGCCGGGGTCCGCGAGGGTCACTGTGCGGCGCACGGTCATGGACCGCAGGTCGACGATCGCGATCGTGCCGTCGCCGCTATTCGGGACCCACACCGCGCCCGCCGCGAGCACCGGCACCGCGGGACGCGCGCCGACCGCGACGGATCGCGCGAGTGGTGCGCACGACGTGAGGACGAGCGCGACGGCGATCGCGAGGGTGGTCGCCGTGCGCGGGACTAACGCTCTGGCGACTTCTCGCGTCCGGCGGGCCGGAAGGCCTTCCTTCTCTCGATGGCGCCCTGGAGCAGCTTCGAGGTCCCCGCGGGATCCACCTGCGCGCGCTTCGTGATCTCGCCATCGGACCGGCCGATGAGCCCGCAGGTCGCGCAGTCACCGCGCCCGTCGAGCCGCGCGTGGCAGTTCGGGCAGTGGACCTCGAAGGGTGCCTGCGGCCGGAAGAGGCCGAGCGTGCGTGCCTCGTCGAGCAGCGTCTGCGCGTCCACCATTGCCGCCTCCTACCCCGATCCGAGCACGACGGACTTCTTCTCCGTGTAGCTCTCGATCGCTTCGATGCCGTGCTCCTTGCCGAACCCGGATTGCTTCGCGCCGCCGAATGGCAGCTGGTCGTAGGCGACCTGGATGTCGTTCACCCAGGTGTAGCCGGCGTCGAGCTGCTCCGCGGCCTTGCGCGCCTTGGCCATGTCCTTTGTGAAGATGCTCGAGCCGAGTCCGTAGATCGACGAGTTCGCCCTCGCGATCGCCTCGTCGAGATCCTTCACGATGAACAGCGGCACGGCCGGTCCGAAGACCTCCTCGGTCGCCATGCGCGAGTCCTCTGGCACATCGCTCAGGACCGTCGCGGGATAGAACCAGCCCTTCGCGTACTCCGCGCCCTCGGGCCGCTTGCCGCCGGCGAGGACCTTAGCGCCGCGCTTCACCGCGTCGGCGACCTGCGCCTCGACCTCGTTGCGCTGGGTCTCGGTGTGGAGCGGGCCCATCTTCGTGTCCGCGGCGAAGGCGTCGCCGACCTTCCACTCCTTCTGGGCGCGCTCGGTGAACTTGGTCATGAACTCCTCGGCGATCTTGTCGAAGAGGAAGATGCGCTTCACCGCGAGGCAGGCCTGCCCCGCGTTGAAGAAGCGTCCGATCGCGGCGGCGGCCGTCGCGCGGCGGATGTCCGCGTCGTCGGCGACGATCATCGCGTCGCTGCCGCCGAGCTCGAGCGTGACCCGCGTCACGTTGTTCGCGGCGAGCTGCATGATCCGCTTGCCCGTCGCGGTCTGGCCGGTGAAGGCGATCTTGTTCACGCGCGGGTGGGAGACGAGCGCGTCGCCGACCTCGGCCCCCGAGCCGTGGAGCGTGTTGATCACGCCGGGCGGGAAGCCGGCGCCGTTGATCGCCTCGATGGCGCGTTGCGTCGCGAGCGGCGTGGTCGACGCCGGCTTGAGCACGATCGTGCAGCCGGTGGCGAGCGCCGGGCAGAGCTTGTTCGCGAAGAGCGTGAGCGGGAAGTTCCACGGCGTGATCGCCGCGACGACGCCGACGGGGCGGCGCATGGTGATGCCGAACTTCGACGGATCGTCCAGCGGGATGTAGTCGCCGCGGATCTTGTCGGCGAGACCGGCGAAGTACTCGAGGTTCTCGGCGACGCGGTTCGCTTCGATCTTCGCGTGCGCCAGCGGCTTGCCCTGCTCGAGCGAGAGGAGCTTCGCGACCTCGTCCACGACCTCCCGCATGCGGCGCGCGGCCTCGTGCATCATCGCGGCGCGCTTGCTGGGCGGCGTTGCGGCCCAGATGGGGAAGGCCTTCGCGGCGGCGGCCACGGCAGCGTCCACGTCGGCCTTCGATCCGCGCGGGATGTCGCCGACGACCTCGCCGTTCGCGGGGTTGCGGACCTGGATGGTCTGCCCGCTCTCTGCACCCACGAGCTCGCCGTTGATGAGCATCTTGGCCATGTACGGACCCTCCCCGCTATTCGACACCAGCATAGGAACTACTGACTCCGTTCGCCCAAGCGAACGTGAGAGCAAGCGCGTCCGAGCGGACGCGGTACCTTAGGCGCGCGCGCACGCGGGGGAGGTCATTCGGATGGCGGTACGGCTCGAAAAGCAGGACGCGATCGGCCACATCGTGCTCGATCGGCCCCCGGCCAACTCTTATGACCGGGCGTTCCTGGACGAGCTCGACGCGTCGATCCAGTCGGCGAAGACCGACGCGGCCATCAAGGCGATCGTGGTGCGCAGCGCCTCCGAGAAGTTCTTCTCCGCCGGCGCCGACGTCGCGGTCTTCGCGAAGAGCGACCTCGATGTGCAGAACGCCTTCGTCCTGTGCGCGAACGAGGCCATGAGCAAATTCGAGAGCACCCCCAAGGTCGTCATCGCGGCGATCAACGGCCACTGCCTCGGCGGCGGTCTCGAGATCGCGCTCTGCTGCGACTTCCGCATCGCGGCCGAGGGGACATACAAGATCGGCCTGCCCGAGGTCTCGCTCGGGCTGCTGCCCGGCACCGGCGGCACGCAGCGCCTGCCGCGCCTCATCGGGCGGCAGAAGGCGCTCGGCCTGATGCTGCGCGGCACGACGCTCTCGCCGCTGGACGCGAGGGATGCGGGGATCGTCGACGAGGTCGTGCCCGCCGCCGACCTGCTGGCGCGCGCGACCGCAATGGCCCAGGAGTTCGCCAGCGGGCCGAGCTACGCCAGGGGCGAGATCAAGCTCGCCGCGGTCCAGGGCTTCGGCACGACGCTGAAGGAGGGCCTGGCGATCGAGCGCGCGGCGCTCATCCGTCTCTTCAAGAGCGAGGACGCCAGAGAGGGCGTCAAGGCATTCGTCGAGAAGCGCAAGCCGGAATACAAGGGCCGGTAACACGGACAAACGCACGAGCCTGGCCGAGGCCGTTGCGCGCTTCGTACCCGACGGTGCGTCCATCGCGATCGGCTGCGCGCTCGAGCCGGCGATCCCCTTCGCCTTCGCGCACGAGCTCATCCGCCAGGGCCGGCGCGACCTTCGGCTCATCGGCCCCATCTCCGACGTGCTGTTCGACCAGCTCATCGGCGCCGGCTGCGTGGCGCGGGTGGACGCGGCGTGGGTCGGGAACGTCTCCGCCGGGCTCGCGCACTGCTATCGCCGCGCGATGGAGCAGGGGATCCCGCGGCGCATCGAGGTCCACGACCACAGCAACTTCAGCATCGCGCAGGCGCTGCTCGCGGGCGCGATCGGAGCGCCATACGTGCCGACGCGCACGCTCCTGGGATCCGACATCCCGCGCGCGAACGGCTCGTTCCGCGAGGCGACCTCCCCCTTCGACGGCTCGCCAGTGCTGCTGATCCCGGCGATCGCGCCCGACGTCACCGTCCTCGCGGTCCAGCGCGCCGACGCGGACGGTAACGCGCAGCTCTGGGGACCTTGGGGCGTGTCGCAGGAGGCGGGGCTGGCCGCGAAGCGCGTGATCGTGCTCGCGGAGGAGATCGTCGCGCGCGAGGTGATCGCGAGCGATCCGAACCGCACCATCGTGCCCGCGCTGAAGGTCGCGGCGGTCGTGGAGGCGCCGGGGGCGTGCCATCCGTCGCCGCTCCAGGGCCGCTACGGTCGCGACCACGAGTTCTTCCACGAGTACCACCAGGCCACACGCACGGCCGAGGGGTTCGCCTCGTGGATCGCGGAGTGGGTGACCGGTCTTCCCGACCGCAAGGCGTATTTGCGGAAGCTGGGACCACGCTGGTCGGCTCTGGCGGCGAGCGGCGTTCCCGCCTCGCCGGTCCAGTTTTGAGGGGAGGCGATGGTCATGGCGGCACAGACGGACTCACTCCCTCAGCGGCTCATCGGCGCACTGCGTCTGGACGCGGAGACCTACGAGCGGATCGAAGCCGACACGAGCGCCACCACTCAGGCGGCGCTCATCGTCGTCAACTCGAGCCTCTTCGCGGCGGCGGGCAACGCACTGCTCCGCGGCGGCGATCTGGGTGGCGGCATCTTCGTCGCGCTCGCGGAGCTCATCGGTTGGGCGGCCTACGCCTGGATCGCGTACCTCATCGGCACGAAGGTCATCCCCGGGCCCCAGACGCGGTCGACCTGGGGCGAGATCGCGCGAACGCTGGGTTTCGCGAACACGCCGCGCTTCCTTCTCATCCTCGTCGCCGTCCCCGGGATCACGGGCCTCGTCCGCGCCGTCGTCAGCGTCTGGGTCCTCGTCGCGACCGTCGTCGCGCTCCGGGAAGCGCTGGATGTGGGCACCGGCCGCGCGATCGTGGTCGGCGTGCTCAGTGGCCTGGTCCAGCTGGCGATCATCGCGTTCGTCGTCAACTCGCTGCCGTGAGCGCGAGCTGATGGAGATCTCGCCCGGCGAGCTCATGGTGGCCCAGGCCGCGCGCGAGATCCGCGACGGCGAGCGCGTCTTCGTCGGCATGCGACTCCCGCTCATCGCGTTCGTCGTCGCGAAGCGCACGCACGCGCCGAACGCGATCGGGCTCTTCGAGCTCGGGATCGTGCGCGATGAGCCCGCGGCCGAGCTCCTCTACACGATGGGCGATCCGGCGAACGTCCGCGGCGCCACCTGGTGCGCCCGCACCATCGACCTCATGGGTCTCCTCCAGCGCGGGGAGATCGAGGCCGGCTTCATCGGCGGCGCGGAGATCGACCGGCACGGCAACCTCAACACCACCGCGATCGGCGCGGACCGCGCTCGTCCGACGGTGCAGCTGCCCGGCTCGGGTGGCGGCGCGGACATCGCGAGCCTCGCCGGCCGGTTGATCGTGATCATGCCCCACGACAAGCGGCGGCTTCGCGAGCGCGTCGACTTCATCACCTCGCCCGGGTACGGCGAGGGCGGCGATTGGCGGACGCGCGTCGGCCTGCCGCGTGGTGGCCCGGCCGTGCTCATCACCACGCTGGGCGTGTTCCGCTTCGAGGGCGGCGAAGCGGTCCTCGTTTCGTACCACCCCGCGTCGTCCGTCGAAGACGTGCGTGCCAACACCGGTTGGGATCTGAGGGTGTCACGCCACGTCCGGCCGACCGACGAGCCGTCCGCCGAAGTACTCGCGATCATCCGCGGCTACGACCCGCAGGGCTTCTGGACGCGCCGCGGAGAGTGACCACTTCGAGGATCCGGCGCTGGGAAGGGCCGGATGCCATCCGCCTTGCCCTTGGTGCCATCATCGCTGCGGAGAGGTAAGGAACGTTGAGCCAGGTCATCGCGCGCGCTATCGAGCTACCTGACCTGCCTGATCGCTACAACGCGGCGACGACCTATGTCGACGCGCACCGCACCACGCGCCCCGACGCGATCGCGATCCGCTGCCAGGGCGCGAGCGTCACGTACGGCGAGTACGCGGGCAGCGTCGATCGCGCCGGCAACGCACTTCGCGGGCTCGGCGTCGACATGGAGGACCGCGTCGTCATCCTCTGCCTCGACTCGCCGGCGTTCGTCTACGCCTTCTTCGGCGCGATCAAGATCGGCGCGGTCCCGGTCCCCACCAACACGCTGCTCATCGCGCGAGACCTGACCTACATCCTGCACGACAGCCGCGCCGTCGCGGTCGTCGTCTCGGCGCCGCTCCTTCAGAAGGTCCTCGATGTCAAGAAGGATTGCCCGCGCCTCCGTCACGTCCTCGTGACCACGTCGGGGGGCGGTCCCCTTCAGGGTCCACTGCCGCCCGGCGTGCTCTCGTTCGAGGACGCGCTGGCGGCCGCGGACGATCAGCTCTCGCCGGTGGACACCTCGCCCGACGACATGTGCTTCTGGCTCTACTCGTCTGGCACGACCGGCTTCCCGAAGGGCGCGGTGCACCTGCAGCACGACATGATCTATTCGGCCGACACGCTCGGCCGCTACGTGTTCGGCTGCACCGAGGAGGACCGCTACTTCACGGTGTCGCCTCTCTTCCATGCCTACGGCCTCGGCAACGGCGTCTTCGTTCCGCTGCGCTATGGCGCTTCGGTCGTGTACAAGCCTGAGCGCGCGACGCCCGACCTGGTCTACGGCCTGGTGACGAGCGAGCGCCCGACGGTGATGTACACGGCGCCGACGTTCTATGCCGCGCTGCTCGCGTATCCCGAGGAAGGCTTCAAGTACGACCTCTCGTCGCTGAAGTTCTGCGTCTCGGCGGGCGAGTCGCTGCCGAAGCCGCTCTTCGACACCTGGAAGAAGCGCTTCGGCATCGAGATCCTCGACGGCATCGGCTCCACCGAGATGCTGCACATCTTCATCTGCAACCGGCCGGGCCAGGCGCGCGGCGGGACGAGCGGCACGGTCGTGCCTGGCTACCAGGCGAAGATCGTCGACGACGACGGCAACGAGCTCGGCGCCGGCGAGACCGGCAACCTCTGGGTCTCCGGTGATTCCTCCGCCGCCTTCTACTGGAACAAGCACGAGAAATCGAAGACCACCTTCCGCGGCGCGTGGACCGTCACCGGCGACAAGTACCACCTCGACGCGGACGGCTACTACACGTACGAGGGCCGCTCGGACGACATGCTCAAGGTCAGTGGGCAGTGGGTCTCGCCGGCCGAGGTGGAGGCTGCGCTCATGGAGCATCAGGCGGTGCTCGAGTGCGGCGTCGTCGGCGCGAAGGACAAGGACGAGCTCACCAAGCCGCGCGCGTTCGTGCTGCTGAAGGACAGGGCCAAGGCCAGCGACGCGCTGGCGGAGGAGCTCAAGGGATTCGTGAAGAGCCGCATCGCGCCGTACAAGTACCCGCGCTGGATCGAGTTCGTCGACGAGCTGCCCAAGACCGCGACGGGGAAGATCCAGCGGTACAAGCTGCGCGAGCGCGCCGTCTCGTGAGCAGCGATCCGCGCGTCGCGGCCTGGCGGCGGGCGGCGACCGACGATCCCGAGAAGTTCTGGGGCGAGGCGGCCGAGGCGCTGCCGTGGTTCAAGAAATGGGAGCGCGTGCTCGACTGGGAGCCGCCGACGTTCCGCTGGTACCAAGGCGGGCGATCGAATCTCGCGTACAACTGCATCGATCATCACGTGCAGGCCGGTCGCGGCGACCGGCTCGCGCTCATCACCGAGAACGAGCGTGGCGACACGCGGCGGTACACGTACGCCGAGCTGCTCGCGGAGACAGAGCGCGTCTCGGCGGCGCTGCGCGGCATCGGCATCGAGAAGGGCGACCGGATCGCGATCTACATGCCGACTTCGGCCGAGGCGATCATCCTCATGCTCGGCGCGATCCGCATCGGCGCGGTCATCCTCGTGGTCTTCGCCGGCTTCGGGTCCGGAGCGCTGGGCGAGCGCGTCCGTCTGGCGGGTGCACGCGCCCTGTTCGCGACCGACGTCACCTACCGCAAGGGCAAGGACGTCCCGCTCAAGGGCATCGTCGACGACGCGCTCGCGGACGCGCCAACGGTCGAGACCGTGGTCGTGCTGCGCCGGGGGAAGGCGGAGGTCCCGATGACGCCGGGCCGCGACATCACCTGGCAGCAGTTCCTCGACGAGGCCG
>WNFB01026218.1_pt1 | contig 11074 bp, 16 predicted proteins | sample 5400501 | NCBI WGS metagenome assembly WNFB01 (sample SAMN13153341, study PRJNA577476) | soil metagenome | isolation source: 200 cm saprolite under Douglas fir tree site 2 hole 1 | place: USA:California | collected 2015-04-18 | reverse complement strand
AGATCCGTGATATCGATCCCCTCGAGCAGGATGCGTCCGCTGGTCGGCCGCTTCACCCCGCTCAACAGATCGATCACGGTGGTCTTGCCGGCGCCGTTGGGGCCGATCAGGGCATGGCGGGCGCCCTTTTCGATGCGCAGCGACACGTCGCGCACCGCGGCGATCCCGCCGAACTGCTTTTGCAAGGCCAGCGTTTCCAGCACGATTGCCATCGCTCGCATACCCCCTTGTCGCGTTTTGCGGGCCTGCCGCGAGCACTCTAACGTAACCCGCCGGTGCCGCCGCCGTCACCGGCCCCGCGGAGGCCCCGCGCCAGCCTGCAAACGCGCCGCGAATGGAGTTTCGGAATGAAGTCCAAATCCGCTCGGAACGGCGGCCAAAGAACAAGCCGGGCGCGGGCCGGACCACTGCCGCGGAATCGAGATCGATGGCTGACGACGCAGTCCTGATCGCACCCGTCTCGGGCCTCAAATTCCCTACTAACAGGGAAATTAACAGGGAATTTCGCGGATTCGCGCCCAATTCTGTGATTCTGGCGCCAATTCAAGCGGCAACTTCAATGGCTTATAGCCAAATTCCCCACGCATCGGAACAGGGAATTTTTTTGCCGAAGCAGGGAATTCCTTCGTCGGAACAGGGAATCTTCTGGGCTGAACAGGCATCACAGATTTCTGCTTCGCTAAGCGCTCATTGTGGCGCTTTGGCATGGCCCCGAAACGGCCTTGAAACGAGGCGACGAACGGAAGGCGGGCCGTCCCAATTGCGCTGGATGAGATTTTTGGTAGGCAGCGGGAATTATATAATCAGATTTTCGACGCGCGTAGCGGGATACTGGATGCAATACTGCCGTCGCTTGCCAAGCTCTCCAGAGCGGCCACTGCCTTGAGGTCCGATACGACGGGTACGTGCGTATTGTGGAGGTCCACGCTTGTGGCTGGACCAAGGAAGGCAATGCCGTCATGCGCGTTTGGCAGGTTCGCGGCGGTAGCGTCAGTAACGAACCTGTCGGCTGGAAGCTTCTCAGGCTCGACGAGACAGTTGGCCTCGTCTTGCTCAAAGAGTTGTCGGCCGCTCCCCGGCAGGGCTACAAGCGGGGAGACCGAGCTATTGAGCGTATCGTCTGCCAACTCTAACCCACCGCAGTCATGAAGCGGGCGACGCGGATGCCGGCGGCGACCGTGGTGAGAACGAACAGCGCCTAGAACAGCGTGGCGAAATGGTACCACAGCCTCATTAGCGCGCGGGCCGCTGAACATGCCCGAGGGGATGCTCGCCATGCGCGACCGCGAGCGTGGGCGCGCCGCCGGCCGAATATCGTGCTAAACGAATCAGGGCATACAAGGTTCTTCTATGGAAATCCGTGCGGAAAGAAACACATATCGAGGTACTGGCGTCGCCCGGTGGGGCTGGAGCGGCGTTGAGGAACTGCGATTACCGTGGGTTTCCGATGAAATCTTGCAACGGATCGTCAGTTTGCTGCCGGCCCGAGTTTCAACAGTAGAGGAAATCGGATTTACGATTATAGAATTTGGCGCACGATATCACCGCAATCTGCACCAAGACGAATTTGGCCCGACGCGCGCCGACCGCATGTCCGCGTTGCGAACGATGCTGATCCGCGTCGAGCTGCTTGACTCGCTCATCGTCGGTCTGCCGCAGCATCTTGCTCTCGAATTGTCGTATCGATCTACGGAGCCAGACCCATCTCCGTCTTTCCGGATATTGCGCAGTTGGACCATTCTGCGTGGTTGGACTATTGGGGAGATCCATCGAGCTGCGAACACAGAGCTGGCAGTCCGACACTCGCTTTATTCAGCAGATGACTTGTACTTGTTGGAGGAAATCTGCACACGGGCTAGCGCTACAATCGAAGTAATGTGCCTTCTTGATACCAGCACGGACGGCGAGCTGTTTGTTGACACCGTCAGCACGGGACTGCTGATCGTAAAGAATGCCCGTGGCGTCGATGTGTTTTCCATCATCGAGGCGCCGCTGTATGCACTGAAGGTTCAAATTGGCCTGACTTTGGATCGCCTCGAACAAAAAGGCGGGCCGGAACGACAGATTTCCTTATCGTGGCTCGTCTGGGAAACTTGCGATCTTTGGACGCGCGAGACCGGGCAACCAGTCACCAACAGTGCCATAAGAGAAGGCGGCTATACCAGCAGACCGCAATCGCCGGCTGGCCAATTTGTGCTGGCCGTTGTTGAAGCCTTGCTGCCGCCTGGATGTTGGATCGCGGAGAAACTGCCTCGAGATGCATCCGTGCGTGCTCGGAAATTTGCTGCGTCGTCTGACGGGCAGGCCCGATCCGTATACTCCGCGATGCGAGATTACGTCACCGGTCACCCGCCAATCGGCATCCGGCGAGGCCGCCGGAAGGTCGTGCGGTAACTTTGTAAATTCGGTTTGCCCCGCCTGGGTGTATGTGCGGGGCCATGAGACACCGCCGAAATCCCGCGACCGGCCGCGGCACCCGCCGGCAATTCAAACCAGTATCAAGCATCAGGCTGCATCATCAATCGACCGGGCGTCGTGCTTCCATTGCACCTGCACCGCGCGGGCTAGTCGACAAGATAACCTGGCGCGCGATCGGCGACCTGAAGCCTTTTCCGGGCAACCCGAGGCGCCATCCCGAAAGCCAGATCGTCAGCCTGATGAAAAACATTGATCGGATCTGGACCGCCCCGATCTTGACCGACGAAATAGGAACGATTCTCGCAGGCCATGCCCGCCTCGAGGCAGCCAAGAGGCTCGGCCTGACTGACGTGCCGACGGTCACCATCGCCGGCCTCAGTAACAGCGAGAAGCGTGCGGTCGTCATCGCCGACAACCGCTTGCCCGAGCGAGCGGTGTGGGATTTTGATCTTTTGCGGGAGCACTTCAATAACCTGATCGACCTCGACTTCGACGTCGAATTAACGGGTTTCTCGACCGGCGAGATTGATCTCGTCATGGACGGCGGTACATCCGCACCTGCGACAGCCGATCCAACCGATGATCTAGCAGGCTTTGCAGTCGATGGGTCTGCCGTCAGCAGGTTGGGTGACGTGTGGGAACTCGGTCGGCATCGTCTGATCTGCGGCGACGCGCTTCACGGTGATGACTACGAGCGGCTACTGCCGGGCGAACTCGCGCAGATGGTCGTCACCGATCCACCTTACAACGTGAAAATTGATGGCCATGCGATGGGTCGCGGCAAGGTGCGCCACCGGGAATTTGCGATGGCAGCGGGTGAAATGTCCGAAGCTGCGTACACCGTGTTCCTCGACAAATTCATGCGCTTGGCCGTCACATTCAGCCGCAACGGGTCGTTACACTTTGTGTTCATGGACTGGCGGCATTTGCGAGAACTGCTGAACGCAGCTCATCCGCTTTACGCTGAACTGAAGAATGTCTTGGTGTGGAACAAGAGCAACGGCGGCCAGGGCAGCTTTTACCGCTCCAAGCATGAGCTGATCGCCGTCTTCAAGAACGGCACGGCGGCCCACATCAACAACTTCGGGCTTGGTGCCCACGGCCGGTACCGGACGAATGTCCTGGATTACCCCAGCGTCAACAGTCTTCACCCTGCGCGCCGCGGCGACCTTGAATTGCACCCCACGGTGAAGCCCGTTGCTTTGATCGCGGACTTGATCCGCGACTGCAGCCGCCGGCACGGCATCATTCTGGACCCCTTCGGCGGCAGCGGAACGACAATCCTCGCGGCCGAGCGGACCGGCCGGGTTGCCCGCGTCATCGAGCTTGACCCGCTCTATATCGACGTCGCCATTAGCCGTTGGGAACAAACCACGGGCATGCAGGTCCGGCATGCCGCGACAGGGCTGGCCTTTGGCGAAATCGAAGCCCGACGAAACAGCAACATTCCCCATGAGTCGTCCCCTCGTGCGCCAAGTCGCGTCAGACGGAGGTCGACATGAGCAATTACAAGGTCGGCTACAGCAAGCCGCCGAAGGCGAAACAGTTCAAGAAAGGGCGATCTGGCAATCCAAAGGGGCGTCCGAAAGGCAGCCTTAATCTCGCGACCGATCTCACGGCCGAGCTCAGCGAGCAGATTTCCGTCCGCGAGGATGGGCGTTCACGCCGTGTGAGTAAGCAGCGCGCCTTGATCAAGTCGCTGTTGGCCAAGGCCCTGCAGGGGGACATCCGCGCGTCCGCCGCGCTTCTCGCGCTTTATGCGCGGGTCATCACCGAGACGCCGGAGGACCAGAATCAAGCGATCGACAATGATGAACTGCAGATCCTGCGTCGCTTTGCGCCCCGATTACTGAAATCCCTTGAGCCGAAATAATCGCGCAGCGGCATGACGATCGATCGGAAAATAGCCGACGCCCTCTACCGCAACCATCTTGGCGCGTTCGCCTACGCGGCTTTCGAGGCGGTCAATCCAGGCCAGAGCCTCATCCCCAACTGGCATATCGACTGCCTCTGTTATCAATTGGAAAGAATGGTGACCAGCGATAGCACCAATCGCCTGGTCGTCAATCTGCCGCCCCGTTCCTTGAAATCGTTCATCGTGTCGGTCAGCCTGCCGGCGTGGCTCCTGGGCCGCAATCCCGGTTCACGAATCATCTGCGCGAGCTACGCTGAGGATTTGGCCAACAAGTTCTCTCGGGACTGCCGGGCACTCATGGAGAGCCGGTTCTACAAGGGGGTCTTTCCCCGAACTAGGCTCAACCCGAAGAAGAGCACCGAAGGTGAATTCGAGACCACGCGTCGAGGGTATCGTCTGGCCACGTCCGTCGGCGGCACCCTGACCGGCCGCGGCGGCGATATTCTGATCATCGATGATCCCATCAAGGCCAATGATGCCAATTCACAGGTCGCCCTCGGGGGCGCCAATGACTGGTTTCGCAACACGGCGCTGAGTAGGCTTGACGATCCGGCAAGAAGTCTCGTCCTCGTCACCATGCAGCGGCTCCACACGAATGACCTATAGTCGGAAGCCGTATCTTCGCCGCTCAGTACCAGCAAAATCCAACGCCGCCGGACGGTAACATGATCAAGGCCGCTTGGCTCGGGCGATACCAGACTGCTTTGGAGAGGAAGAGATATCGCCGTGTCATCCTGTCCTGCGACCCCGCCGGGAAAGCAGATATCCGCAACGACTATACGGCCATCACGATCATCGGGGTGCATGAAAAGGCGCTTCACCTTCTCCATGCAACGCGCGGACATTGGACGGTCCTGCAGATGCGGGACCAGATCGCCGCCCTCGCCGCAGAATGGAAGGGAGATCTGGTCATCGTCGAGGATACGAGCAGCGGGATGGGCTTGATCCAGCTCCTCAAGGAACAATCGAAGCTGAGTATCATCGGTCGCAAGGCCGTTTCGAAGCAGGCCGTGTTCTGTTGCCGAGCGAAGCCCCCTGGCTTGCTGACTTTGAAACCGAGCTCCTCGCCTTCCCCAATGGTCGTTATGACGACCAGGTCGACGCGCTTCTGTTGTTTCTGGATTGGTTCTCCGACAACGAGCAGTACATCACGCCGGTGATATGCGCGCCCATCATCGTCACTCGTGGCGTACCAGATCAGTGGGCATGTAATTACTGAGTGTGCCGAGGGGATTGACGGCACAAAGCCCTTATTGTGAATCGGAGTCCAACTTTGACCCCCGCCGATACGGTCGCAAGTCTTTGAACGCAGGTCACTCTCCTTTACCACCCGCTCATGGGGCTCGCGGGAGCTTTTGATGCGGTAGTGGAACTCACCAGCGCTATCCGGAAGCTGGCGAATAATCTCGTAAGTCCCCTGGGCTGCCATCCGGAAGGGATATCCACCACTGAATTGAACCTTCTGGCCGATTCGAAACCGGTGCGTCGTCATACGGGCCTCCATCGTTCTGGTTGCCGCACACCGATGCCCGCCCAATTCCCCGATCAGCTGGCTCACGAGCAGCCACCAACGAAGCGCAGTAGAACCGGAAGCTTCAAATCAGAGCCTCTGCGCTCCACCTTCCTCCTTGCAGGCGGCCCGCATTAGAGCCTGTCGCAGCCAACGGCGGCTTTGAGTCGTTGAATCTAGCAGATATCGGTCGCTTTAGGGCAGCTGGGCGCGGGAAATATATTCCCGCTTCTCGTTCAGAACAGCGCCACAACGGCCGGAATAAGGTCATAGACCAGGAACGACGAATTTCTCCGTTCCCGCCAAGCGTGAACAGCAAATTTATTTCAACGTCCCTACGCATTGGAACAGGGAATTTTTTGCCGGAGCAGGGAATTCCTTCGTCGGAACAGGGAATCGTCTGGGCTGAACAGGGCATCACAGATTTCTGCTTCGCTAAGGGCTCATTGCAGCGCTTTGGCATGGCCCCGAAACGGCCTGAAACGAGGCGACGAACGGAAGGCGGGCCGCCTCAAATTGCGCTGGATGAGGTTTTTGGTAGGCACAGGTTTTTGGGACAAGCCAAATCCTGAGATCAGCTCGTCTCCTTCAATGCGTCGATCACGCGGTAGACGGCGGTGAGCGCGGTCAGCGCCGTCGTTTTGTTGCACGCTTCACCCGAGCGTAGCGCTTTGCCTGGATGAATGAGGTTGCGCGCGTCCTTCGCCAAGCCTGCCTGCCGCTCGGACGCTTCGTCGATCACCCCGTTCTTCACCGCTACGCGGATCAGGTCGGCAAGGCGCAGCTCATCCAGTGGCCGCTTAGGCATCTCGGCAAGCGTCACTCGCTTCAACGCCCATAGGAGCAGCGCCTCCAAGGCCGCGCCCGCGAAAACGGTCGCTCCCAACCATTCGCGCGCGTTGAAATCGGTCCACGCCGCGTGAATGCGGTCTTCGATTCCGAGGCGGATGTCTGCGTCGGTGATAAATGGCAACTCAGGCTCGGCAGGCGGCAGTTCGTCGTGGCATTGCTTCATTAAGCGGCGAAGGCGCTCGATTGCGTCCTTGCCGCCTACATCTCTAGCCGGCGTGATGTCTCCGAGATTCCATGTTGCGAGCGACGTAGCGAGGACAGCCCGGCAGCGACTGAATTCGAGATAATCTCTCGCGCCAAGATCGATCAGTTCTCTCGGAACTTCATCGAGCAGAGCGAGCAACGCATATACCTCAGCGCGGAAGATATGCTTGACGGCGCGCCCATCGAGTCCGTTCCGGTTCGCGCCGAATAGGCTGTCGATCGCTTCAACAACCTGGCTCGGAAGGACCTTGGGCATCGCGGCTCCTAGGGAGTGATCGCTAGGTGGGCAGGAGAACGCGAGCGGGGCACAGCTCTCGGTAACATTCTCTTATAGAAGGTTCGCCCCTGGTAGACTAAATTGACCTGGGTGGCTCCACCCCGTTTCAGGCGCCCTCTTGTTCACTGGCCGGATCAGGCATTTCTCCGATCAGATCCGCAAGGTAGCGATCCGAGACCGAAAGGGTCGTCGGCCGCGATCACCCATTCACTAATGAAGGAGATGCTGGACGCCTCTAAAGAACAACAGGGCAGACGCTGCAAAATCCCGCACTGGTCAATGCACGCCGCCAAGCAGCCACAATATCAGGATGATGACCAGCACCAATCCGAGAACGCCACCTAGCCCCCGGTGTCCATATCTGTTGTACCCGTAATAGCCACCCCCGCCACCCAACAGAAGAATGATGAGGATTATAATCAGAATTGTGCTCATTCGTTCTCACCTGTGGCTCGATCATCGGGGGACGGTCTGCTCGGCTGAAGTTTGGACTCCGCCGCGACTCGGACGAGCTCGTCAATCGATGAGGGATGGAGTTTGGCCAGCATGCGCCTGCGCTCACGCTCCAGCTCACCGGGACTCTTCTTCAGCTTGTATTGGTTCCACACTGATTCCAGTCCTTCGGGCGAATCAGAATAATCGTCAATAATGGCACGGTAAACTTCGCAACGTTACGATTTTGCAAGGGATTAGGCTGGCGAGCTGCTCCATTGGCGCTATCGCGGCGCGCGGATTTCAGGCTGCGGCGTAACAGTTGTGCGCAGGACGCGCCGCATGACCCTTATGGAAGAAGACCAATAAAATGGATGCGTCAAGTATCCGCTCTTGATTAGAAGCTGATGGGCCATTCCGCAATGGAAGCACTTCAAATGAATGATGGAGGCCTGAACTAAAGACAGGCTGTGCGCGTCGGTGTTGATTCCAGTCTCAATCGCCCGACCTGTTTGCGGGCAAGTGAAGGTGAGGCTGTGCATCATTGCTCCAGCAGACTGTTTCCGATTAGCCTCAAGCTTTCGCATTATAGTTAACAAGTGGTAAACGAGACAAAGTTGCCGGCTTGGCCTGCGCGGAAAAGGTCGCCCGAGTTGCCAGGAGCGGCCTTGCCCATCCGGCGCTTGGTTATCCTGCGCGGGGCCCGGCGAGTTGACGCCAGAGGTCGGAATGGCGATAAAATAAACATGATTCAACATCAATTGGCGTATCTCGCTGGGCGCCAATCAAGCGTCCATAGAACTCCGCCCTTTACGCAGATGGGCTCGCATCAATGTCCGGGCTTCTATTGCCCGCGTGGCGCCCTTATTTTCATCGGCCTCCGACAGGGGTAACACAGCGCCCCCTGCAGTGTATTGCGTGTTGTGGAGGAATGGACCCGGCACAGCTCTCCCTCCAGACTGAGGCCGGAAAACTGCATGGAATAAGGGTTTTGCGCGTCGCGTTGACCCCCAAAATACCGTCCAATGAGTAAGGAAGCCGTTATCGAAGCCGCTCCTTCTAGAACGGCCACCAGTGCATCGATTTGAGAAACGGAACGGCAGTGTTGAAGATGAACATAGCCAGGACCAGCCAACCGATAAAAGCAATCCAATTTACCATGATCCTTGTTGTCTCTGCTATGCTGTTCAGATACGAGAAGATTAGCACGACATCTTGCCGCGTATGGACGACCGATAATCGAACATGCTGCTCGGGATAGTCGATGCCCATTTCAAGTTGTTCGCGCTCAGTATCCTTGATTGATTCGAGCAATGACATCGCACGCTTGAGCGCTGGGTCAAGCCGGCGGCCCGATAACATTTCGTAGATTCCCGCCTGACCTACCGGCTTTGCCATTTCACCCTCCATAGCGTCCGCACATCGATCTCGAACCCGACAAATTGCCATCCATCAAGCATGTACCAAGCGTACGCAGCGGCAGCGCGCTAGCTCCTCCGTTCCCTGCAACACCTTACCCGCGGTGGCGCCGCTTGCCCGGGCCGGCGCCCCTGCTGGGCACGACCGCGCCGCAGACGTCGCGGACCAGCTTGGGTGTCCGGCACGCGCTGAAACGGAGTAGCGGAACTTCTCCCTCTCGCAAGACCGTGAAACTGCCTTAGCGAGGGTCAAGGTTGTGCCTTCCGCAAACTATATCCGTGCATATCGGTGATGCAATCCAGATAAGACCGGCATGGCGATGATGGTGCCAGACCGCTGAATTGGCCGGTGCAGCGGCGCATCTTTGCCGAGTGACACGTGCGTTCGCGCCCGGTTGTAGTACGCGGCGTAGGCGGCAAGAGTGCATTGCAGGTGCCGCACGCCGAAGATGAGCACTCGGTCCAGGCATTCGCGGCGTAGCGAGCCGATCAGACGCTCTGCATGGCCATTTTGCCACGGTGAGCCCGGCGAGATCGGTCGGTCGCGGATCCCCATCGATCTGACGCGACGCCGGAAGACTTCTCCAGGACTTCTCCATACGCGCCATCATTATCGCGCACCAGATAGGCTGGCGCCGAATCCCATGGAAATGCCTCGGTAATCTGTTGCGCCAGCCACTCCGCCGTCGGCTGCCGCGTCACCGCGAACCAAAGCAGCCGGCGGCGGGCGTGGCCGAGAACCACAAACGCAAACAGCCGCTCAAAGGTCAGGGTCGGGACGACGCAGAGATCGATCGCGGCGATGCCATCGGCCTGGTTGCGCAAAAATGTCTTCCAGCTCTGGGAGGGTGGCGTTCGACGTCGGACCATGTACTTCGAGACCGTCGACTGGGCCAATTCGAACCCGAGTTTGCGAAGTTCGCCATGGATCCGGGGCGCGCCCCAGAGCGGATTCTCCTTGCTCATGCGGCGGATGAGATCCCGCAGTTCCCGCTCGATCTTGGGTCGCCCGCCCCGATTTCGCGATTTCCAGCGCCAATACGCCGAACCCGGGACCGATGCCAGCGCAGAACCGTCTCGGGTCGAACAATCTGGATCGTGCCGAGAAGGCATGGCCAGAGCCGAGTAAGCCAGACCAACAACGCCCGGTCACCGCCGTGGAGCCGGACACGCGCAGGTCCCCGCCTCAACGTCACATTAAGCTGATGGCGAAGGACGAGGTTCTCGGCTTCAAGGCGCGAGCGCGACTTGAAGCGATTGATGACGACGATCGGCAGCAACCGCCGGATCCCAAACATCGCATTCGATCATGCGCTGATTCTCCGCGACTGCGCGAATCCCAACGGATGAGGTTTTCGGAAGGGACAACAGTATGGCGGCAAAACCGGACATTAGGCAATCAGTAAGATTTACAACCTAGATTGCTGATGCGGCCCTTGCGGCCCTTGTTCCCGCGTTGAGCCGGCTAAGAAGAGCCCTGGCCCACCTTTTCCGCTACAGCAAGGCAGGCCAGGGCTCTTTGATTCTTTTCCCCGCACCGGAACCCTTTAGTCGCGTCGAGGGTTTGCGCTTCGTAGGTTTGTAAGCGGTGCCAGGACTTGTTCGATGCGTCCTCAATATTACCGGCAATATTCCTCTGATTGTCTGCGGCTGGCAAACACTACCTCAGACCCCGACATCAAAGCCGTACTGGTGGACATGGCCCAGGCTTGGCTGAAACTTGCCGAACAAGCCGCATCTTTCCATAGCCAGAAACGATACGGGCACCTGACGCTGGTCTCCGACAGAACCATGGAAATTGCCTAACCGACAGTGTTCTCCTTTCCCGCTTCGCCCAATGCCTCTGAAACGGAACAGCCTCGGCCCGGGGCCGTTGGGCACCCAGTCGCGAGGCCGTCCGCTTCTTCCGCCGTGCAACCCTCGCGCGGCTGGTTATCCGGGGAAGAACGCCTAGAGCCTAGTCCCGGTCGTTTGTTCCTACAAGCCGAAAACAGCAAAGACCCCGGCACTCCTCTGAGAGAAACCGGGGCGAGGGCTTGGCGTACATA
>WNFB01005768.1_pt1 | contig 11074 bp, 7 predicted proteins | sample 5400501 | NCBI WGS metagenome assembly WNFB01 (sample SAMN13153341, study PRJNA577476) | soil metagenome | isolation source: 200 cm saprolite under Douglas fir tree site 2 hole 1 | place: USA:California | collected 2015-04-18 | reverse complement strand
ATTCAGGAAAAGCTGCGACGGCTGCGCGTAACCCACGTTGCGAACGTTCCGCACCGTATCGTCGATATGTCCGTTCACTACTGCCAGATCGAGTGAACCGTCCAAATCGGCATCGAAAAACACACACCCGAATCCCAACTTGTCCTTGGTTGCGAACCCGACTCCGCTCTGCGGGGCCACGTCCGCATAATTTCCGCCGCCGGAAGCGCGGTAGAGCCCGATCATCTCGTTATCGAAATTCGTGATGGCCACGCCCGAAGTTCCCGAGTTGTCGAAATCCGCCACGTCGACGCCCATGCCGGCGCGCGCCTTGCCCTCCGCACTGAACGCAATCCCGGCATCCAGCGCCACATCCTTAAACGTTCCGTTGCGCTGATTGCGATACAGCTTGTTGGGCTGCGTGTCGTTGGCCACCAGCAAATCAGGCCAGCCATCCTGATCGTAGTCGAGCATCGCCACTCCCAGCGACTTCGAGCTGTTGTCGAAAATTCCGCTGTTGGCCGTGACATCCTCAAATGTTCCATTGCCGCGATTGCGAAATAGCCAGCAAGTCTCGCCGCGATAGGCCTCGGGTGTGCAATAGGATTTATGTTTCCCGTCGAGGCTGCAGAAGACATCGCGCTCGGGGGACCACTTGACGTAGTTGCAGACGAACAGATCCAGCAACCCGTCGCGATCAAAATCGAGCCACAGAGCTGATGTGCTGAACCCCTGCCGGCCGCCGAGTCCGCTGGATTTTGTGACGTCGACAAAGGTTCCTTTTCCCGTATTTCGGAACAGCCGGTTCTGCCCCACACACGTGATCAGGATGTCGGGATAGCCGTCATTGTTGTAGTCTCCAACCGCTACGCCCATGCCATACATCTCGAGGTCGAGACCAGCACTGCGGGTCAAGTCGCAAAACGTTCCATTGCGATTATTGCGATAAAGCCGGGGGGTGCTCCGCTCCCGTTTGTGCCCGGGCCAGTCCATGCCGTTGATCAGGAGGATGTCCTGCCATCCGTCGCCGTCATAGTCGAGAAATGCGCAACCCGAGCCCAATGTTTCCGGAAGAAGCTTCCCGCCATAGGCGCCGCTGTTGTGATGAAATTGAATGCCAGCGTGATCAGTCACGTCGACCAGCCGAAAGCCCGGTGTTGGAGCTTGCGTGGCAGAAGCTAGGAACGCATCAAGTAGGAACCCTGAAGCAGGCGCAAGACCAGCCATTCCGAGCAGAAAGGACCGGCGGTTCACGGGAGGCTTACCAGCCCATTGCGGATGGCATAGACCACCAGTTCAGCCGTCTTGTGGATTCCTAAAGCGTCCATTATGTTCGCCCGATGCACAGCGACGGTGTTGGCGCTGAGCTTGAGCGCGGCGGCAATCTCCTTGTTCGACTTGCCTTCCACGATCATTTGCAGAATTTCGAGTTCACGTTGCGTCAGCGACGCGTTCCGCTCGCCTTTGAGCGCGGCCGGACGATCGAGTTGCGAGTCCAGCACAGTTTCACCGGCTACCACCCGCCGGATCGCCGCTCCCAACTCCAGGTCCACGGCATTTTTGAGGACATATCCGCGCGCGCCCGCTGCGAGCGCTTGACGCACCAAAGTCTCCTCAGGATGCATGCTCAGCATCAGCACCAGGGTGTGGGGATGGTTTTCGAGAATCTGCCGCGTGGCTTGCAGCCCGTTCATGCCCGGCATCGCACAGTCCATCACAATCACTTTTGGCCGAAGCTCCTGCGCCAGTCGTATCGCCTCCGGGCCGTCGCTGGCTTCGCCGGTCACCACGATGTCCGGCTCATCCTCCAAGATGCGCCGGAAACCGCGCCGCACCAGGGCATGGTCGTCGACCAGTAAGACCGAAATCTTATTCCGCATGCCAGCCCAGCTTCTCTCTTGGTACTTTCAGTCGAACCAGCGTTCCACCCTGCGCGGGCTGCACGAACTCGATTGTCCCGCCCAGCAGCTCTGCACGCTCCCGCATCGCCACCAGCCCGATCCCTGGTTTCGTCGCCTGCGCTACGAAACCCGTGCCCTGATCTTCCACGTCGAGTTCCAAGCTTTCAGGCAGGAATCGCAGACGTACACAAGCTGCCTTGGTTCCCGAATGCCGGGTGACATTATTCAGGGCTTCCTGCAACACGCGATAAACATGGATGGCGGCGTTGCCATCCACCGGAAAGGGCGTTCCCGATTTCTCATAGGATATGTGAATTCCCGCCTGCCTTTCCACCACCGGCAGATACCAGTCGAGCGTGCTCTCCAGCCCCGCCTCCTCAAGCATCACCGGATGCAATGCCTGCGAAAGGCTGCGGACCTTATCCAGCGTGGTTTGCGTGGTCTCACAAACTTCGCGCAGCTCGGCGCGAAGCGCAGAGCCTTCCGGCGCCTGATTTCCTGCGCGGCTCAGCATGGCGCCAATCGCGGTCAAAATTTGCCCGAACTCATCGTGCAGTTCGCGGGAGATGTGGCGCAGCGTGGATTCCTGGGTTGAGATCAACTTCTGGGCCAGCTCGCTGCGCTGTTCGGAAAGTGCGGCCAGCCGCGCGAAAAGTTGACGGTTCGAGCGGATCAGATACAAGCTGGTCAACAGAATCGCCACTAGCGTCGCAGTGAGAAACAAATAGACCTGGCGTTGTGCCCGGTCATAGATCTGGCCAATTCGTAACGCCGCCTGCTCTTCGCTTTCGTTGTTTTGCACCAGCAACCGGGCGACCGCCGTACTCAGAGCCTCCTGCCTCGCTTGCAGAGAAATCCGGATCTGCGCCCTTGCCTCGGCTTCCTTGCCCTCTCGCGCCAGCGCAAACATGCGATCGACGGCGTCCCAGAATTGCGCCACGCTATTTCCCAGGTAATGCCGCTGCTCGGGGGTGCGGTCTGCGACCGCAACCTGCTGTTCGCGCCGGAGTGCATCGTCCAGATCGGCCCGGACCCGCTGGAATTGCGCCGACCATGCGGTTAACGGATACGGCTCATCGTGGTCCAGCATATCGCGCATCGCCAATGCCAGCGAGTTGAGATCATTCTGGATACGAAGGAGCTGGAGGGAGTCCTTGCGGTTGCGATCCACCAGGTTGTTCTGCAGTTCCCGCAAACCCGAGATCTGCCGGGTAATGTACGCCGAATAGGCCACCACGGCAGCCAGCGTAATAATCAGCCCTAAGAATAACCCTGAGGTCGGCGACTGTCGGGGCGCAAGCGAACGCAGCACGCCCCGAGGATACAACGCGAGTGACCTTAGTTCCACCTCGGACCTATTCCGTAACTCCAGGGTCCGGCTCCTCCCTTCCCCTCGCCCTCCGGCTCCGACAGAGCTTGTGATGCACGTCACTGGACCCCGTGAGGGCAGTCACAGCGCGGCGACAGGCCAAGAACGACAATGGACCGGGGTAGAGAAGCCCTGCCGGTGAAACCCGCGGAGGTACATCATGTCTGACGATAAGCGCGACGTTCTGGACGTTCTCAGGTTTGAGCTCAGTTTCATCGAACAGGGAGGCTATGGACGCTCGGTGCGCACGCCTTGGAAGCCGACGTCCGTCTTTCAGGACTCGGTTACTTGCATAAATTTCAATGACCCGGAACGGCCGCATCCCTGTAACGAATGCCTACTCACGGACTTCGTTCCTGCGGAGCGTCAGAGCGAAAATGTTCCCTGTCATCACATCCCCCTGAACCAGGAAGGTGAGACGGTGGACACGATGGAGCGGCAGTACAACCAGCTTGAACTGGAAGAGACGGTCAAGAGTTGGCTGCGTGCGACCATTCAACGCATCGAGCAAGAGCGCACCGAACAGGCAAAGCAGCAAGCCTCATAATTGCTCGGCTACTCTAAGCCTCTACCGCGGAGGGCTAATCCCGCTTCTGCGGCGCGGGCGCCATGTCCTGCGGGAACGACTTGAATGCCACCTCGCGCGACTTTGAAGAGGTCTTCTTATTGGCGTCTGCGCTGTATTGCGTGAGTGTGCCCTTTAGAACGTAGTAGGCCTCGGCTCCCAGGTTCTTTCCTTCGCCACGCTCGACGGTACCCTTGAACTCGTACCACACTCCATGCACGGTATCGGTGGTGAAGTTCAGTTTCTTTCCGTCGAGCTTACCCTGCTTGAAGAACTGATCGAGAAACGCGCCGCGATCGCTCTCCAGGTCGCCATAGCGGGAAACGAACCCGGTCACCCTCCCTTCGTCTTCGACCGTGACCTGCACAAATTCCCCATCCTGCAGGAACGTGTACATGCCGGAGTAATCTTCGACCTGCTTGGCGGGAGCGGCCTTTTGCGAAGCGTTCTGCCCGGCCACCAGCGAGCCACTCAGCAACCACATCACAAGAACTACAACCAGCTTCTTCATAATGCTCCTGATGTTCACTGAGCTTTGCGACGCGCCAGAGTCATATCGGCGAACTCCACCCACTGGCCCGACTTGTCCCTGGTCTGCATCAGCCATTCCCATTGTTCCACATCCGGTACGGAAAACCGCGCCCATGAACTGATGAATATCAGCCGTTCGCGTGCCCAAGCTATAATGAAGTTACTTCCTGCCGTCTGCGGCGTGTCGCATGAAACAGGGCTCCGGGCTTATGGAATCCGCTGTAGACCTCGGGACACGCAGCGTGCCTGCACTCAGGTTACTGGTCAAACTAGAGCCCTGGCACAGGGTTTTTCTCCGCAACCTGGCAGACCTGTTTCGGCCCCGGCCACAACCGCGTATCGAGTTGTACTCTCCCCCTGGAAGATTTTGGCCGGACGTATTCGTCAGGTCCGGTTTGCCCTGGGGCAGGTTTTTGGAGTCCGCGCTCTATCACGTTACAGTGGTCGCCATGCTGTCGGCATCGGCCCAGCTCTGGCCACACCCGCGGGAGATCGCGGACCGGCCCGCTTTCAGCCATGCGGATGTGATCTACTACCAAGCTTCGGAATACCTCCCGCCACTCGACACCGGCGGCGTGCACATCCAGCTTCCACAAAAAACCGATCCGGAATACGCTCCACAGCCAATCATTTCTGTACCGCCGGAGCCGGACAATCGCGCCCAGACGATCGTCACTCCTCCCAACCTTAAGCTGAACCACGACGTCCCGCTGCCCAATGTCGTGGCTTGGCCGCGGACACAAGCAGCAGTGCCACTGGCGGCCACGGCACGTTCCGCGGCTGATTTGAGGATGCCTGCGCTGCCCATGTCCGTCGTCGCGCCTGCACCGCAAGTAAGCTCCGCCTCACTCGTGCACACTCTGCAGGCCCCGCAGCCTGCCATTATCGAGCCGCCACCCAGTGTGGAAGCCGCTTCCCTCCACGGCCTGGGCGACATCAACATCGCGCACACCGAAGTGGTGGCGCCCGCGCCGCAGTTGCCGGTCGCGGAGCAGCGTACCATGGCAAGTGTGGCTCAGTCCCCGCTGGAGAGTGCTGGGGCGGTGGTGCCGCCTCCGCCCTCGATTCAGGGAACCGGACCCTCGAACAGCGGCGGACGCCTGATCGCGCTCGGTATTCATCCTGCTGTGCTCAGTACGCCGATTGAAGTGCCTGCCGGGACTCGTCGTGGCGTCTTTGCGGCGACTCCGGGGGGCAAACCCGGCGCCTCGGGAACCCCGGATGCCCCTCGTGGGGAAAACCTCGACGGCGGAAATGGCGCAGGCGCCGGCAATACCGCCAACGGCATTCCTCCCGGACTCTTCGTTGGCGCTGGAGCCAACCCGGCAGACAGCTCCGCAGTAACTGGTCACGCCCACGGAAATGGAGCGGATGGCGGCTCCTCGCAACCGCGTCGCTCCGACGACTCCCGTCTGATGGCCGATGCCGTTCCGCCGCGCGTCACCAGTATTCCGCGTCGCCCCGCCTCGGAAGTCTCCGACAAGAACGTGACGGAACTGGAAAAGAAGGTCTTCGGCGACCGGAAGTCTTATTCCATGACCTTGAACATGCCCAACCTGAACTCCGCAGGCGGAAGTTGGGTAATCCGCTTCGCCGAGCTCGCGGAGAATAGCGACAAGGGCGAACTTTCGGCTCCCGTAGCTATGCAGAAAGTTGATCCCGCTTATCCCCTGGAATTGATGCGCCACAACGTCCAGGGCACAGTGACGCTCTACGCCGTGATCCACAACGACGGATCAGTGGGCGACGTTCGCGTGCTGCGTGGAGTTGACGACCGCCTCGACGAGTATGCACGCGCCGCGCTTTCCCGTTGGCGCTTCCATCCCGCCACCAAGAACGGCAACGCCGTCGCTCTCGAAGCCGTGGTCGTGATTCCCTTTCGTGCGATCCGCAGAAAATCCAATTTCTAACGGTTAGTCGTCCTGAGCGACTACCTGTGCTTCGCGAAGCGAAACCCAGCGAGTCGAAGGACCCCTACCTTTCGCCGCACCGGAAATAGAGACCCTTCAACTTCGCCAGAAGCTCGCTTTCGCCAGCTTCTCGCTCCGCTCAGGATGACCCCAGGAATGAGATTGCTAAAGAAGAAATTCGTGCGCCTACTTCCCTGCCGCCGCCTTCCCTTCCATCAGGGCGTAAACCGCGGGATTGGAGCAGATCTCGTAGTACCAGCGTTCGGTCCACTGCTGAAGAGAAAAAGTGTGGGGATCAATCTGCGGGATGCGGCTGGAGCGCACCACGACTTTCCGAAAGATATCGTTGTCTACTGGCACGGTACCGACATACAGGCGGAACCCTTCGCTGCCCCAGAGCTGGGGCAACTCTAGCCGGCGAGGTTCGAGCGAAATCTCCTGCTGCAGCCTGTGGAATGCCGCTTCGCTCATGCGGATGCCGTTCAGGTTGTAGTTCATGATGAAGTCGTCCGGGCTCTCTCCCGCGTCGGCATCGCCCACAGTCTGAAAGGAATAAACATTAAATGGGCTCTGCAGCCGCTCCATGCTTTTCCGCACCCGCTTGCCGCAGGAAGACAGCCGGTCACTCTCATTCAGCGCGTCGGAAATCATGATCCGCTGTCCGCCATCCATCAGGTACATGGGCGCTGAATCCTGAAACGAAATGCCCACCCCCAGCTCCAGCGTTGGCAGTCCAGCCCGCTCCAGTAACTGGTTGTAGCCGCGCACGATTTCGATGATCTCCCGTGCCAGGACGCACGCCCGGCTTACGGCCAGACCCGCCTCCCCTTCGCGCTCCAGCAGCGCCAGAATGATCGCATCGCCTTCCAGAAATACTTTGCTGGCGCCATACTTGGCCAGAAGTTTGTTCACCGGATCGTAGAAATTCAGACTGAAATAGGAAGCCGGGTTCATTCCCCGCTCCAGCAGCGAACGGGTCAGGCGGGATGAGTCTCGCACATCCGCCTTGAGGATCACGTGCCGCAGAACTTTCTCCTCGGTGGGCTTCAGCTCTTCCGGCAGCAGGAACTCGTAGAGCGTGCCGTTCATGGACGAGAGTTCGCGCATCTTCTCATTGCCGATGAGATTGACGCTGTCCAGCGCCCCATTCAGCGCTTCCAGCCGCCGCAGGTCACGGTGATAGCGCATGAAGTCGCGCAGGAAACGTCCGGCGATCCTGGCCCGCTCGGCTCTCCGGCAGCCCGTCACCCGCGCCATCGCCGCGTATAGGCTGTCGGATGAGAGTCTTCCATGCTCCTCAATGAGCTTCTCCACTCGCTCGCGCTCCTCCCGCGAGATCAGGCCATTCTTCAACTGTTGCGGGTTGATCCGCGGCGAGTATTCCCCCAGAAGTGGCGCCACCTCGTAGGACGCCACCACGTGTTCCATTACTTTCTCGCTCTCCAACAACTCCGTCCAAGCCGCCAGCCGCGCTTTCTGGGCCGTCCCTTCGCGGGCGGAATCGTCAGGATTGCCCGCACCCACCAACTCCTGCGCGTTTTCCGGCACGTTGAGCCAGCCATCCAGCACGCCCTCATCCTTCGCTTCGGAGCCCAGGTTCAGCGACTGCAGGAATTCGCAGGCGATCCTGCGGACGTTGGGAAAGCGGTCCGCGTCGTGGTCGTAGTTGCCCAGCATGACGTAATGCTCGGCATTCAGAAAGGTGTCGCGGCCATCTTCGGTGAAGATGAGCGGGTTCAAGAACAGCTTGTATCCCGCTTCGCCACCATTGCCGAAAAGGGAGCGCCGCATACGTGCAAGGGTTTCCTTCTCAATTTCGCGCAGCGTGCGGAACAGTTCCTGACCCGTCTTGCGCAGGATGATCTTCTTCGCTACCTGGAAAGCCGCAACTCGCTCGCGGTATTCCAGCGCCTTCTGCTGGCGCACCCCTTCGTAGCTCTTGAGCATCACGCGGCCGCGTTCCAGCATCTGGGCGAACTGCGCATTCAGTTCAACCCGCAGAAACTTGATGATCGCCAACCGCGCCAGCATGTCTACCGAGAGATTCTCGGCCGCCTTGGCGCGGTTCAGGGCCGCCACGTGCACTTCAGCCAGCAGCGGCTTCAGTTCGGAAGCTCCCACTTTGGCCGGTGCCTTTGAGGCTGGGCTGGAGCCTGGAAACCGATTGCCCTGCGCCCTCACCGGCGCTTCTGCCGCCAGCAGTCCTTCCATGTCACCGTGATGCACGATGAGGCGGGCGACCTGGAGACGCGCCTGCTCCACAAATCTGGTACTCAGGTGAACATCATGCCGCAGGTTGTCGACGCCCAGTTGCAGGCTCTCCAGGGAAAGTGCCGGACTGTAGCGGGTCAGGCGCGGCGGCTCCGTCTCCTCCGCGGTACGCCCGAGTTTGAGGATGGGGATGCGTGGCATCGTGGGCCGTCTCTCCGCGTTAGGGCTGCCCGGCCTGGCTGACCAGGCTGGCGCGGAACTGCGGCACCACCAGGGCCTGCTCCGTCGTGGGCACGCTCGTGGCAGCCAATTTCGCAGCCAGCGTCCTGGCCTGCACCGCTGCTCCCGTGCTGACGTAGGCTTTCCACAACAGGCGCATGGAGAGTGGGTTGGCGGAATCTTCCTCCAAGTGTGGGATGGCCTCGACGAACTTGTCCTGTGCCATCAGCACCGCTCCCGCTGCCGCGTGATAGCAGAGCTGGATCACCTGGCTGCGGCTCTTTTGCGCCATGTTTTCCAGTTGGCTGGCCGCACCGGACGCGGAGTCCATGGCCTGCGCTTCGGCTGAGCGCATCGCCAGGACCCTCAGGATGCGTGCCTTCTCCTCATCCCGGTCGCTGCGGGAGAGTTCATGCCGCTCTTCCAGCGCGTTCTGAGCCGCCTGCAGTTGTTTCATCGCCGCCTTGTAGTCCGGGTCGTACATGGCCAGCACTCGGTGCGCCTCAGCTTCCAGGCGCGCTAACCCTGAAAGATGTGCATGCTTGGCCACCTCGCGTAGCGCGTGGTCCGCTTGTTTGCGGTTGTTCTCCCGGATCCAGGTCACGGCCGATTGCAGTTCGTATTCCACCTTGTCGCTCTCGCTCGGGGTGAAGACCACCGCCCGGGCATACTCCTCGCGGGCTTCCTCTTGTTTGCCCATCACCGCATAGGTATCGGCAACCCCCAGCTCCGAACCAAAATTGGGATCCATCCGGATGCTCATGCGGTACTGCTCCAGCGCGGCATCGAACTTTCCTGCCAGACGCAGAATCTCGCCGTAGGAATCGTGCGGGTTGGGCTGGTCCGGCTGCAGCGCCACGTAGCGCTCCATTGCAGCGAACCCCTTTTCGAAGTCTCCGCCAAATGCGTAGGCGTAACCCAGTTCATTCAGCGCTGCGGGATAATCGGGAGCCAGCGTCACAGCGCGCTCCAGAACTACCACCGCTTGCCCGTATCGCTCCTGCTGCACCAGCCACCCTCCGGCCAGAAACGCCAGGCGTTGGTCCCGTGGATATTTAGCCAGCAGATCGTTCATGGCGGCAATCGCCGGCACGTAATTGTCTTCCTGCACACCGGCCAGCCAGTGGATCAGCAATCGTTCGCCCGGTGACACGCGCGCAGCCAGCAGCTTGGCCCGGCTGCGGGTGGCTCGCTGCTCCTCGGGATCGCGGCTCAGGTGGGAAATCAGAATGAGCGCTTGAGCAAAGTTTGGATCGGCTTTGACCGCTGCCCGCAAATCATTCAAAGCATCGGCCCAACGTATGTACTCCAGGTTCTGCATCGCCTTCTCGAAGCGCTTGCGCGCCTCCACCGAGGAGGTCGTAACCGGCAGTCTGGTTGGGACATTTTTGTGCGCGACGCCAGCCGGATCGGACTTGGCGTCAGCGAAAGCGACCGAGGACAACAGTACGAGCAGGCAGGCACACCAGCGGTTGAGCATCCGCTCCTCGGAAACTGCTGATTTTCCTAACTGAAGAGCAGCGTAGCACGGGCTCAGTGGGCGGCCAACGTTACCCAAGTTACCAGCCGAAATGACTGATTTTCGTGCCGCTTTTAGGCGTAGGGCCAGCATCCTGTCGGCTGCCCCGAGGGCATCCCTTCGACTCCGCGCAGGGCGAGCTTTGCCCTCGGCCCGCTGAGTAGCGACACGCCCGTGGAACAGCAGCCGGGATGCGGCACCCGAATTCCATCCCCGACAGCTTTGACTTGGCCCGCGTCTACCCCTAAGATGGCAACCCATCAGCGATTACGTGGTACCTCATGATCGGCCAGACTATTTCGCACTACCGCGTGGTTGAGAAGCTGGGTGGCGGCGGGATGGGTGTGGTCTACAAGGCCGAGGACGTAAAGCTGCACCGATTTGTTGCTCTGAAGTTCCTGCCTGACGAGGTAGCCAAAGATGCGCAAGCCCTGGCCCGATTCCAGCGTGAGGCGCAGGCAGCATCTGCCCTGAATCATCCCAACATCTGCACCATTTACGAGATTGACGAGCACAATGGGCAGGCGTTCATTGCCATGGAGTTTCTGGATGGCGTGACGCTCAAGCACATGGTTACAGGCCGTCCTCTGGACAATGAAATGCTGCTCTCACTTGCCATTGAAGTCGCAGATGCGCTGGATGCTGCCCACGCCGAAGGCATCGTCCACCGTGACATCAAGCCGGCGAACATCTTCGTAACCAAACGTGGGCACGCCAAGATTCTGGACTTCGGCTTGGCAAAGGTTTCGACGGGTAAGGCGATAGAGCCGCAGTTGGGCATATCACAAGCCACAATCGAGGCGAGCAAAGAACACCTCACCAGTCCGGGCACTGCGCTGGGAACCGTGTCTTACATGTCGCCGGAACAGG
>WNFB01005767.1_pt1 | contig 11074 bp, 8 predicted proteins | sample 5400501 | NCBI WGS metagenome assembly WNFB01 (sample SAMN13153341, study PRJNA577476) | soil metagenome | isolation source: 200 cm saprolite under Douglas fir tree site 2 hole 1 | place: USA:California | collected 2015-04-18 | reverse complement strand
GCGAGCATCGATGCGGTCGTTCTTGTTCCCAGCTTTCAACAGGGCATTCTTGCGCGGATCGCTGGCCAACACGCGGGCGACGTGAGGTTGGAGTAGATCGTGCAACCAGGCGGCCCAGGTTCCTTCTTCAAAGGTCACGTACAAACTGCCACGCAGGCCACGAATGAACTGGAGAATCGTCTCGGCTTTCGTTTCGAGAATCGCTTCCATCACCAGATTCCCGCGCGAATCCCGAACGGCCACCGAGATCGTTGCCTGATGTACATCCATCCCAATATACTTGGCGTCATTCATGAGGGCGCTCCTTGTTGCAGGTAGAGATGCGAACGATCAAAACCTACTCCAAACGGGCGCCCTTTTATAATGCGTTTATCGGGAGCAATCTGCCAACCCGGAGGCATTACTCCCGGTAGGGACGACCATCGCTGATCGCCCCGCGCAGATCCGTACGGGCGCCTTTACGCATACGGCTCTTACCGAGGATGAAAGGCGGCGAAACTCACTGTTTGCCGCCAACGGCGCCGCGTACATCGTCGATTTCGGGCCAGAGCAGGGCCAAAGAGCGGCGCTGACGTCAGGTCGGTAAGACTAATTTTCTTTTGGATGAGCCCTTCTGATGATATAGAGCACGGTCCGCCGCGGCCAGCAGCTCATCGATCGTTTTACCATCTCGTGGGTATGTCGCGGTGCCCGTGCTCACCGAGATGGTCGGCTTCTCGCCGTCGTTCTTCAGTTGCTCGGATACGCGTTGCGCAACCTGCACAGCCGCTGCGGACTCTGTTTCAGGGAGAACGAGCACGAACTCGTCCCCTCCATACCGGGCCGCAGTATCAATTGCGCGGCAATGAATCTGGAGGATGTTTGCGAGCCGACAGAGCGCGCGGCTTCCCACCAGATGACCATGGGCGTCATTGATCTTCTTCAGGCCGTCCATATCGAACAGCAAGACCGCAAAGGGCCGCCCGGCGCGTCCGTACCTCTTAATTTCAGCGTCGAGCACGTCGATGAGCTTCCGATAGTTCGCCAGACCGGTCAGGGGATCACTAGTCGCTAAATGCAGGATCTCTTCTTCCGCTCGTTTACGCTCGCTGATGTCCACGATCGCGCTTAAGACCAGAAGCCCCTCCTCCGTCTCGATTGGGTTGAGTCCAATCTCGACGGGAAACTCGCTGCCATCCTTCCGTACGGCATAGAGGTCTCGGCCCGCGCCCATCGGTCTGGCGCGGGGCGAGGAAGAAAACCCCATCCGGTGCTCTGGGTGTCCGCCGCGGAATCTCTCCGGAACTAGCACCTCAACTGACTGCCCCACTAGCTCTTCTCGCACGTAACCGAACATCTTTATTGCGTGCGAGTTCACCATAACAATCTTGCCCTGACGGTCTATCATCACCATCGCGTTCGGAGCCGACTCGACGGCAAGCCTAAATCTCTCAGCCGCGCGCTTGTGCTGAGAAATTTCGGCAGCGAGCGCCAAGGTCGTGATGGCCATAATGGCCATGAACGATTGCAGTAGCAGCAGAGATGTGTTTTGAGACTCTCTTGAAAACGGACCAAAGCCGTGCAAAGTGCCCCAGGTGGCAACCGCTGCCAGGGTGCAAATTGCGGTCGCCGCTTTCCGGGGGCCAAACCGGAAGGCCACCCAGATCAGAAAAGGAACGCAAAAGTATTCCAAAGGATAATTCTTCTGGCCGGAGTGAAAACGGCCTCCGAATACGATCCAGGCCGTGAAAAATAGTCCCAGAAACCAGAAAGCGGACTCAATCGCCTGCTTCCGGGTCCAGTTCAGGCGGGGATTCTCCCTCCAGAGGAGCAGGAAGGGAGTGACAACTACCGCGCCGACGGCGTCCCCCATCCACCACGTGGACCAGATGGCCCCGTACCTCGCCCAGTCAGCGAATCCCCCCCAGGCCAGAGTCGTGACGCCGACCGTTGCGCTTACTGCTGTGCCAACCATGCCTGCAAGGAAGGCGAATTTGAAAATATCCTGCGCCCTCTCAAAGGCATGCTTGCCGCCAGCAAAGCGGCTTACCAGGTAGCAGCCAATCACCGCTTCGAGGGTGTTTCCAACGGCGATGCCGATCGATGTGGCGACAGACCCCGCGGTGGTTAAATTCACCAGGAATGCCCCCGTCAGGATGGCGGGCCAGACGCGGTACCCGAAAATTAGGAACGCGGCCAGGGCGATCCCCGTGCAAGGCCATACTGCCGTCGCGCTTGCATGTACAGAGGCTAGTTTTAGGCCAAGTTTCCCGGCGACGAAGTAGGTACCGGCTAGGGCCGCTAGAACGGCAATGTCTCTTATATATCGCGACCGGACCATATCCGGCTTTCTGTCTCGCCGGGGCGGGGCACTCGTAGAGACTAAGACTGAGCTTGCGACGCTGGCCCAACTTATTCGTCCAGAATAGCCGGCGCGCCATTCCCTCAAGCCGATTTTACAAGCGTTTCCGAGAAGAAGGACAAGCGGAAAACGGCGGGTTGCCATCTAAGTAACCCCTGATGTTGTGGACGCGGCTACCGCAAAGTCGGCATCTCGTCAGGAAATCAAGCACTGACGAGATGCGCGTTTTTCGTTACCAATCGGCTCGGGTCTTGCGAAGCAGATTTACCGGCCATCCCTCTGGTATCCGGATTAGAATCGACCAGCACCGTACCTAGGAAAGGCCTCTTGGAAGGTGGACACCTTTTCCAATTTGCAGACATTTTGGCAGGATTCCCGCTACGCAGCGCGGATGTTGCGAAAGAATCCTGGCTTCACTGCGGTCGCCGTTCTTACACTTGCGCTCGGCATCGGCGCGAATTCGGCCATGTTCAGCGTCGTCAATGGAATCCTTCTCCGGTCGCTTCCATTCAAAGAACCTTCGAGACTGGTGACCGTACTTGATACGAAATCCTCGAAAGGCGCGGACTGGCTGTTCGTCTCTCCGAATCGGTTCGAGGAGTGGGTGCGGCATAACTCGGCCTTTGACCAAATCGCAGCCGCCGAAAACTGTTACTTCAAGTTGGAAAACCAGGGCGCGCCGATTCTGCTACAAGGCGGGTGTGCTACAGCCAGCTTCTTTCCCATGCTCGGCGTTCAGCCGTTCTTGGGAAGACTGTTCACACCGGAAGAAGATCGCCCTGGAGGCAACACAGTTGCCGTATTGAGCTACGGCTGCTGGAAGGAGAAGTTCGGCGGCGATCCCGCCGCGATCGGCAAGACCATTCGGCGAACGGCCAACGATGCGGAATTCACTATCATCGGTGTGCTTCCGCCGGACTTCAAGTTCGCCACGGAGAACTTCGCACTGTGGGCTCCAATCAACACAGACCCGAACTATCGCAATCGCGATGATCACAATCTTCTGGTCTTCGCGCGGCTGAAAGACGGCGTCACGCTGCCCCAAGCACAGACGCAGATGGATGGCGTGGCGCAACAGCTCGCGCGCGCATATCCGACGACAAGCGCAGGCTGGGGTATCACGGTGCGACCATTGCAGCGCTTCTACTCGAGCGTGCGAAACATCCGTCAGACGCTCTGGGTTCTGCTCGCGGCCGTGGGGTTCCTGCTCCTAATTGCCTGCGCGAATGTTGCCAACCTGTTGTTGACACGCGCGACCGTGCGGCGTAAGGAGATTGCGGTTCGGCTAGCCGTGGGAGCCACGCGACCTCGCCTGGTCCAGCAATTGGTGACCGAAAGTCTCCTGCTGGGAGTAATCGGCGGCGCGACGGGATTCATCCTGGCCCGGCTGGCCTTCAAGTCTATGATGGCAATCGCTCCATACATACCATCGTTTCGGCCAAACGCCATCCAGATTGACAGTGAAGTCCTGGCCTTCGCCATGGCGATCTCGGTCGTCGCCAGCGTGGCGTTTGGGCTCACCCCCGCCCTGCGGACATCGCGACTGGATCTGAATGGTTCTCTGCGCGACGCCGGCCGTGGCACACGCGGCAGTAGGGGTGACCGCTCGACACGCAGGCTGCTCGGCGCATCGGAAATTGCGCTGGCAGTCGTGCTTGTCGCAGGAGCGGGCCTGCTAATAGAGAGCTACCGGAATCTGCAAACGGATCGCCTTGGTTTCAATTCCAATCACATCCTCGTGTCTAGCTTCTGTTGCCTGGACGAGGCCCACTATCGGACACAAAGCGACTTCTCCGCCTACTACACGCAACTATTCGAGCGTCTTCGCGAATTACCTGGCGTCGAATCGGTAAGTGGCACCGATGATCTTCCGCTCAGGCAATTTCAGGGCTCGGGTTTTGCCTTCGAGGTCCAAGGTCGACCCGCAGCGGGGCCCGGGAGCGAGCCCACGGCTGACTTCTTTTTTGTGGAACCGCGGTATTTCGAGACCATGCAGATCCCTATGCTACGCGGGCGCGCGTTCACTGATCAGGACAATGAGCACAGCGCTCCTGTTGCGATAATCAGCAAATCTCTAGCCCAGCGTCTTTGGTCGGATCAGGATCCAATCGGCCAGCAACTCCGTCCTTTTGTCGGCGACCCGAATCCACGGTGGTATCGCATCATTGGCGTAGTTGCCGATGCCAAGCAGCGCGGGCTGGGGACCGAGCAGCGACCCACGATCTATCGCACCTACTACCAGTCCACGGTGCGCTACACGTTCGTGCTGGTGCGCACACATCCCGATCCGCTGTCTATGGCCGCTGCCGTGAAAAACGCGATTGCATCGGTAGACCGCGGCTTGGCCTTAGGAGTGGTCCAGACGCTGGATCAACAACTTGCGCAATCTGTCTCCACGCAGCGTTTTTCCATGATGCTCCTCGCACTGTTTGGGGGCCTAGCGCTCAGCCTCGCGGCCATCGGCGTCTACGGTGTCACGGCGTACACAGCGACACTGCGGACGCAGGAAGTCGGCGTGCGCATGGCTCTGGGGGCGCAGCCTGCGGACATAGTGAAGCTCGTGCTCGGTGAAAGCCTGCGCATGGGCCTAGCGGGCGTGGTGGTAGGAATCGCTAGCGCTCTGGCCTTAACCCGGGTTATGCGTAATCTTCTTTACGGTGTGAGCGCGACTGATCCACTCACATTTTTGGCGGTTTCGGCCGTGTTGGTCGCCGTGGCTCTCGGCGCGGGCTACCTCCCCGCGCGGCGTGCGGCGCGGGTGGACCCGATCGTGGCACTGAGGTTTGAGTGATCCGGTAGTCGCGCAATCTGGTAGGAGGGTCATCTGGGAATTTAGTTCAACACCCCGTATCGGTAACGAGAAGTTGGCATCTCGTCAGGAAATCAAGCACTAACGAGATGCCCGTCATCCGCCCGGAATCGGCAATCGCCATCGAAGCTTTCAACTTCCCACAAAGGGACCTCGGGACAACAATCTCGGATTGCGTTAATCGGACACTGGCCTCACGGGCCACGGCTTTATTTCTTGAAATAATATGTCCAACTGAGACTAACGTAGGACTTCAACGGCACTCCAACAACACATTCGATTGAGCATGGAGCAGGCTGAAACGGGATTGCCTCGGTTGTCTGGCCCGTATATCCATGAGCGATCAGAAAGTTCGCTCCCAAGGACATTCGATTTTCAAAGAACGGTCGAAGTATCGCCCCACGAACTTCAGTTACCGGTACGCCTACAAATCCGTCACCTAGAGGCTTCGCTTTGACAAATTCGAACTCGCCACGCACCTGCAGATGAAATGGCAGGTGATTCTCCGAAGCCACAGCATCCCAGATCATGCGCGGCGCTTCTGGCACGGGCAGGCCCGTCTGAGTGTCTCTGACATCGGCTTGTGCTTAGGAAACATAAATCGCCCCGTGCGAGAAGTTCCTTTGCACCGAAATGGCCATCACTCGATTGAGGGAAGGGCCGCTATCCACCTGCAATCCTGTATCGGGGTCAATCTTCGCCAACTCTTGCGAGTTCGACGTGCGTCTGAGTGTGAGGTTGATTTGCGTGTGTTTGATCACTTTGGAGATTCTCAGCTGGTAAGCCCGAGATGGAGCTAGAAGGGTTGGCTGCCCCGTGCCGTTGCCAATTCGCGGATCTTCTGTATGAAATGCTTCTCCGTAACTGAACGCCACTGTCGGCAGATAGGGGCGGTCTGGAGGGAGAAATGTCAGCGTCACTTTTGGCAGGCTCAATGACGCCACTTTGTCGAAAGATTTTTGCGGATTGATTGTGTCCTGATTGTCCATCCAGACTTCTTCCTGCCTAACTCCTACGTCGTAGTGAAGGTACTTGCTGGCTGTTCCATCCAGAGAAACAAAAGGTTCGACAAAGGAAATAGTTAGATTATTGCTGGTCACTGGCTGGAAGATGCCATTATCGTCGATGCGCTTTAGGTCCAGATTGCGGGGGGCGTCCGGCGAATGTCAACACCAGCAAGCAGCGAGATCCACGGACGGACACTCTGAATGTAGGTGGCCTCGCCACCCATCACGTTTCGAGCTTCGCTCTGTTGAATTAGGCCGTCACCGAAATTTGATCTGAGTTGCAGAGCATAGTTCCGAAAGAAACCGGACAAGGAAAATTGCCTTTGCTCGCTCAACTTCCAGTTGTCCGTCACGACCAGAAGGATATTGTGTGTAGTATCGGACTGCCGTGGGTCGATGGTATCTCCAGGAACCGGCACCTCGATGGGAATGAGTCCCGGGACATAAGAGAACCCGTAATAGCCAATACCGAACAGGGTTAGCTGATTGTTCCCCAGTTTGAACTCGCGTTGTCCATTCAGCTTGTACTGCTGCCGGTGTTCCAATCGATCCAAGAATCCGTTGCCGAAAGAAACCTCTCCGGCAATCCATGCGTTTGTTTTCGGATTCTCCGGACTCCATCCCGCCATGAGATCAAAATCGCGATAGTCTCGAGTCAGCTGAACAAAATCATTAAACCGCTGGCGTGGTACGTAGGTAGCGGCGAGGTCAATCGAATGGTTGCCTTCCCGAACGTTAAATGCAGCGCCGTCTACGGTGACGCCTTCAATTACAGGTGGAATCAGGACATTCGGATCGGAGTAGCCGTTGCCGTGGGCGTTGGCGGGAAGATTGTTGGTAAAAGGAAGTTGTCGATCTGGAAGAACTGCGCGATAGGCTCGCCATGATCGCCGGCGACGCCGGGAGCAAAATACTGCGGTGCTTTGATTCCACCCGATGCCGTTTCGATGGGGAGACCAGGGATGGAGATCGGGGCACCGGGTCGCCCAGGATTAGCGTCCAAGACCTGGTCATGGATCACGACTGTTTGGGCGGGATCGGGAGTTAGCGACGACGGAGCAGAGGCCACCACCGTGATGGCCTGCAGGACCGAGACTAACTGCCGAAATTGTAGATTGATCTCTTTCTGTTGCCCCGCAGCCAAGGAAACATCCACGGTAACAGAAACAAAGGAATCCGACTCCGCTCTCAGCTGGTATTCGCCACCTTGGACACCATCCAGAGCAAAATTTCCCTGCGTATCGCTCGTCGTTTCACAAACTAAACTTCCTGCGGAGTTCATTAGCTTCAGATGCGCTCCAGCTACGCCACCACCTTGGGGATCGAGAATCCTGCCTGAAATTCGGCCCGGGCTGGCGGCCGCCGACAAATTTAAAGAAGAAGTGAGGAACAAGCAGAGTACAGAGAGAGCCGTGTACCCGAAAGTTCCGTAAGGGCCTTGATTTGGAATGGATACCTTCCGCAGTCGCCTCTGTCGAGTTCGATGTAGATTATCAGAATGGCGACGAACAGTTGATAAGACAGTAGCATTACCGCACACTTGCCCGAAACGGCGTTCTGGAAAGCAACAGACCAGGTTCCGGACGAATGGTCGGCGATTCGGAGGTAATCCAGTTGGGCATCGTGCGGATAAGTCCCGGGAAGTCGGCTTGTAGGAACTGATCTACGCGCCTGCCGCCACTTCTGGAAAGATTACGGGCAACTCGGAAGCGATTCGATTCCCAGAGAATCGCACCGAAAAAAATCGCGTTCAAACAAATGGATTCTCTTACTTAGAAGCTGTGGTGTCCCCCTGTGCCCAAGGCAGACGAAAGAATGCTATCTGATCGGTCCGTCTAGCTTTGTTCTGCGTCGCAGTACACGGTTCTGGACCTAGTTTGTCAGTAGTTGGACCCAAGTTTTGGGGTGAACCCTTCTGATGATACAGTTTTCGATGGGCACACTTGCTAGGATTTGGAAACCCGTAGAGATGTAATAGATCAACTCAAGAATGCCCGTGACGACGATCCTGGCGCTTGGGCCTCAGGACAGGGCCTTTCGCAGATTCTCGTGGGCGAGAGCCAACTGCGGGTGTGCTGGTGTCAGCCTGGCTTCAAGAATGTCGATGGCACTCTTGAGCAGCGGCACCGATTCACTGGGTCGCCCCAAAACAGTCAACAGGCTACCGAGATTGGAGCGAGTCACAGCCACATCGGAACTATCCGCGCCCAGCAGTCTCTCTTTGATCGAGAGCGCTCTTCGGTAATCGTCCTCTGCCTCTTGGTAGTTTCCCGTCGCGACGAGAACGGCGGCAAGGTTGTGCAATGTCGCTGCCACCTCACAATGGATGGGCCCGAAGGACTCTTCAAACACTGCAAGCGCGCGCCGATAGATTGTTTCGCTTTCGTCATGCCTCCCGAGACCGTCAAGAATTGCTGCGTATGCCGCCGCATCAGCCATCGTTCGTGGATCGGATTCTCCTAGCAGGCGCTTCGAAAGCTGCCAGGCTTTCTCACCAAAGGGCTTAGCCGTGGCAAAATCGCCTTTCGAGAACAGAATGCCACCCATGTTGTGATAGATCGTACAGGCGGTCAGGCATTCTTCGCCTTGTGTGGCAATGGTCACTCGCAGGGCCTCCTTGTAGAGCCGGAGCCCTTCGTCGAATCGTCCACAATACTTGTAAAGAACGGCGAGCTCGTTGAGTGCTTGCGCGGACTCTTCCGATGTCTCGCCGAATTCATCGACAGAAAGTTTCACCGCTTCCTGCAAATCGCTTTCGGCACGCACGTAATCGCCTTGCAAGCGTCGAAGCTCACCCAGGAGAGCCAGTGTCTTGAGCCGGATTCTTGCGGCAGTTTCGCCAGTGAGGTGATTGATGTGTGTCTTCTCGATCGCTAGCGCACGCTCCGCATGGACCAGAGCAGGTCGAAAGTTCTGACGATCGCACTCAATTTCCGCGAGGTCGTTGAGGAGATTCGCCACATTGGGCGAATCTGATCCCTGACATTGTTCAGTCAGTTGGAGAGCTTCGCGGCAGGCCGCAAAAGCGTCTTCCAGCTTGCGTTCCGCCTGCAACGCCCAGGCGCGTGCTTGCAATTCGAGAGCTCGGTCGATGGTCATGGATGTGCGATGACCAAAAGCGTTTTGGCGCGCCGGCGGACGCATTCGAGACACTGACCGAGGTTCTCGGGATCCAGCGCGGCCAAGCTTTCATCCAGCACAACCAAGTCCGCGTTTTGAAGCAATGCTCGTGCGAGGAAAACACGGCTGCGCTCCCCTTGGGACAGTTGCCAGCCTGTTTCACCGACCATGTGGTCGAGTCCACTCGGCATTCGTTCGAGCAGGGATCCCAGCCCTAATTCGACACACAGTTCGCGCGCCTCCTGAAGATCTTCGGCCGAATGCGGGTAGGGCCGGCCCATAAGCAGGTTGAACGACAGCGACGCGGAGAGGATATGATTTTCGTGATACTGCGGTGCCGCGGCAACGCGCTGCCGCCAATTCGCTTCCCCGAGCGTTTGCAGATCCAGCCCTCCAGCCAGAATGAAACCCGCCGATGGCCGGCGCATTCCAGCGAGCAACAGAGCAAGCGTTGATTTGCCGCTGCCGGAATCGCCTTCAAGCAACAGTGAATCCCCTTCTTGAATTGTCAGCGTGCAGTTTTTCAGCGAAGGCTCCAGGCGTCCAGCATGAGTGAAGGCAACGTTCTGCAATTGAAACGTCCTGACCTCCTTCGGAGCAGCCGTTTCCGGCGAAGACTTCTCCACGGGTCTTGCGGCGGCATCGAACACCGCCTTAATGCTTCGCCAGGCGACATAGGCGGCCGACAGGCGCGAAGCTCCGAACGTAAATCGCTGCAAGGAAGTGTAAGCGAACAAAATCACACCCAGCGTGATGGCCTGCTGGGAGAGTGTTGCCGAACCCGCCAAGAAGGATGGAGCGAAGGCGAGAAGAGCGGCAATAAGATAGCCGCGGGGAATGAACGCCTCAATTCTGGCCGTTGAACGGTCAAGCCCTTCCGAAACCTGGGCATACTCTTCGGTCTCGCCGTCTTCTGCGATGTGCCACTCGCATGGTGCCTGCTGCGCCAGCTTAGTGCGGTGCGCCGTCATGTTCTCTACCAGGCGATGCGTCAAGCGAAGGCGCGCCTTGGTCCAGCGAAAACGTTCGCGTGCATTCTGCACAACCAGGATTGCCGTCAAGCAAAGCCAGGCCAGCAGCAAAATAGTTTCCGGGCTTGCAGAGACTCCCCATGACAAAACCACAGGAATCATTAACAGTTCCAGCGTGGCCAGAACAATCTGAAGGCCGCCGTCTGTTGCGAGGCCTTCGAGGGCTTCCGCCTCGAAAACCTGGCTGAGCAGTTCGCCGATGCCTTTGCGGCGCAGCGCGTCGGCATCGAAGGCCATCGCACCAGCGAGGAGGCGTTCCTTAAGCAATCCGCCGAAGCCTATCGACAGGGCCACCTCCGAGGACCTTGCGGCTGCTCGGAGGGCTACTACAGTCCCGAGGCACAAAGCCCACGCTGCAAGCCAACCCCTATCCACACGCCCACTCAGCGCACCCGACCCTACGGCGGCCCAACTCGCGAACAGAAAAATGGTTTCGAGGGCATGGACACCAAGCAATGTTCCCGATCGCCAAACCAAGCCGGCCGCTCGGACTTGCTGCCAAAAGGAGCCGCTGGGTGCAGCCGTTCCGGCAAGGGGAAAGCCGTGTTGCTGGGCGCCGTTCGGCGGCAAGCTCGCAATGTAGGCAGCTAGTCGCGCATCCATTGACGTACCTCGGGCGATTCACTCAGCAAACCTTCGGCGATTCGCACATGCCGCCAGCTCGAATCCGACCACACACGTTGGACGATTTCTTCTTGTTCCACTAAAGCGCGATAGCGGGAGCCGGCCGTCTCGTAACGTTTGCGCGGCGATCCTTGTTCTAACA
>WNFB01005765.1_pt1 | contig 11077 bp, 8 predicted proteins | sample 5400501 | NCBI WGS metagenome assembly WNFB01 (sample SAMN13153341, study PRJNA577476) | soil metagenome | isolation source: 200 cm saprolite under Douglas fir tree site 2 hole 1 | place: USA:California | collected 2015-04-18 | reverse complement strand
TGGAACATGGTGGCCATGGTCAACAGGTCGATGGGATTGTGCTCGGTGTCCACCACGAGCCAGTCCCAGCCCTGCTGGGCGAGCATCTCGACCACCAGCGGATCGCCGACGGCGATCCAGAGGCCGGTGACGGCATGGCCCTCCTTGAGCCTGCGCTTCACGGGATTTTCGAGCATCGGGTCTCCTTCGCGCGAGGGTTCAGCGGAATGAGCCGAGTGTAGTGGGAGCGCGGCGGCTCGTCAACGACCTGCGCCGTTCACGGCGCGGCTTGACTGCCCGCTCTCCCTGGACGAAGATCGCAGCCGATGCCCGGGGCTCTCTGATGCGCCGGGGCGCCGAAAGGAGCGCGACATGCGACGCGGCATGGCAACGATGCTGGTGGCAGTGGTGACGCTCGGGCTCTGCACTGCCGGAGCGAGCCCTGCGGCGGCCCAGTCCAAAAAGCTCGTCTTCTGGACGCACTGGGAGCAGAACCCGGAGTTCAACAAGTTCTACGAGACGCGCGGCAAGGACTTCGCGCAAAAGCACGGCTACGAGGTCCAGGTGGTCACCGTGCCCTACCAGGGCTACGAGGCCAAATACCTCGCGGCGCTGATCGGCAAGAGCGGCGCGCCCGACATCTTTATGGGCATGACGCACCACTGGTGCGGGCAGTACGATTTCTGCGATCGGATGCCCGCCGATCTCGCGAAGCTCTGGGACGAGAACCTCCCCAAATACATGGTGTCCGTGGGCAAGTGGAAGGGCGCGCGCTACGGCATCCCCATCGAGCACGGCAACTTCCAGCAGATGTACATCAACGCCGATCTCTTCAAGAAAGCGGGGCTCAACCCGGACCAGCCGCCGAAGACGCTCGACGAGTGGCTGACCGCGATGAAGAAGCTCACGGTGATCGACGCCAAGGGCGAGCCCACCCAGGTCGGCTTCGCGCTGCGGCACAAGGGCCACCCGGTGGGAATCACCGACAAGTTCCTGCCGTTCGCCCATGCCTACGGCGCCCGGATGCTCTCGCCCGGCCTCGACAAGGCCACCGGCTTCGCCAATAGCCCCGAGATGGTGGCGGCGCTCCAGTTCTATTCCGATCTCATCCAGAAGCACAAGGTGGCGAGCCTCGCCTTCCCGACGCCCGAAGATGCCTTCGGCCAGAAGCGCGCGGCGGTGATCTTCCGGGAGTCGTGGTTCTTCGGCTGGATCAAAAAGAACGCGCCCGAGGTGAGCTTCAAGGTCTACGCGCTGCCGTGCGGGAAGACGTGCCCGGGCGCCGGTAACCTCTTCCCGTGGACCAACATGGTCTACAAGAACAGCCCGAACAAGCAGGCGGCGTGGGAGTTCATGCGCTTCATCAGCAATGCGAAAGACGACCTCGAGCAGCACCAGGCCCAGGGGATTCTGCCCGTGTGGACGGTGAACCTCGAGAGCGCGTACGTCAAAGCGCGTCCCGACTACCGCTCGACGCAGGAGATGCTCAAGCAGCCCGTGCCGCCGGAGTACTACCACCCCAAGTCCAATGAGCTCGCCACCGCGTTCGGCGAGGCCGTGGTGGCCGCGCTGTACGGCAAGGGGCAGCCCAAGCCGCTGCTGGACGAGGCGGCGGCCAAGATGGACAGGATCCTGAGCGACTGACCGGCGGGTGACACCGTGCGGGCGTTTCTCCGGATGCTCGCTCCCCATACCTACATGGACCGCCAGCGGCGGGCGGGACTGCTGTTCGTCCTGCCCGCCGTCGCCTATTTCGGCTGCGTCTTCCTGATCCCGCTCGGCGAATCCGTGCTCGGGTCCTTCTACCGGACCCAGCCGGGCGGGACCGGCCAATTCGTGGGCCTCCGGCTCTACCAGAAAGTGCTCACCGATCCCACGTTCTGGCAGACGGTCCGCAACACGGTGACGCTGCTCCTCATGTCCGTGCCGGTCACGGCCGTGCTGGCGCTGGCCGTCGCCCTCGGCCTTCACCGCCTGCTCAGCCTGCGCTGGCGGAGCGTCTGGACGGCCATGTACTTCCTGCCGTTCTCGGTGTCGCTGGTGGCGGCGGCCCTGGTCTGGCAGTGGATCTACGACCCGGTGTACGGCGTTCTGAACCATTTGCTCGGGCGGGTGGGGCTCCCGCCGCTCAACTGGCTCCAGAGCCTCGACTTGGTGCTGCCCTCGCTGGCCCTGATCAATGTGTGGGCGCGCCTGGGCTTCGACACGCTCATCTTCCTCGCCGCGCTCCAGGCCATCCCCGGCGAGTACTACGAAGCGGCCTCGATCGACGGCGCCAGCCGGTGGCAGATCTTCGGTCGCGTGACGCTCCCGCTCTTGAATCCGCAGATCGTCATGGTCGCGATCCTGGAGATCATTTTCAACTTCAAGGTCTTCGACACGGTGTACGCGACCACTCAGGGCGGGCCGGCGGCCGCCAGCCAGACGGTGATCATGCTGCTCTACGACACCGCGTTCAAGTTCTTCCGGCTCGGCGACGCGTCCGTCATTGCCGTCTTCGTCTTCGTGTCGCTGCTCGTCCTGACCCTGCTGCAGTGGCGGCTCTTCCGGCGGCAGGTGGAGTATTGAAGACCGGCCGGGGACACTGGCTGGTCGTGGGACTGGTGGCGGCGGGCGCGCTGATCGTCTTCTTCCCGTTCTTCTGGATGGCGGTCACCTCGCTCAAGACCGTCCCCGAGATCCAGCGCGTGCCCCTCCAGGTGGCGCCCGACCGATGGAGCAACTTCGACAACTACCGCGAGGTGTTCCGGCGCCAGCCCTTCGGGCGGTTCCTCCTCAACAGCGCGCTGGTGGCGTCGGTATCGGCGGCGTCGAGCCTGCTGGTCTCTTCCCTGGCCGGCTACGGCTTCGCAAAATTCCGGTTTCCGGGCCGGGACGTCCTCTTTTTCGGCATCATCGGCATCCTGATGGTGCCGTTCCAGTCGGTGGTGGTGCCGCTCTATCTCTGGGTCAACCGGCTCGGCCTGCTCGACACCTATGCCGGCATCCTGGCGCCCGACCTGGTGAGCGTATTTGGCGTCTTCCTCATGCGCCAAGCGATCGAGATGGTGCCCACCGACTACATCGAAGCTGCGCGGATCGATGGCGGGGGTGAGTTCGGCATCTTCTGGCGCGTCGTGCTGCCGTCCGTGGCGCCGGCGATGGCGACGCTCGTCATCATCAAGTTCATGTGGACGTGGAACGAGCTCTTCTGGCCGCTCGTGGTGATCAACTCGCCGACGATGAAGGTGGTGACCCTGGGCCTCGTGAGCTTCACCAATATGTACTTCATCGAGTACAATCTGGTCACCGCGGCGGCCGTCATCAGCATCCTGCCCATCCTCGTGATCTTCCTTCTCTGCCAGCGCTGGGTGGTGCGCGCCGTCGTCATGAGCGGGCTCAAGGGCTGACGGGGCCGCTCAGCGTCCCAGCAGCACGCCGCCAATCGCCGCCAGGCCCCCGACCACGGAGAGCACGAACCCGACGCCGCCGATCCGATACCAGGGCTTGATCCGGCGCCGCTCGGCGTCGGTCAGGTGTGGGTGGAGCGCCGAGGGGGCGAGCCACCACGTGCGGGGGACCCGAATTCTTGCGGACAGGGACCGGTACAGGATCACGTGGTACCAGAAGCCGGTGGGGACGCCCATCACCAGTCCGAGCAAGAGGATGCCCAGGCCGATCGCCGTCACGAGAGAGGGCGTCACAATTGTGGCGACGAAGCCGATGAGCCCCGCCGCGACCACGGCGACGACTACCAGCGTGATCTCGAACATGTCAGCTGGTACCCGACTGAGACGCTAGCATGGAAGGGCTGGGGTCGGATCCTGAATTGGCATATGATCCTGGCGGATTCGGACCGAAATGGACGCTGATCCAGTCGAAGCGCTCTTCACCCGCGGCGTCACCGACGGGCTTCCCGTTGTGCCGCCCACGCGCGAGCGCGTGGCGCGCGCGGTGGCCGCCGCCAGCCGCGCCGCCGACGAGCTGATCGCGCTGGTGCCGCCGAACAACGGGCGCGCCACGGTGGAGCGGATCGCGGTGAACGCCGTGATGGCGGGCTGCCGCCCCGAGTATCTGCCGGTCGTTCTGGCCGGCGTCGAAGCTCTGTGCGACGAGGAGTTCGCGCTCTTGGGCGTTTCGGGAACCACCGACGCCGTGGCGCCCTTGTTCATCGTCAACGGGCCCGCGCGCGAGGCGCTGGACATCAACTCGGGCCTGGGCCTCTTCGGCCCCGGCTGGCGCGCCAATGCCACGATCGGCCGCGCCCTGCGCCTGGTCTGGGCCAATATCGGCGGCGCCCGGCCGGGCGCGCCGAGCATGTCCACCTTCGCCCAGACGGGACGCTTCACCTATGTGATCGGCGAGCGCGAGGAGGAGAGCCCGTGGGAGCCGCTTCACGTCGAGCACGGCTTCGCGCGCGGCGACAGTACCATCGCCGCCCTGCCGGCCGAGTCGCCGCAAATCGTCGCCGACTCCAAGAGCCGGAGCGCGGAGCATCTGCTCACGACCGTGGCGAGAAGTCTCGAGGTCATCGCTCATCACAAGGCGATGGGGCTCGGCGACACCATGGTCGTGTTCTCGCCCGAGCACGTCCGCACCATCGCCCAGGACGGCTGGAGCAAGGCGCAGGTGCGCCAATTCCTCTGGGAGCGCACCCGCAAGCGGGTGCGCGATCTGATCCCCGGACGGGACGGCGGCGAGGGGCTGCCGGAGCGGGCGCTGGCGGCCTACGCGAATCCGCAGACGGACGAGACGCTGGTGGCCAAGTTCCGGAAGCCCGAGAACCTCAAGCTGCTCGTGGCGGGCGGCCCGGCCGGGCGCTTCACCGCCATCATCCCCGGCTGGCCCTTCGCCGAGTCCCCGTCGCGCCTGGTGCTGAAGAAGATCCGGATGTGACCGCGGCTACGGGTACAGCCCGCGGACCACGTGGGCATCGGCCACTCGGCGGATGCCCTCCATGAGCGCGGCGGTGCGGAGATCCACGCCGTTCTTCTGGCTCGACTGCCAGACGCGGGTGAAGGCCCGCGTCATGAGCTCTTGCAGACGGGAGATGATCTCGCTTTCCTTCCAGAAGTAGTACTGCAGTCCCTGCACCCATTCGAAGTAGGACACGACCACGCCGCCCGCATTGGCCAGAATGTCGGGAATGACCGTGACGCCATGATCGCGCATGATCGCGTCGGCCTCGGGCGTGGTGGGCCCATTGGCGCCCTCGGCCACGATCTGCGCCTTGACCCGGTCGGCATTGCGCTCGTGGAGCACCGAGCCCACGGCGGCCGGGATCAGCACGTCGCACGGCTGCTCGAGGATCTGCTCATTGGTGAGCGGATCGCAGCCGGGGAAGCCCGTCACGCTGCCGCTCTCGGCCACGTGGGCATCGAGCTGCCGGATGTCAATGCCCTTGGGATTCCAGATGCCGCCTTTGTAGTCGCTGATTCCCGCGATGACGCCGCCGTCGCGCCAGAGCATGCGGGCGGCCACGCCGCCGACATTGCCGAAACCCTGGATGACGATCTTCTTGCCGCGCAGCTCCATGCCCAGGCTCTTGGCCGCCTGGTGGAGGACGGAGACGAGGCCGCGGCCGGTGGCTTCGCGCCGGCCCGCCGAGCCGCCCACCAGCAGGGGCTTGCCCGTGACCACGCCGGGCACGCTCTTCCCCTGCGTCATCGAGTAGGTGTCCATCACCCAGGCCATGGTCTGTTCGTCGGTGCCGAGGTCCGGAGCGGGGATGTCGAGGTCGGGACCGATCATCAGGATGATCTCGACCGTGTAGCGGCGGGTGAGGTGCTCCCGCTCGCGGGGTGAGAGCGCCCGCGGATCGCAGCGCACGCCGCCTTTGGCGCCGCCGTAGGGCAGGTTCATCAGCGCGCACTTCCAGCTCATGAGCATGGACAGCGCGCTGACCTCGCCCAGGTTCACGTCGGGGGCGTAGCGAAGGCCGCCCTTGGTGGGTCCGAGCGCCGTCGAGTGGTGGACGCGGTAGCCGATGAAGACCTCGGTATGGCCGCTGTCCATGCGCACGGGGATCGAGACCACGAGGGCGCGGCGCGGGTAGCGCAGCCGCGCGTGGATGTCGGGGTCCAGGTTGAGCTTGGCGGCGACCTGATCCAGCTGGGCCAGGGCGGTGCGGTGCAGCTCGGAGTCGAACTCGGACGCGTGATCCATCGTGGAAACTACTTTACCAGACTGCGGGCGGCTAGCGTGGCGGGACCGGCGCGCGGTCCAGCAGCGCGCCCAGGTACGCGCTGTTCTCGACCAGCCCGCGCGCCCGCGGATCCGCGAGACTGCCCGCGCCGTCCGCCGGCAACGCCATCTTCTTGTACGCCCGGTCGAGAAGAGCGAGGTACGTATCGAGACCGTCCGCGAGCGGAACAGGCCTCCCCGCGACGAAGCACTTCGGGCACCACACCGCGACCTGGCTCAGGTCGACCACGGACGCCGGCACCCCGCCACCGGCAACGGGAAGCCGCGATCTGACGCCGTACTCCTGGATCGGGCGGTCATCGGTGACGGGGGCAGAGTACCGGCTCGCCTCGGCCAGGGTCTCCGCCGAGGCGAGGAAGGTGCCGACGATCTCCCGCACGCTGCCGAGAGCCAGCCGCTTGAGATCGGCGTGCGCCGCGGGCGCATTTGAGAGCGCGGCGGCCAGGCGGGCGGGATCGATCTCTACGCGCGATTCGTTCGCGCCGATCAGCAGCAGCTCCGAGTGGGCCCCCGAGAGCAGCACGGCGTTCGGGAAGACGTCGAGGAATGCGCGAATCATGGCCAACGTCGTTCTCCGTGGGACTTGGTACGCGGGGAGCCACTGGCTGAGATAGCCCTTGGGCGTGAGCCGCGTGCGGGCCAGGGCGTAGAACTCCCGCGAATAGAGCGCTCCCACCCCGGCGAGTGCCAGGGGTGGCGGCTCCAGCGTGATCAGGTCGTAGGAGGCGGCCGGCCGCATGCGAAGGTGTTGGCGCCCGTCGTTCACATAGATCACCAGCCGCCGATCGTTCAGGACGTCTCCATTCGTTCGCCTGAAAAAACCGGCATGGGAGAGGACCTCTCTGGAGAGATCCGCCACCTCGATGCGCCGGATCGAGGGGTGCATCGTGGCGGCGTGCGCCGTGTTCCCCACACCGAAGCCAATCACCAGGACGGTCTCCGGATGATCGATCGACAGGAGCGGAATGTGGGCGAGGGCGCGCATATAGCGCTGGCCCATCCACCCTGTCGAGGACATCGGATGCCCATTGGTGAGGAGCCGTCGCTCCTGGCCGGGCACTTCCGTCACCGCGACCACCTCGGTAATGCCTTCGCTCACGGTGAGCAGCCGCTCGTCTTGGGCCGAGAGCACTTGCGCCCGGCTGATCATGTGATCGGAGGGCAGCGACAGCCACAGCCCCACCGCCACGCTCGCGATGAGTGTCGAGCCGGCCAATGCCCTCGAGGCGGCGCGCGCCGCCGTGGGCGCTTCGGGGAGACCCGTGCGTGTCGCGAGATAGAGGGGCACCACGGCAAGCCCGCCTGCGATGGTCAGGACGGTGGCGCTCCGCTGGATTCCGAGCCCCGGCAGGAGCAGGAAGCCAGCTGCAAGGGCGCCGCACACGGCGCCGACGGTATTGGAGAGATAGAGCACGCCGGCCCGGCGACCGACGGAGTCTTCCGCGCGCTGGATGATGGCATTGGCGAGGGGGAACGCGAAGCCCATCAGCAGCGCGGGCACGGCGACCTCCAGCAGGATGGGCTTCGCGTTCAACCACAGCTCCAGGAGCGCGCGCGCCAGGCTGGGCTCCGCGCTCACTCTCGGCAAGACCGCTCGACCGGCGAGCAGAATCGTCCTCAGATCGGCGGTGGCGAGCCCGAGGAGGGTGGAGGCGACGAAGAGCCCTTGGGCGGCCATCAACCATGCCGCGGGTCGCGCCGTGCGGCGATGCAGGAGACCTCCCGCGAGGGAGCCCAGGCCGATGCCGATCAGGATGACCGTCAGCAGCAGGGAGAACACGGCGCGGAGTCCGCCCAGCAAGAGGGTGAAGTGGCGGAACCACAGGATCTCCATGCCCATCGCGGCGAAGCCCGACAGCCCGAGCGCCAGACCGGTCAAGGCGAGCGCCGGCGATGCCGGCCGCCGGATGCTCCCCGGCTGCGCGCCGACGCCGGGTGCGGCAATAGGCTCGACCGCGGCGGTGACGGGCGCCGGGGAGGCGCGGGATGCGAGACGCAGGGCGCCCGCCGCCGCGACGAGGTTGAAGAGCACGGCGATCATCTGCGCGGCGCGCAGGCCGGCGAGCGGCACCAGCGCGAAGTCCGTGAGAAAGCAGCCCAGCGCCGCGCCTGCGGTATTGACGCTGTAGAGCAGGGCGATCCGCCACCCCCCGATCTCGAGATCCCGCCGGACGAGATGGCGGATGAGCAGAGTCAGCGTCCCGCCCATCAAAAGCGTGATCGGCGTGAGCAGGAGCACGGCGATCGCACCGCGGACGAGATAGGAGGGCGTCGAGAGGACGTGCCAGCCGGCCGCGTCGCGCGAGTACGAGGAAGCCAGCGCGGAGAGCTGACCCAGATGGGGCAGGAGCGCGGAGATGCCGAGCCCCATCAAGGCGATGATCAGCTCGACATAGCCGTACGCCCGGAGCAGCGACTCTGGTTCGGCGGCGTACCGGCGATCCGCCCAGACCCCGACGAGATAGCTGCCGATGCCCAGGCCCAGCATGAACACCGCGATCACCAGGGAGGCCGAGTAGATCGTGTTGCCGAAGACATTTCCGAACTCGCGGACCCACACCACCTGGTAGATCAAGCCGCTGAGGCCGGAGCAGAAGAAGAGGAGGTAGAGCAGCCCGGTCATGCAACCCTACGATAGCACGCGATGAGAGGCCTCCCTGCCATTCAGGGACAGGGGCCCGCGCTCAGTCGCGAGTGTCAGACCGCCCGAGGATGCGCGAGATGCCGGCCAGCGGGATGGAAATCCAGTCCGGCCGGTTGTTGAGCTCGTAGCGGAGCTCGTAGCACGCCTTCTCGAGCTCGAAGACCGCGCAGGCCCGGCGCACCGCCTCAGCGGAAGGCGGCAGCAGGCGCGCCGGGCTCTTTCCGGCCGCCATCACGTAGCCGTCGAGGAACGTGCGGGCGGCCAGCTGCTCCCAGGCCGCGAGGGCGGGACGAAGCCGGGCCCGCTCGGCCTCGGGCCGGGCGCCGAGTGCGGCATGGACGGCATAGTCGAAAGAGCGCAGCATCCCGGCCACGTCCCGCAGCGGGCAGTGCTTGGCGCGCCGCTCCTCGAGAGGTCGCGCCGGCTCGCCTTCGAAGTCGATCACGACGAAGCTCTCGGCGGTCTTGAGCACCTGGCCCAGGTGGTAGTCCCCATGGCAGCGGATTTTGTGCACCGTGCGGTCGGCGAGCAGGAACAGATCATGGGCGGCCCGCTCGATGTGCGCGCGTGCGTCGAGGAGCGGCTCGAGCGCCGCCCGTGTGGCCGTGGGAATTCGCGCGGAGACGGTCGCGATCTCAGCCGTCAGCCGCTCGAGGTCCTGGACGATGCCGCGGCGCCAGCGCCCGACGTCTTCGCTGGTGATGAGCTCGGGGCGGAAGGCCGGCGCGGAGGGATCCGAGGCCAGCGCGGCATGGAGCCGGCCCGTCACGGCGCCCAGCTCGTGGATCTCGGCGAGCAGATCGGCGCCGAGCGAGGCCACCTGCGGCTCGATTTCGCCTGGGCGACCGGCCTCGGCAGCGAGGGCCTGGCAGAGACGGCCGAGCCGCTCGAGGGTATGCGCCCAGCCGTCGCCCGCATTGGCCACGAACTGCTGGAGCAGCGCGACGGTGGTGGTCTCACCCTCGCCGGCATAGTCCAGCCAGCCGGCGAGCCGGGGCACATGCGTGAAGCCGGGGCGGCCCGTGAGGAAATGCAGCATCTCGAAGTCCGGGTTGATCCCGGACTGCGGCCGCCTGATGGATTTCAGGATCAGGCGCCGGTCGAAGAAGATCGACGTATTGCTCTGCTCGCCCGAGTGCGGCGTGGCTGGCGCGCGGTCCAGCTCGTCCCAGGACGGATGATCCCAGGGCTCCACCGGCACGCAGCGAAAGCTCCCGCGGGCCGATGGGAAGGCGCGGCGCGCGGTGATCGCGTCGAGAAGGCAGAGGCCGAAGTCCGGATCCCAGTGCGCGTCGAAGAGGGTCTCGCCCCCGAGCGGGCCGATCGTTCGCGTCGCGTCGGTCGGCGGCTGGCCGAGCGCCACTGGGACGTAGTAGCGAGCCTCGTCCGCGCGGATCAGCAGCAGGACGAGCGGCGGATCGTCGCGGAGCGCGGCCCAGTCTTCCACGCGCGTGGTCGCGAGGCCGCGGGCCTTGGCCGCGAACCAGCGCTGCTGCTCGACGAATGCCCGGAGCGCCGGCGCCCCCGGCCCCGCGAGGTGATGGGCGACCGCGGCCGCGTCACAGCGGGGTGTACTCGATGCCATAGAAGGGCTGCTCGGACAGCGGGGGCTGAAGCCGGAACCAGTAGTAGCCGTAGGGCCCGAGGCTGATGACATAGGGCTGCTCGCCGATCGTCGGGAAGCGGCTTTCGCCCAGCATCTCGATCGGCGTCTGGCCGGACCAGGGGCGCAGGTCCAGCTCGACGGGCTGCGCCGCGCTCGAGAGGTTGTGCACGGCGAGCACGGTCTCTCCCTCGTAGGACCGAACGTGGGCCACCACGCTTTCATTGGCGGGCCGCAGGAAGCGCAGTGTCCCGCGGCCGAAGACGCGGGTTTTCTTGCGCACCTCGATGATCCGCTTCATCCACTTGAGCAGCGAGGTGGGCGTCCGGAGCTGCGCCTCGATGTTGATGGCCTGGTAGCCGTAGACCGGGTCCACGATCAGCGGCAGGAAGAGGCGCGCGGTGTCGGCCCGGGAGAAGCCGGCATTGCGGTCGCCGGTCCACTGCATGGGGGTGCGGACGCCGTTGCGGTCGCCGAGATAGATGTTGTCGCCCATGCCGATCTCGTCGCCGTAGTAGAGGATGGGGCTGCCGGGCAGGGTGAAGAGCAGAGCCGTGAGCAACTCGATCTTGCGCCGGTCATTGTCGAGGAGCGGCGCGAGCCGCCGGCGGATCCCGATGTTCAGCCGCATCCGCGGGTCCTCGCCGTAGGCGTAGTAGAGGTGCCGG
>WNFB01005762.1_pt1 | contig 11079 bp, 14 predicted proteins | sample 5400501 | NCBI WGS metagenome assembly WNFB01 (sample SAMN13153341, study PRJNA577476) | soil metagenome | isolation source: 200 cm saprolite under Douglas fir tree site 2 hole 1 | place: USA:California | collected 2015-04-18 | reverse complement strand
CCACCTACTCGACGTTCGGTATCCTCAGGTTTACCGTACTCAGCCGCTTGGGGCGACGCGAAAGTTATCAGGGCACTAACGGCACGTCAACAGAAAAGAAAATCCGCATGCCAGGCAAATGTTTAGGGGCTTGACACCACATCGCGTAAGGGATTAGGGAGCGGTCGTAGAATCGGGTGCACCAAGGCCCGAAGGAGACGTTGAACATGCGCGAAGTCGTGATCGTCGAGGCCGTCCGAGCCCCCATCGGACGTCGCAACGGCAAGCTCAAGGACATCCATCCGGTCGTCCTCGGCTCGCTCGTGCTGAAAGAGATCGTCCTCCGCTCGGGCATCGAACCCGAGCAGGTCGAAGACGTGGTTTTCGGATGCGTGAGCCAGGTCGGCGAGCAATCGCTGAACGTCGCGCGCAACGCGTGGCTGACCGCCGGCTTCCCGGTCACGACGCCCGCGACCACCGTCGACCGCCAGTGCGGCTCGAGCCAGCAGGCGCTCCACTTCGCGGCCAACCTCATCCAGTCAGGCGTTTGCGACATCACGATCGCGGGCGGCGTGGAATCGATGAGCAGGGTCCCGATGGGATCCAGCGCGGTCTCTCCGGGGACGCCGTTTCCGCCGGAGCTGATGGAGCTCTACGACCTCGTCCCGCAGGGAATCTCGGCCGAGCTGATGGCCCGAAAGTACGGAATCACTCGGCGCCAGATGGACGAGTTCGGGGTTCGTAGCCATCGCCTCGCCCAGGAGGCCACCGAGAAGGGCTACTTCACGTCGCAGATCATGACCGTCGACGTGCCGGTCGAGGGCAACGGACATACCGAGCTCTTCTCCAAGGACGAGGGCGTCCGCGCGAACGCCAGCTATGAGGCGACCGCGGCTCTGCAGCCGGCGTTCAATCCGGAGCACTCGATCACCGCGGGCAACTCGAGCCAGATCTCCGACGGCGCCGCGGCCGTCCTCTTGATGTCGCTGGACAAGGCCAAGCAGCTGGGCCTGAAGCCGCGCGCTCGCATACGTGCGCAGGCGGTGGTGGGCACAGACCCGGTCCTGATGCTCGAGGGCCCCATCCCGGGCACCGCCGCTGTCTTGAAAAAAGCCGGCCTCGACCTGAAGAGCATCGACCTCTTCGAGGTCAACGAGGCATTCGCATCGGTCGTGCTCGCGTGGCAGAAGGAGACGGGGGCGGATATGGACAAGACGAACGTGAACGGCGGCGCCATCGCAGTCGGGCATCCGTTGGGAGCCTCGGGCGCGATCCTGATGAACAGGCTGCTGTACGAGCTCGAGCGGCGCGACCTTCGGTACGGCCTCGAGACCATGTGCTGCGGCGGCGGGCTGGGCACCGCGACGATCATCGACCGGGTGGTCGAGTGAAAACGTTCGCGGCGTTCGGCGACCTTCAACCGATCTTCCTCGCTGAAGGGCTCACCGCGCGCGCAGTGAACGGTGAACGCATAACGATGGCGCTGGTCGACCTCGAGCCCCACTCCAAGTCTCCCGATCACCACCATGAGAACGAACAGCTTGGTTTTGTGGTCAAGGGGTCGATCGAATTCCGGGTCGGTTCCGACAAGCGCGTTCTGCACGCCGGCGACAGCTACGTGATCCCGAGCCATGTTCCACACCAGGCCATTGCCGGCGCCGAGGGCGCGACGGTGTTGGACATCTTCGCCCCCGTGCGCGCGGACTGGGAAAAGCTGGAACGGCTAGCGCCGACGCCGGGACGTTGGCCGTAGAGCTTTAGGGATCGGCCGCGACAGGTAGGGCGAGTCGACACAGAAGCGCAACAGTCGCTTCTCCCAACGGCCCGTGCCCTGGACACCAATCCTTGGCGTGACAAAGACGCGCTGCCTGGGCGCGGCGTCATCGGTCACATAGAGATCGGGCGGCCGCAGCTTGACGCCGTTGAGGGCGCGGTCGATGCCCAGCGCGCGCGTCACCAATCCTGGACCGCCGCATCTGCCCACGCCGGGGCCTGGCTCCAGTGCGCGCACCAATACCGCTTGGGGCACGCCTTCCTCCCGCGTGACGAAGTTGAGGCACCAGTGCATGCCGTACGTGAAGTACACGTACGCGTGCCCCGGCGCGCCGAACATCACCTCGGTGCGAGGTGTCCGCCGCCCGCCGCGTGAATGGGCGGCGAGGTCGTCCGGCCCGAGGTAGGCCTCGACCTCGACCAGCCGGCCCCACAAGCGGGTGCCATCGATCTCGCGCACAAGCACCTTGCCCAGCAGTTCGCGCGCGACCGTGACCGTGTCGCGATCGAAGAACTCCGGGCCGAGAAAAGAGACAGTGGGATCCGAGGCCCGCTTAGCCAGACGCGCCCTGGGCCCGGCCGGGGCCGCCCTTCCTGCGGTGGACGTGGTGACGCCGCTTGTCCACGTAAAGTGCCTTGTCCGCCAGCTCGTACATCGACTGCCAGTCCATCCCCGGCCGCCAGGCTGCGACCCCGATGCTGAACTCGATCGGCGCCGGCGCCTTGGAGATCCGGTTGAGCTCCTCGAGCGACGCGCGCACGCGGGCGCCCACCTCATTGGCGTGGCGCTCGTCCGCGTCGGGCATGGCGACACCGAACTCGTCGCCGCCGAGCCGGCCGCACGTGTCGGTGGCGCGGACCGCACGCTGGAGCTCGTGGGCCAGGACGCGGATGGCCTCGTCGCCGACGTGGTGGCCGTGCGTGTCGTTGATCTCCTTCAGGTTGTCGAGGTCGATCATCATGAAGGCGATACGGCGCTTGTGGCGCTGGGCGGCGGCGACCGCGCGGTCGATCGCGCGCTCGAACTCCGGCCGGTTGGCGAGCCCGGTGAGGTAGTCGGTGCGCGCCTCTTTCGTGTGCTGCCGAGCGCGATCCAGAGCGACCGCGATCTGGTCGGCGACCGCGGCGACGAACTCCAGGTCGCTGGGCTCGAAGGTTCGCGGCAGGCGAGTCGCGACAGTCATGGCTCCGAGCAGGACGCCCTTCGTCCGCAGCTCCGCGCGGATGGCGCTCCATTCGCCGGTGATGCGGTCGACGCGCGACTCGGCGGGCCCGGAAGCAATCTCGACCACGCGCACCCGCGCGCCTGATCGGCCGGATTCGAACTCCTCCTCCTCGCCAGGCTGCAGGCCGAGGGTCTTCGCCAGCATCAGCCGCGCGCCTTCACGCGTCCACACCGCGCCGGCCTGCAGGCGCAGGACTTTCAGCGTCTCCCGAAGGCCGACCTCGGCGATCTCGGCCACGTCGAGCGAGCGGCCAAGCGCGCTGGCGATGTGGTAGAGCGCGTGCAGCTCGGTCTGCCGGGCGTGATGCCGCGCCTCGGTGAAGTCGAGATAGCCCCGGATGAAGCTCGAGTTGAGGTGCTCGACGACGTCGCCAAGCCTGCTCTGCGCGAGCAGCAACACCTCCTCGGCATGCTCGTTGCCCATCATCTCCTCGGTGACCCGGGCGAGCACCGAGCGGCGGAAGACGGCCAGGCCCTCCATCACCGACTCGAGCGGGATGCCTTTCTCGGCGTATCTCCGCGAAGCCCCGCGGGCGAGTGTGTAGTACTGCTGCCAGGGCACGCGCGAGTCCGCGCGAAGTGAGCGGAAGAGGATCTCCAGGAAGCCGACCGAGGTGTGCACGAGCTCGTCGATCGACGAACCATCCTGCTGCGCCCGCAGCAGCTCGGGCTCGAGCGTCCGGACCGATTCGGCGACCACCTGCCCGCTGTCGCGGGGGTCAGCGGAGAGCCGGTCCGCGAGCTCGCTCAGAAGGTCGCTAGCCCGCTCGGTCATGTCGGTGCACTATAGAGTGACGCAGGCGAGTCCGCGAACCTGCGAGATGTCACCGGGATACTAACCAAATGTGTAAGAGGGATTGATGGCTACAGTCACCAAGGGGTCGGTGGGAAAGCTGGAGGAAATCCTGGGCGCCGACGCGGCGGACCTTCTCGGGCACAAGTGCCAGACCGTGCCCGCGTCGCAGCTGCACCTGCCCGGACCCGATTTCATCGACCGGATCTGGAAGGACAGCGACCGCCCCACCCGGGTGCTTCGCAGCCTGCAATCGATGTTCGAGCACGGCCGCCTCGGTGGCACTGGGTACCTGTCCATCCTGCCCGTCGACCAGGGGATCGAGCACACCGCCGGCTCTTCGTTCGCCCCCAACCCGATCTACTTCGACGGGGAGAAGATCATCGAGCTGGCGATCGAGGGCAACTGCAACGCGGTGGCTTCCACCTTCGGGGTGCTCGGCTCGGTGGCGCGCCGCTATGCCCATCGCATCCCGTTCATCTGCAAGCTCAACCACAATGAGCTCCTGACATATCCCACAAAGTACGACCAAATCCTGTTCGGAACCGTAAAAGAGGCATGGGAAATGGGCGCGGTCGCCGTGGGCGCAACCGTCTACTTCGGTTCTCCGGAGTCCGACCGCCAGCTGCAGGAGATCGCGGTCGCCTTCCATGGAGCGCACGAGCTGGGCATGGCCACCGTTCTTTGGTGCTATTTGCGCAACTCGGGCTTCAAGAAGGATGGCGTCAACTACGAGACCGCCGCCGACCTCACCGGCCAGGCCAACCACCTCGGAGTGACGATCGAGGCCGACATCATCAAACAGAAGCTGGCCGACACCAACCGGGGCTTCGAGGTCATCGGCTTCGGGAAGACCGCCCCCGGGATGTATGACAAGCTGGCGACCGACCACCCGATCGATTTGTGTCGTTACCAGGTGATCAACTGCTTCATGGGACGCGCAAGCCTAATCAACTCCGGCGGCGAGTCCCACGGCGCGAGCGACCTCAAAGAGGCCGTCCGCACCGCTGTGATCAACAAGCGGGCAGGCGGCACCGGGCTGATCGCTGGTCGCAAATCGTTCCAGCGCCCGATGAAGGAGGGAGTCGAGTTACTACACGCAATTCAGGACGTCTACCTGAATCCGACGGTGACCATCGCCTAAAGCTGGCCTTCCTCGGGACGGGGGCAGCCTTTTCCACCGACCGTTACAACGGGGCGGTGGTGGTCAACGGCCGCCTGCTCCTCGACGGCGGTGCCCCGCTTCTTCCTCATATGAGGCGCGTCGGGGTGGACCCGGGCGCCATCGATGCCGTCTTCCTCACACACTTTCACGGCGATCACACGCTGGGCTTGCCGCCTTTCGTGCTGTATCGCGTCTTCGTCGACCCACGCCCGCTGACCTTCGTCGGACCCGAAGACGTCGAGGAGAGGCTGGAGGCACTATGGGATGTGAGCTGGGGCCCTGACTGGCAGGCGGTGATGCGACCCAAGTTCAATGTGCACTACCACACGGCGCAGCCCTCGGGGACGGCGGCCGGGTACAAGTACCAGACCATCAGGCTCGACCACGGCACCAGCGGTTCCAACGGTTATCGAATCCACGTCAACGGCCGCCTCCTTGCCTATTCGGGGGACACCGAGGCGACCGCGCCGCTGGATGCGCTCGTGGACGGCGCCGATGTCGCGATCGTGGAGGCGACCGGACCCGGAGACGTCTTCAGCCACATGAGCTGGGAGTCCGCGTCGGAGCTCAAGCGCCGCCATCCCAAGACGCGATTCATGTTCAACCACCTGTACTCCGGCACCGTCGAGGATGCAGTCACCGACCTGCAGGTGGTCGAGGTCTGAAGCCCGCGAACATAGCCGGCGCCGCGGTCGGTATCGTCGCCGGCGCCATCGTGTTGGCCGGATTCATCGGTCTGGGCCTCCTGTTGACGAGCCGGGTTGCCAGCGCCGTCCCAGTAATCGTCCTCGCCATCGCCGGCGCTTATGCGGCGTGGCTGGTGGGCGTGATCGTCTTCGGAGCGATTCGGGGTGCGAGCGATGGTCAAAAAGCGTCTGAGCCCTGATCAATACTCGACGCGGCCGCTGCTCGACAAGCTCGGCGTGAAGCCAGGCTCGAAGGTTGCGATCGTCAACCTCGAGAATCCGGGATTCATCAAGCTGCTCCGGGAGCGGACCGCCGACATCGTGGTCGGGAAGCCGCGTTGGAAATGCGACCTCGTTTTCATCGGCGCGGACACTCCGGCCGACCTGCGCAAGCTCGATGAGGTGAAACAGTGGATCGAGCCGAACGGCGCGATCTGGGTCATTCGACCGAAGGGCGGCCGGAGCCCGCTACGCGATACCGACGTCATTACTGGCGGGCTCGCCGCCGGCCTGGTCGACAACAAGATCGCGAGCTTCTCCGAGACGCATGGCGCCATGCGCTTCGTCTACCGCCTTCGCGACCGGCCGAAATGACCATGCTCATTCGCCCCGCCACTCGTGACGACGTCCCGGTGATCGCCGACCTGATCCGCGGGCTCGCCCGCTTCGAAAAGCTGGAGCACGAGGTGGTGATGACTGAAGAGATCCTCGCCGCCGGGCTGTTCGGCGATCGACCCTACGCGGAGGTCGTGCTCGCGGAGGATGATGGCCGGCCGGTGGGCTTTGCGCTGTTCTTCCACAACTTCTCGACCTTCCTCGGCCGGCCGGGGATCTACCTCGAGGACCTGTTCGTGATCCCCGAGCATCGCGGCCGCGGGACCGGCCGCATGCTGCTGGCGCACCTGGCTCGACTCACTGTCGAGCGCGGGTGCGGCCGCATGGAATGGGCTGTGCTCGACTGGAACAAGGAGGCGATCAAGTTCTACGAGCGCCTCGGAGCGCGGCCGAACTCCGACTGGACCGTGTACCGCCTCACGGGCGAGGCGCTCACCGGCCTTGCTCGACAATAGATCCCACATGGAAGTGCTTCACCCCAAGCCACTTGAGACGCATCCCGGAGAGCAGGTCATCCCTTGGGCTCGACGCCAGCTCGAGCTGGCGCGCGAGATCCTAGACAACCCCGGCGGGGGCCTCCTGTTCGCGACTCAGACCATCGGCCAGGTAAGCGCCGGGCTCCAGGAGCGCGACCCCGAGCGATGGGAGGAGATCGTCGCGATCCTCGGGCGGGCCGAAGACCTGGCCGTGCATCGCGAGTTCGAACAATCGCGCCAGGCGCTCGCCGAGGTTTTGGACAAACTGTCGCCTAAGTGACCTTCGCGCAGGCGCTGTTCATGGGCCTGCTGCAGGGCGCCACGGAGCTGTTCCCGGTTTCGTCGCTCGGGCACTCGGTGATCATCCCCAGCCTGCTGCACTGGCAGTTCAAGCAATCGGATCCCACCTTCGTGCCCTTCCTGGTGCTGCTTCATCTGGGTACCGCCGGCGCGCTGCTGGTGCTCTATAGGCAGCAATGGATCGCCATCATCCGCGGCTTCTTCACCGCCGCCGTGCGCGGTCGAATCACCACCGAGCCGGAGCGCCTGGCCATGCTCCTCCTGACCGGCACGATCCCGGCCGGCATCCTTGGTGTCTATTTCGAAAGCCGCATCAAATCGCTTTTCGCCAGCCCATACGTCGCGGCCGGTTTCCTGGTTGGAAACGGCTTCCTCCTACTCGGGTTTGAGCTGCTCAGGCGGCGAGCGGAACGGCGCGCCTCCCTTGACTCCAAGAGCCGTGCCGAGCAAGAGGAGGGCTTCGCGGCAGCCGAGCGCATCAGCTTTCGCGCCGCAGCCGTGATTGGCGCCTGCCAGGCGCTTGCGTTTCTGCCCGGAATCTCCCGGTCAGGAGTGACCATCGGCGGGGGATTGCTGGCGGGGCTGCGACACCAGGAGGCGGCGCGGTTTTCTTTTCTTCTCGCAACTCCGGTGATCCTCGCGGCGGGCCTCGTCGAAGTGCCGCAACTCTTTGCGACCGGCGTGCCGGTCGGCGAGTACGTCGCGGCTGCGATCCTGTCCGGCGTCGCGGCTTATGCGAGCGCGCGATTTCTCCTGCAGTACTTTCGGTCTGGACGGCTGGACCCGTACGGCTGGTACTGCATCGCCGCAGGGGCGGTCAGCCTGGTTTTGCTAACGTTTCGAGTGTGAGGGACAGACTCGCCGTGGCTCTGGTGATTCTGGCTGTGGCGTTCGCCGTCATCGCGGGGCTGTACTACGAAGGCGTGCTGCAGATCGCGGTCTCTGACACGACGGCTGCTCACCACCCCACCCACGCGATCCTGTTCGCGGTCTTGGCCGTGGTCAGCCTGATCGCGGCCAACTTCGCCCGCGAGAAAACGGTCTAGCGCGAAGCCCCGGCCAGGCGTTCGGGCACCTGACGTCCTGACAGGTCCTTCTCGCCCACGCGCACCTCTTCGTGGTACACCGCGTCGGCATTGACCTTCCACGGGTCCGAACTGGCGCCGGTCGCGATATTTCTCGCCACCAGGAGCGCGGTCATCATCGAGTGGTCCTGGTTGTTGTACTTGTGCATGCCGTTCCGCCCAGCCAGGTGAAGGTTCGTCAGATGCTCGCGGATGTAGTCGCGGATGACGTCGACCTGGGCCTGGTACACGTCGTCGTAGACGGGATAGGCCTTGGCCTGCCTGACCACGACGCCGTCGAAGACTTCCTCCGGTTTGCAGATTCCCAGCTGGGCCAGCTCGTTGCGCGCGCGCTCGACGAGCGCATCGTCGGTGGCCGTCCACAGCCCATCACCCTCGAAGCAGAAATACTCGAGGCCAAGGCAGGTCTTGCTCTGGTCGGGGACCATGTCCGGACTCCAGTTCTTGAAGTTCTGGATGCGCCCGACCTTGACGGTCGGATCGTGGATGTAGATCCAGTTGTCTGGAAACACATCGGCCCGATCGATCATCACCGCGACGCTGATGAAGTCGCGATACGAGAGGCTGTCGGCGGCGCGACGCACGCTGTCGGGCGGCGCGGGATCCAGGCGCGAGACCAGCTCGCGAATGGGCATGCTCGAGATGAAGTCGCTGCCCTCGTGCTCCTCGATTTCTCGCGATGCCGTTCTCGTCATCACCGATCGCACTCGTCCCCCCTTGTGCTCGATGCGCTCGACCGTACGCCCGTGCAGCACCGGCCGGCCCTTTTGGCGATGAATCTCCGCCACTCGCTCCCACATCTGCCCGGGGCCGCACCGGGGATATCTGAACCTGTCGATCAGGGTGGTCACCACATCGCTCCGATTGCTCGGGCGGCGCCGCGGCAGGAGCGCACTCTTCAATACGAGCCACAGGTCGAGGCTCTTGATGCGCTGCGCCGCCCAGTCCGCGGACAGCTCCTTGGTGCTGATGCCCCACACCTTCTCTGTGTAGGTCTTGAAGAAGATGCTGAACAGGCGCCACCCGAACTGGTTCCGCACCCAATCCTCGAGGCTCCGCGGATTGCGGATCGGCCTCACGCGCGCATATGCGTAACTGGCGATGCATCGGACCGCCTCGATCGGCCCCAGGTTCCAGAGCGCATTGGCCGCCTTGATGGGATAGGCGAAGTAGCGGCCGCGATAGTAGATCCGCGACAACCGGCCGCGAGTCAGCATCTCCGAGCCCAGGATCTCGGTCCACAGGTCCTCGACCTCCTGGTTTTTGGAAAAGAACCGGTGGCCGCCGATGTCGAATCGATAACCCTTGTGCTCGACCGTGCGGGCGAGCCCACCGACGTACTTCGGGTCCTTCTCGAGCACTGTGGTCGTGACGTCGTGCTTCAGCAGCTCGTAGGCGGCCGTGAGCCCGGCCGGGCCGGCGCCGATGATCACCACGTGCTGATGGCCGTTCCTGGCTCCCAAGTCGCGCACAGTATCAACCGTCCCGACGGGGCTCCGGTGCGGAAATTGCGAGGATTTGGCGCCAGGCCCTAGTTCAGCGGGCCTTTGCCGCGCACCTCTTCGACCTTGACCAGGGCCTCGCGCAAGCCCTTGATCCAGTCCGACTGGTGCATCCCGACGAGCCGGACGCACCAGGCGAGGGCATCGCTTCGGCTCCGGGCGACTCCCGCCGCCACCAGGGTGTCGAGGACCGCCCGCTCCGGCATGCGCAGTCGCGTCATCACCGGGAGGCTCAGGGTGGTGAAGATCCGCGTCTCGTCGCCGCAGCTGGCGCCCCAGGCGACCTTGCGCCGGAATCGGCGCTCGGCGTCCCGTGCGATCTTCACCCGCTCGTCGCGAGTCTCCTCGCGAAAGCGGTCGATCCTGGCCACCCGCGCCGCTTCGCGCGCCTCCGGGGCGGTGCCGGCCGCAAGCTCCACGTCGGGCAGGACACCGAGCACCAGGATCTCCTCGCCGTCCGAGGTGACCTCGGCCGGTCCGGCGAACCACGCCGATGGCAGCCGGCTGGCAAACCAGGCGCCGATGTCCTCAGCCATCGATTACATCATTACGCCCAGGCCCCTCGGCACGCAAGGCGCCGATGATAGTCGAGCCATGAACGCGCCGGCACTGGCCGCCTTCGCCCTGGCCGCCGTGGCCTCAGCGGGCGACCTGACCGCGATCCTGCGCCACAACAAGCGGCTCGAGTACGCGACCAAGCCCACCGTCATGGTTTTCTTGATCGCTGCGGCGCTCCTCATCCATCCTGCCAGCCAGGGCGAGCGAGTGCTATTCGTGGTCGCGCTGGTGCTCGGATTGGCGGGCGATGTGTTCCTGATGTTGCCGGACGACTTTCTGATTGCGGGCATCGGCGCCTTTCTGGCCGGCCACCTCGCCTATGCCGTCGGCTTTCGATTCGCCGGCTTCAGCACCCCCGGCCTGGTCGCCGGCAGCATTATCGCCGCGGCGACAGCCGGCCTTCTCCTGCGCAGGATCCTCGGCGCACTTCATGCCTCCGGGCAGGCCAAGCTGCAAAGCCCCGTCCTCGCCTACGCCATCGTCATCTCGCTCATGACCGTGAGCGCAACCGCCAGCGGCAATCTCGTCGCTGCCGCGGGCGGCTTGCTCTTCTTCTTCTCGGACGTGATCTTCGCCTGGTATCGCTTCGTCAAGCCGGTGAGGTGGGGCCGGCCGGTGAACATCGTCATGTATCAGGCCGGTCAGGCGTTGCTAATCGTGTCCCTTGCCGCAGGCAGCTAGGCCGCCGCCTCCTGGGGCTTGGCGCCCAGCATCTGCATCGTGTCGACGATCACCTCGGTGCGGTACTTCTTCACACCCGAGGTAGCGTCGTCCCACGAGCTTGTTTGGAGCCGCCCCTCGGCGTAAAGCAGGCGGCCTTTGCGGAGGAATTCGCCCGCCACCTCCGCCTGCCGGCCGAACAGCACGAGGCGGTGGAACTCTGTCGCTTGCTTTGCGTTGCCCGATTCGTCCTTGCCTATGT
>WNFB01005760.1_pt1 | contig 11082 bp, 12 predicted proteins | sample 5400501 | NCBI WGS metagenome assembly WNFB01 (sample SAMN13153341, study PRJNA577476) | soil metagenome | isolation source: 200 cm saprolite under Douglas fir tree site 2 hole 1 | place: USA:California | collected 2015-04-18 | reverse complement strand
CAAGGAGCAGGTGGCGGAGACCCTGGACAAGGCCGGCATCAACAACCAGCCGGTGTGGAACGCCAAGGAGGTCGCCAACCACCCGCACTGGCAGCAGCGCGGCGCCGTCCAGTGGCTGGACGACCCCACCTTCGGCGATTTGATGCACCAAGGCCCGGCGTACAAGATGTCCCATACGCCGCCGCGCCTGAAGTGGGCGCTGAAACCGGTGGGCGCGGACAACGAGTACATCCTAGGCAAGCTGGCCGGTCTGACCGCAGAAGAGCTCAAGCGGCTGGAAGAACAGGAGTGCATCTGAAGGGAATGAGGAGACAACCATGCTGCTGACATGTCCCGGTTGTAAGACGAAGAACTTTCTCGACCCGTATCCGTTCTGGAACTTCAAGGGCAAGACGAAGTGCGCGGGGTGCGGCAAGGTCTGGCGCATCGAAACCGCGGTGGGAGCCTGCACGGCCGGGCCGGAAGCGGCCGACGGCACACCTGACCTGCTGCCGGGGTTTGCCGAGAAGCCGGACTACTCCCCGATTTCGGGCCAGGGGTTAACGCGTCCGGCGCCGCGCGCCCGCAAGGATTCGGTCTGCCGGCCCATCCCCATCCAGAAGAATGTGCGCGGCAACACCGTCAGCGGGCGACCGCTCAAGAAAGAAGACTTGGTCGGCAGCCGGCCGCGGTTCATCGCTGAGGGCAAGTAAAACTTAAGTTTGTCAATTTTGAACGGAGGCCTCTTATGGACGCCAACATTGTTTGCCCTCGGTGCGGGAAACCTCTCCGCGCGGAGCTCGATCCTTATCTTCAGAGGGCTTTCCTCGGCAAATGCGTGGAGTGTGCGTGGCCTTTCACGCTCTCCATCAGGCTCGAGGAGGCCGGGAGGGCGTACGTCCCGCCCGCAACCCAGACAACCAAAGCTGCGGGTGCCGCCGGCGCAAAGGGCACGAAGCGCGTTGAGTTCTACTACAGCAGCGCGCAAAAGCCCGGCGAGCTCTTTCCCTGCGACAACCACCGCGCCCTCGAGCTCATCAAGCAACTCCAGGCCAAGGGCGTGGACGCCAAGGCGATTGACGTATCTGGCGTCAAGGACCGCTTCCCCATTTACCACAAGGCCGTCAGCGGCCCTGACGCCACGGTGCGCCCGGTGTTCGGCGCCAAGGGCGCGCTCGTGGACGACTTTGGCACCAACGTCCCGGCGCTGCTCATCTTCGAGGGCGACCGTTACCCCACGGTGGCGTTCCCGCGCAGCGACGCCAAGCGCGGAACGGTGCGAGTGGAACAGGCGCTAGAGGATCTTCTGGCGGAGGCTGGCCAGGGCGTTCCCAGCGTCGCCGGGCGCTGACGAGGCGGATATGGCGGACTACCTGCCGCCGCGTGACCTCTGGCCCACGCGCATTTATAAGCTCCCTGAGTTCGCAACCTACCCCGACCGTTTCAACCCCACCGAAGAACTGCTTGAGAAGCATGTCGCCGCTGGGCGGGGCGAACACGTAGCCCTTCTCTTTGAAGACCAGCGCATTACCTACGCCCAACTTCTTGGCCAAGCCAACAAGTTCGGCAATGCGCTGCGTGAGCTCGGCGTTGGCGAGGGCGACCGGGTTCTTCTCCGGACCCCGACCATTCCCCCCGCCATCGTCGCTAACTTTGCGGCTCTCAAATTGGGTGCGGTGGTCACCCCCATCTCCCCGTTGTTCTCGCGCGCGGAGATCGCCCACGTCGCCAATGACTCTGAAGCGGTCGCCATTGTGGTTCACGCCGCGCTGTTGGGGGAAGTGGAAGCGGCGCGCGAAAACTTCAAGACCCTCCGCCACATCATCGTCGTCGGCGGCGACGCGGCCGCACTCAAGCCCAAGGGCTACCTGCTCTACGGCGAGTTGCTCCAATCCGGTGCAGCGACGCTCGCCCCAGTCCGACGGCGGCGCGAAGATTTAGCGGTCTTGCTGTACACCTCCGGCACGACCGGCCGGCCCAAGGGCACGGCCCACCTGGTCGAAGAGACGCTCATCGTCCCCGATACGTTCGGCAAGTACGGCTGGAAAGTCACCCAGAACGACGTCATCGGGGGTTCCGCGCCGCTGGCGTTCGGCGCGGGCTATTCGACTTTCACCACCATCCCCATGCGCTTCGGCGCCGCTGCTTCGCTCATCGCCAAGTTCGAGCCGGACAAGATGTTTGAGACCATCCAGAAGCATCGCATCACCGTGCTTTCGCTGGCGCCGACCGCCTACCGCAAGATGCTGCAACTGCCCGATGCCGGGAAGAAATATGACCTGAGCAGTCTGCGCGTCTGCACCGGAGGCGGCGAGAGCCTGACTGCGCCCACCTACCACGCCTGGAAAGAAAAGTTCGGCATCGACATCTTCGAGGGGCTGGGCACCACCGAAATGATGTACGTCTTCGCCTCCAATGTGGTCAGCAGGCGCGCCAAGCCGGGCTCGTTCGGCCAAGTCGTGCCGGGCTACGAGGTGAAGGTCGTGGACGAAGAAAGCAAGGACACGCCGCCCGGGCAGATCGGTCGGTTCCTGGCCCGCGGTCCGACCGGCACGCTCTACTGGCGTGATACCGACAAGCAGCGCCACGCCATCACTCCGGACGGCTGGAACCGCGTCGGAGACTACGTGTACTTTGACGAGGAGGGCTACTTCTGGTTTGTCTCCCGCGAGGACGACATCATTAAGAGTTCGGCCTACCGCATCGGGCCGGAGGAGATCGAGACAACCCTGGCTACCCACCCCGCGGTGTCTGACGTGGGCGTGATCGGCGTGCCCGATGAGGTCCGCGGTCAAATCGCCAAGGCTTTTGTGGTGCTCCAGCCGGGCAAGACAGTCACCGTGGAGGAATTGCTCGCCTACTGCCGCGACAAAATTGCCACGTACAAGTTGCCGCGGGAGATCGTTTTTGTGAAGGAATTGCCGCGGACGCCCACCGGCAAACTCTTGCGGCGAGTGCTGAGGCAGGGCGAAACGCAGTCCCCGGGCCCGCCGGCTCGCACGGTGACTTCGGCTTGACGCGGCGCCGGCGAGCGAAGCGGCGCTGTTGCCGCCAGGCGCTCTCAGGAGCGCTTGCGCGTCTCTCCCGCAAGTGGTTTGATGTTTCCTGGTCATGAGGCGTGACACCGCTGGCTGGCAAGCCGGAACTTATTTTGCCCAGGGTCGGCAGGTTTTATTCGCCCGCTTGCCCACTCCGCAGGACGACAGAAATCCTCTAGCGCCGTTCCAACGATCGGCGGCGATTCATTGCCATCCAAGGCGAGAGCTTTTGCCGCTAAGCCCGCCGTGGCGGGCAAGAGATAGACAGCCGTACAAAGGCGCAACAAGTTGAACCGGCATTGGCACCGAGAGAAATCCAATGGTGACGACAACCGGGGAAGTGATGCCTCTGGGTGGCCTCGACCCGGCGAAGGCACTGAGGTTATCTCGGGGAGGGTCCTATGGCGCCGACGTATACGCATGAGTGGCTGTGCCAACGCATTGTCGAAGACGCCCAGGTGGCGATCATCTTTGCCGATCCCGAGGGCGTCATTCACCTCTGGAATTCCGGCGCCGAAGCTTTGTTTGGCTACCTGGCCTCGGAGGCTGTGGGCAAGACCCTGGACTTGATTGTCCCCGAGCGCCATCGGGCTCGGCATTGGGAGGGCTACCATCGCGTCATGGCCACTGGCGTAACGAAGTACGGCCGGGAATTGCTTGCGGTGCCGGCGGTCACAAAAGACGGGAGGCGCCTCTCGATTGAATTCAGCATTACCCTTCTGCACGCTCCGACTGGCGCGATCGCGGGCGCCGCAGCCATTATGCAAGATGTGACGGCGCGCTGGCAGAAGCAGAAGGAAATGAAGGAGCGCCTGGCGGCCCTGGAGGCCAAATTGGAGCAAGTAGGCAAGTCCGCCTGACGAGGGATTACTCGATACCCATTCTTCGCGTCTATCCATTCGCTTCCATGAAACGACCTCTCGGGGCAGTGACGCTCTTCGGCTGTCTGTTGCTGGCGAGCTTCGCGCTTGGAGCATCCTTTCGTCCGCGCCCGTCATCGGCCCTGGCTTCGGCGGCCGCCTGTTCAGTCGAGCAGGTCGCACTGCGCACGACGGATGGCGTTGTACTGCAAGGCATCCTCTACCGGCCGGCAGCGCACCCGCGGCCAATTGCGTTTCTGCTCGTACATGGCTTTGCCGCCAATTTCTACGAAGCCTACTTCCCATCGCTTGCCCTGGCCCTCGCCGGGCAGGGCTACGCCTGCCTGGCCCTGAACATGCGCGATCACGACGCCGGCCCCAAGGTATCTGATTTCGCTGACAACGAGGCTGATATCGCCGCCGCCGCAGCGTACTTGAGGAAACTAGGCCATCCCAAGCTGGCGCTCCTCGGCCAGAGCATGGGCGCCAACCGGGTGCTATACTACCAAGCCGTCACACGCGATCCCGGCATTGTGGCGACGCTCCTCGTCGCCGCGCCGGGAAATCTGTTTGAATGGAACGTGTGGCAGTTTGGACGGGAGAAGGCCCAGGCTACCGTGGATGAAGCGCTGGCACTACAGAAGGCCGGCCGCGAGCAGCAGCTGATGGTGATTGATCTGGGCCCTCTTGGCAAGGCGTTGTACACGCCGCGCTATCTGCTCAGCCTGCGCGGCCCGAATGCCCGGTCGGACCCTTACCACAACATCCAGAAGGTGACCAACCCGATTCTGATCGTTCAGGGCAAGGCCGATAAGCTGATCGATCCGGGCATTGCCGAGCGGCTCCGGCGAGCGGCGACCTCTAGTGCTCGGGTGAACGTGATCTACCTCGACGGTGCCGATCATGCTTTCAAAAACCACGAGGCGGTTTTGAACGAGCGTATCCTGGCTTGGTTGCAAGACGTCGCGCCTTGATCTGCCGGCGCGGTGGCGGAGCTTTCCTGGAGCTGCTTTGATGAGCGGGCCTATCAGCTTGCAACGCGTGACGGACCTTCTTGCCCCGGACGGCCACGTTATCCCGGCCTTTATTTTCCTGCCGGATGAGCCGCGCGGCGGGGCCGTGCTCTGCCCCGGCTATGGCAGCACGAAGGAGCAGGTGCTGGCGCTGGCCGCGATGATCGCGGAAAAGGGAGTGGCCGCGCTGGCGGTTGATCTGTGCGGGCAGGGGGAGAACGAAGCACCCATCGGCGTGGGCATGCGCGACGAGTTGGAAGCGAGCCTGCGCTATCGTCGTCGCTTCGGGCGCACCGCCGCGGTCGGCATCAGTTTGGGCGGGCGGCTGGCGCTGATGTCCTCGGCCGATTGCATGGTGGCGATCTCCCCGGCGGTGGTGCCGCAGATCTCGCCGCAGGGCAAATGGATGTTTGAGAATTTCCCCAGTCCGAGTGTGCGCGAGCCGTACTCCGGTTACGTCGTGGAATTGCTCGAGGCCCTTGGCCCCGTTCACGGCCACGACCGCCCGTGCCTGCTGCTGTACGCGGAGCGCGATATCCCCGCGATGCTGGAAGGCGCACCGGGATTGAAAGCCGTATTGCCGCGGGCGGAGCTGCGGTATATTACCGCCGATCTGCGGCCGGACGTAAAGCACGAACACGGTCTGATTCGCTACCTGCCGCGCTGGTTCAATCACGGCGAACTCAAGTTTAACGCCCTGGTGCTCAAAACCGTTCCCAGTTGGCTGGCCGACCATTGGGCACTGACCGCGGGACGTACATAACCGCGCAACTTCCGCGGCTGGAGATGAGGGAGAGGAGCAGACAATGCAATGGGAATACTTCGATCGGATGGTTCTCTTCTCGGAGACGCCGGAGGGGATGGTGAGCGGCTTGGAGACGTGGATCAACGGGGCTGGCGCGGACGGCTGGGAACTGGTGAGTTCGGCTCCGTTGATTGCGCCCAATCGGGACGGCGTCGCGTACGGGACGATCGGCGTGCACCTGGTGTTCAAGCGGCCGCGCCTCGAGGCGGCGGAAGGATAAGGAACCCGTGGCGGAGTTGCGAGGCCGCGCCTTGATGGAGAGCCGCTACGGCCCTTTGGGTGGCGGCGGCCAGACCTTGGCGGTCGGCGGTGTGGTTTATTCGCTTGCGGAGCTGCTGGTCCGGCTCGGGCTGGACTTCGGAGATAGCCGGCCCATTGACGCGCTGGCGCTGCCTGACGGACACTACGTCGTCCGCTACTTCGACGCGGAAGACCAGCGGGCGGTCGCCCACGAGTTCGACACCGAATTCCGCTTCCTTGGCGAAACGCGGGCGCACATGGCTGAGTGGATCGGCGAGGAAGCTTTTTTCGACTGGCTCCGGCGTGTCCGCGTGCGATGTCCCGCGGATCTTTGAGTGGTGGAGAAGCGAAGCCCTGCGGCGCAATCGGCGGGAACGGAGTGTTTCGGTGGTCGCGCGCCGCGGCGGCAGAAGCGTGAGGAGCGTCGTGGCCGAGTTGCGAGGCCGTGCCTTGATGGAGAGCCGCTATGGTCCGTTGGGCTGCGGCGCGCAGGTGCTGACCATCCAGGGCGTGAATTACACGTTGGAGGAATTGCTCTTCCACATGGGTCTGAACTTCGAAGATGCTCGGGGCATTGACATCCTGACGGTGTCGGCCGCGCACTACGTTGTGCGCTATTACGATGGGCAAGACCAGCGCCTGGTCGCGCACGAGTTCGACGATCAATTCCGCTTTCTGGGCGAGCTTCGCGCGCACATTGCCGAATGGATAGGCGAGGAAGCCTATTTTGCTCTCTTCAGCGGGCACTAGATGCTGCTCCCGGTTGAGGAGGTTTTCACGCGGCTGGCCAAGTTCCGGTAAGAGGAGTAAACTTAGCGCCCTCTGCCGACGGATTTTTCCGGGGGATGGTTGAGTCCATGGCAGGCGCCCCCACCTGCCCGGCCTACTTGATTCGGGGTTCCGGCGCGAAGAAGATGCGTGTCCGGGACAGGGTTTGAAGATTCTGAGAAGGAGGAATGACGACATGGCAAGGAAAAAAGGTCGTGGGCTTACCCGGCGGGACTTCATCAAACTCACTGGGGCCGGCACATTGGCGGCTGGGGCAGCCGGTGTTGGTCCCTTCTTTCTCTTTCCGGAGCGTGCAGCGGCGCAGCAGAAAACCCTGAAGATCCTCCAGTGGAGCCACTTCGTGCCGGAGTACGACAAGTGGTTCGACGGGGTGTTCTGCCCGCAGTGGGGCCAGAAGAACAATACCAAGGTCATCGTGGACCACATCTCACTGAACGAAATCCCTGCGCGAGCCGCAGCGGAGGCATCCGCGCAGAAGGGCCACGACCTGATCATGTTCCTCTCGCCCCCGGCCGCTTACGAAAAGCAGGCGATCGACCACAGCGAGATCTATCAGGAGGTCGAGCGAAAGCACGGCAAGAAGATCCCGCTGGCCCATCGCTCCAGCTACAATCCGACGACCAAGAGATATTTTGCGTTCAGCGACTCCTACGTGCCCGACCCGGGCAACTGGCACAAGGACTACTGGACGGCGGCGGGCTATCCCAATGGCCCGGATACGTACGACCAGTTGCTCGACGGCGCCCGGAAGATTCGCAAGGACCCGAAGCTTGGGAACCCCTGCGGCCTGGGCCTGGCGCAGGAGCTGGATACCAGCATGGCCATGCGCGCCATCCTCTGGTCGTTTGGCGGCTCCGAACAGGACGAGGCCGGCAACGTCACCATCAATTCCAAGAACACCATCGAGGCACTCAAGTACATGAAGGCCCTCTATCAGGAGACAGAAACGGCCGAAGTCTTCACTTGGGACCCCTCGTCGAACAACCGGGCGATGCTGGCCGGCAAAGTGTCCTTTGTGATGAACGCCATCTCCATCACCCGCCAAGCCGAGAGAGAGAAAGCTCAGAATCCGATGATGGTCGAGATGTCCAAGAAGATTCAAATCTGCAAGGCGCTGAAGGGCCCGGTGCGGCGCATGGCGGCCGAGCATGTGATGGACTGCTATCTGATCTGGAAATTCGCGGAGAACATTGCAGGCGCCAAGCTCTTCCTGGCGAATTTGATTGACGGCTTCCCAGACGCGTTCAAGGCCAGCAAGTTCTACAACTTCCCTTGCTTCCCCCAGACGGTGCCTGACCTGGTGAAGCAGATCTCGAACGATCCCACCGCCGACCCGCCCGACAAGTACAAGATTCTGGCGGACGTGCTCGAATGGGCCACCAACATCGGCTTTCCGGGCTATGCCACGGCAGGAATCGACGAGGTGTTCAACACCTGGGTGATCCCCACGATGTTTGCCAAGGTGGCCCGGAATGAGATGAGCCCCGAAGACGCGGCCAAGGCTGCCGAGGCGGAGATCAAGCGGATCTTCGAGCGGCGCAAGGCTGGGTAAACCGGGGTCGCAATGGCGGTTGTCGAAACCAGGGGTCTGACCAAAGTTTTCAAACAGGGGACCCCGGCGGCAGTCAACAACGTCGATCTGGCGACTCGCGAAGGCGAGTTCCTGGTCTTCCTGGGACCTTCGGGTTCCGGCAAAACCACGCTGCTGCGCATGATCGCCGGCCTGGAGCAGCCCACAGCCGGCGATATCTTGATTGGCGGAGTTCTCGTCAATCACCTCTCGCCTCGCGAGCGGCGCATCGCCATGGTGTTTCAGAGTTACGCGCTCTACCCTCACCTGTCCGTCTACAACAACATCGCCTTCCCGCTGAAAGCTCAGAAGATCCGCAAGGAGCTGCACCGGGAGAAGGTCGAATGGGCGGCCTCGCTGCTGGGGATTAAAGGCCTGCTCGACCGCAAGCCGCGCGAGCTCTCCGGCGGCGAGCGCCAGCGCGTGGCCCTGGCCCGGGCGATTGTGCGCGAGCCCACGGTCTTCCTGCTGGACGAGCCGCTTTCCAACCTCGATGCCAAGCTGCGCGCCTCGGCGCGCGAGGAGCTGGAGCTGTTCCACAAGCGCATCGGCACGACGACCATCTACGTCACGCACGACCAGGTGGAAGCTATGGCCATGGGCGACCGTGTGGTGGTGCTGCACGAGGGCTACGTACGTCAAGTGGGCACCCCCACGGACGTGTACGAGGAACCCGCCGACACTTTCGTGGCCACCTTCCTGGGCTCGCCGCCGATGAACCTGCTTGAAACCGCAGATGCCATCGTCGGTGTCCGCCCTGAGCACCTGCTCCCTGCCGAGCGCGTGCCGGAAGGCACGCGCATCCCGCTGCGTTTCAAAATCGCCTACATGGAGTACCTGGGCGCGGAGCGCATCCTCTACGGCTCACTGGAGGGCCGCTTTGCCGAAAAGGAGGTCGTCTCCCGGGTCCCGACGACGATCTCCGCGTCGTTCCGCGCCGACGAGACCTTTGACTTCGGCGTGGCGGCCGAGAACCTGAGGTTCTTCGACCGCGAGACGGAAAAGCGCACGCCGCCGAAAGCGATCAACTGGCAATGAGCCGCAGCGACACCGGCGGTGCCCGCCAGATGCGGCAGGCACAAGTGCCGCAGCCGGAGGGGTCCGCGCGCTGGTCGGCGATGGGCCTGGAGCGCTACTGGCTTGGGCCGGCGATGTTCCTGCCCGCTGTCCTGTACGTGCTGGCCATCATCGGCCTGCCGTTCATCTTGGCGGTGGTCTACGCCTTCGGCGACGTCAGGGTGGGCACCATCGGGTATCACTTCGTCGGGCTGGAGAACTTCCGCAGCGTGCTCCAGAGCCCGGCGTTCCGGCGGTCGCTGCTGAACTCGTTTATCTTCACGGTCAGCTCGAATGTGCTGGTGCTGGTGGGCTCGACCATCCTGGCGCTGGCGCTGCGGGACAGATTCCGCGGGCGCGGCTTCGTGCGCTTTCTCGTGCTGCTGCCGTGGGTCGCACCCATTTCGCTCGGCGCCATTGGCTGGAAGTGGATCCTCGATTCGCTCTACAGCGTCATCAACTGGACCCTGGCGCACATGGGTTTTTTCTCGCTGTATGACGCGCCGCAGTGGCTGGGCGAGCCGAAGCTGGCCATGCTTTCGGTCATTCTGGTGCACACCTGGCGGCTGCTGCCGTTCTCGACCGTCATCCTGCTGGCGGGGCTGACGGCCATCCCGAAGGACATCCCCGAAGCGGCGGACATTGACGGCGCGGGGTTCTGGCGGAAGCACTTTCAAATCACCATCCCGATGCTGCTGCCCATCCTGAACGTGGCGCTGCTGTTCGGAATCATCTTCACGTTTACCGATATGACCGTCGTCTACATCCTGACGCGCGGCGGGCCGTACGACTCGACGCAGGTGGTGCCGTCGCTGGCGTTCTTCACCGGCATCCTCGGGGGCGACTTGGCCGAAGGCGCGGCCATCTCGCTTTTCCTGGTGCCCATCCTGGTCGTGGTGGCCTATCTGATGCTGCGCGTCGCGCATCGCACAGAGGTCACCTGATGGTCCGCGGGCGCGCGCGCGAAATCGTTCTGGCCATCGGCCACTGGGTAGTGATTGTTGTTTTTTCATTGCTGCTGGCCTTCCCGTTCTACTGGATGCTGATCACCACCTTCAAGCAAACCGGCGACCTTTACAACCTGACCGCGAACCCTTTCCTGTTTAACATCAAGCCCACGCTGGAACACCTGCGCCTGCTGTTCGGCGAGACGCTGTATCTCCGCTGGGTCGGCAATACCGCCCTGGTCGGCGTCATTGTCGTCGGCATCACGCTGCTGCTTGCGCTCCCCGCGGCGTATGCGCTGGCCCGGCTGACCGGGCAGTGGGGCGAACGGCTGGGCATCGGCATCTTCCTCACTTACCTAGTGCCGCCCACGCTGCTGTTCATTCCGCTCTCTCGCGTGGTTTCCTTGCTGGGCTTGCAGGACACCATCTGGTCGGTGGCGGTGGTCTATCCCAGCTTCACGATTCCGTTTTCCACATGGCTGCTGATGGGCTTTTTCAAGTCCATTCCCAAAGAGCTGGAAGACGCAGCCATGGTGGACGGGCTGACGCGCTTCGGCGCGTTCGTCAAGCTGGTGGTTCCCATTTCCGTCTCCGGCATCCTGACGGTGGTGATCTTCACGTTCACGCTGGTGACGCAGGAATTCGTCTATGCGCTCACGTTCATCGCCCCGGAAGCGCATCAGATGGTGGGCGTGGGCGTGCCCACGTTCCTGGTGCGCGGCGACGTCTATTATTGGGGCGAACTGATGGCGGCGTGCCTGATCACCAGCCTGCCCATCGCACTG